>JACLAD010001441.1_pt1 | contig 22703 bp, 20 predicted proteins | sample 8027901 | NCBI WGS metagenome assembly JACLAD01 (sample SAMN15725071, study PRJNA655200) | protist metagenome | isolation source: fluorescence activated cell sorting (FACS) single amplified genomes of... | place: Spain: Blaines Bay Microbial Observatory, Mediterranean Sea | collected 2016-07-05 | reverse complement strand
TTCTGAAGAAATTTCTGTAACCACCTGTTCCAGCTTCCCTGCGATTTTTTCATCAGCAATGTCAAGGTCATGACTCTCTTTCCACTCTTCCTTATTTTCATCTTCTTCTGAAACTTTCACAGCAGCTACAGCGCTTACTTCAGGCATAGGGATTTTTTCTTTTACACTCTTTTTCACCACTTCTGAAGGTTTTTCTTCTTCAGGCTTAACAACTTCTTCTGAAGCTAACTCCACCCGTTCAACAACCTGATTTTCTTCTTCAGCCTTTATCTCTTCAGAAGGAGTATCCACTATTTCGGGGGTATTTTGAATTCCATTGGCATTGAACATCAATCCAAGAATTAGCAACCCGCCCACGAGGGAAGCGGCAATTCCCAGCCATTTAAGATTAACCCCGGATTTTTTACTTTTTTCAACAGTATCCAGCTTGGCCTGTAATTTCTCCCAGCTTTGTGCAGATGGTTCTATTTCCCGGTCCTGGAGCTTTCTGCTAAAATCCTTTTCAAATCTATGTCGTGCCATAACCCGATGTGTTTTTCATTTGTAATTTCTCCTGTAGCATTTTTCGTGCTTTAAAAAGCTGAGATTTGGAAGTTCCCGGTGAGATATTGAGAAGTTCTGCAATTTCCTGGTGCTTGTAACCTTCTATTGCATACATCACAAAAACCACTCTGTATCCTTCGGGCAAACCATCAATAAGACGCTGAATGTACTCTACATCAATGTCTGATTGGATGTTGTTGAAACTTTCATTAAGGATCACTTCTTCCTGAAATTGCAGTTTCTTCTGGCTTCTCAAAAAAGAGATCGATTCGCGAATCATGATGCGGAGTATCCATCCTTCAAAGCTCCCGTCGCCTTTAAAATCTGAAATATGGGTGAAGACTTTTAAAAATCCATTGAGCATAACCTCTTCGGCATGCTGCACATCTTTGGTGTACATCCTGCAAACGCTAAGCATCTTCCCCGAAAACCTTTTGTAAAGCTGCTGTTGCGCTTCCCTGTCGTTTTTGGCTGCCCGGGCAATTAGTTGCCGTTCGTTTTTATAAAGTGGTATTACTTTCACAAGTTTTTATTAAAGCCCTCTATTAACATAGACGCGGGAAAATTACAAAAGGTTGCCCGACCTCTCATTTTTTTCTTAATAATTTCCGAAAAATATGAGTTAAAACCACATAATAACTGAATATAAGATAATTAGATAATAAATTATTTTAAAAAAATTTCCCTTGTCTACTTTAAAAATGGCTTTTCAAGGTTATTTTCTACGGCTGAAGTTTATTGGAACAACGGAAAATAAGTATCTTTTCCGTTTTAAAATTTCTTCTCAAAATGCGTATCCTCATACTCCTTCTGTTTTTCCTTTTTTCTTCCACGTTTCAGGCTCAGGAAAAATTTCTTGATAGTATTTTTAAAGTTGCTCCGCCAGAAACTGAAGTTTATGCTGTAAAGGACGGAGAAGAACTGATTCTGGACATATACCAGCCAGAAAATGACTCAGAAAATCAACGCCCGTTGATCGTCTTTATGCATGGCGGCGGCTTCTCAGGTGGAAGTCCGAAACACCCGGATCTGGTACGATTTTCGGAAATTGCAGCAGCAAAAGGTTATGTAGTGGTACAGATTGCTTACATGCTTACCAGGAAAGGTGAGTCTTTTGGATGTGATTTTGAAGCTTCCGGTAAAATAAAAACGTTTAAAAATGCCGCGGAAGATTTCATGGATGCCGTTAGCTACCTGGTGGACAAAAGATCTGAACTTCATATTGATCCCGAAAATATCATCGTTGGCGGTAGTAGCGCCGGTGCCGAGGCAGTATTAAGTGCCGTTTATAATCCAGAGCTAATGTTTGAAGATCATGAGGCTTATAAAAACCTGAACTTTGCGGCAGTAATCTCTCTTGCAGGGGCTATTTTGGATGCAAGGTACATTGGCAAAAATAATGCAGTTCCGGGAATTTTCTTTCACGGCACAAAGGATAATCTGGTGCCTTACACCTCAGCTCCGCACCATTTTTGTGACCCCGACCAGCCGGGTTATCTCATGCTCGACGGATCTAAAACTATAGCAGAAAAACTGGAAGATCTCAACAGCTCCTATATGCTGGTAAGTGTTGAAGGTGCCGGACATGAAATCTCAGGCGTGCCTTTTGAAGACCTTCCCCTGATGTTCCGGTTTCTCAAAAAAGTGGTTATAGAAGATCAAAAGCTGAAAATTACGGTGATCAGGTTGAGATAAAACAACTTAGAGAATACGTAAAATTCACGAAAGCAATTATTTCTTACGGTCAATTACATAGTTAACCATCAGGATAAGGGAATCTTTATATGGGGAAGCGGGATAGTTATGGAGAATGCTGAGAGCTTTCTCCTGAAATTCTTTCATACGAATAACAGCGTAATCGAGTCCCCCCTTTTCTTTTACAAAAGAAATAACTTCATTCACTCTTTTCCTATCCTTATTGTGATTTTTAACAGAATTGATCAACCAGGCTTTTTCTTTGGAGGAAACCTGATTTAGCACATAGATAAGAGGCAATGTCATCTTTTGTTCCTTGATGTCAATTCCGGTGGGCTTCCCTATTTTTTCCTGTCCGTAATCAAACAGGTCATCTTTTATTTGAAAAGCCATTCCTATAAGTTCCCCGAAATACCGCATTTTTTCAACTTCCTCAGATCCGGGTTTTACAGATGCCGCACCAAGGCTGCAACAGGCAGCAATTAAGGTCGCTGTTTTTTGACGGATGATCTCGTAATAAACATCTTCTGTGATATCCAGTCTTCGGGCCTTTTCGATTTGTAGTAACTCCCCTTCACTCATTTCCCGCACGGCTACAGAAATGATCTTCAGCAAATCAAAATCATCATTGTCTATGGATAATAAAAGGCCTTTGGACAATAGGTAGTCCCCTACTAAAACCGCAATTTTGTTCTTCCAAAGTGCATTGATAGAAAAGAACCCGCGGCGGCGGTTAGAATCGTCTACCACATCATCATGCACTAATGTCGCCGTATGGATCAATTCGATCACTGTTGCCCCTCTGTAGGTACGCTCATTCACTTTTCCTTCGGCAAACATCTTTGCCACCAAAAAAACGAACATAGGCCGCATTTGCTTTCCCTTTCGATTTACAATAAAATGGGTGATACGATTTAGAAGGGCTACCCGGGAAGACATTGAGCTGGTAAACTTTTTTTCAAAAAGTTCCATCTCTTTTTCGACGGGAAGTTTTATTTTGGAAATTATCTTCATACGGGCTGCTAAGATAGTCAAAGATTGGATTAAATATAAAAAGGCCTCACAGGTTTTGAAATCTGTGAGGCCTTTCTTGTATTCTAATTGAAGTGATCAGGCTGTGGCTTCCGATTTATTTGCAAGTTGCCCACAGGCCGCATCAATATCTTTCCCGCGGGAGCGGCGAACGGTGACACTGATTCTGTTCCGCTCCAGCTCGTTTATATACATGTCTGTTATGTCTGAAGATGCCTGCATAAAGGTTTCGTCACCAATGTCATTATACTCTATCAGATTCACCTTACATGGTACATATTTGCAAAACTTTACCAGCGCTTCCACATCTTTCCTGCGATCATTGATTCCTTTCCACACCACATACTCATAAGTAATCCTGCTTCCGGTTTTCGCATACCAGTATTCAAGCGATTCCCTTAAGTCATCTAACGGAAACGTGGCATTAAAAGGCATAATGCTGGTCCTTACTTCATCAATAGCAGAATGCAGGGAAACAGCAAGTTTAAATTTCACCTCCTCATCGGCCATTTTTTTGATCATTCTTGGAACTCCGGAAGTAGATACAGTGATTCTTTTCGGGGACATTCCAAGACCTTCTTTAGAAGTGATCTTTTCAATAGCCTTGAGCACGTTGTTATAATTCATAAGCGGCTCACCCATTCCCATGAAAACAATATTGGAAAGCGGCTTATTAAAATACAACCTGCTTTCATTATCTATTGCTACCACCTGATCGTAAATTTCATCGGGATTCAGGTTCCGCATTCTTTTAAGCTTAGAAGTAGCGCAGAATTTACAATCAAGGCTACAGCCTACCTGAGAAGAAACACATGCAGTTGTTCTTTTATCGGTAGGAATTAAAACCGATTCCACGGTCAAATTATCATGAAGTTTAACGGCATTTTTGATAGTCCCGTCACTGCTGCGCTGCATTTGATCTACCCGAATGTGGTTGATCACGAAATTATCATTCAGCATTTGACGCGTCTCTTTGGAGATATTGGTCATATCTTCAAAACTATGGGCTCCTTTGCCCCACAACCACTCATAAACCTGCGTTCCCCGGAAGGATTTATCACCCTCGGCGACAAAAAATTCCTGAAGTTGTTGTTTCGTTAATGCCCGTATGTCTTTCTTCTTTTCTTTCACGCTGCAAAAGTACTAAGAATAATATGATTTATATTAATTGAACCAATAAGCCTAAAAATATCAGACGGTTATCTTTCTGAAGATAAAAATTATTCGGATGTTTATTTCCTTAGGCCCGAAAAGAAAGTCGTAATAAATAGGAAAACCCTACAACATTTATGTTTCCAAAATTGTTGAGGGTCCCGGATTTGCCTCCTTCTTCAGATTATAAGAAACCTTTCCGGATTCAGTTAAAAAGTATCTTCAAAAAGAAAGCCACGCATACCCAAATTTTCATTCGGGTATGCGTGGCTCTATAAATTATAAGTTGCTTTTGATCTTAAATGATCAACATAGCATCCCCGTACGTGTAGAATTTATATTTTTCCTTCACTGCTTCTTCATAAGCTTTCTTCATAAAGTCGTGGCCCGCAAAAGCAGAAACCATCATCAATAAAGTTGATTTTGGCGTATGGAAGTTAGTGATCATACAATTCGCAATACTGAAATCATAAGGAGGGAAAATGAATTTATTGGTCCATCCTCCGAACTCATTCAGCGTTCTGTTAGAAGAAACAGAACTTTCCAGAGATCTCATTACTGTAGTTCCAACTGCACATATTCTCCTTTTCTCACGGATAGCCTGATTAATAGTATCAACTGCTGGCTTTTCAATAAAAGCTTCCTCACTGTCCATTTTATGTTTTGAAAGGTCTTCAACCTCCACAGGACTAAATGTCCCCAATCCTACGTGAAGAGTTACCTCAGCAAAATCAATCCCTTTGATCTCCAGCCTCTTTAAAAGGTGCTTTGAAAAGTGTAATCCTGCAGTAGGAGCTGCAACAGCACCTTCAGTTTTTGCATAGATCGTTTGATATCTCTCCTGATCTTCGGGTTGTACTTCTCTCTTTATGTATTTTGGAAGCGGAGTTTCTCCAAGTTCGGTTAATTTGTTTCTGAATTCTTCATAGGAACCGTCATATAAAAACCGTAACGTTCTTCCTCTTGAAGTTGTATTGTCGATAACTTCAGCCACCAAACTTTCGTCATCTCCAAAATATAATTTGTTCCCTATTCTTATTTTTCTTGCAGGGTCAACCAAAACGTCCCACAAACGGGTTTCAGAATTTAATTCCCTTAATAAGAACACTTCTATACGAGCACCTGTTTTTTCCTTGTTTCCGAAGAGACGTGCCGGAAAAACTTTGGTGTTATTCAAAACCATTACATCTTTTGGCTCAAAATAACTGATGAGGTCCTTGAATTGTTTATGCTCTATAGTTTGATCTTTCCGGTTTAGCACCATCAGGCGGGCTTCATCTCTGTTTTCCGCAGGATATTCAGCTAACAATTCTGGCGGAAGGTCAAAATTGAAGTGCGATAATTTCATTCCCATATAATATATTTTAAAGGCTGCAAATATACGACCTCAAAACAGGCGTTGTCAAGTAAATAGCTGTTTATTTGAAAAATAGGTTTCTAATCCTTCTTTTTACAGGAAAATCCTAATTTTTCCATGTCTTCCCAAAACCCCGGAAAGGATTTGGAAACGACGCCTGCATCTTCAATTTCTACAGGCACCTTCATTGCCAGCGGCCCGAAAGCCATGGCCATTCTATGGTCATTATAGGTAGCAATTTTCACATTACTTTTAAAATTCCCGGTTGCATGCAACTTCAAAGAATCATTCGTAATATCTACTTTTCCTCCCATCTTTTCTATCTCTGTCTTAAGAGCTTCCAGACGGTCGGTTTCTTTTATTTTCAACGTATGCAAGCCTGTTAATTCACACTCAACTCCTAATCCGAAACAGGTAGTGGCTACTGTCTGGGCAAGATCGGGTGAATCGGCAAGGTCCAGGGCTATGAATCCGGGTTCTGTGTTTCCGTTTTTAAGGAGAGTAACTTTATCTCCGGCGTAAGCGGTCATCACTCCCAACTTTCGGTAGATTTCTTCCACCACGGCATCCCCCTGATTACTGGATCTTTTATAACTGCTCAATACTATTTCTGCCTTCTCACTTAAAGCTGCAATACTATAAAAATAGGAAGCAGAACTCCAGTCCGATTCCACTGTAAGGGTCACAGGTGCTATTTTTTCCTTCGGATCGATCTTGATGTTGTTTCCGTCAAAAGTTCCTAAGAAACCTGCATTTTTCAGCAATGAAAGAGTCATCTTTATGTATGGTACCGAGGTGGTTTTTCCCTCCAGATTAATTTCGAGTCCGTTGGGAAGAGATGGCGCGATCAACATCAAAGCAGAAATGTACTGGCTGCTCACGTTTGCCTGCAAAGAGACTTTATTCCGAAGTAATTTTTTCCCTTTTATGCGAAGTGGCGGGAAACCTTCATTTTGAACATATTCTATGTCTGCACCAAGATCCCGCAGCGCATTCACCAGGATTTCTATTGGACGCTGCTGCATACGCTCACTCCCGGTGAGGATCACTTCCCTGTTACCGGCTGCGAAATAAGAGGTAAGAAACCTCATCGCAGTTCCCGCATGATGAATATCTACCGTCTTTTCTTCGGAAGCCAAGGCTTTCTGAAGCACCTGTGAATCATCACTGTTGGAAAGGTTTTTTATTTCAATTTCCGGATATAAAGCCTGAAGGATCAATAACCTGTTAGATTCGCTTTTAGAGCCGGTAATATTTATGACACCTACAACCGGTGCACCATTTCGGGATAATTGAAGATTCATTGCTTTTTTTATTTAATTTCAGGAATTCTTTTCTGCTATTCTTCGCTTTCTGCTGGTCATATAAACTGCGTACACCACAGTAATTGCTGCTTTTATGGAAAGATCTTTCTTCCATTTTCCGTTAGACCACTCCTGCTCATAAACAGCATCCCAATTTCCGGACATGATATTGGAAAAATTAGAGATCAACAGCGAAAGTGCAACAAATATGATAAAAAAGACGATGCTTAGTTTTAAAACCTCTATCCAGAAATCCTTGCTTTTAAAATTATCTAAATATCCCATTATTTGAGTTTCTCGTTATTATGATGCCTGTCATGATCTCTTTTTGTTTTCAAATCCAGTTTTTTGTCAAAGGCCTCTTGCAGGTCCACTCCCGTTTGATTGGCAAGGCATAATACCACAAAAACCACATCTGCCAGTTCTTCGCCAAGATCTTTGTTCTTATCACTTTCCTTTTCACTTTGCTCACCATAACGCCTTGCAATGATCCTGGCCACTTCCCCAACTTCTTCCGTTAGCTGGGCCATATTGGTAAGTTCGTTAAAATAACGGACACCATGCTCCTTTATCCAATCATCTACTGCTTTTTGAGCATTTTCTATATTCATGTTTTTTACATTTTTGAAAGCACTACCGGTTCAGTTTGTTTTTCCACCATGAGGGCGTAAAAATTCTTTAGCGCTTCATATTCTTTGTTACTATATACAATATTCTTTACTTCCAAAATAGCCTGCACCCTTAAAAACTGACCATTTTGACTGGCAATAAATTTAAAGGTTCCTGCACCACTATTAAAATCTGATATCACACTTTCAGGAATAGACTCTATCCGGTAACCTTCGGGAATCATTATGTTCACTGTATTATTCCTGGACAGCGGATAATCAAAGATAATAGGATATTGCCGCTCGTCGGCCTTAAAAGGATTTTCTTCTAATGCTAAAAATAATAAAGGCTTCATATAAATTTTTCCATTGATAGATTCCAGACCGTCCTGCAACTCAAATTCGAACTTCTCTTCTATTTCTTCCCCCGGAGTTTCTTCATTGATTGTTTCCAGGTTTGAAATAGCAATATTCCCTTTATTCAGCTCTAACTGCTCCAGATAACTATCCAGATTAATACCTGAAATTTTATCCCGATGGTTTTTAGCATCAAGACCAGTAAATTTATTAAGAGCTTTTCCCTTTAACAAAAGATCATCTCCAAACATCAAATTTAAAGTAGTATTACTGTTACTCATATACTTAGGCATGAGATCAATCCATGCAGAACTTCCATTTTCCCTAATGATTCGACCCTGCCAGTTACGGGCGCGGCGGGGTAATTCTCCCATAGCCGCAGTTTCATCTGTCGCATCCAGCAAGATAATCTGGTTTTCCATTTCAATACCCGAGATCACATAGTTGAATCCGCTGCGGGTTGGAAATACCGGAATTCCGTTGCTTTGCGTACTTACCAGAATAGGGCTTGCATTAAGTCCGGCGTACTGCAGCATAGAAGTAAGCATCAGGTTAATTTCCCCCACATTTCCTTCTCCATCTTTATAAGCAGATTTACAGCCATCTTCAGCAACAAAACCTAAATAATCATTCCACTTCACTTTTTGCTTTACGAAATCAAAGATAAGTGCCGCCCTTTCCGAAGCACCTGTAACTCCTTTTAAAAGTTCATCTACCTCTTCTTTATAGTAACCACTTCGCCCAAATTCACCACTGTAGCCCCCTTCATCATAAATACTTTTGGTAACACCTTCCCAGGTTTGGGAGTAATTCTCCAGGACCGAATTAGGGAATTTTGTATACTGAAGTTCCCATTTTATATACGCCGCATAATTCTGAAGATAATCTATATACGCCTCTTCTTTTAAAGCGGGAATATCATTAGCTGAAATGGAATACCTGTTCTGATTAAAATTTAATTTCGAAGAGCCGTCCACCCAGTAAATATCACTTTTCCGGCTTTCTTCTATAGGAAAATAAAGACCCGATTTAATATTCATGTGCTTTTTAAAACTAAAGAATTCCGGAATCGTTACCTGGACCTCCAGCTTATTAATAGGGATCATACTCTGCAAAGGAACTATATCTATAGAAGTAAGAAAAGGAGAACGAATGCTGTATTCATACTCGATTACACTTCCTTCTTTTACTGCAGGCATGGTGAGTTTGGTTTTCACCTGGTAATCGCTCACTTCTTCGTCAAAAATTCCATCTTTATTCAGCTTCTCTTCCACCAGGTTGCCATTAACCATATTGTAGGTCACTCCTTTTACCCCACTCATTTTCTCCCGGTCACGGCCGTTTTTGTAATAGGTCACCTCCTTCGTAGCATAGTCAAAACCATCTTTGTTATAGATCTTCACCCTTTCATGAATGTTGGTGACAAGCGTAAAACCAGAATTCCTGTTCAATTCATAATAAGTAGAGTGTTCCCGGAACAAAATCGCCGCATTGGCATCGGGATCTTTTGGGTGGCTTTTTTCAAGCACTTCTACTTCAGAAACTTTTCCGAATTTAAAGTTCTGCGCCTGTAGGAATGTACAGGTAAGCAGTAAAACACAGCAGAGGTAAATATTTCGCATAATGGTTGGATTATTGGGCTGCTACGATAACAGCCTTTTGGTTGCTTAATGAGTTGATGGTGTACATGAAATTTCTAAAATCTCCATAAGACTCTGCCGGCCACAATCCTTCATTAATAATATATTTCCGCTTCACTACTATGGTCTTAGCTCCTTCTTTATCTTTTAATGCTACTGAAAGTTCAAAATTTCCAAATTCGGTTTCTAAAAAGGTATTTTCAGGTACTGATTCTGGCTCGAAACCAGCCGGAAGCAGATATTCAAAAGTATCTTCAAATGTGCGCCCACGGGAAATTTTCAGCGGAAGTTTTCGCTTTTCATTCCGGGGAAGATTGTAAGTTTCAGGGATTAAAAAGTTAATAGGCAACAGCAATCTGTTTCCTGCTTTGGAAGTAAACCTGTCTCCCGAAAATTTTAAATTTTCTGTGAATTCCTGCTGATCCCGGTCATTGATAAAGGCCATTTCTTCAAAGTTCATATTCTTAAAATGCCCCCAGTTTTTCTTGTAATACAACGCTTGATCTTTTTCGGTTTGCCTGTTGATGTGGTAAATATCCCCGTACGCGATTCCCTTACTCATCCTTTTCAGGGAAGCATAAAAAGTACCATGTTCATCTAGAGTGATGGTAGTAAAACTTTCCTGCAGATTTTCGTCCGCCTGATAGATTTTTGTTCTGGCGATCTCACCGCCTTCAGGTTTTATGATCAAAACATTCCGGTTATCTGTAAAATCCCCGAGGTAATTAAACGGAGTGGTTTGGCTGGTACATTCCAGCCAGATATCTTCCCCTTCCGAAGGAATATTAAGTATTACATGATTTCCCTGCATGGAAGGAAAATCTATATCAATATCAGTTTTATCTTCCCCGCCATAAACTACCGTGTAATAAGATAGGATCTGCTGACTTTCCAGCAATGCTTTAGTATAATTAGTAAGTGCCTTGCAGTCGCCGTACCTTACTTGGTCCACCTCCACGGCATCCATAGGCTGCCAGCCACCAATACCCAGCTGTACACTTATGTACCGGGTATTATCCTGTACGTATTGATAAATTCTTCGGGCTTTTTCAATGTCATCTTCAGCATCTAAAGTGAGGGTTCTGATTTTTGCAATGGTTTCGGGAGACAAGGTAGTCCTGCCTTTTAAAAGATGATCATACTGCCACTTTCCGAATTCTGACCAGCTCGTGGCCTGTCCCTGTACACCCACCAGTGAAAATTCGTTTAACGCTACCAATACATGCGGAGAAAAATTATTGATGGCAGGGCTTAATCTCTCATAATTATAAGCCGGTAAATTTTGTACAGAATAGCTCAGTTCAAATTCTGAAGTAGATTTTTCGACCTCTATCCCAGTAAGGTTTTTTTCCTCATATCGAAGTGGGATTCCGGCGGGATTTTTAAGAGTGTAAGAAGATTTTTCCACGCTTAGGTAATAACCTCCAATAGGTTTCCACGCACGGACAAAAACAGTGGAGTTTTTTTGCACTTCACTTTCATACACCACAGTATAAGGATATTCCCTGGCCGTATATTCCATGTACTTCACCCGGTCATCTGAAATTAAGGTGCCCGATCCTACAGCACTCCGGTCTTCAAAATGTTTCTTTTTAAACTTCTTTATCTCATTGCCCAGTTTATCATAAATAACTGCCTCCTGATTTTTGATCTTGCTGTTATCATCATAAAAATCATATGCTTCTATATGATTTTCTCCATGCTCGTTCAAAACAGTGATCACCCTTCTGGTTCGGATAGTTAATTTATCAACCGCCTCTATTTCAATTTCCATTTCCTCATTTCTTACCACCGCATTTGCATCTATAGTAAGTTCAGGTTTGATTAAAAGGCTTTGGTATTGAAGATCCTGAGCGGATAAGGTGGATGAAAGCACCACAAAGAGAAAGAAAAAATACTTATACATGATGAAATAGAAGAGTTGCTTTAATAGGGGCAATATAGAAAAAATTAACATGTTGTTAACCTTTTTCATCACCTTAAACCATTAAAATTTAAAGGTTTGGTTAGAGCAGTGATATATTCAGAAAAATTGAAGAATCAACCCAGAAAGGGTATAAACCTCATTCCCTCCTTTTTGAATCAATGCTAATAGTCACGGGACCGTCATTAAGCAATTCAACTTTCATGTCTGCTCCAAATTCCCCGGTGCCTACAGGTTTTCCCAGCTCTTTTTCCAGAACTTTGACAAATTCTTCATATAGAGGAATGGCAACATCTGGTTTGGCAGCCTTGATATAACTGGGGCGATTGCCCTTTTTGGTGCTGGCATGCAGGGTGAACTGACTCACGACAATGGCGTCTCCGTCAATGTCCATAAGCGAATTATTCATTACTCCGCTTTCATCATTGAAGATGCGCATTTTGACTATTTTAGAACACAGCCACTTAATATCTTCTCCGGAATCTTCCTCTTCTATTCCCACCAGAATGAGCAGGCCATCCTCTATTTCTGCGTTGATTTTACTATTTATGGTAACTGAAGCGCGGGAAACCCGCTGTATTACTACTCTCATTCTTCGGGATAATTATCTATTCTGTAATGCTGGTCTTCTTCCCCTTTTAAGATTTGCAGATAACTCTTATACCTGGACCATGGAATTTCTTCCTCCTCCAGCGCCTCTTTCACAGCACATTTTGGTTCATCCAGGTGAAGGCAATTGTGAAACTTACAATCCTGCTTTCGTTCAAAAAACTCCGGAAAATAGTTTCCAATCTCCTCTTTTTCCATATCCACAACTCCAAAACCTTTGATCCCGGGAGTATCTATGATCCTGGCACCAAAACTCAGATCAAACATTTCGGCAAAAGTGGTGGTATGCTGCCCTTGTTTATGCTGAGTGGAAATTTTAGAAGTTTTAAGATCAAGGCTTGGCTCAATGGCGTTTACCAGCGTAGATTTTCCCGTACCACTGTGTCCGGAGATCATGCTGGTTTTGCCTTTCATCAAATCTTTTACCTGTTCTACATTCTTACCTGTTTTGGCAGAGATCCCAATACATTGATAGCCTATTTCCCGGTAAAGGGCAGCCAGGTACTTGATCTCCACCAATTCATCTTCATTATAGGTATCTATTTTATTGAACAGAAGGATCGCCTCTATCCTGTAAGCTTCGGCGGTAACTAAAAACCTATCTATAAAAGTGGTAAAAGTCGGCGGATTGTTCAGGGTGATCAAAAGAAAAACCTGATCAATATTAGAAGCAATAATATGCGTCTGTTTTGAAAGGTTTACAGATTTACGGATGATGTAATTCTCCCGCTCCTCGATTTTTGTGATCACTCCTGTTTCCTGTTCCGATTTTTCTTCCAGGCTAATTTCCACCCGGTCGCCTACCGCAACAGGATTGGTACTTTTAATACCTTTAATCCTGAATTTCCCTTTGATGCGGCAATCGTAAAACTTGCTGTCATCTGCTTTTACCTGATACCAGCTTCCGGTAGACTTATAAACAGTTCCTTTCATGTTCTCTTTTTCAATTTCCGCCTATTCCTATTCATTCGTTTCTCAAATATAAAACAAGCATTCTCGGCAGCTTTCCTACCGCAGAACAAATTAACAAGAAAATTTCAGATTTGTCTGTCAAACCATCAATACGGGTTACATTTATTTCTGTTACTGTTTCATGATTTTTTCCTGATGGTTGATAGATTCCTGGTGAACAGCCTTGAACAAACGCAGGATAAATTCTTCACTCAATCCATGCTGCTCTCCTTCCAGTACCATTTTTCCGAGGATTTCGTTCCAGCGTTTGGTTTGCAAAACAGAAACATTCTGTGCCTTTTTTACCTGCCCGATTTCATCTGAAACCTTCATCCTTTTGGCAAGTAATTCGATTAATTGATTATCTGCAACATCAATTTTTGCCCGTAGATTGCTTAGCTTGTTCTGAAAATCTTCACTTTCTGAAATTTCTTTTCTAATCTTAAGATCTCTCATGATCTGGATTAAAGTTGCTGGGGTAATTTGCTGTTTTGCGTCACTCCATGCATTATCGGGATCGTAATGAGTTTCCACCATTAATCCGTCGTAGTTCAAATCCAGTGCGGTTTGGCAAAGATCAAAAATGATATCACGTCTTCCTGCGATATGCGAAGGATCCAGAATTAGCGGTAGGTCGGGGAATTTATTCTGAAGTTCAATGGCGATCTGCCATTCGGGATTGTTTCGGTATTTCGTTTTTTCGTAAGCTGAAAATCCGCGGTGAATAACTCCGAGGTTTTTGATATCACAGGAATAGAAACGCTCCACTGCTCCAAGCCATAAGGAAAGATCGGGGTTTACCGGATTTTTAACCAGGACAACCTTATCGGTTCCTTTCAATGCATCTGCAATATCCTGAATGATAAATGGAGATACTGTAGTCCTGGCACCAATCCATAAAATATCAATATCGTGTTCCAAAGCAAGGTCTACGTGGTGCGGACTCGCAACTTCAGTCGTGGTCAACATTCCCGTTTCCTGCTTTGCTTTCTGAAGCCATTTTAATCCCAAAGCTCCAACGCCTTCAAAATTTCCCGGGCGGGTTCTGGGCTTCCAGATTCCGGCACGTAGTACGTTGGCATCACTATCCTTTAGCTGGTGGGCAATTTTTAATACCTGCTCTTCGGTTTCGGCGCTGCAGGGTCCGGCAATCACAAGGGGATGATCTAATCCAAAAGCATCCAACCAGTTTCTAAGTTCTTTTTTATTCTCCATTTTAAGTAAGTTTTAGTGGTTAATTTATTCCGTTTAAGATAGATGTGATATGATTTGTTCTTTCCATTTCCCTGTAAACCTCCTGAAAATCGTCATTTTCGATCAGTTTTTTGAATTCAGAAAGATTATGGATATACTCATTTAGCGTCTCAAGGACATTCTTTTTGTTCTGCTGAAAAATGGGAGACCACATGGCCGGTGAACTTTTGGCAAGCCGCACCGTCGAGGCGAATCCGCTGCCCGCCAGGTCAAAAATATCCCGCTCATTTTTCTCTTTGTCAAGCACCGTTTTCCCCAGCATAAAGGAACTGATGTGTGACAAATGGGAAACATATGCAATGTGCCGGTCGTGGGATTCAGGATCCATGTACCTTATCCGCATTCCCAGCTTCTGAAAGATCTCCAAAGCTCTTTCCTGAAGCTTAAAAGCCGTTTTTTCGACTTCACAAATGATATTTGTTTTATTGCTGAAAAGATCGGGGATCGCAGCCCCTGGTCCGGAAAATTCGGTTCCGGCAATGGGATGGGCTGCTAAAAAGTTCCGGCGTTTTGGATGCTTTGCTATTTCTTCGCAAAGCTGGGCTTTGGTAGAGCCGGCATCGAATACCAGGGTATGGTCAGAGATATGGTCCAGCACCTTTTTCACCACATCGGTGGCTACATTTACCGGTACTGCAACAATCACCACATCGACATTTTTAACCTCCTCTATTTCTGCTGAATTTTCAATGAGGGAAAGCTGTTTCGCCTGTTCAAGGTTCGTTTCACTGGCATCGGTTCCGACTATTTCCACCTCTGGAAAAGCCGATCGTATCCCCAAAGCAAAGGACCCGCCAATCAAACCGATTCCAATTATATGGATTTTCATGGCTTTATCCTTTTTAAGGCTGTCTGGATTTTTTCTTCTGTAGCACAAAGTGAAAACCGTACATATCCTTCTCCCTGACTTCCAAAAATGAATCCGGGTGCTATGAAAATGCTGTGTTCGTGCAGAAGGAAATCCACAAAACCTTCAGAAGTAAAACCTTCAGGGGCTTTTGCCCAGATAAACATTCCTGTTTGGTCTTTTGAAGGAGTACATCCCAGTGCATCGGCCAGCTTCAGCATCTCTATTTTCCGGCGGGAATAAATTTCATTCTGGGAGCTAAACCAGCCAGTAGGTAACCGCAGAGCTGTTGCTGCCCCGGCCTGGATAGGGAAAAACATTCCGCTGTCCATGTTGGATTTTACCTTTAAGACAGAATTGATGTTTTTTTCACTTCCGCAGAGCATTCCTATTCTCCACCCTGCCATGTTGAAACTTTTGCTCAGGGAATTCAATTCCAGCACCACGTCCCTTGCCCCTTCTTCCGCTAAAATACTCTTCGGATCTTCATTCAGAATAAAACTATAGGGATTATCATTGACGATAAGGATCTTGTGTTTTTTAGCAAAAGCGACCAAATTCCTGAAAAGATCTTTACTTCCTGAAGCTCCCGTTGGCATGTGCGGGTAATTCACCCACATTAATTTCACGTTTGTCAAATCCCTTTTTTCGAGTTCTTCAAGATCGGGCTGCCAGCTTCTTTCTTCCTCCAAATTATAGTAAACCGGCTTCGCTCCAAAAAGTTTCGTCACCGAAGAATAGGTAGGGTACCCGGGATTTGGGATTAATACCTCATCGCCCTCATTTAAAAAAGCCATTGAAATATGCGCAATGCCTTCCTTACTGCCCATGAGCGGCAGAATTTCTGAATCGCAATTCAGATCCACCCCATAAAATTTCTTATAAAATTCCTGAATCGCCTTTCTGAAATCGGCAGTACCGCGATAAGGCTGATATTGATGTGCACCCGGGTTCACCATAGCCTGATTCAATCCTGCCAGCACCTGTGGAGGTGGCGGCAAATCGGGACTCCCGATTCCAAGGTTTACAATAGGCTTGCCCGCCGCTTCCAGAGCCCGAACTTCCTGTAATTTGGTGGAGAAGTAATATTCTTCCACGTGGTTTAATCTGGTCGCCTGATCAATCATACTAAGCTGCTTTTATAGGTTCCTAACACTTTTAGTTGTTCTGTCATTATTGCGAGGATTTCCATTGCCTTTTGAAATTTTTCCAGATCATCAAAAGTCACATCAATAAAAAAGGCATATTTCCAGGGAGTTTCTATGACTGGCACACTCTGGATCTTCGTCATATCAAGATCAAAATCCCTGATGATATTCAGTACGCTTACCAGACTCCCTTTTTTGCTTTCCATCACAAACTTCAGGGAAGCCTTGTCAATTTTTTGTCCGTTCGGGCATTTGGTTTGTGTACTGAGAACAAGGAACCTGGTGGCGTTATTCTTCATGGTATGGATACCTTCTGCAAGGATTTCCAGTCCAAAGATTTGTGCTGCTGCCTTACTCGCTACTGCGGCTACATATTTAGAACCTTTTTCAGAAATTCTTTTTGCTACTTCGGCAGTATCGGCATCCTCTATTAATTTGATATGCGGATAGTTTTTAAAGAAATCTTTACACTGAAGCAAAGCCATGGGATGGGAATAGACCTTTTTAATGTCCTCAATTTTTTGCCCCTGTAGCGCCATGAAATTCATATGGATGGGGATGTAATGCTCACCAATGATCCGCAATTCATTTTCATCAATCAGCGCATAATTAGGAAGAATGGAACCGGCAATAGAATTTTCGATCGCCATTACGGCACGATCTGAAGTCTCTGTTAGCAGGCTGTTAACCACCGCCTGAAAAGACATACATTCATCTATCTGAACGTCCTGCCCGTAATACTCCTGCGCCACCTGGTGGTGAAAAGAGCCTTGTATTCCCTGTATTGCTACTTTATCTGCCATCTTTTAAAACAAAAAATCCCGATGAAAACATCGGGATTTGAGATATAATTTATTTAGTAATTACACGACGCTCCCGATCCTATCTCTGGTATAGAAATAAAAATAATAGAAAGCGTTCCAGGTAATCAAATTTTTCATTCTGCTGTTTCTGAATAGCTAATGTAGTATTTAATTTGAAAAACCAACAAAGATTTTAAAATATTTTCGCTAAAACGTTTGCGAAAACTACGGGACCTTACATTAAATTCATCGTTTCTGAAAATCTTTCCTTTTCAGGATCCGGAACTTTGGAAAAGCTCGAAAGAAGTTTGAGAGAATCCCTATTTTTGAAAAAAAGTACTATGTCCATCTCGGTTTCAGGAATTTCAAAATATTACGGCGAACAAAAAGCCCTTGACGAAATTAGCTTTTCCATTAAAAAAGGAGAAATAGTCGGATTTTTGGGGCCTAACGGAGCGGGAAAATCTACTTTGATGAAGATCCTTACGGGATACCTGGATGCTTCAGGCGGGGAAGCCTCCGTAAACGGCTTTTCTGTTAAAGATAACCTGATAAAAGCGCAGCGAAGTATAGGATATCTTCCGGAGCATAATTCTCTATACACTGAAATGTACGTGCGGGAATACCTTGAATTTAATGCCTCTCTTTATAAAATTGACAAAAGCCGCATTGAAAAGGTAATTCAGGAAACTGGATTAACCCCGGAAGCAAATAAAAAGATACATCAGTTATCTAAGGGATACCGCCAGCGGGTAGGCCTTGCAAATGCCCTGTTACACGATCCTGAGGTGTTGATCCTCGATGAACCAACCACCGGAATGGATCCAAATCAGCTAGTGGAGATAAGAGACCTGATTAAAAAAACAGGAAAAGAAAAGACTATTTTCCTATCCACTCACATCATGCGGGAAGTAGAAGCCCTTTGTGAACGGGTGATCATTATCAATAAAGGAAAAATTGTAGCCGATAAAAAATTATCTGAACTGCGGGATGAGAACAGGCAGGTGATTGAAGTGGAGTTTGATTACCGCATTGAAGAAGAGACGCTCCACCGGTTGCCTTATATCGTTTCGGTTAGGAATGTATATGATTTCGTGTATGAACTCAGCTTCGACAATCCAAAAGACATGAGGCCTGTCGTTTTTGATTTCGCACACGACAACGGATTAAAAACCCTGCAGCTCAATCGGAAAAACAAAAATCTGGAAAGTTTGTTTGCGGAATTGACAGCCTCCCCCGCACCCGAAGGGGGAGCTTAATACTCATGGCGTGTGGAGGTCGCAATAAATTGCTATTTTCCCTTTTACTCGGAATGTCACACTGGCTCCGGCTGCACTAGCAGACGGAATAGTCGAAGTGCTGGAGGAGCAAAATTATCCTTTTCTATTGGGGCTTTTTCTTAATATGCTTCGCCTCTTCCTTCCACCCCGTCGGGCTTATCAAGATAATAGTAATATTAAAATTTTGGTTTCAGAAGCGCTTCGACTAATCCCCTAAAAAGACGGCTAGCGTGACAGTAGTATTAAAATCCTGCACTGGTAGAATAAAAAATTCTTTTCCTTCCGGAACTAAGGATTCTGGAAAATCAGTTTTCCAGAATAGAAAGCTTCTATCCTCACTTCCGGTGGCCGATTCACGGAAATCACGTCTCCCGTACTTCTTATCTCCCCTTTTAAAACCTGCTGCGGATTCACAATAATTTTATTCGTACCGCGGTGCTGGATATCCACCGTTTGTGCGATAAGTTCAGCCGCTTCCACCCTGCTGTCGTCATCTGCAATGTAAACATCAAAGTAACCGACTTCCCCACTCAGGAAGAAGTTAGAATACCCGTCTGTAGTGATGCGGATATTATCTGAAATTAATTTCATCCTGAAGTCTCCGTTCGTATAGATCTCCGGATCTTTCTCCTGATTAAATGAACGCAGCCATATCTCCGGAAAATGAAGTTCCCCCACACTTTCTATCGTTCTGTTGCCGGCATTCTGAAGCCAGGTGAGATTGGGCACCGTAACATACACTGTGGTCAATTCATAATCCCGGAAAAAATTGCAGTGGTTTTCGTTCCGTAGGCTTAACCTTCCGTTTTCTACCTCAGCACTAACTTCACTGATCAAATTTTCACCCGATTCTATAATCACTTTATGCTCTTCTCCCTGCTCTATGAATAATTTTATCCGTCCGTAAACAATAAGCTCCTCGAATTGCGAAACAGGGATTTCATGCGAAACCATATCACCGGCAGCCTGGAAGCAATCGGGTGCGTCTTCCTTGTAACAAGCCGTTATCATAGATAGCGTAAAAAATATGTATAAGATCTTTTTCAAGGTTTCCTCTTTACTTTGTTTAATTCCAATTTGAATCTTTTTACTCTACAATTCTTCATTCAAAGGGTAAAGACAAAATTGATACTCTTCTTATCACGCAAAGGCCGCAGAGACTTTCTCAAAGAACGCAAAGCGAATATTAACTTTTTTTGTCTTATTTCCTGGCTCTTTGTTCTTGTTTCTTTTCTACTTCTACCTTCCTATTCTAAACTCCAACTTCTCAAATCTAACATCTCCAATCCCTCACAACCTATACCCAATGGAAAACTCCACTGCTTCGGCATTAGCCCCATGTGCCCTAACAGTAACAGAACCAAAAAGATCTTTATGTATCGGGCGCTGTAACCCTGCTCTTAAATAGAGCCTGTCCACATAATTATCGTACGGATAATATACGTAATATCCAGCCTGAGTGATCAACGATAATTTCCTGAACGTAAGCTGATGCCCTAAAAATACTCCGGCACGTTTTGCATCTTCATCTCCGGTGGTATCTCCGTATGGAAAGGTTACCGACTGGTAATGAATGTATTCTTCCAAGGCCCGGGAAATAAAGAATTCCGCGCCGGCCTGAAGAGTACTTTTTCTGCTGATTGTTTTATCTGCATAGGCCGAAAAGGTTAAAAAGGGATAGGATCTTGATCCAATGATCCCGATGGTATTGGCACCACTCCGCAGCACAAAATTATAATGAATAGGCTCGGTGTACCTTCCTTCAGATTGCTTCGGAATAAATGTAATAGGTTCTTCATGATCCAATAAATAATTCAGGCCCACATTGACGGCAATAGTATTGGTACTGTTATTCGGAGATTTAAAATCGGCATTGGAATAATGGATCAGGGATACCCCTGCCTGTAATCCTATTCCGTGGTAGATGTTTTCCGCAGTAAAATTTCCGCTGAAATAGGTGGAGCTCATGATCCTGGATCCGTAAGCATTGTTGATATAATTATTATCGGGATGGTACGGATTAGTTGTCACAGCCAACCCCTGCCCTACTTTTAACTGCAGGTGACGGTTCAGAAAATAGAATCCGAGGTGCGCGTAAAGTCCATAGTTTTCGCCCAGGTAGGTATTCTTCATATCCTGATACGTGAAGGAAAAACCTACATCGGGATAGTTGTAACGGCTTTCCCATGCCTCCGATCCGTAAGTTTTCTGATTGAAACTCAGAATCACTCCTTCAGGATGGCCGGTGATGAGATGGGAAATATGCGGATTGTGCTCCAGAATACTTCCGTAGAAATAACTAGCATCAAAAGAATATTTTTTATCCTCCTGCGCTGTGAGTATACATACACAAAAGAAAAAAAGAAAAGGGGCCATTTTCTTCATAGGCCGCAAATGTACCTATTAATTTAAAAAACTGCCGAGGCAATTTTCTGAATATTTGAGCTTTTTCCCATTGAATAATAATGCAATACAGGTACACCAGCTGCCACCAGTTCCTTGCTTTGCTGAATACACCACTCAATCCCCACCTGGCGCACTTCCTGATTATCTTTACATTTCACAACTTCCCGGGTCAAGGCATCTGGCATATCGATATGGAACCTGTGCGGAATGATTGTTAGTTGTTTTTTAGTGGCAATTGGTTTGAGGCCGGGAATAATAGGAATAGTGATGCCTTTTTCCCGACACTTTTCCACAAACTCAAAATATTTCTGATTGTCAAAAAACATCTGGGTAACCACATATTCGGAACCTGCTTCCTGCTTGACTTTTAAACGCTCTATATCATTATCAAGGCTTGGGGCTTCCATATGCTTTTCAGGATAGCCGGCAACGCCGACACAAAAATCGGTTTTATGGCTGTTTTCCAGGGCTTCATCCAAAAACTTCCCTTCGTTCATATTAATGATCTGTTTTACCAGGTCATTGGCATAGCAGTTTCCTCCCGGTTCTGGTGTAAAGTAGATCTCACTTTTCACCGCATCTCCACGAAGTGCCATGACATTTTTTATTCCGAGGAAATCAAGATCGATTAAAAAATTCTCGGTGTCCTCTTTAGTAAACCCGCCGCATAAAATATGAGGTACGGCATCGATACCATATTTACTCTGAATTGCAGCACAAATTCCCACAGTACCGGGACGTTTCCTTACAATACGTTTTTCCAAAAGTCCGCCGGCCTGTTCTATATAAACATACTCTTCCCGATGATAGGTAACGTCAATAAAAGGTGGATTGAACTCCATGAGCGGATCAATTCCCCTGTAAATGGAATCAATATTTTGCCCTTTTAAGGGTGGTAAAATTTCAAAAGAAAACAAAGTTTTCTCTTTTTCAGCTTCTATATGTTCGGTTATTTTCATTGAGTCTTTCAGTTAAATGAGACCTCACAGGTTTTAAAACCTGTGAGGTCTGGATCATTGTAATAAATAGTTTAATCAGCAAAATTTGGGTTCAGCCACTTTTCGGCCTTTTTGAATGAAATTCCTTTGCGTTCGGCGAAATCCTTCACCTGGTCTTCTTTTATTTTCCCGAGTCCGAAGTATTTGGCTTCGGGATTGGCAAAATAGTAGCCGCTAACGCTGGCAGCGGGCCACATTGCCAGGCTTTCGGTAAGTTTAACACCTATTCTTTCTTCTACGTTCAAAAGTTCCCATATGCTTATTTTTTCCAGGTGATCGGGACAAGCGGGATAACCCGGTGCGGGCCTTATTCCTTTATAGGTTTCTTTAATCAATTCTTCGTTACTCAAATTTTCTTCCGGCGCATAACCCCAATCTTCCCTGCGTATTTTTTTATGCAGGTATTCGGCAAAAGCTTCCGCTAATCGATCGGCCAGCGCTTTGATCATTATGGAGTTGTAATCATCATGATCCGCTTCAAATTTTTTCGCAAGCTCTTCTGTTCCGAAGCCGGTGGATACACAAAAAGCACCCATGTAATCCTGAACTCCGCTTTCTTTTGGTGCCACAAAATCTGATAAAGCAAAGTTGGGTTTCCCTTTATGTTTATCCAACTGCTGCCGAAGAGTGCGGAAAACCATTGTCTTTTCTCCGGAATCTTCTTCGTACTTAATTTCAATATCGTCGTCATTCACCGTATTCGCAGGAAATAATCCGAAGACTGCTTTTGCTTTTAGTAGTTTCTCGTCCAGAATTCTTTTCAGTAGAGCCTGTGCATCTTTAAACAAAATAGCT
>JACLAD010008229.1_pt1 | contig 22781 bp, 33 predicted proteins | sample 8027901 | NCBI WGS metagenome assembly JACLAD01 (sample SAMN15725071, study PRJNA655200) | protist metagenome | isolation source: fluorescence activated cell sorting (FACS) single amplified genomes of... | place: Spain: Blaines Bay Microbial Observatory, Mediterranean Sea | collected 2016-07-05 | reverse complement strand
AAATAATAGTTGGAACTTCACTAGTCGTAGTTATTGTGTCAAGTTTAAGCGCTAGTATCTCTAATCATAAAGATAAATTAATTGATTATAAAAGTGGATTTATCTTTTTTATAGCAAGTGGATGATTCTATTCCTGGTCAAATTATTTTTATAGATGAGGAAAATGAAGTAAATGAATAAACAAAAAAGTTCTCACTTTGTAATTAGTGAGAACTTCTTTGTATCTAAATTTATTTTGTTGGGATTAATTAATAGCTCAAAGGATTCCATCCTATTTTTTTTATAGTGGAAAAGGATTTATAGAATTTACTAACAATAAAAGGCTCTTGTTCAGATACTTGAATGTTGTGATAAGGTCCACCTTCAACATCAATGCCAAATTCATTACTAAACTCCATAATGCAAGTATTATCTGGCATAACCGTTAATGTATAAAAATACTCTGGCAGTAGACTATTTGGAGAGTAGTCTACTAATAACTTTTCGGCATCTTTCTTTGTTGATGAAGAGAGTAAATACATACCTTCTAACCATTCTGAAAATGTGAACTTTTGTATTTGTGGTTCTTTAAAAGAGAACTCTTTTAGATTGACTGCTACTCCTTCTTCATTTGTGATATTCTCACTAAGAACACCTAAATGCTGAAGTGTATGAATTACTTGAGTATCCGAAGTGTTATCTGGCTTAAATATTATAGTCTTCGCCATAGTCAATCATCCCCTCACTTATCATCCATTATATCCATTGTCGCATTTTTTATAAAATAAAAGCACAAAAAGACAGCAAATTATTGCCGCCTTCTTATCCGTTATTCAAACCATTGATTAAAATCAATACGACTTAAATGTTCTGCAATGGCATTAACCTCTTCTAATACCCTGTCGTTTATTAACCAAGTTGATGTATTTTGAAGAATCAATTCTTTCCATTCACTTTCTGCGAGTTTAGGTTCTTTAAAGCGGAAACTAATTCTACCCATATTACTTATGCTATACTCTGCTAATTCATCTAAACCGTGTTTTGTAATAAAAACAGGGAAAGTATACCCATTACTTGGTCGCAGTACATCTATATGTTTATGTTGAACCTTGCGTGAAAAAAGAACTTCTACTATGTCTTCTTCTAATCCCATACGATAATCTTTCCCAGTGGATTCTCTTAACTCTTTGATAAGTTTAAGTTTTTTATCCATTCGCTCTTTATCGTCTGTAATTGAATTACACTCTTCATATTCTTTTTCTAACTCTTTTACATTTTCACTCATAAAAAACCTTCCTTCTTAATATATTTATGACTTGAAGTTATTTGATATATATATTGAATTATAGTTTACTTTTTCAAATATTCAATTTCATTTTTGAATTTCATTATAATATTATATATAATAGTTATGTATTAAAATATTGGAGGAATAAAGTATGTCTAAACAAAATAAATTGACTAAAAAACAAAAACAAATTGCACAAGAAAAACTTCTTAAAAAACATAGTCGCTATGGATTGACTGTATTAGCATTAGCTGGTGCTTTTGTTATCTCATTTCCTTTCTTTGCAAATGCTATGACTAGTGGTGTATTAGAAGGAGAAATGGATAAGGGATTTAAAGAAGGCGTTAAATATGAAAAAGTAGGTCAACGTGATTTGTATAAGTTCGGAAATAATGATGTTTATAAAGTTGTTCACGAAGATAAAACTTATTTAGTAGAAGTGGATAGTAAGAATTTAATTGTTCAAAAATTTGATATTACAGATAAAGATGAGTCAAAACTTTTTGAAAAATATAAAATTAAAAAGTAATACATAATATAAAAACCTACTTCTTAAATACAGTAGGTTTTTTGTTTATCTTTATTATTACTTATTCTTGAATTTTTTTATAATTGGATAAATAATTGCTGATAAAATTAACGAAAGAGAAATATTAATAAAAAATAATACCAATAATAAATCAAATGCTAATAAATCTTCTATATATACTTTTTCTACAATTAATCCTATAGACTGATAAATGCAAAATACAACAAATAGTAACAATGATATTAGTAACCATAAAAATTGAAAACTATTACGAAAGTTTACTTTTTTATCTTCAATGTATTCTTTCATTGTTTGTCTATTACTTGAATTATTGTGTTTGTGATTTTTTCGTTTTGGTACATCTTCATGAAAAGAAGGAAATCTCATTTTGCAATAAAACATAATAGGATACTGAATCCAAATCATACTTAAAGCATAAAATAGTACACTAGCGACAAAAAGCCCCATAGAATACTCTATTATATGTCCAGAGTACATTGGTTCGTTTATAAAGATAGCAATAATAGTGCTTAGAAGTAATCCTATAACGTATACCAGTGAAATAATGGTATAAATTTTTGTAGACTTTGAATAAAAATTAAATAATTCTCCGCCTTTTCTCAGTTCCCCTTTTTTGATTCTAATAATAAATACAATGGATGAAATAATTAACGAAAGTATTCCCCCACCAATAATAGCAATGGTAATATAGAATACATAAATCGGAAGGTCTCTATCATCATATAAAAGAAAAATTATAGGAAAAAAAGCAATCATTAATTTAAAGGTAGCAAAAATAGTTATGAAGGATAAAAACTTTTGGAATTTATAAGTAAAAATTTCTATGGTAAAAAATATAGCAAGAATTAATAAAATCAAAAGCGAAAAGCCTTCAAATGAAAGGAAAGATTTCCATAATTCCTCACTGCCATAAAGATTGTAATTTTCAGAGACCCCTAAAGATAAAACCATAAACATAATTCCAGAAAATATAAGTGTAGACCAAAGAAGTCCAACCATTGTGTCTGGTGATAAATAACTAGAATAATATAATTGTTTAAAATCTTCTTCTGTTTGTTTTTTGAACATGTTAAACCACCTACTGTGATATTTATATTCTATATTATAAAATGAACTTTAATCTTTATCAAAAGTACTAAAAAAAATTATTTTTTTTATAATTATATTGCAAAATATATATGGTATGTGATAGTATATAAGTAACCTAGTCATTATGCTTTATCCTCTCTTTTATAGAGAAAATCGCAGTTTGAAGGAGATGTAGACGTACATCTCCTTTTTTTCATGCAAAAATAATACATATGTTATAATAATTTTAGGTAAATATAAAAAAGGAGTGTTGGTTGTGTCGAGAAAAGAAGTTTCATGTCATTGTGGAGAAATTCTACATTTTGAAAATGGATTTAATGGGTTGTCTAAGGATGTTTTAGACCAAAACTGGGGTGTAATTCCAACCTTCACTGGCAAAATGCTTTATGCATGTCCACCTTGCTATACAATTCTAAAAGAATGTGCTGAAAAAATGTATCAGACTACAGGTGATAAGTATATTGCTATGAGTCATCTGCTGAATAAGTAAATGGAAAGGAGATGTTTTTATGAAACCTTCTACTATTTGTGATTCTTGTGAGAAAAAGACAACAGATTACTCTACAAGAGATGTTTACTGTAATTATGCACAAGATACTGTATCTGTGGATATTTGCAAAGAATGTGAAGAGAAAAAATCGTAATACATCCATGAAAATTCCTTACACAGTTGTAAGGAGTTTTTTTATAATATAAAATATTTGTTATAATCATTTTAATATGTACATAAAAGGAGGTCTTGATTGGAATGTTTTATAAATTTTTAGGATTTGTATTTAAAGTCTTTATTTATACATTTGGTACAATTCTTGCAACCTGGGTTGTTCAAACAATATTACATTATGCTTTTGGAAAGCCGATAACTTTAAATCTGTTGGACTTATCTATTGTTATGAATAGCATATCAAGTTATATCTTAGTTATTTTTCCAACTTATTTAATAGTAGGGTTGCTTACTTTACTAACAAGAGATTCGTTAGGCAAATTTATAATGTTTACTGTTAACTTCTGTGTTTATCATTTATTTGCTTCTTTTATTTTTGCAGATTTAATGAGTGTCGATTTATTGATAGGCTATACTATCCCTTACATAGTAATTGTATTTATACATTTGCAAATTAAAAAAGGTGAAGATAATTACTAGTAATATATTTTTAAACAAAATAAAGCCATCTATTTATAGATGGTTTTATTTTATATTTAAATCAAATAAACTTGTTATTTTATTTGAAATAATTATTAAAAGTCTATATAATAAGTGGTACATATGAATATAGGAGTGATTTCTATGGAACAACATTTAGATTTGACTTCATTGATGATTGTTGTTGGAGTGGCGTTTCTTGTACCCATTCTACTACATAAAATGAAGTTAAAAATCATTCCCGTAGTGGTTGCAGAAATTATAGCTGGTATCATTATTGGGAAAAGTGGATTTAATATAGTTGGTGAAGACCACTTTCTAGAGTTATTTTCTACTTTAGGCTTGATTTATTTAATGTTCCTTAGTGGACTAGAGATAGATTTTTCACAATTTAAAAAGAAAAAAAATAAAGGTCAAACAAAAAATACATTCAACCCTTTTGTTTTTATCTAGCGTTATCTTTGTTGGAATACTTGCTTTATCATTTGTATTCTCATACATACTAGTATTAATGAATTTAGTAAATGAGCCTTATTTAATGACATTACTTATTTCAACAATATCCCTTGGAGTTGTTCTTCCTGTTCTTAAAGAAAAACAAATGCTGAACACTACATTAGGTCAAACATTATTACTTATCACTGTTATAGCCGATTTTGCTACAATGATTTTATTAACAGTATATATTACAATGCAACATAGTAATTCATCTAATAATTATTTGATTCTTGGTTTATTTGTATTTGTCGTAATAGCATATTACTTCTTGAAATACTTTGCGAAAGGGACTACATTTGAAGCGTTAACTAAGGGAACAATACAAATTGGAACACGTGGGGTATTTGCTCTTATTTTGTTATTTGTTGTCTTAGCAGAATCAACAGGTGCAGAGAATATTTTAGGTGCTTTCTTAGCAGGAGTAATAGTGTCCTTATTATCACCTAAGAAGGATTTCGTTCATAAATTAGACTCGTTTGGTTATGGTTTTCTAATCCCTATTTTCTTTGTTATGGTAGGCGCTAAATTAGATATTATGAGTTTGCTATCAGATAGCAAAGTATTAGTTTTAATACCTTTACTTCTACTATTTATTTTCTTATCAAAAATTATACCAATGCTTATTATGAAGAAATGGTATTCTTGGAAAGAAGTAATTAGTTCCAGCTTATTATTAAGTTCAACTTTAAGTTTAGTTATCGCAGCAGCTGCTGTTGCGTTAGATTTAGGTATTATTAATGAATCTCTAAATGGTGCTTTGATTTTAGTAGCTATTATTTCTTGCCTGATATTCCCTATTGGGTTTAATAAACTCACTCCAAATGAAGTGAAAGCAGAAAAGAAGAAACTGACTATTATTGGTGCAAATCATGTTACTTTACCTGTCTCATTAGACATAGATAAAAATAATTATAAAGTGACAGTCTTTAGCCATAATGAAAATAAAAATAGCCATGAGTTTGAAGATTTTCCTTTGGTTAAATTAGAAACAGTTAATAAAGATACATTATTGGAAAACAATGCTTTTGACGCTGATATAGTTGTAATAGGAACAAATGATGACGACTATAATATTGAGTTATCTAAACACTTTAAAGATTATGGTGTGAAAAGGGTTATTGTGAAAGTGGAAGACCCAGATAAACATAATCAATTACATGAAGATGGGTATACTGTTTATTCTAGTCTAAACTCTACAAAAACCTTATTAAAAGGATTAATAGAGTATCCAAGTATTGTGACTATGTTAAATTCTAATAATGACTCTATATATGAAGTTGTTGTTGCCAATAGTGAGTTTGAAGGAACTGCATTAAAAGACCTTGATTTCTTAGGAAGTACACTTATACTTCAAATTTATCGTGATAACTCCCCTATTATTCCTAATGGTAATACATCCATTCAATTAGGAGATAGATTGCTTGTTAATGGTAAAGTAGAGCATTTAAAGGAAATCAAAAGTAATTTAGAATAAAAAACTATATAAAAAAAGACTAATTCTTTAAAGAATTAGTCTTTTTTATTACCATACAAATTCTTCTGGTGGAGAATTTAAATCCCACTGAAGACTATCAATAACAGATTGTTTTTCCTTTTCTATACCCAAGTCTTTAGCCATAGTCTCTAAGATAAAACTATTAGGAGAATACATCTTGCTCTTTAAAATTGCTTGTTCTAATCTTGAGTTATTCAAAATCCAACTAAGAGATAATCCAACTGCAGAACTTCTACTAACACCAGCTATACAATGAATAACAAATGTATCGGCATCTTTATGTCTTTTAATAAATTCAATAATTTTATTAGAGTGTTCATTGTTGAATAGCACAATGCTATCATCTAAGTTCTTCATCCCTTTAACAACATCGTGAAAAGAAACTTCTAATATATCGGTAAATAAATCTTTATATTTTAAATCTTTAACTTCATAATCAGGTTCATTAATTCTTATTATAACTGTTTTTTCATTCTCATTGGGTTTAAATGATATGGATTCTTTTAATGACAAAATATATAATTTCATTCTTAATCATCTCCCTTTCTATATACCTATATTATCATTATCTATTATAAAACTCTACAAATTATTCAAAGAGGAAAAACAATAACTTATGATATAATTTAATATATTTTCAAAGAAATGGAGTGTTTTTTATGTATACAACACAAGTAAAAGCGAGTGTTAAGGAATTTATTCAAAACTTAAAACCTGGTCAAATGGTTAAAGTTGTATTATCTAATAAGTGGGATAATAGAAAGAAAGTAGTTAAGGGAATTGTTTATCGTGTTGATTTAAATAATTTTCGTGTTTTAGCAGTATATGATGAAGAAGGAAATTCTTATAGTAGAGGTTGGACAACACCTATTACTGTCTCAGAGATTGATGATATATCTAAGACAAGGTTTCCTAAAGAAATCAGTGATAATCTAAAAAGCATTTATAAAGACTTACAAGCCCATAAAAAACTACAAGAACAACTAAAAGTAATAGAAGATAAAATGAACATATCTTCTCAAAAAATAACTCAGCAACATGAAGAAGTTAAAAAAGAATATATTAATATAAGTAATGACATTAGTGAAGAAAAATTATTTGAGTATATGCTAGTAGAATTAAGAAGTGCTTTTATGAAAAGAAACCAAAATGAAGATAACTCTATCGGAGTATACTTTTCGTACAAAGTAAATAAAAATCAGAATCATATGATTGAAATAACTTTCGGTGGTAGCACTGGTCGTGGAGTATTTAGCAAAGGTACTTATGAAAGTAGAGCCGAATATGATAGAGCAGATTATTCTAAACTTGTAGAACGATATGCGCCACGAATTGATAAAAATAAATTTACGAATAGTGGTTGGAGTGTAGATATGAGAAAATCAGTTTCTCTAGGTGATAAAGGTTCACTAGAAACTGAAACTGTTATCACTCTTGAGTTAAATAAAAAGAAGGTAAATAAAGAATATCTGAATGCTCTTCAAGATGAAATTATAAAAATTGTTAATAAGGCTTGGTAATTCATTTTCATTAAAGAAACTCACATAGTATGTGGTTTTTTTTATTTAAAAAAAGAGCCACCGAAGTGACTCTTCCCACACAAGGTTAGATAAGATGATATGATTAGTCTGCTAATTCTTTTGCTATAAATTTTTTGGTATTCGGTCCATAAATTCCATCGTTTTTTAAAGCGGCATACATTGATTGGAATCTGCGAACAGCGTCTTCAGTCTTTGGTCCGTATATACCATCGATACCTTTTGGGTCAAAGTTAATATGCTGTAAAGCACGTTGCAATTGTCTAACTTTGTTTCCTTCATCCCCACGTCTTAGTATACCGTCTGGAAGTGGGAAATCTGTTTCAGAGTTTCCGTCTTCTAATACTTCATTTAATTTAGTTAAGGTTTGGTTTCCAACTAGTCCGTCTACTAATAAGTCATATTTCTCTTGAAACTTCATGACTGCTTGTTGCGTTTCAGGTCCATATATTCCATCCGCACCGTATCTTCTTAATGGGAATCCCGCTTTTATTAAGTCCTCTTGTACTTCACGAACAAAGTCTCCCTCATCGCCTATATCTAAAGGTAAAGATACTGATACACCTTTAACTACTGGCTCTGGCGTGTCTACTGGTTCAGAAGTATTCTTTCCTTGAAAATCCCTTCTATATGATTCCCTAACATCATTAAGGAATTCATTGAAAGAGATTCCATGCTGGCGAAGAATATTCCCAGGGTCAGTTCTACGTGAAGGGTCCAATTTGCTATGAGGGACAATATCAGAACTAATATTAAGATTAAATTTATCTACTAAATAAGCGTGATACCATACATACCTTTTATAAGCCTCTCGGAAATTAATTCTTCCCCCATAACAGAGTTCAATTCCTATCGCATTATTATTAGCATCTTTTCCAAATAGGCGATTATCTGTTGGAACATTATATCGTACATGCCATGCTTTTTCATTTAAAGGGATAATCTCCAGAATATACTTATCATCAATAAAGGTATGAGCAGATGCTTCGGGGTCGGCATTCTCGAAATAATTTCTATTCCCATAAGCCGTAGAACCTGGATTTCCAGTTGAATGACTAACAAGAAACTCTACTTTCCCTAATTTTTCTCCAGACCTTGAATCTCCTACATCAATATAATCTCTGGTGATGGTGTAATTCATGATGCACTCTCCTTCTAATCTTGTTGTTTTTGGTGTAGTTGCTCAAAATCAATGCTTAGTTGCATCCCCCCTTTCAAGCACCAAAAACTATTTATTTCTTTCATAGAAAGAATAGATTAGAAGATATTCACGATTAATTTAATATGTTGGACAAAGTTGTCACATAATGATTGTTATATTGTTTTCTATTAATTTCCTAATATACTTTATACTTCCAAACATTCTATAACCTGTTTATATAGCAGTCAATAGATGCGACAAAAGAAATCAAAAGATTCTAAAAAGTGATAAAAAACCCTATTTCCTTGTAAATTCGTCTTGCTACCTTATGAAAGAGTTGATGGTATAAGTGCAAAATTTTCTTTGTTGATAAGTTCTCACTCTTCTTTAATAAAAAATCCAAATGGTGATTGAAATTAAAGTGGATTTCTTCTGTGACTTATTTAAAATTGGTTTTAATTATGGTAAAATTAGAATATTATAAAGAAAAAGGACTGATAAATAGTGCCTAAAATAAAAATTAATTACCCAGAAGATTTGGGTAAATATGTTGAAATGTCTTCAAAATACTGTATTTATAATGATATTCATCGAGAGTCATCTTTGAAAAATTCTTATAAGCAACTTTTAAAACATGGGTTTAAGGGATTTGATGATTTTCATGAATATGTTCTATCATTTAAAGAGGATTATCATAAGTATTATGACGAGTTAAATAAGATGTGTAAAAAGGGTTGTAGAGCAACATTTTACAGTTTAATGAGAGTTATGACAGAAGAAAAGGCATAAGAAAAAGCGAGAGTATATACACTTTCGCTTTTTGTATTATTCGAGATTTTGACTTATTTTAGGATGCAGACACCTTTCTCCTTGTATAAGGCTTAATCCACTTCTTTTCCCCATTTTTAAGGGTTCTCCAATAACCACTTACAGTGTAAGTTTCTTCTTCGATTTGTTGAATCTCTTTGGAGACTGTCTGCTCTTCTACTTCTTTATGTTGACTTTCTAATTCGTTTTGTTTTTCTTTCAAGATTTCCTCTATTGCCCTTGTAGGAAGAAGTATATCTTCTGATACATTTACAATATAGTTTGTTGTTTTTGTAATTTTACGATTTTTAGCTTTTCCTTTTTTCTTCTTTTTAATCATTTCTTTTTTTACTTCTTTTATTTGAAGTCTTTCATTATCATTTTGAAAACGATGGACATACTGCATAAGAGCGATATAGGTAAAGAAGACATATCTTATAACCTTAGTCTCTTTGACTGTCTCATACTTATCAACAAAGATAACTTCATCCCTTAACCTATCAAGAGATGATAGTCTAGTTATCAGTTTACTTTTAATGTGATATTGAATTTTGACAATAGAGTCTCCATCAGAACAAAATTCTAATTTAACCTTATCTCCTTCCACTTGAAAGAAGATGTGGTTTCCGAACTTACTTCCTTCAAACATTATAAGCCCTTTTGTTAAAGGAGTCACAAGTGAAACTTCTTTGACTTTTAAGCTATTTGGACTATCAAAGATACATAACTCTTCTTGTATTCCCCAACGGTCTAAAATATAAGAATTATTTTGTGGGATAAAAACTTTATCTAGTTTGTCATACTTCATTCCAACACCTACTTATTTCCATATTTATCACCAATTTTAACCAAACTGCTTTCAAATATGCAAGTAAATGGATGTATATAATATTCTGTCTATTATTTATTGTATAATTGCAAATTTTAAAAATGTTTAAGGATTAAGAATTTAACTAAAAATAGTAATATAAATAAAAAAACCCTATCCAAGTTAAGATAGAGTTTTTTCAAATGTTATCCCTTGTTATTGTGGATGAAAGACACCACTTTACAAGAGTGAACATTGTGTAGGTCGATAGAATCGCCTACATTGTAAATTGGAGAAGAAGCAGAAATGTAGATAATGTTCCCCTCACTATCTACGGCAGCCGTTCCGAAGTAAACTTCCTTTACAGGAGAGTCAACGAAACGATAGCCAAGGCGAGAATTTTCATCCTCAATCTTCATACGCTGTTGCGCTCTGAAGACGGTACGCATTGTACCCCAATCTTCCCACATTTCATCCTTTTCAAGTGTGAAGTTAACGCCAACCATTTTTGCATAGTCGCCGTGTTCAGCACCAGGAGTTAAGTTAAGAGTAGCACCCTCAACAGATTTTAAAACAGTCTCTTGTTCAACAAATAATGTAGTCATATTAAATGACCTCCTCTAATTAAATTTAAAATAATATACAAATTAATTATATATTATAATTTTACTTGCTCAAAATATAGAAAATGATTGAGAGTCAAATAATCCATATGGTAAAATAAATAAAAGGAGTGTTTATTATGAATACATATATTAATAAATCAATAAAAGAAGTTCAATTTATATTTAAGCAACCACTGAATATTTTATTTTTTATTTCAGCTATAACCGTAATATTAACTGTTGTATTATGTGAGTTTGGAACAATTACAAATATTGAAAAAATTCTAGTGATATTTTTTATTACAACTGAAAGAGCTTATTCTATTTTAAATATTGATAAAAAACTTCTAACTGTTAATTTAACTTATTTGTTTATAGCAGTAGTATGTAGCGTAATTTTACTTTATTAAATATCACTTAAAAGACGGCTATTTATAGTTGTCTTTTTTTTATAAAAAATAGTCTGGTTTTGGTGAGTGAAAGAGCTTTTATGCTATAATTGATATATAATAATTTTTTAGAGTTTCAATTATAAAAAAGGAGTGTTTAATATGATGTTACAAATTGATGGTTTAACTGTAGAAGTAAATGGTGATAAGGTTTTTATTAAAACAGATAAAGATGTGTTTATTACCGCAGAAAGTGAAATCTTCATCAATGGTGATAAAGCCCTTCCTGTAAAGGATGTAGGAAAAGAAACTTTATTTGTATCAAATGATATTAATCTAGAACTTACTAGTTTTATAAAAGAAAATTTAGTAAAGTATCATCATGACGAAGTGATAAAGAAAACCTTTTATCGTGTAAATTATAAAGATACCGTTATGCAGATTTTACTTCCTTTTGACCCAGAGGAAAGTGATATTAAAATTGACTTCGTTGATTTAATTAGTCCTGATGTTTTTAAAGAAAAATACGGTAGAGCAGACTTAGGTGAAATAGCACAAGACGAGTTTGTAAATCTGTTGGACTTTATGGCAAATAAAGGCTATGAACATGAGTGGGATAATAGCACTGAAGAAGAGTGTTATGTATCGGCTTGTCCTTGGAATAATAAATATAAACATTCCTTTATGGATGAAATGGTTCAACTAATTAATGTCTATAAAGAAAAAACAGAAGAACTTATGAGTAGGGTAAGAAGATAATAATAAAAAAGGCATTCTTTTTGAAAGAGTGCCTTTTTTTATTTGAGAAAAGCATATGATAAAATAATTGTATCTATAAAATATTACTTGGGAGAGATTTTATAATGAATAAAAAAAATGATAGTGAAAGTATTTTTGAGTATGACGATTTTGGAAAAGATAAGAAAAAGTTTATTAATACATTTACACCAGCTATTGAAATAGCTTTAAGTGGTATTAATAGAAACAGTGTTTATTATCCTAAAATTAATAGAGATAATCAATCAGAAAGAATCAAAAGTCTTAGAAAAAACAATAGAGATTCTTATTAATTTAAGATTTTTTATTTTATATTATAAATATGGTTGTATTTGTTATAATATAAAATTATAATAAATAAGTAGATAATTATAAAGAATAATGGGAGTGAATGATATGTCTGATTTAATTGCTGATTCCCCTTATAAGTGGAAAAGTGTCATTGAACAACTTAAATCTTTTTTAATAAATGAATTAAATGATATAAAAAGTATTCGTATTATACATAGGTGTGGAAACTGCTTTAAGAAAACAAGTGATACGACTATTATGTTTGATGACAATAAACTAGTTATAAAAGATTGGATGTATAATTGCAATTTTAATAAAGAGCATTCTCATACAATCACTATTGATGGTTATGACAAAGACCAACTGTTATTTCATATTAAAAATGAAAAAGAGTATGATATAGGTTTTTGTTTACAATTTAAATATATAATGGGTTCTGAATATAATGTTTTTATTACTCCATTCTATACAGAAAAGGATTATGAAATCCACGGTGAGAAAGCGTACAAAGATAGAAAACTAAGATTAAAACAACGTGATACTGATAATGGTACAGTTATTTTAATTCAAAATTTTATTGACTTTAAAGGTCTTATGCCAAAGTATAGTGAAACAATTCATATTACTTATAAAGATTAAGCATCCTAGTGGTGCTTTATTTTTTTTCCAGTGAATACTTGAATTTTCAATAAAAAAACAATTATAATAGTATAAGATACAATTGTTAGATTGGAGTGTTGTACTGTGATTTTAAAGTCTGCTTATCAAGATAAACAACATAAAAACAAAATGGAACAAAAACAAGAAATACAAACAAAATCTATGTTAGATTTAATCGATATTAAAGTTAAGGTTTTTAGTGGTAGTGATGGCAAGAAGGTCATTAATATGGTACATCTCTTTTTATTTGAGCAAGAAGGGTACATAATTGATATTCAATATTCTGGAGTAGATAATAAGGCTTTTATGATAGTTATTCAATATATTGAATCAACTCACCATATGTACAGTGAATATTATTATAGGACAGATGAAATAAAGTTGAGTATAGAGTGTAAAAAGGATATGCAAGAATTTACTTCAAATATAAAACAATTTTTAAGCAATAAACCTAAGTTAATTTATTCCGAATTTAATTGCTCTGAAGTAGATTATAACGCTTTATTTGTATCTCATAAACGAGAGAAAGATGAAGATGTAAGAGAAATGGGATGTGCTTTAATGTCCTTTAGTGATATTGGTGAATATAAAAATGCCATTGTTAATACAATCCAAGAGAATGTAGATACATTGTTAAAAATGAAAACTGTCTACTTAGATACCTATACGGCTTTTCTTTTATATTATAAAAAGTAATAAAGGGTATGTTTACGATTTTTTAGGCATACCTTCTTTTTTCCTTACTTATATAAAGTGAAAACATATGTGTGTGAAATATTCTTCATATATAATTCAACTATCATTAGATTTCATTTCATCCCCATAAATATACATAAACTTATGTTATAGAGTTATATTTATAACAAAAAGAACACTCCTAAATGTAGAAGTGTTCTTTTTATACTCTTTTAAGTTTGATGACATCATGATATATCATCGGACTATTTACTATTGCCTATTTAAAGGTTTTTTGTACATTTGTAAGTTCAAGCAGGGCGGCATATCCTGCATCTCTGATAACTATATGTCCTGTCAAATAACGGTGACTGAATGATATAGCGTGTAGAGAACCTTTTCTACCTTTGAACTTTGTAAATTTATTATAATCTAAAAAGAAAAAGAATCAAATTATTCTTTGTCTATGTATGTTTTTATATCTTCACCATAACCATAATCAAATGTTAAAATTCGTTGCAAATCATGAAAATCATTAACATCAGGATAAATAATCTTATTATCAGCATCTCTTACACACCACTTATCTCCTTCTTTTGCCTTTGTAAACTGAATGGCTTTATCTCTATCAAAAAAGGTAGATACGACTGAATATCCATAACAAACAAAGTATTTATTACTATTTATCATCGGTAATAAATTTAGTTTTTCTAATAAATTAAATTTCTCTGTTATATTTAGTTTTTCAAAAATATTCACTTGTACAACAACTCCCAAATTCATTCTCTGGTATTATTTATCTGTTTTTAAAATAACAATATTTTCTTATTTTAAGCCAAAAATAGCCACTAGTCAATGAATTTTGGGATAAAATTACATTTTACTGGAATTTAATAGCAAAACTATTATTACTTATCATAATATTTCTTTTTAAGTTCTTTTTTGTACTTCAACCAATTACTAGCACCAAAACAAGCAAAAGAAAAACTAAGAACAAAATTGAAATAGTTAAATCCATTGGTACTCAAAAGTCCCGATATTAGAATAAATCCAGCTAAAATAAAAAAGATGAAAGATAAAATATAATGTTTTTTCATATAACCACTTCCTGTTAAATATTGATAAATGATTATAACATCAAATATTCTTTTGTAAGAAATTAAGTTTGTATTTTCTATTATTTATTAATCTATATTTTGAATCTAAAAATAATAAAAGTCGCAAAGGATTATCCTCTGCGACTTTAAATGTATAAGTTAATTACAATGCTTCTTTTAATTCTTCTAATAGTTTTAAAGCATCTTCTTTTTTAGTTTCTAATAAAGTTATTTCTGATTCTACCAGTGCCTTAATGGCTAGTTCTAAGGCTTGTTTTTTCGTCATAGTGGCATAAGTCTCTGCTACTGGTTTAAGACTTCTTAAACTAGTAGTATCTTCTCCACCCCATTGATTTCTTACAAGAACAATTGCATCGTCTTTACCGAAAACTTCTACTATTTTAACCACTTCAACAATGAGACCGTCACCAATTTCACTGACTTCATCATCTAGTGATAAGACTTTCATGCCTTTCTCAATATCATTTACATTTTTAAAATTATCTTTTTTATCTTCTTCTGATATCTTATGAAAAATAGCTTTTGGTAATTCAACAACACTGTGTTCTAAATAGACCTTATCTCCTTGACTAGTCACAGCCATAAAATATTGTTTCTTTTCTTCATGGTCATAATTTGTAAAAGTATCAAAATAAACTACTTCGTCCTTTTTAAGTTCTTTTTGTGCATGGCGAAAGTGCTTTAAACTAACAGTATCCTTGTTAATTGTTAATGGCATTTTTACACCCAAATGTGCTGTCTCTTCGTATCTCATATTAAACGCCTCCAGTTATAATAAAAATAAAATCTAATATAATTATAACACAAATAAGAAAAACAAAACTAGAAATGTTATTTTTCTTTAAAAATAATTATATTGAATCCTATACAAGATACTGGTATTTATGATATAATATTGATAACGATGGAGATAAAGGAGTTTTTAAAATGACAGTAGAAGTAAAGGATATAAATAAAGTTGTTCAAGAAGAGGCTTTTGGATTTGTTAAACATCTACATAAGTCTAGTGTAAATATGGTTATGGTTGAACTAACAAGAGAACTTATGGGAGAATCTTTAACAGAGAAAGTAGATACTCTACTTGATGACCTTATTTCTGTGTTAAATGATAAAGGTGTTCTTGCTGTTTATACAAATAAAGAGAATGAGCAAAAAGTATTTAAAATTTTGCTTGAAAAGGGACTGTTCACTCTTTCTTTATTAGAACACCATGATAATCCTACTTTTAGCACTAGAAGAGAGCCACTATCTGTAATTGTGGTATCAAAAGTAAAAAGTAGAACAAAGTCTTACACTAGTGGCTTAAATAGAAAATTTAAATTACCTTATACGAATCCACTGTTTCTTGATACAAAGTTACCAAGACAATTGATTACTGAATATACACAAGAAGGAGATTTGGTATATATTCCTTTTGCTAAAAAAGGTGATGAAATTGTTGCTTGTATGGATTTAAAGCGTAATTGGATTGCTAATGAGACAGGTGAAAGAAATCTTGTTAAAATGAATACAAGAATTGAGAAATTAGAGAAAACTCTACAAAGAAGAAAAAGAAGATATTAATTTTTTTATATAAAAAACGCCATGTAATATTAGCGTATTCGGTTTTAAAGTAAAAAAGACAATTAACACGGGTTGCTTAATAGACTCGTGTTATTTTATTTTTTAAAATGGTTATTATTTTTCTTATCTTTTTAATATTTCATTTTTCACTGCATATAAAAAATGTTTAACTAAAAGTTAATCAAGAATCAAATTATGCATCAAAGGAGGATAATAAAATGCACCTTTACGAATTATACATGCATAACGGACAACAAGGTACTAACTATAAACACTCGACAGAATTATTTATTTCTCAAAATGACAAAACTGCAAATAGGTATGGTGAAAACGCATTAGTGGATACTTCAAGATATACTGAATTTGAAGTCACTAAAATTGAAGAAGTGAATGGTTTTTCAATTATTGTTGAACCGAAGGAATATAAAGATTAGGTAATATTTGAAGAAAATACTTAATACAAAATGAAAGCGGAGGAAGTCAAATTCCCCCGCTTTTTTGTTGTTTTACAAATTAGCAAAAGACCTTCATCCATTATTGCAACTTACGTTAAATATTAATATTTAACCATAAAATTAATTATGTGCTAAATAGCATAAGTCCATGATTCCAGTCTTTCGCCACTTGTTTACTAAAAGTATCAAGTTCTAAATCCATTATAAATTATTAAAGAAAGATATCAAATAATCATAATATCCGTTATAATTATAATATAATGATAAAAAGGAAGAAATACATAAATAATGATTGGAGTGTTTGTTATGTTGCAATTTAATGATGACAATAAGGTGTTTTTAAATTCTTCAGAAGTTTTAAGCTTTATTGATAATGAAAATAAAATTACCATTTTTTTAGAAAAAGGATTTGAAAAAGATTCAGATACAGAAGATGTTTTTCGTGGATTAGTTAGTGATGAAACTTTTGAGGAAAGTGAAGTTTTTATAGATGCGTTAGAATTTGAAGGCGAGGTATCACATACATTGTTTTTATCTAATGCAATAGAAGAAACGCCTTTTAATGAAAAAGGAACTGCTAAACGCCTAATTGAAGATAATTTTTGGACAAAGATTATATTACATGATAAGCCTCTTAAAGATAACTTTTATGCTGTTATTGTAAATAATAGCCCAAATAGATAACTGTAAAAAGCAACCACATTTTTAATGTGGTTTTTTTATGAACATAAATAAGCCACCAAAATTGGTGACCTATTTTCCCCTATTATGCAATTAATGAAAGTTTAGGCTTAATACTATTTATTAATTTAAAGCCGTCTTGAAGATTTTTAAGGTTTAATACACTATTACCAAAGAAGTTTTTAGTGACAACCTTATTATCAATCAAAGAAGTTACTCTCATATGGAAAACCTTTTTTGTGCTGTTATTACGCACTAGTTCTTCTAGAGAAATTTCAAAGTTGCCAATAGTAAGTACCAAGTTAGTGTACTTATAGTTAGCACCAATGACTGTTTCAATTCTCTTTCCGTTAGTAAAGTTGATAGATTTTTTCATAATAAAATCACGCTCCTATTATATTTAATAAAAAACTTTAATTATAAAATAATTGATATATTAATTATAACCTTAATTCTAGAAAGATGAAAATGATTTTATTTTACTTTTCATATGTTATAATATACCAATAAATAGCAAAGGAGTTTTTTAGTGATGAATAGACCTAGAGCTTGTGCAGCAATTATTAAAGATAATAAAATATTAATGGTTCATATTGTGGATGGGAAACGTGATTTTTGGACTTTACCAGGTGGAGGACTAGAAGACAAAGAAACATATAAAGACGCTGTTATTAGAGAAGTTAAAGAAGAAGTTAATCTAGACGTAGAAGTTATGAAATATTTATTCACATCTACATATAGACATGGTGAAGAAAAGTGCTATTTAGTTAAGGTTGTAAATGATAAAGAACCTACATTAGGTTATGACCCAGAGTATAGTGAAGATAATCAAGTTTTAAAATCAATTGAATGGAAATCATTAGAAGAAGTTAAAAATGACCTGCATGTAGAAAAGGTTTTAAGAGCATTGAATATTTCATTATAAAAAATCGTCAAATATTTTATATAATTTTCTTTATAATATGATATTAGGGTAAAATTTAAAGAATGAATATACAAGTGAAGGAGCGAAATAAAGATGCTACACTTTAAATGTGAACTATGCAATAAAGAATTACACTCAATGGAAGAGTATAATAATGAAACTGTTGATATTCCTTATGGGTTTGAGTGGGTAGTTGAACATAAAAAAGAGTATTGTAAGCCAAAGTGATAAATATATGAAGAAACCACAAGGGATGATTAAATTTCCTTGTGGTTTTTATTAAATAAAGAATTTTTTAAGGTTTATATAGACCTCTTTCTGTTTTTTTATTTTCATTTGTTGGAGTCTTAGCACGGCAAACACTTGGTTGTATCCACTTTTGATAACTAGTTCCATCTTTTCTTGTAATTGTTCTGAAATGCCCTCTTCTAGTCCAAGAATCCGTATGTCTATCATATTGCCTTTTCTCTGTATCTTCATTCAATGTTTCTTCTAAGTTGCTCCCACCTACTATTTCATAGTTAATTTTCCCCATTTGTCTAAATGATTTAGTTTTCCCCTTCTTTTTCTTCTTTTGCTTATTAAAGGTGACCTTTTTCTTTTCTATATACCTTGTTTCAGAAAAATAAAGTAGAAAGAATAGTGCTGAAAATAGTAATTGACGAATACCTTGTAATCTTTGTGTGTCAATTAAATCATTATCTTTAACATATTGAATTGAAAATTGGTTATCTATATCTCTATTTCTTATATATTGAAATTTTAAAATTAAATCTTCCTCTATATCCTTTCCTAATAATCCAAAGGGAAAGCGATATACCTCAATATCTGTAACTAACTCTCTACAATTAAAAGATATACGAGTACAAAAGTTATCTTCTTCTGTAAGAATGGGATATAGTAAAATACTCCCTTGATTGATTGGCGAAGGGTCTAATGTTAACCAAATAGAATTATCATATCCCCATTTAATTATTTTTTGAAAATCATCCTTGTTCTTTATTAAAATTAAATCATTTTCTTTTGCATATCTACGAAATTTAGCAGCGTTTCTTTGTTTTTCCATATATTCTTTATCAGATAATAATTCCCGATAATTTTTAATTTCTTTCATAAATGACTTTTTATCCAATCTACTCACTCCTTTTTATTTTTCTTTATACTATTATAATACCAAAAATATGTGCAAAAATAACCAAATTAATACAAAAAATAGAGATGATTTTTTCAAAAGTTGTTAAAATGTAAATTTATATTAAAATATATCATGAAGTAAATAATATTAAAGGGGAAATTGTATGAATAAGCGAAAAGTTAGTATTTATAACTATATTTTTAGAACAGTTTCTAGAGTTGCACCAGGTTCTTTTATTATTTCAATGATGTCTTCATTTGTTATTGGATTAGAACCTACAGCTTTTTGGACAAATGTTTTAATTTGTACATCAATTGGGACTGTACTAGGAGCTTTTGTAGGCGCTAATAACTATAAACGTTCTGTACAACCAATGACTGTTATTATAGAGCATATTGAAAAAATGGCTGATGGGAACTTTAAAGATAAATTAGAAGATAAGAAGTTAGGTGAATTAAAATCAATAGCACAACCTATTAATGAAATGAGTGAAAACTGGGGAGAGCTTATTGAACAAGTAATGATTAAGGTTTCAGATTTAACAGATGAATTAGTTCAAAATACAGAAGAACTACATACTTTATCAACTAATGCTAAGTTTGTATCTAGTAAAATAAATAAAGACATAGAATTAATGCAAACGCAATCAACGGAACAAGAAGACTTTTCTTCATCTAATATTAACCTAATAGAAGGAATGAGCCATAATATTAGTAATATAACTGAAACTTCTCAATATATTACTGAATCAGCTATTAATTCAGCAAAGGAATCAGAAGATGGAAACAATACTGTTCAAAATGCAGTAAAACAAATGCAATTTATTAATAATTCAGTTGAAACTTTATCAACAGTTATAAAACAACTAGAATTACGTTCAAAAGAAATAGAAAATTTTGTTGAAGTTATCCGTAATATAGCATCTCAAACAAGCCTTTTATCTTTAAATGCGACTATCGAAGCTGCCCGTGCTGGTGAAGAAGGAAGAGGATTTTCTGTTGTTGCAACGGAAATTCGAAAATTAGCGGAGCAATCTGAAAATTCAGCAAAGGAAATAGCAAACACTATTAATCTAGTTAACAGTGATATAACAAATGTTGTATCAGCTATGAATAAAGGTAAAGACGAAGTTCAAGTAGGTATAAAAGTAGTAAATCAAGCTGGATTATCATTTAAATCTATTTTGGACGAAATTCAAAATATATCTGCTCAAATGGAAGAGTTAACAGCATCCACTGAAGAAATTACTAATAATTCACATAAGTTATTGGAATCTGGTAAGGATGTACATAATATTTCTATTAATACAAAACATAAAACAAAAGAAATTTACCACTCTACTGAAGAACAATTATCTGATATGAATATTGTTATTAATCATATTGACAAATTACAGAACATGACTAAAGATTTAAGTTCTTTAACTAAGAAGTTTAATAAATTTAAGAAATAAAAAATAAGACACCAGTTATACTGGTGTCTTATTTTTATTATTTTTCAAACATATCATAAATATGTTTTTCAGCTTCTAATAAATCAATAGCCCGTCTTTCCGCTTGAATATTACGATTATAAGGTTGGTCAATAAGAATAATGTCTCTACCCATTTCAGTAAATAAATTATGAGTAGCAGGCTTATCATCTACTAGAACATTCCCATGAATCATAAACTTTTCGCCTGTTAAGGCAATATTTCTTGGATTAATCATCGGAAATTGTTCCCAAACCCATTTCTTTTATCATCAGCAGGGTTCCCTAAAGTCTCAATTCCTTCACAATGAGAATGTCCAGTTGGAGAATCGGAAACAATAAAAATTTCGTAATCATTATCAACTAACCTTTGCATAACTTCTTGTGAATGTGGCGTAGGTTTTAAATATCGGAACAAACCAGGATGTTTGAGGAAATCATAGACTTTCATTCCACACTCTGGTTTTACAATTTGGTCTGTTTCCCATTTATCAAAATCTTCAACTTTTTTATTATCATCATAATGAAAATTATAAACATCAGCCCAATCTTGCATAAGTAAAGCAAGTACTTCATCTAAATCAAAAAGTAGAATGGCTTTAAAGTCCTTACCTTTGAGTTGATTATAAAGCCGTAGATATTGCTCTGCTAAAACATGGTACGGAATTTGCTGGTTAAAATCTTTAATTGTCATAATAAAACACTCCTTTATGTAATACAAGTATAGTGTTATTATAACATACTTTGTTTTAATGCAGAAAGAAATTATTTGTTTTTTTGTTTTTTCATCCAATTATAAAACTTGGCTAGTTTTGGTTCATAGTCACCTAAACTCTTAGGTTGATAATATTCTCTATGTTTTAAAGTGTCTGGTAAGTATTGTTGATTAATCCATCCCATATCATAATCATGTGGATATAAATAATCAACACCTCTACCTAAATACTTTGCACTAGCATAATGAGCATCACGTATAGGTAAAGGAATTTCTCCTATATCACTACGTTCAATATCCATTAATGCTAAATCTAACGCCTTATATGCAGAGTCCGACTTTGGTGATAAGCATAATTCTACAACAGCAACAGATAAAGGAATTCTAGCCTCTGGAAAACCAACACGTTCCGCAGTTTGAACAGCCGCTAAAGTTCTAGGTCCAACATCAGGATTTGCTAAACCAATATCCTCATACGCAATAACTAATAATCTTCTAGCTATACTTTTTAAATCTCCAGCTACAATTAACCTAGCAAGGTAATGTAAAGCAGCGTTCACATCACTACCTCTAATACTTTTTTGAAAACCAGAAAGAACATCGTAATGAGCATCCCCATTTTTGTCGTGAGAGAAACTTTTATTTTGCGTAGATTCCTCAACAATTTCAAAAGGGATGTCTATCTCTCCGTCTTCATTTGGTAAAGTACCAAATACAGCAAGTTCTAATGAAGACAATGCTGAACGTAAGTCTCCACCAGAAGTTTCTGCTATATGTGTAAGAGACTTATCATTGATTTTGATATTTAAATTACCCAGACCTACTCTTTTATTATTTAAAGCTTTATATAAACCATCTTTAATATCTTCTACTGATAATTTATGAAGTTCAAAGATTTTACATCTAGAGCGAACAGCAGGATTTACTTCGTGATAAGGATTTTCAGTTGTAGCACCAATTAAAATAATTAACTTCTTTTCAACAA
>JACLAD010009366.1_pt1 | contig 22790 bp, 25 predicted proteins | sample 8027901 | NCBI WGS metagenome assembly JACLAD01 (sample SAMN15725071, study PRJNA655200) | protist metagenome | isolation source: fluorescence activated cell sorting (FACS) single amplified genomes of... | place: Spain: Blaines Bay Microbial Observatory, Mediterranean Sea | collected 2016-07-05 | reverse complement strand
CAGGTGGCGAGCGATATTTTCGACACCCTGTTGGGGATTGGCCGATGATTAGTCTTAGCACGGGTGCCTTCTACGAACGCTCCGCCACCCAGATCGGATCGCTGCGCTCGCGCGCGGAGAGCCTGCAAAAACAGATCGGCACCGGAGAGCGGCTGGAGCGATCCTCCGACGATCCGGTCGCCGCGGCGCGCCTGCGCATGCTCGACCGCGAGGAGCGGGTCACCGCGGTCGATACGCGCAATGCGGACCAGGCCGAAAACAACATGCGCTTCACCGACGAAGCGCTGGGCCAGATCGCGACCATGATCAGCCGCGCGCGCGAACTCGCGCTGCACGCGGCCAACGCCACCACCAGCGACGAGCAGCGCGCCTCTATCGCGACCGAGCTGGATGGCCTGCGCGAAAGCCTGCTGGGCCTTGCCAATGGTCGCAATGCCTCGGGCCATTCGCTGTTCGGCGGACAGGCGGTCGGCAATGCCTATGATATCGATCCGGTGACCGGGGCGGCGACCTATGTCGGCACGCCCACGCTCGACCTGGTCGAGATTGGCGAGGGCCAGACGATCCAGCCGGGGATGACCGGGCAGGAGGTGTTCGCGTTCTCCGATGCGGGCGGCGCACCGACCGATCTGTTCGCACAGCTTGCCTCGCTCAGCACCGCGCTGCGGACGGGCGGCGCTGGCGCGGCGGATGCCGCGCGCGACGCGCTAACTACGCTCGACACCGGGTTCGACAAGGTCACCACCGCGCAGACCGTGCTCGGCTCGCGCATGGCATGGCTCGAGATCATGAGTGAGCGGCGGGTCGATAATGTCGAACGGATTACGGAAGAACGCTCGGTCATGGGCGGCGCCGATCCGGCGGTCACCATGACCCGGCTTCAGGAAATGATGACCGTGCTCGAAGCCAGCCAGGCCAGCTTCGTGCGTCTCGCCAATCTCAACCTGTTTTCGATGCTGCGCTGATCGCGCTGCTTAGGGGGATACTGATTCATGTACGCGATTATCGGCATCGTCATTCTGCTGGTCCTGGTCTTCGGCGGCTTCGTCATCAGCGGCGGGGCGATGGGCCCGGTGCTGCACGCGCTGCCCTATGAAATGATGATCATCGGCGGCGCGGCGGTCGGCGCGACCATCGCGGGCAACTCGCTCGCCCACCTGAAGGCGATCGGCGGCGCGTTCATGAAGATCTTCAAGGGCCCGCAGCATGACAAGCAGGACCATATCGACGCGATCGCGCTGACCACCCAGCTGATGAAGGTGCTTAAGACAGATGGCCCCGTCGCGCTGGAAAGCCATGTCAACGAGCCCGAAAACTCAACCATCTTCAGCGCATATCCCAACCTGATGAAGAACCACGCGCTGATCAGTCTGATCAGCGACACGCTGACGCTGCTCGTCGTCTCGTCCGGCACCCTCGAAACCCATGCGGTGGAAGAGGTGATGGACAATGCGATGAAGACCCATTTCCACGAGCTGCACGAGCCGCAGCACGCGCTCCAGACGCTAGCCGACGCGCTGCCCGCGCTGGGCATCGTCGCCGCCGTGCTGGGCGTGGTGAAGACCATGAGCTCGATCGACAAGCCGCCGGAGATCCTGGGCGAGATGATCGGTTCGGCACTGGTCGGCACCTTCCTGGGCGTGCTGCTCGCCTATGGCATGGTCGGCCCGCTCGCCACCCGGCTCAAGCAGGTGATCGAGCAGGACGAGCAGATCTTCCATGCGGTCAAGCAGGTGATCATCGCCTCGCTCTACGGCCACCCGCAGCCGCTGGTGGTGGAAAGCGCGCGTTCCAGCCTCGGCCACACGGTGCGCCCGGGCCTGACCGAACTGCTCGACGCGCTGCGGGGTCGCTGAGATGGCCGCCGCCAAGGGTGACAATCTCCCCCCGATCATCGTCAAGAAGGTGACGGTGGTCGAAGGCGGGCACCATGGCGGTGCGTGGAAGGTCGCCTATGCGGACTTCGTGACCGCGATGATGGCGTTCTTCCTCCTGATGTGGCTGCTGGGCGCAACCACCGAGGATCAGCGCCGCGGGCTGGCCGACTATTTCACCCCCACGCTGGTCAAGATCAAGGATAGCGGCGCGGGCGCCAACGGCCTGCTGTCGGGCGCATCGCTGACCGATGTCGACGACTATCCCAACCGCCAGGGGCAGACCGGCAACAAGGGGCTGACCGTGCCGCGCGATGCGATGGGCGGGCCCAAGGAAGCCGCGCGGATGATCGAGAGGATCACCTCGCGGACGAAGGACAGGCTCGAAAAAGACCCCCGGCTCGCCAAGCTGATGAGCCAGATCAAGATGGTCGACACCACCGAAGGCGTGCGGATCGACCTGGTCGACGATGCCGACTTCTCGATGTTCAACCTCGGCACCACCGTGCTGACCCGCGACGCTGCCGAGCTGCTCGCCGCGATCGCACAGGCGATCGAGCCGGAGAAGCGCGAGATCATCGTGCGCGGCCATACCGACAGCCTGAAGTGGAAGAACCCGGGCCGGATCAACAACTGGTCGCTCTCCGCCGGGCGCGCCGAGGCGACCCGTCAGACGCTGATGAACGAGGGCATTCCCGACGACAGCTTCCGCCGCATTGAAGGCGTCGCCGATACCGAGCTGCTGGTGAAGGACGATCCCGCAGATCCGCGCAACCGCCGGATCTCCATCGTCCTCGCGAACTGAGCCACTGCGCTCGTCCGTCGGCGGAGGCCCGCAAGGGAAACCACCGCCAGGCGGGCGAGACAATGCTTTACGCAATCGCCCGCCGGAGCCGTTTCGAGAGATGGTTGCGGGCAATGATCGCTCTTCACGCGACCAACATCGTTAATGCGGATGGTAAACATGAGCTTGCCTCGCAGCTCGTCCGCGCCCTCTGACCAGCCCTGTTCTTGAGGACCGGCAGCGGGCTGCCGTTTTGTGGCATGGGCATTCCCATCCGCGTTGCCACGGCGCACACTCCCCCTCCCCACCCGCAAGCTTGTCGAGCCGCTCACTGGTCGACGATCTTTCGCGCACGATCTCGCTCGCGGCCAAGTGCCTTGGTTCGTGCTGGCTAAGCAGAAGCGCGCAACGCTACGGTGCTGCAATGGTGCCGTGCCGAGCGGAAGCGGGTGAGGACACTGCGCCTCGATCGCGTCATGGCGCTGGCGATTGTTCTCCGCCGGGTGCCCTGATGTGCGGCATCGCACTTGGCGCGTAGCGCACCGGAGCGCGCGCGCGCCTTGCCCGACCGTGTTCCCCAGCTCGACCGGATTGCCCGACGGGGACGGAGGGCTGCGCCGAAGCGCGATCGCTGCGCGCCGGATGCCGCCCCGGGTGCAGCGGCGGGCGCGGTCCATAAGCAAATGGCCCGCCGCTCGAAAGCGACGGGCCAAGTGCCTTTGGTTGTGGTTGGAAGTGAAAGCTTAGCGAAGCAGCGAGAGCACGTTCTGCTGGCTCTGGTTGGCCTGCGAGAGCATTGCGCCCGATGCCTGGCTGAGGATCTGCGCCTTCGCCAGCGCAGTCGTTTCGGTCGAGTAGTCGGTGTCTTCGATCCGCGAACGCGCATCGGAGAGGTTGGTGATGTTGTTGTTGAGGTTGGTGACCGCCGATTCCAGCTGGTTCTGCGAGGCACCCAGGCCGGCGCGGGTGGTCGAAACGACCTTGATCGCGGCGTCGAACAGGGCGATGTCGCCAGCGGCCAGCGCGGTCACGTCGACGGCGGCGGCAGCCGCCAGATCGGCATCGGTCGTCAGATCGGTCGACAGGTCGATATCGACCGTGTCGCTTTCGTTGGCACCGGCCTGAATGGTCACGACGCCGGCCGTGCCCGCCGAGGCGTCGAACAACTTCTGGCCGTTGAACTCGGTGTTGCCCAGCACATTGCTGATCTGCGTGTTCAGCGCGTCCATTTCGGACTTCAGGTTGGCGAGGTCGTCGGCCGAGTAGGTGTTGTTGGACGCCTGAACGGTCAGCTCGCGCTGGCGCTGCAGCATGTTGGTCACTTCGTTCAGCGCGCCTTCTGCGGTCTGCGCCATCGAAATGCCGTCGTTCGCGTTGCGGATGCCCTGCGACATGCCGCGGACCTGCGAGGTCATCGAAGTGGCGATGGCGAGGCCGGCGGCGTCGTCCTTGGCCGAGTTGATACGCTTGCCGGTGGACAGGCGCTCCATCGCGGTGCCCAGTGCCTTGTTGGCCGACGACGATGCGTTGGCCGCCTTCATCGCGCTGATGTTCGTGTTGATAACGCTCATTTCCAAAGTCTCCCTGACAAAAAATCGCTGCCTCGGGGTGGATCGGTTCGCAGCAGCTGGGACCAAGACCGGCAGGGAAACGAGGAAGTTAAGGGCTGCGATCGGAAAGATTTATCGTATGGGTATTTTTACCGGTGCGAAAAACACTCCGACTAAAAGTAACCATATTTTGTGCGTCCACCGGCAAAAACGTGCCTCGACCAAAGGGGCATAATAAGGGTTGAACGGGGTCAGCATGATTGGGGTTAACGAGAGCGCGCGTTTCACGCGGCAACATGGTGCCGTCGCATCAAGACTGACGGGCATCGCAACATCGCTGTTTTTCGAAAGACCGGTTCTGCTGGCCGATGCAGCCGACCCCAAGAGCAGCCACGAAGGCCGCACGATCGTCATCGAACGATCGGACACCGCGTCCATCGCACTCATGGGCAAGGGTGGGCACCTGACCTATAGCGATCCGGGTCACGAAACGACCATCGCCGCACTGGTCGCGATGCTGTGCGCCAATGGCGGGCCGGTCGCCGCAGATCCGGTCTCGCTCGCGGTGATCGCACTGGCAGACAGGCTCGCGCAGACCGACATTCCCGTGCTGATCCACGGGCCGACCGGCACCGGCAAGGAAGTGCTGTCCAAGTTCATCCACCAGCGCAGCGCCCGCGCCGACCAGCCCTTCATCGCGGTCAACTGTGCCGCAATCCCCGAAACGATGCTGGAAGCGCTGCTGTTCGGGCACGAGAAAGGCGCCTTCACCGGCGCCAACGCGACCGGCGAAGGCTTTTTCCGCGCGGCCGACGGCGGCACGCTGCTGCTCGACGAAATTGCCGAAATGCCGCTGTCGCTGCAGGCCAAGCTGCTGCGCGCGCTGCAGGAAGGCGAGGTGGTGCCGATCGGCGCGACCAGCCCGGTGAAGGTCGATGTGCGGGTGATCGCCTGCGCCAACCGCGACCTTCCGGGCGAAGTCGCCGCCGGGCGCTTTCGCGAAGACCTGTTCTATCGCCTCAACGTCTTTCCCATGACGCTCGCCCCGCTGGCGGAGCGGACCGGCGATATCGCCCCGCTCGCCTTCGCGATGATCCTGCGTCACCGCACCAAGGGTCAGGCGATTCCGTGGCTGTCCGAAGCCGCGCTCGCCACGCTCAAGGCGCACAAGTGGCCGGGCAATGTCCGCGAGCTTGAGAACGTCATCCGTCGGGCGCTGCTGCTTTCCTCGGGCAAGGACTCGATTGCGAACGAACATATCGTGTTCGACACGCCGGTCCGGTCGGTCGCCGCGCAGGAACGCGCCGAACCGCAAACCCAGGCGCCGGTCTATCAGGGCGTGTACGAGGTTCCGCCCAGCGGTGCGCGTCGCCTGTCCAAGATCGTCCGCGAATCCGAAGCCAACGCGATCATGCAGACGCTCGATGCGTGCAACGGCCGCCGGGCCGAAGCCGCCAAGCAGCTCGGCATCTCCGAACGCACGCTGCGCTATCGCCTCGCCTCCTTCCGTGAGGCCGGCATCGCCGTGGGAGGCGCACGATGAACCCCGTATCCGGCAATGGTGGCGGCGCGATCGATCAGGTGATGGCGCTGCGCCAGCAGATCATAGACCGCACAAAGGTGCTGCAGGAGCTGCACCAGGACAAGACTGCCGCGCCGACCGAAGCGCAGACCGCACAGGATAATGGCGGGTTCGCGGATTCGCTGCGCAGTGCGCTCGACGGCGTCAACGCCGCGCAGACGCGCTCGGGCGAGATCACCGCCGCCTACGAACGCGGCGAAGAAACCGACATCGCCAAGGTCATGCTCGCCCGCCAGGAGTCGGGCGTGGCCTTCGAAGCAACCCTGCAGGTGCGCAACAAACTGCTCAGCGCCTACCAGGAAATCATGCGGATGGGGGTCTGATAGATGGCCGGTCTGGTTCCCGCCAACGCGCCGCAAGGTGCTGCTGGGTCTCATCCACCCGGTCAAGGCTCCGTGCTGGAGCCGCTGATGAACGGCCAGGGCAATATGGGCCAGCGCGCCCGTGCCTTCGCCGCGCAGCCGGTGGTGAAGAAGGCCCTGCCGTGGTTCGTCGGCATGGCCGGGCTCGGCATTGCCGCGCTGCTGTGGGCGACCCTCGCCCCCGGCCCGCAACGCGTGCTCTATTCCTCGCTCGACGATGCAAGCCGCGCCTCGGTGGTCGCCACCCTCGATCAGGCGGGGATCGACTATCAGATCAATAACGACACCGGCGCGCTCAGCGTCAGCGAGAGCGATCTGTATCGTGCGCGCATGGTGGTTGCCTCCAACGGCTCGATCGCGGCGCCGGAAACCGGTGCCCAGATGATCGAGAACCTGCCGCTGGGCGCCAGCCGCACACTGGAAGGCGATCGCCTGCGCGCCGCACAGGAACGCGAGCTGATGCTGACGGTGCAGGAAATCGACGGCGTCGAAAGCGTTCGCGTGCATATCGCCAAGGCCGAACGATCGGTCTTCGTGCGCGAGAATGTCGCGCCGTCCGCCTCGATCATGGTCCGGATGGCTCCGGGCCGCGAACTCGCCGACAGTCAGGTCTCCGCGATCGTCAACCTCGTCGCCGGATCGGTGCCGGGCCTCTCGCCCGATGCGGTGCGCGTGGTCGACCAGCACGGCAAGCTGCTGACCGACAAGCGCGAGGGTGCTGGCAACGAACGGCTCGACCTGCAGACCCAGATGGAAGCCAAGCTGACCGCGCAGGTCGACCAGCTGCTCTCCCCGATGATCGGGGCGGACGCCTTTTCCAGCCAGGTCCAGGTCGAGCTTGACATGAACGAGGTCACCTCGGCGCGCGAAAGCTATGACAAGGACGGCGCGATCCGCCGCGAGACGACGCAGCAAAGCTCGACCTCGCAGGCTCCCGCCGCGGGCATCCCGGGGGCGACGGCCAACACCCCGCCCGCCGATCCGCAGCTGGCGGATCGCGCACCGCAGGACACCCCGCCCGCAGACGGCGGCCAGACGATGGGCGACACCTCCGCCTCGCGCACCTACGAACTGGGCCGCGAAGTCTCGGTCTCCAACCTCACCCCCGGCGCGCTCAAGCGGGTGTCGGTCGCGGTCGCGATCGACAAGAACGCGATGGCCAATGCCAATGCCGCCGACATCAAGAAGATCGAGGAACTGGTTTCCGCGGCGGTCGGCGCGCAGGATGCGCGCGGCGACAAGGTCACCGTGATGATCCGCCCCTTCACCGAAGCGGTGGTCGACAAGCCGGCCTTCTACGAGACCGGCTGGTTCGCGATGGTCGTGCGCAACGCGGTCGCCCTGCTCGCGGTGCTGCTCGTGCTGCTGCTGGCGGTTCGCCCCGCGCTCAAGATGCTCAAGGGCAAGGGAGCAAAGGGCGACAAGGCAGGCGCAGACGCAAACGCCGCCAATGGCGCGGCGCAGATCATGCTGCCTGCCAGCGGGTTCGACCGGGAAGACCTCGACGCGCAGATCCAGCTCGCCCAGCGGATCGCCCGCGAGCAGCCCGACGACGCGGTGCTGGCGCTCAGGCGCATGCTCGCCGAGCCGGTGACGAGTGAGGCCGCACGATGAGCGATCTCGCCGCCACCCCGGCCACGGGCCCGACCGCAGGGATCGACCGGGCCGCGATCATGGTCATGTTGATGAACGAGGAGGACGCGACCGGCATCCTCTCCCAGCTCGCGCCGGAGGAACTGCGCCAGCTCGCCGCACGCATGTGCAGCCTGGGCGAGATCGACCCGAGCGCCATTGCCGAGGCGATCTCCGGCTTCTCCCGCTCGATCGACAATGGCAGCATCTCCGCCCACGGGCGGGTCCACAGCGTGAAGCGGATGCTGACCAGCGCGGTCGGCGACATGAAGGCCGACAGCCTGATCCGCCAGGTCGCACCCGACCAGAAGGAAGAACCTTCCGCCGCGCTCGGCATCCTGCGCTGGCTCGATCCGGAGGTCATCGCCGACCTGCTGGTGGACGAGCATCCGCAAGCGATCGCGGTGCTGCTGCTGCAGCTCGATACCGATACCGCCGCCGCCGCGCTGGCCGCGCTGCCGCGCGAGTTGCACACGCCGGTGCTGCACCGGGTCGCGCGGCTCGGCCCGGTGTCGCGTCAGGCGATCACAATCCTGGAAGAGACCATCGATGCGATGATCGAGAAGCTGCACGGCTCGGTCCCCATCACGATGGGCGGGGTCAAGGAAGCGGCCGAGATCATCAACCGCGCGCATCGCAGCGTGGAAAAGGAAGTGATGCCGAAGATCGGCAAGATCGACAAGGTGCTCCACCAGCAGCTCGAACACGAGATGTTCAAGTTCGAGCATCTCTTCGCGCTCGACACCAAGCAGATCGGCACGCTGCTGCGCGAGATCGAGAACGAGACGCTCATCAATTCGCTGCGTGGCCTGGACGAGGAGGATCGCGAGATCTTCTACGCCGCGATGTCGACCCGCGCGGCGGATGGCCTGCGCGACGAGATCGAGACCATGGGCCGGATCAAGCGCGCCGATGTCGATTCCGCACAGCGCGAGGTGATCGCGATCGCCAAGCGCCTGATCGCCGACGGCGACCTGATCATGGGCGATGCCGACGATGACTACGTATAGGCTGCCGGTCACCCAGCTGCGCGAGCGGCGCGGGTTCACCCCCAACGCCGCGTTCCGGGGCGCGCACACTCAGGCGCAGCCCGCCTATGCCGCCAATTCGGATGCGCCTGCAAAGAGCGATCCGGTGGCCGAGGCGCATGCACGCGGTTACGAGGAAGGCCGCGACGCCGCGATGCGCGAGATGGCCGCGATCCGCGCGGAGGAAGACGCCGCGCGCGCAGCGATCACACTCGCCTTCGCGCGCTTCGACGAGGACAGCGCGCAGGCGCTGCGCGAACGCCTGCAGGAAACCGTGATCGCGCTGTGCGAGGATGCGGTGCTGCCGCTGGCGCTCGACACCGAAGGGCTCGCGCGCCGGGTTGAGGCCGCCGCCGCGCTGCTCCAGCGCAAGACCGACGAGCGGGTGATCCGGATCCATCCGACCGACCTCGCGCTGGTCCAGCCGCTGGTCGACCCTGCACTGACCCTGCTGCCAGACCCGTCGATCGAACGCGGCGGGCTGCGGATCGATACCGAGGACGGCGGGGTCGAGGATGGCCCCGGCCAGTGGCGCCAGGCGATCGCCGAAGCGCTCTCGCAATGCTGAAGGCCCGGTAATGCTGAATCTGATCGACGAGACGCTTGGCGATTTTTCCGGCGGGTCGGTCGACCTCGCCCCGCGCCGCTTCGGCCGCGTGGCCGCCTGCGATGGCGGGCTGATCGAGGTCAGCGGGCTGGGCGTGCCGATCGGCAGTGTCTGCTCGATCGTCCACGGTGGCGGGCAACGCCATTTTGCCGAGGCGATCGGCTTTCGCAACGGCAACACGATCATGATGATGCTGGGCGACACCGTGCTGCTGCGCCCGGGCGCGATGGTCCGCCCCGAAGGGCGCCCCGGGATGGTCCCGGTAGGGCGCGAATTTCTGGGGCGCGCGGTCGATGCGTCGGGCCAGCCGATCGATGGCGGCGGGCCAGTGCTCGCACGGCGCGAATGGCCCGCAGGCGGGTGGCGCACCGGCGCGCTCGACCGGGCCAGCGTCTCCCAGCCATTCGATACCGGGATCCGCTCGCTCAACGCACTGACCACGCTCGGCGTGGGCCAACGCGTGGGGATCATGGCGGGATCGGGCGTCGGCAAATCCGTGCTGATGGACATGATCGTGGGTGGCGCGGAAGCCGATGCGATCGTGGTCGGCCTGATCGGCGAGCGCGCCCGCGAAGTCTCGGACTTCGTGTCGCGCCACATGAACGGCCCTGCGGGGGAGCGGACCGCGATCGTCGCGGTGCCCGCAGACCATGCCGCCAACCTGCGCCTGCGCGGTGCGATGCTCGCGACCTCGATTGCCGAGGAGATGCGCAGCCAGGGCAAGAAGGTGCTGCTGATCCTCGACAGCCTGACCCGCGTGGCCCACGCCGCGCGCGAGATCGGGATGCTGCTGGGCGAGCCCGGCGCGGCGCGCGGCTACCCGCCCTCCGCGCTTTCGACCATCACCAAGCTGATCGAACGCGCGGGCAATTCCGCCGAGACCGGCGGGGCGATCACCGGGATCTACACCGTGCTCGCCGATGGCGACGACCAGAACGATCCGGTGGTCGATACCGCCCGCTCGATCCTCGACGGGCATATCGTGCTCTCGCGCGACATCGCCCAGCGCGGGCGCTACCCCGCGGTCGATGTCGGCGCGTCGCTCAGCCGCGTGATGAACGACATCGTGCCCCCGGCGCATGTCGTCGCGGCACGCAAATTCCGCGCGCTCAACGCCACTTACGAGGAAAACCGCGATCTGGTGCTGATGGGTGCCTATCGTCCGGGGCAGGACGCAACGCTCGACAAGGCGATCGCGATGCACGCGGGCATGTCCGCCTTCCTTGGCCAGGATATCGCCGAGCATGTCGGGCTGTTCGAGGCGGTCGGCCAGCTTGAGGAGCTGATGGCGGATGACGCCTGAGCAGCGCCGCTACAGGCGGACCCGGCTGATCGAGCGGGTCCGCACGGTCGAACAGCGCCAGTCGGCGCTCGCCGCGGCAGAGGCGGAGGCCCAGCGCGCCCGGCTCGACGCAGTGTCGGCCAAGACCCGTGCGCTGGCCACCCACTACGCCTCGCTGACCGACGCGACAGATGCGCAGAGCCTGCGCCGCTCGGGCGCGATGAGCAGCCAGCTGCGCGATCTGAGCGCGACGGCGGAACGCCACGCCCGCGATGCGCGCAACCAGTCCGAGGCATCGCTGGCCGCGCTCGCCCAGACCGAACGCCGCCGCCGCCGTGCGGAAGAGGATTACCGGGCCGCCGCGTCCACCTTGCGGGACAAGCTGGCCGCGCGCTGAGCGCCCGATTCCCAGTCGCCTCCCAGCTTTGGCACGCATCTTGAATAGTAGGTGCGGAACTGGAGACGGGAACCCCAATGACAGCGCTATTCCTAGACCTCGGCATCGCCAAATCGACCCGCATTCCCGGCTTCCCGCTCGACGGGCTGCCACCGCTCGAGCCGGGCGGCACGCTCCGCGGTGCCTTCGCCGAGGCGCTGGGCAAGGCAGCCACAGAAAGCGATGCAGAGGGCGCGGATGCGCCGGTTGAGGGCGGTGGCGGCGATGACGCCCTGCCCGACGGGGCCGACCCGCAGGCGCTGGCGAGCGACGCTGGCGGGCTGCCGATAGCGGTCGCCATTCCCACCACTTCTAGCACGCCCAACATCGACACCGCGACGCCGAGCGAGACCGGCAAGGCCACGGCAATTGCCGCAGCACCCGGCAAAACCTTGCCGGATGCGCAGCCCGATATTGCCGTTGCCCCGCCCATTTCGCCCACGGAGAGCGACGGCGCTGCAAAGGCACAGCTGGCACAGGACGGCGCGGCGACGACGCAGCAAGGCACCGGCGCGGCGCAACCGCTAGCGCTGCTGGCGATGCGCGGGCTGACGATACCTGCGGGCGCAACGGGCTCCGCGCAGCCCGGCGGCGATCAGGCAGCTGGTGCCTCCCCCGCCGGACGCACAGCGGGTGCCGCAGGCACCGCCACCGCGCTCGATCCGACGGCGCTGGCCACCAGGGGAGAGGACGGCTTCGCCCCCGGCGAGGGCGAAGGCGAGAGCAAGGGCGATGGCGCGCAGCGCGGCGATGCGAAGGGCGAGGCGGCAGGCCGGCTCGCCACGAAACTCGCCTCCACCGCCGCCTCCGGCAAGGCCGATACGGACGGCGCGCAGCAGGGCTTCAGCATCAACGTGCGCGCCGCCGAGCGGGCCGGTGCGACCGATGGTCAGCAGGCAGGCACATCCTCACCCACCGGCACCGGCACCGCCGCGCTCGTCGCGGGTGCCGCGCCGGGGGTCGCAACGCATGCGCCGCTGAGCGCTGCGAGCGGCACCGCCAACGCCATGCCCGGCTTCCCGGAACTGGCCGCGCTGGTCGACCGGATCGCCGCCGCGCGCGACAGTGCCGGCGGCGGCAGTGCGACCGTCTCGCTCGCGCACAAGGAACTCGGCAATCTCTCGCTGACCTTCGAGACCAGCGGCCGCACGCTCGATGTCGAGGTCTCCGCACAGGACAATGAAACGCAGCGATCGCTCGCTGCGGCGCTCGCCGCCGACCGCCCGCATATCCGCGCGGCGGAGGCACAGCAGGCTCCGAGCCAGCAGTACCAGCAGCAGGCGGGCGCACAGAGCGGCACCGCGACTAACGGCGGCCAGGCCGATGCGCGCCAGTCTGGCGCTGCGGGCGATGGCCAGTCCGACCGGCGCGACAATGCGCGTCAGGCGGGCCGCGACACCGGCCCCGGCGCAGGCTCCGGCCAGCCCGGCTCCGGCCCGAAATCCGACGGCGGAATTTACGCCTGATTAACCATCAGAACCTAGACGGAATTAACCATGAGCAACGACGCCCAGACGACCGCTGACGACGCGCCCAAGAAGAAGAAGGGCGGCTTCATGAAGATGCTGCTGATGGCCATCGTCCTGCTCGGCGCAGGGGGCGGCGGCACCTATGCCGCCTTCGCCACCGGCATGATCGGCGGCGCCGCCGAGAAGAAGGAAGACACCGGCCCCGAATACGTGCTGAAGGGCGAGGAAGACCCCTACGCCGTCAAGAGCGAGAAGGGCGAGGAAGAGGGCAAGGTCGTCCACGGATCGGGCGGCAGCAAGTACCGCACCGCCTATTACGAATTCCAGGACGAATTCACCTCCAACCTCGCGGGCGGAATTGATCTCGTCCAGATCAGCCTCGCCGCCTCGACCCACAAGGACGGGCGCGTGCTGATGTGGCTGCACGACCATGAACTCGCGATCCGCTCGCGCATCCTGGTCGAACTCGCCTCCACCGACGCCGCCGACCTTTCCACCGCGCAGGGCAAGGAAAAGCTGCAGCAGCGCCTGACCAAGGCGATCAACGACGAACTGATCGCGCACGAAGGCTTCGGCGGGGTCGACAACGTCTATTTCCGCTCGCTGATCATCCAATGATCGAAACCGCGGCACCCACCGGCACCCGCACCGCGCAGCACTGCGAGCAGCTGCTGTCGAACTCGCTCGAGACGATCGATGTCCCGGGCGACTTCGCACGGCTCGGCACCCGGCTCGCCCGCGCGCTCCAGCCGCGCTTCGCCGCGCTCTTCGACACCCGCAAGCTCGAAGTCGAACTGGTCGACACCGCCTCCTGCGCGGGGGACGCGCTGGGGGAGACGCTGGGTTCGGGGATGCACCACGCGCGTTTCGCGCTGCCGGTGAAGGGGCTCGGCATCCTCGCCAGCGCCAGGATCGGCGCGCTGATCGGCGAATTCGACCGGATGCTGGGTGGTGACGGCGATGCGCCCGAAGACGCACGCGTCCTGCCCGCCTCCGCCGATCGCTTCTCGCGCCAGATCGAAGGCGAAGTGCTCGCCGCCTGTGCAGAGGCCAGCGGCCGGGACGATCTGGCCGCTGCAGCCCGCGGGACCGTGCTGCGCGAGATCGTGCCGTCCTCGGCGCAGGCGCCGGTCCACCTGGCGACCTTCGCGGTCAGCCGGCCCGATACACCCAAGTTCATGCTCACCATCGCGGTGTGCGAGACGACCTTCGTGCAATTCGCGGGTGAGGCGCCCGTGGGCAAGCCGGTCCGCCGCACGCTGGGCGAACTGCCGCTCGACCGCTCGCCGCTCGCCCATGTCGAGATGACCGCGACCGCGACACTGGTCGACATGACGCTGCCGCTGCACCGGATCGCCGGATTGCAGGTCGGTACGCTGCTGCCGGTCTCGATCCATCGCAGCGTTCCGCTGTCGATTGCCGACATCACCATCGCCCTGGGGGCGGTGGGCGCGCTCGACGATCGGGTCGCGCTCGAAATCCACTACACCGCACTTGCGAAGGACATCTAAGCCATGACCATGCCATTCGATGGCTACGGCCTGATCCAGGAAATCGACGTTCGCCTGACGGTGGAGCTGGGACGCAAGAACCTGCCGCTGCGCGAGATCATGGCGCTGGGCGAGAACAGCCTGATCGAACTGGACCGGCTGACCGACGAGCCGCTGGACATCATGGTCAATGGCCGCCTGATCGCACGCGGCGAAGTGGTCGCGCAGGGCAATCGCTTCGCGATCCGCATCCTCGAACTCTCCGGCGCGGGCGCACCTGCGTCCACCCCGACCAGCGCGCCGCAGCCGACCGTACGCGGCGCGGACGGCGCACCGATCGAAGACCGGCGCGCACCGCCGCCCACGGTGGAGCAGCTGTAATGCTGCTCTACATCCTCAAGCTGCTGATCCTGCTGCCGCTGATCGGCCTGATGATCTGGGGCAGCCTGAAGCTGGCCAAGCGGATGCAGGGCCAGCTGGGCGCACCCGGCGGTGGCGGGGAAAAAGCGGTCCGCATCGTCGAGACCACCATGCTCTCCCCCACCCTGCGGCTCGCGGTGATCGAGTTTCACGGGCGTGAGATCCTCGTCTCCACTTCCAAGGGCGGGCTGACCCGTCTGGCCGAGGCTCCGGCGCGCGCCAAAACGCCCGACACCGCTGGCGACACCGGCACCACGACCATCGCACAGGAGCACGCTGCGTGATCGCACGCCTCGCCAGATGGGCCGCCACTCTCGGCGCGCTTGCCTATACCGGGATTGCACACGCGGCCACCGCCGTGCCGACCGACAGCGCCGCGGCAGGCGCGCTCGACCGCGCCTTCGGCGAGCTTGGCGGCGCGGGCGGCGAACCGCTGAGCCTTTCGCTCCAGCTGCTGCTGGTGATGGGGCTGCTGACCTTCCTGCCCGCGATCCTGCTGATGATGACCAGCTTCACGCGGATCATCGTGGTGCTGGCGATCCTGCGGCAGGCGCTGGGCCTGCAACAATCGCCGCCCAATCAGGTGCTGATCGGGATTTCGCTGTTCCTTTCGCTGTTCATCATGGCCCCGACGCTGGACCGGGTGAACACCGCCGCGATCGAGCCCTATTCGGCCGGCAGCATCAACGCCGAGGTCGCGATCGAGCGCGCCGGGGGCGAATTCCATAAATTCATGATCCGCCAGACGCGCGAGAACGACCTGCAGATGTTCGCCGACATCGCCAATGCGCCCAAGTTCGCCAGCCCGCAGGACGTGCCCTTCTCGATCCTGCTGCCCGCCTTCGTGACCAGCGAGCTGAAGACCGCGTTCCAGATCGGCTTCATGCTGTTCCTGCCGTTCCTCGTGATCGACCTCGTCGTGTCCTCCGTTCTGATGAGTCTGGGGATGATGATGATGAGCCCGATGCTCGTTTCGCTGCCTTTCAAGCTGCTGCTGTTCGTCCTGGTGGACGGGTGGTCGCTGCTGATGGGCTCCCTCGCCTCAAGCTTCGTGTGAGCCTGACCAATGGATGAAATGTCCGTCCTTCTCTCGCTGGCCGACCGGATGCTGTGGACCACCGCGCTGGTCGCCGCGCCGATCCTGCTGGCCGCGCTGGGCCTGGGCCTGGTCATCGGGCTGATCCAGGCGGCGACCTCGGTCAACGAACAGACGCTGACCTTCGTCCCCAAGCTGGCGGCAGTGGCCTTCGTGCTGGTGGTGCTGGGCGCATCGATGATGGCGCTGGTGACCGATTTTACCCAGGACATCTTCGTCGAGATCGCCCGGATCGGGGATTAGAGCAGCGTCATGATCGCGCTCGATTTCGGACTTGGCGGTTTCGAGGCCGACATCTGGCGGGTCGTGTTCCTGATGACCAGGGTCGGTGCCGCGCTGCTCGCCGCGCCCTTCTTCGGCGCGTCCAACGTGCCGGTGGTGGTGCGCATCTCGTTCACCGGCGCGATGGCGATCTTCATCTCGATCTGGCTGCCCGAAGTCGCCACGCCCCCCGCCCTGCTGACGCTGGACGGAATGCTGGCGCTGGCGGGTGAGGCGCTGATCGGCCTGATGCTGGGCTTCGTCCTGCAGATCGCCTTCGCCGCGCCGACCATCGCCGCCGAAGTGATCGGCGGCAGCATGGGGCTGAGCATGGCGACCACCACCGATCCCAATGGCGGCGGCAGCACCACCGCCTTCGGCCAGTACTTCATCATCGTGCTGACGCTGATCTTCCTCGCCACCAACGCGCACCTGCACTGGCTCGCGCTGGTCACCGAAAGCTATCGCGCGTTCCCGCCGGGCCAGACGTGGATCGGGCCCGAGCGGTTCGAGACGATCTTCATGTTCGGCGAAACCCTGTTCGAAACCGCGCTGCGGATCGCGCTGCCGGTCACCCTGATCCTGCTGCTGGTCCAGATCGTCACCGGCATCCTCAGCCGCTCTGCCCCCTCGCTCAACCTGTTCGCGCTAGGCCTGCCCGCAGGTGTGCTCGCAGGGATCGCCGCGCTGATCATCGCCGCCCCGCTGATCTACGACCAGTTCACCGATCTGGTGCAGGTCGCCCTCGCCCAGGCCGAAAGCGTGATGACATCATGAGCGAGACTGCGGGCGAGAAGACATTTGCGCCAACCGAGAAGCGCCTGCGCGATGCCGCGAACAAGGGCGATGTGCTGCGCTCGAAAGATCTGGGCACGGCGGCGGTCATGCTGGTCGGCGCGGCTTGGCTCGCCTTTGCCGGACCTTGGCTGCTGAGCGAGATTTCCAACCTGCTGCGCGAAAGCTTCCAGTTCGATTCGAGCGAGATCGTCGATTTCCGGCCCGACCGGCTGATGATCGAAGGGCTGACCGCCGCGCTGCCGCCGATCTTCGCGCTCGCGGTGCCGGTGATCATCGTCACCCTGCTCAGCCAGCTGGCATTCGGGCGCGGGCGGTTTGTCGCCAAGAACCTCGAATTCAAGCACACCCGGATCAACCCGGCCTCGGGCCTCAAGCGGATGTTCGGTCCCAACGGGCTGATCGAGATGGGCAAGGGCATTCTCAAGGTGGTGCTGCTGGGCGGGCTTGCGGCGCTGTGGTGGAGCTATTCCTACGAGAACCTGCTGGGTCTGGGGCGCGGCAACCTGTCGCAGCAGCTGACCACCGCGTGGTGGTCCGTCATCTCGCTGTTCCTCGTCCTGTGCGGCGGGCTGGTGGTGATCGCGGCGGTCGATCTGCCGATCCAGTGGGTCCGCCGGAACAAGAAGCTCAAGATGAGCCATCAGGAAATGAAGGACGAGAACAAGGAGAGCGAAGGCTCTCCAGAAGCGAAGTCCGCGCGCCGCCAGCGCCAGCGCGACATTGCCGCAGGCTCGGTCTCGGGCGCGATGCGCGAGGCGCAGTTCGTGATCACCAACCCGACCCACTTCGCGGTCGCGCTCAGCTACGATCCCGAGAAAGCCTCCGCCCCGATCGTGCTCGCCAAGGGCCGCGGCGACAAGGCGCTGGCGATGAAGGAGCTGGCGCGCGAATTCGGCCTGCCCACGCTCGAATATCCGCAGCTCGCGCGCTCGGTCTATTTCACCAGCCGCGAACGGCAGGTTATCTGCGAGGATCTGTACGGCGCGATCGCTGCCGTGCTGGCCTATGTCCTGTCACTCAAACGCGGCGAAATGCCGCCGCTGCCCGCGATCGAGGTGCCCGTCGCGCTGCGCTTCGATGCGGATGGGCGGCTGAACTAGCGCGCCCTTCCCGGGCACCCCGGTGGCGGCAGAAAAATACCGCCGCCAGCCATTAAGTCGCGCCCCGCCCTGCCGTTCTTGCAGGTGATGGAAACGACCCGCCCCGCCTCCGCCTCCTCGATCGCGACCCGTCTGGGCGTCGGCAGTGGGACCGATATGGTCGCGCTGGCGGAAGATCTGGCACGCGCGCAGTTCGAACCGCGCCAGCAGCGGCTGGAGAGCCGGTCCGAAGTGCTCGAGCGGCAGATCTCGCTCGCCTCGACGCTGCGCAACATGCTGTCGGGCTTCGCCAGCGCGCTGGGCGACCGGGTCCGCACCGGCGACCTCTCCGCCCAGCCCAGCATCGCCAACTCGGCCATCGCCCGGGTTTCCGCCCCGGTAGGCACCGCGGGCAAAGGCACCTATTCGCTCGAAGTGACGCAGCTCGCCAAGGCGCAGACCCTCGCCGGGCCGGCTTTTTCCGCCGCGACCGACACGGTCGGCGCGGGGCAGCTGACGATCCGCTTCGGCGCGACCGACAATGCAGCCTTCACCGCAGACGCGTCCAAGGACGCGGTCACCATCGACATCGCGGCTGGCGCAACGCTGGCCAACGTGGCGAAGGCGATCAACGCCAAGGGATCGGGCGTCACCGCCTATGTCTCGCAAACCACCAGCGGCGCACAGCTGGTCCTCAAGGGGCCAGAGGGCACCAATAACGGCTTCGTGATCGAGGCGAACGAGGATGCGGCAAATCCCGGCCTCGCCAATCTCGCCTGGGCACCCGGAGACGATCCTGCGCGCCTGCTCGCGACCTCGGGCGATGCCGCCTACAAGCTCGACGGGCTGGAGCGCACCAGCCCCGGCAATAAAATCGAAAATGCCGCGCCGGGCCTCTCGCTCGACCTGACCGGGACCAACCCCGGCAACCCGACCACGATCGGCTTCGGCGATCCCAAGGCGGCGGTCATCAGCGCGATGACCGATATCGTCGGCGCGCTGAACGAGATTGCGGGTGAGCTGAATTCGGCGACCGACCCGCTGACCGGCGACCTCGCTCGCGATTACGGCGCGCGTGCGCTGCGGCGCGAATTCTCCTCGCTCGGCAGCAAGGTCATCATGCCCAACGCCGCCGAGGGCACTCCGCGCACGCTCGCGGAGCTCGGCCTCGGCATCCAGCGCGACGGCACTTTCAAGCTCGACAGTGCACGGCTGGAACAGGCTCTTGCCAAGGACCCGGAAGCGGTCGCGGCGATGTTCACACCCGGCATCAACGGGATCTTCGCAACGATCGACCGGATCGCGCGCAACAACGCGATGTCGAGCGACCCCGGCTCGCTCGCCGGATCGGTCTCGCGCTACACCGCGCTGTCGCAGGATCTCAGCGAAGACCTTACCGAACTGGCCGAGAAGCAGGAGGCGCTGCGCTCCTCCATGGTGGCCCGCTTCTCCGCCTCGGAAGCCCGCATCACATCCTCACAATCGACTCTGGACTTCCTCAAGAGCCAGATCGAAGTGTGGAATTCGCAGCGTAACTGATCATGCTGGCAGCCAACCGCCCCCGCGACGCCTACCGGCAAAGCAATTTCGACGCCCGCATAAAGGGCGGCACGGCGCAGGATATCGTGGTCTATTGCCTCGACGAACTCGCGCTCACCATGGGCATGCTGCGCCAGGCGGACCTGCGCGGCAACCGTGCAGGGCGCAGCGAATCTATCACCCGGGGCATCGCGATCCTCACCGCGCTGGAAATGGGCGTCGACCGCGACACCGAACTCGCCGGCAGCCTGCTGCATTTCTACGAGGGTGCGCGCCACCTCCTGCTGGCCTCGGCCGCGAACACCGATGTGGCCGCAATCGAGCAGCTGCGCGCAGATGTGATCGAGATCCGCGACGCGCTGCGCAGCGCGATCTGATTAACCCTTTTCGGACCCATCTTCCCCGCGCCCTGACGGCCACGGATTGACAAACTCCGGGCCGCATCCGAACATTGCGCAGCCTGCAAGGCATTGAACTCTCGCACATTTGCGGCCCGATAGGGTATCCGCAGCGCAGGGCCAGCCGATGGGGGGCGTTAAGGATCATGGGGCCGGGATGGACAATGTCTTCGTAATCGACGGAAATGGGGAACGACGGGCCGAAATTGGCCACGTGCTGATGGAAGGGGGCGGCCATGCCGAACCCTTCGAGACGATCGACGAATTTCTCGCCTTCGGCTCTAACGAGGGGACCGCGCTGGTCGGCGACGAAGAGGGCGCGGCGATCCGCCTGTGCGAGAAGATGCGCGACAAACCGCGGCTGGTGCCGGTCGTGGGCTATGCGCTTTCGCCCGACATCGGCCAGGTGGTTGCGGCAATGCAGGCCGGCGCGGTCAGCTATCTCGGCTGGCCGTTCACGCGGACGACCCTGACCGAGGAACTGGCGCGGATCGCGCCGATGGTGAAGCGCACCCTGGCCGAGCAGCGGCGACGCGCACACGCCAGCGCGCTGCTGGCCGGGCTGACCGCACGCGAGCGCGAGGTGCTGGTCAGCCTGACCACGCTGGGCACCAACAAGGCGATCGCCAAGGAGCTCGATATCAGCCCGCGAACGGTGGAGAAGTATCGCGCCACTATCCTGGTTCGGCTGGGCGTCGAAAACAGCGCGCAGGCGATCAGGGTCGCGGTCGAAGGCGGGGCGTTGCAAGCCGCGCAGCTGGTCGGTTCGTCCAGCGCCTCCACCGGTCGGGTCGCGGTCGGCGACGTTATCGGTTAGCTGCGCAGCCCGCTCATTCGGCGAGCTTTGCGTGCTCTTCCAGCACCGCGTCGCTATGCGTGGCGACGCCCTGCCGCTTGCGCATCACATCGAATAGGATCGCCTTGATCAGCGCGATCGTCATCAGCACGACCACCACCGAGAAGGGCAAAGCCCCGATAATCATGGTTGTCTGCAGCGCATCGATCCCGCCCAGGATCAGCATGCTCGCAACCACCAGGCCGATCGCAACGCCCCAGAAGAGCACATGCCGCCGCCGGGTATTATCGTCTTCGCCTGCGGCATTGATCGTGTTGACGATCAGGATCGCACTGTCGGCGGAAGTGACCAGATAGGTCATCAGCAAGACCACCACGAGGATCGAAACCAGCGTGGCGAAGGGCGCGCTCAGCATCACCGACAGGGTCGCGTAGAGCTGGTCGGAGATCGACGCGCCGAGGATCGACCCGTCGGCCGCGCCGCTCAGCTCCAGCTCGATCGCGGTGCCGCCGATCAGGGTCATCCAGACAAACCCCATCAGCGAGGGGACCAGCACCACACCGAGGACGAATTCGCGAACCGTACGCCCGCGCGATACGCGGGCGATGAACATGCCCACGAAGGGCGCAAATGCGATCCACCACGCCCAGTAGAACACCGACCAGTCGAGCTGCCATTGCGCCAGCGCGTCGCCCGTCGGCGTCCCGTCGGGTGACAGCACCATCAGCGCGAGCGATGGCAGAGCGACCACATAGTCGATCAGCCCCAGTCCCAGGCTCTCAAGGCCGAACACCCCCGCCCCGAACACTAGGAAGATCGCCAGCAGTACGAAGGACAGGCCCAGATTGAGGTTGGACAGCCATCTGATCCCCGCGCCCACGCCCGACAATGCGGACAGGGTCGAAGCGCCCAGCAGGAAGATGACTGCAAGGATGATCGCCATTGCAGAGGCGCTGCCGTCGGCCAGCATCAGCCAGTCGCCCATCCCCAGCCGGTCCAGCCCGGCGACGAATTGCTGAACCCCGAGGCCCAGCGTGACCGCCACACCCAGGATCGTCGCGACCACCGCGACGAAGTCCACCGCGTGGCCCGCAAAGCCCGACATCCGCTCTCCGAACAGCGGGGTCAGCGCGCTGCGAATGGTCAGCGGCAGGCCGCGCCGATAGGAAACATAGCCGACAGCAAGGCCGACCAGCGCATAGGTCGACCACGCGGCAAAGCCCCAGTGGAAAAATGTGTAAACATAGCTGGGCCGCACGTTCGCGGCGGAAACAGGCTCCACCAACCCCCTGATGGTTTCCGGATTGCTCTGGAAATGCGCCAGCGGCTCGCCCGTCGAATAGGTCAGCAGGCCGATCCCAATCCCCGCACCGAACAGCATGGCGAACCATGAAAACGCGCCGAATTCGGGCTTTTCACCTGGCGCGCCCAGCCGCAGCGTGCCCGATTGCGGCAAAATGGCGAGCACCAGCGCGACCAGCGTGAGAAACGCGACGAGGTACACATACCACCCGGCGAAGGCGGCGATGATCGTTTCGTTGGCGACCGTAAGCGCGTGCGACGCCGCATCGGGAAACAGGAGGGTCCAGCCGATCAGCAGGGCGATGGCAAGCTTGCCGGGGATCGCCACGCGGGTGTTGAAACCGCGATAGAAGCCGCTCTCGGCGGTGAAAATCGGCAACCTGAACAGGGGGAGGCCCATCCTGCGTCGTGCGGCGTCGTCCTGCGGTGATACCAACGGATGCTCCTGCCCCGGCCCGCGATCATGTGCCGCGCGGCCATCATGCAATGCTTGAAGGTGGGTGAACCGGGACTGTGACCCATCAAGTGCGCAACGGCAAGCGCAGCGATCCGCACAGCTGCCCCGTTATCTCGCAAACGTCCCGGCGAACCGTCACCGGGCCGGTATCCCTCAGAGCCAGTCCTGATCGAAGCGCAGCGGGCCGTCGCTGTACAGATAGGCACCGTCGAACTGCGCATATTCGCGCAGCGCGTCCCAGTTGGACGTATACAGATCGCCGCGCCGGATTTCGGCCAGTTCCAGCTCGCGCAGCTTGCCCACCGCGCGGTTGGCGTGGATCGCGCTAACCCCGCACATGTCGGCAAGGTCGATCTGGGTGAAGGGCGTGCGCAGCGAACGGTTGTTGGCCTGCCCGATCAGCTCCAGCCGCCGGTGCAGTTCGCAATAGATATGCGCGATCCGGCGAGGCGCATCGAGCTGTTCGAGCATCTGGATCCACTTGCGGTGGATCGCCGCATCCAGCAGCGTCGCGAACCACAGCGCACGGGCGATCCGGGGCTTTTCCT
>JACLAD010001897.1_pt1 | contig 22824 bp, 13 predicted proteins | sample 8027901 | NCBI WGS metagenome assembly JACLAD01 (sample SAMN15725071, study PRJNA655200) | protist metagenome | isolation source: fluorescence activated cell sorting (FACS) single amplified genomes of... | place: Spain: Blaines Bay Microbial Observatory, Mediterranean Sea | collected 2016-07-05 | reverse complement strand
ACTCATACTCATACTCATACTCATACTCATACTCATACTCATAGTAGTAGTATAGTAGTAGTAGTTGAAGTAGTAGTAGTAGTAGTTGCAAGTAGCACTAGTGCTAGCACTAGTGCTAGTACCTACTAGCTAGAGTGCTTAGCAAGTGCTACTACTAGCACATATTAGCACGATGGCTAGCCCCAGATACACTATAAGTAATTGGACTGTTCACTTCCAACCTAGAAGCTAATTCACAGCAGCAGCTTCTTTCGCGATTTTATCAAACGTATGATCAATTTTGATGTAAGACCCCTTCACCCATTTTCCATTGTCTTCAGTTCCATTTTCGTCGATGCAGTACCATCTACCATGATGATCTTTTCGGGAATCGAAAATTTCAACATCCTCTTTCCACTTCAGCCTTCCCACGGTTGGTGCAGCAGGATCTGGCCGCTGGTGAATATTCACCGTCTTTCCTGCTCCCTTTTCGTAGAAAACTTGACCGTGAGATCTACTTTTTGCCTGACTTTTTAGCTCTGCGCGGTTGAGCGTATTTCCAGTAGTCAACTTGTGGTTCAGTTCAATTAGATCCGCATCTCTAGCATATTTTTGGCGCAAAATCGACAGCTTATTCCAGTATCCCGGTCCGATTACGTTTTTACGCATTTCTCCCTGAAGGCGGAAGGCAGGAAAGAGCAGGGAGGGGCTGCTCTTCTCGAAAGCCTTAAATTCCTCCCATGTAATTTGCCCGTCTCCATCTTTATCCATTTTAGCCATAAGATCATCTGCCATCGCTTCTGCTGTCTTTTTCTTTCCGCGACCGGTTTTCCTGCTGGTGTGAGGGTTTGGTCCTTTTACCATTTTATAAAGTTTGCGAAGTTCGCCTCTTGAAATGGAATTGGAGTGATTCACGTCGAAAAGATCAAACGCGAAACGAACCAACCCGTTGTGTGTGGATGTACAGTAGTTGCACATGCCCACAAACCACTCGGCGAAAGACAACTTTTTATCGCCTGATATCTCCATTACGAGGAACGCCCTTTCTCCAAATTTGCTCCAGGGAAGTCGGCAGCCATCAAAAAATTCGTCGATGGAAATCTCTCCATTTCTGCTACTGTCGATTTTCTCAAATACTTTGTAGATGAGCCGCACCTCCTTCTCGCCTATCTGAAGCTTTTTTAGAATGGGACGAAGAGGCCTTGAATTTTCGCGCAGGCGATCTTCGAAGCCTGAGTCGCCGCACCCCATGCCACCGCACGCTTACTGAGGTTACAAACTGGGAAAATTCTCTTCTCGGGGAGGTTTACTGGAGACGCTGGAACAGAAGTACAGTAGAGATAATCACACCCGCCTTCGGGCCTCGTCGAAATGTCGAAAATAAATCAAGAAGATTCGTTGCCAGCGCAGTCGTTGTGTGTGAGTGAGCGCCTGTCAGCCAGCGGATCTCTAATTTAAAGTACTGCTGTCAATTCAATCTAATAAATCCAAAATCGACTGAGTAGACATCGAGTGACAACAGTAATGTACAGTGCATACGCTGTGTAAGTTACTGTACGATACAATCTGTGATTTCGTATAGAACTGTACCACCAGTTCTGACATCGCACATACCCTAACCAATGCATAAATTAAAAATCCTTAAATTACCAGTTCTGACAATCGTGAGGGAGAGATATCTCATATCGTTGTAGTAATTGCTACGGGTTCAGATCCGCAATCTAAATCCTCCTCTCCCGCGTCACACATTAACATTGAGAGAGAGACGAGAGACGAGAGAAGACGAGAGACGAGAAGGTGTCTCCGACAGAGAGCCGGAGAGGCGACCCTCCCCTCCCGGCTGTGAAGAGACTCTTTCTCTGCGCAGCACCTGCATCTGGCGTCTGGTCATACCAAAGGCTGTGCCAACTTTGAACGCTCTTCACCCGCTCGCCCGCCTCTTCGCGAAGACTTTTAGTCATCCTTCAACTGATACTTATGAGGGTGTGACATCCTTCAAATGACAGGAGTAGTTGCCTCTAAAGTTCTGTGGGTCACGCATAAACTTCAACAAGTGTACAGTTAAAATGGATGTATATGGAATGGGGAGACATACCATCTACGTTTGGCTTATCTGTGCTTTAATTTTGCTCCTACATCTGCAGCATAGAGCAGGAGCTCCGGTGAAACTGCGGCGTTCCGCAGCAGTGACATCAGGAAACCAAGCTGCCGAGAAGTTCGATTACTCATCTTGCTCCTTTTCAGCGTGCGCAGACGTGGTAGATCTCAAGACCCTCCCCCGTGGCACCAAAGTCTACTGCTCTAGTGCAACCGCGGAAAGACCATGGTCAATGCTTCTCTGTGGCTCGACAATATCTTGTGGCTCTGGGAGGTTGACATATGATAGAGCATCTGCTATTGTGGGGATCCATGGTGGTCCGGGACAAAGTAGCGGCATTTTGGGACGTCTTTCTCAGCTTGCCAATATGACTCCTGTTCTTTTATACGATCAAGCAGGTTCTGGTCGTTCCATTAGAACAAAAAGCTACGTTCTCGACTCATCTGGGATGGAAGAGACCATGAATGCGTATGTCAAAGAGCTGGAAGAGGTTCTCAAATATCGAGGTATCGTACGTGTGCATCTTGTTGGGCATTCCTTTGGAGCATCGATTGCGGGGGTATTTGCCGAGCGACATTCCAACGTCGTGTTATCTATGAGCCTGTTTAGTGCCTTCATCAACGTTGACTGGTGGTCAAGTGACGGGAGTATGCACCAAAAGCATCTTACCCAATATGGTGGCTTTAGCTCAGCTTCCCGGCAAGATATATCTGAAGAGTTGCAAAATCGATGGGTACTTGGTAAGCTGAGCATGCAGGAAGTTGCGCCGCTTCTGTGTAACCCATCAGATGCGATATATGGCAAGGTATGGGGTACTGCTGAAGACTTGCCCGATGGGCAAGTTGCGAAATTTCGGAAAACGATGGCCCTTGCAGAAATCCCTCAGATACGTTCCGGGGAAATGAACATTTTGATAGGCTGCGGCCTTTTAGACGAATCGACCCCAGAACGTTTGCACCAGTTGATGAATTTATTAGGCAAACGAGTGAAAGGAATTGTGCTTCCACACAGCGCGCACATTATAGCCCCGAAGGACTGGATTCTCTATCTCGATGGAATTCGCAGTGTGATTTCTCAGTATCGTCTTCCTCTCAGAAAACCTTTTGTCACGCCGCCTGTGTTTCATTTAAACATTGCCCGTATCCGAGATAGCTTGCTTCGCTTGGAACAGTCCAGTAATATTGCTCATCGTTCATATCCATACTTGGGTCGCCTACTGACATCCAAAGCTGTACCAGCAGGCGGATTGGTGCAAGCCGATGCGAGACAAATGCAGCAGATGGCGACTGCTGAAGAACTTGACTGGGACGAGATCCAAGCCGTCTGTGACGTTTGGTACATCAGCGTTGTTCTCAGTGCAAAGAATTCACACCAGCTTCGCCCCCCCGATGCTTTGATCATGCGCTTGACACACAAACTGAAATCTGACAGGGCGTCTGGCGAGCCGATAGACCTTCTTATGTGGTACGTTGTGGGCAAATCGCTCGGTCGCTTAGGCGTAACAAACGCTCCTGAGATTCCCGCGTACGAGTGGAAGAATCTTGCGCGCTCTGTTGATATGGAAAACAGATATCCTGCCTTGTACATGTATTTGCTCACACATGTATATCTGTACAATACTGATTTTGGCAAACTAGACCTTAGTGAGTTGGCAAGAGATGTGAAAACTGAAGTTCTTTCTGCAGGCATGGAAATTCTAAAGCTAATGCCCTTGGCTGTAGAGAACAGAGGCTTGCAGCATACGTTTTCTGGAATATCTGCCCCGGGCTGGGATCCTCCCCTCGAGACTGTGTTCGATCTGGTGTGTGAGCTGTCCTTCACAGTCACACGAATTTTTGGTCGTGAGCATCCTTCCAGCGAAGCACTTGCGATGCTCATCCGGGAGTTCCTCTCATCAGACAACCAGCGCTGGGTAGATGACTGGGAGAATCAAGGTCACCTTATGGCCGTCTGCCTATCTGCCTCCCAGATTTTTGTCGGTGGGGGCTGGATGGAGTAGATGAAAATGGGTAGCGGCCGTGGGCCGTGGGCCGTGGGACGTGGGCCGTGGGCCATGGACAGTTTACATGTATTCGATTAGTATTAGTATTAGTCGGGATGATTATGATTAGTACTAGAGTATAACAGCAGTACCACAAGTAGTACTGTAGTAGGATTTGGAGTGTCTTTTTCTGGGATCTGTGCGACGTGATCGTCTTAGTAAGTAAAAGTGATTTTTGACCCACCCGTATATTATCGTACGAGGAGAATATTCAAATTCTATTGGGCGAATTGAAATCGAAATCGAAAAAACCAATGCAAGAGACAAGACCTAGACAGTGCGTACGCACGTACGGTACTGTATGTCAAGACAGACTGAGAGAGAGAACAATCATCTCTCTATTTTTAAAAATCTAATACACACTACTGTAATGCAGTATAGCTAACGTAGTAAATCTACTGACTGTGTAAACCATGCAAGAAGGTCCTGAAAGAAGCGGGGACAACGACGAGGACCAGAGCGAAAGTTTCGCAGCCGACAATGAAGTCCCCCAGGCCCCCAGTCAAGGATTCGACGGCTCAGATTCTTCCTCCAGCGATGATGATGAGGAAGAGAAGAACGCCCGAGACTACAATGACGAGGAGGATAGTGATGCAGACAAGGACTACGATGCTGCAGAGGAAGACGAATTCGGGGAGGACGATACTGCTGGAAGGTCTTTGAAAGGTAAATCCGGCGTCTCTAGGTCTCAGGACTCAAGTAGTGTTCGACAACGTCTTGGTCAGACAGTGCAGCGTGCGGAGATTCAAGTTGTAATACTTCTTCTGATTTCAGTTGATATCACATCATCGCTTGTGCAATTATTTCTTTCTTGCGGGGCTCTTCCCTCCACAACACCGTGGGAACGACTTGGCCGATTTCTGGAGTACAATATGGCAGTCACGACCATGGTGTTTATTCTTGAAATGGCAATGATTACAATGGCTTTTGGCGTTGGAATTCTTACTCATCCCGGCTATACACTAGATTTGGCGATAGTGGTTCTGCAGGTATATTTTTCAGCAGTCTACAACTCGTCAGCTATCCGACTATTAGGATTGTTCCGACTTTGGCGATTGGTGAGGTTTGTGGACAAAGTCCTGGAAGATGAGAGAGAGTCGCATGCGGAAACCTTATTTTTGTTGGAAGAAGAGCGATCTCGCGTGGAGGATCTCCTGTCCCAGCTGCGAGAGAAGGACAAAGCTTTGAAACGTGAAAAATCGCGCTTGAAACGCTCGCAAACGATGCTTCAAAACTATAAAGACGACAATGCCTGGCTCGTTGATGCCCTGCATATTGCCGCCGAGAGCGCTGCGACAGGCCTCACGGGTGGCAGCAGCATGTCTATTGCCGGCGCGGTAGATAGGGTGGGTAGTAGTCAGCCGGCACGTCGCAAAACGAAGATTAAGGTGAAAAAAGACGGGAAACTGGTGAGAAGTGGGGGATCACATGCATAATGATGAGAGCCTCAGAGCAAAAGGGTGAATTTGGAAGATTTTGCTGTTATATCAGATATTGTTATTGTTTTTGAAATACTACTGTAATGTGGAGTCGTCATGTTATATGTTATATTAAATGTTCCCATACTGTACAGTACCCATACGTAGGAGTACTCATATGTCGTACTCATACGTACTCGCATTTCGTCTCATACTCATACTCATACTCATACGAGGTACTCGTACGATACTCGTACGTACTCGTACTCGTCTCGTACTCGTACCCATACTCGTCTGTCGTACTTGTATGTCGTACGCACGTACCTATTCACGATCACGCACATAAATACAGTATTCTCACAGGAAAAATCGTGTCCAATTCCCCCGTATCCATGCCCACCCCCTAGCTGTAAATGCCCAAGGCAACTTTTCAGGAAAGCCCAAGCTATAACTATAACAACTATAACTTATCTATAACGATTGAAATTATAATTCGAAAAAAAACTACGAAAATAATGTGGGTGTGCGGAAGGGAAATGCCATATTTGAATGCAGCTAGCTAGTGCAAGTGCAAATGCAAATGCCGAAAAAAAGAAAGAGAGAAACGGAATTCAATGTCGGGGTAAGGTGTGTTCAATTACGATTGACCTGGGGGCGCCCAGAGGAATAGCTTTGTCTACATTCTGTTATGCGTACTACAGCATTATGTATGCCAAAATTGATATGTGGCGCATTAATATTACAAGCATGCGAGAGCTTCAACTCAACTTCTTTCCGCACTTCAAAATTTTATGTTCGTGGTCGGGGCAATACTGTACTCTAATCATGTAATATAACGTGCGTACGTGGTTACAAGCAGTAGTTGGCCTCTGGGGCATTCTCATTTAAATTTGGGGTAAATTTGTAAATAAGTCGTGCTTTCATGACACACGCGGCACATTACAGTAACATGCATAATCAATAGGTGATTTAGATTATGGTAGAGTTCTAAATATACTTGCAATGTCTACTGTACGTGCGTACTGCTGTGTTTTGTCACTCTAGAGAGAGCAGTCGTCCTACTGGCTAAGAGCCAGATCTACTACTACTGTGTAGTGGAGTGGTGTTTTGTGGTACGAGAGAACTCGTACGTGCAAGTACGATGTGCGTAAGGCGATTTAATGCACTCACTGGGTCGGTCTCTTGGACTTGCAGAGGAACCTAACATTGTTTTCGAAGATGGACCCTGGGGAGTCTTGCAGACATCTTCCACCTACTATGTATGTAAATTTAGAGGTAAAATTGTCTTGCTCGATATTTCTTTTCAACGCAAATGTGCTATGTACGCTACTAAAAATATTAAGTATGTGATTTTTCATACAAACGACCCTCTCACCAATAGTACGATTCGTACGAGTTAGTTGAAGCGATATAGCCGCGCGCCTACAGTACAGTACTGCACTGACTCTCAGCTCAATAGTACCGATAGTATCGTCTACAGCAGTGCGGGAGAGTCTTCGTGACGAAATGTCAGAACTCTGGTGTTTCGCACGTTCTGTCCGAAACTATAACCACGAGTTAGAGTCAACTTGCGTCTTTTCCATGTGAAAAGAATCCAAGATATAAATCTAAAATCGGAAAAGTAGTGACAAGTGTGTGCTAAAAGCTTAAAGAAACCTCCCCTTAGAAAAACCACTGAGAAAAACTGGGCACAAAAAAACAAAAAACTGTAAAAGTTAAAGTTAAAGTGAGACGTCTCTCTCTCGCGGGAGAACGGACACAATGTCGGCGATCGCTGCGCCGCTTCGGCCGAAAATAGTCAGGGTGAGTAGCGTTAGTGGCGTTAGCGCTCCAGAAAGTAGGGAGGCACCTCGTCCGACGAATCAGGTGACACTACCACCACAGATCCATATATCCAAGGGGATGAGTTTGGACGCAAAACTGCAGGCGCTGTGCCAAGTACCTGGTAACAGCAGGTGTGTTGACTGCGGTGCTGCAGATCCAAAGTGGGCATCCATCAATCTGGGCGTCCTTATGTGTCTCCGTTGTAGTGGTGTGCACCGATCTCTCGGAACAAATATTTCACGAGTCCAGTCTCTTGAACTTGACATACACTGCTGGGACACCTCAATTTTCCACTCTCTAGTCGCCACTGGAAACAACAATGCAAACGCGAAATTTGAGGCTCTTTTGCCTCCGTGGTTCTTCCGGCCTTCTCCGTCTAATGATGAACGCAACACTTTGCTACGAACTCATTTTATTTCTTGCAAATGGAAAGAAAGGTTATTCCACAAGGAACAGCTCACTGTAACCCAAGAAGAATCAAAAACATCACCCGCCAAGTCGGAATCCAAACTTGCGCACCAGATAAGTAGAACCTCAGTGTCAAAAGTGAGCACAAAATCATGGAATGATTCTGCAATTGTGCCGCATAACTTGCATGGCTGGCTCATCAAAGGAGGAGGAAAAACGCACGTGAAACGATTTCAGCGACGGTGGTGTGTGCTTACCGGCACTACGCTATCCTATTACAAATCTCCTGCGGAGTCTTTTCCGCAAGGTACTGTTTCGCTATTACCTTCCCGAGTTCATCTTGAGACAAAGAGCACTTTTGATAGGCAATTTTGCTTCACAGTAAGACCACTTAGAAATGGGGTGACAGACACTGATAGAATTTACGTTTTCGCTGCTGAAAACTTAAATATGATGATGTGTTGGGTACACGCATTGCGTAGAGCAGGACACGACTATAAGGAAACAGAGGCTACGTCTACTTCGTCCCAAGTTGGTGAAGATAGAGATACAAAAATAAGGAGTGGGGTTGCTCAAGCGTCTTCTGCCTCCTTAGGCATTCGGTCAAGAAGCAGAAGTCTTAGATCCCCATCAATAAGCAGCCGTGCCCGATCAGAGCTGAACCTAACCCCGTGCGAGTTGGATGAGATAAGTCAAAAGTTATTGCAGAAATCTTCCGCTCAGATTAGCACCGATGCATCCTTTCGCGGCCACTTGACTAAAAGGGGTGGGAAGTGGAAGTCGTGGAAAAAAAGATGGTTTGTGCTGACAAGCAGTGCCTTATTTTACTTTGCTTCACGAGATGTAAGTTTCACCTCGCCACTCAGCACTATCAACGCCACCATACCGTTGTGCGCAGTCAATTTCTGTTTTTGTCTGACGATAAAAAATTGCACTTGAAACTAACCGCATTTGATTCCATTATTCTGTCACTGTCACTGTCACTGTCACTGCTACTACTACTACTACTACCACTACTACCACTACACGCAATTTAGGCTGAAAGCCCGTTGGGCGTCATTGTGATTCATGGTGCGCATTCATATGTGGTTGATAAACGGACAATTGGTCGCAACTTCTGCTTTAGTATCCAAACGCCTGCCAGGACATATTTTCTCTGTGCCGATTCCGCAGAGCGACAAGGAGAGTGGGTATCTTTTCTACAGAAGTCTCCGACTTTGCATGTCGGCGATGACAAGTCAAGTTAGAAGTTGTCAGCAATGGTGAAAATTCAGAAGGTCAATCTGCTTCTAGCAATAGCAAGCATTCTTTTCTGTAAAAATATCATACTATTAATAATACTATTTAAGTATAAATTCGTCAGGACTTAGGGCATTTAAACTAATGCATGCTGCGTAAATGTAACACGTAACACTAAATTTGTGCTCTACGTTCTACCTGAGGCCACACTCTTCTTCCCAGTTGGGCTGAGGGTTGAAGGGGACCTTGTCAACGTCGAGGGCACTTAAGCGACGACCCGAAGATCCTCTGGAAACAAAAGCACCTGCAGCAACTTTCTCGTCGCCTAAGTTGTCCGCGTGCACGATGCGTGAATTTATTGATGCTCTCAGCACATCTGTATTTTCAAGGGCCCCTTCCGTGTCATTTTTGAATTGCACCAAATAACCTTGCAAATCGGCCATCGATGGATTTACATCGAGCGACGAAATAAGTTCTGCAAAACGCGAAGGCATATCACTGTCCCTGGTGGTGGGATAAAATTTCTCAAAGAGACATCTACACTGCTGAGAGCTTGCATCACCCAAGTACTTCACCACATCCACGCGCCCAGGACGCATAAGGGCAGGGTCAAGACGATTGATGTAGTTCGTTGTCATGAACACAATGCGCTCTTCGCTACTGGCAACACCATCAAGAGTATTCAACAAGCCTGAAAATGTGAGGCTGGATCGGTTACTCCTGTGCGCTTCGTTATATTCGGACATGTCGCGAGATAAAAATGCTGCGTCGACATCCTCCAGAAGCACTATTGATCGTGGAGGAACCATGCTCATAGCTTGTGCAAGCCGGTCATCAGTCAAACCATCTTCAGACAGTGAAAGAATGCATATATTGTAATCGAAGTGCCCAGCAAGCGCAACAATAAAGCTGGTTTTCCCACTTCCTGGAGGACCGTGAAGTAGGTAACCGCGCCTGTAAGGTATGCCTCTATCATGATACCAGGGAGCAGATGACTTCCATTCGCTGAAGTCGTCCACAATGTCTGAGGAGATTGAGCCATCAAGAATCACTGAACCAATATTTCTCTTTCTCCTTGGATTTCCAAACGGTCTCCATTCTGTTCCCCAATTTGTGTAGACAATGGTATAGCCCTCCTCCTGCTGCTCATTCAGGCTTTTTGCCTCGTCGAGAAGATCACTAAAACAAGAGTAGTCTTGTCCATATGAAGTCAAGAGCACCTTTTCCCATGGTTCTCCCGAAGCCATTGCAAAAGATTGGTGTTCGCGAACCCTTTCCACAAGAAACCAGCGGCTGTTGTACGACACAAAATGTCTCCCAGGACCTGGCACGAGGTCAAATTTGAGACTAGTGCTTCCATCAAGAGCCTTTTCTAAGCTAGTATTCACACTAAGATGCTGTGTGCGACGGCCATGGGCATTCAGCCATTGCAGAACCCATGGGTAGGACGCATCTTTACTTGTCACCTCAAGAGTAACTAACAAGTGCCGCCTGGCCAGAATCTTGAGTGTCTGCACGCTTTTGCGGGCGGCAGATAACCCCACACCCAGCGCAGCCAGGCCGATCCCACCAGAGAAAAACTGGTTGTCCATGGGAAGGAGTGACATAAGATCTTCCATAGTTTCCGGCACTGCTATATGAGGGCAGCGATGAAGCTGGGTGATCGATGTCTCTTTTGTGTGTGTGTGTCTCTCTCTCTCTCTCTCTCTCTCTCTCTCATCTCTCTCTCTCTCTCTCTCTCTCTGTGGGTGTGAGGTCGAATGAGAGAGAGATCGAGAGATCGAGAGTCGAGAGTCGAGAGGTGTGGCATGTGTCCGCGCGTGAGAGAGACGAGAGACTAAGACGGGAGAGAGAGAGAGAGGAGAGAGAGAGTGAGAGCAAAGGCATCGAACAGCGAACAGATCAGGTGGCGATGGGGAAGAACAAGAAGAAGAACAAGAAGAAGAGCGCGGAGAAAAAAGAGGCTCTGCGGGAGAGGCGAGAGAAGAAGCTGCAGAAGAAGGCAAACAAAAGAGCCAAGCAGGAAGCCGATGCTAGGGGAACCTCGGGTGTAGGTGTTGAGGATGATCCCAAGGCGAGAATACGTGAATTTATGAGCAGAACAGCAGATGGAGAGCCGCAGACGTTAGTGCAGTCTTGTGAGTCTCCGACCCCACGATCCTTCTCCAGTCTTTTTGTTCTTCCTTCGGGCGATATCGGAATGTGGGGCGGTGAGTGGTGGGATGGTCGCAATACAAACGTGTTTGCGGACTTTTTGACTTTTCGCCCAGGAACCCAGGAGTGGAGAAATATCATCAACTCAAAGAGCCCCCCCCCAAGAGCGAGCCATAGCATTACTGTTGTACGGGAAAAAATGTATTGTTTTGGAGGCGAGTACTCAACAACTCACAAATTTCACCACTACGGTGACTTTTGGGAGTATCATTTTGTGGAAAAAAGATGGTTCCAGATCGAGGCTCAGGGCGACGCGCCAAGTCAGCGTAGTGGACATCGCATGGTGCTCTGGCGACACTATCTCATCCTCTTCGGGGGTTTTTATGATGTTTCTGGCGAAATGGACTACAAGAACGACACATACCTATTTTGTCTTAAAGAGAGGCGTTGGAAGCTGCTTACGTTCGGGAAATTTACAACTAAACCGGCTCCTCGAAGCTCGCCTGCAGTTGCCGTTTTTGGAGACACCATGTATGTGTATAGTGGCTTCGTAGAAACGCGCCTTGGAGTGCACACGACGAAGTGCCAGTATTTTACAGATGTTTGGGCCCTGACGCTGAATCCTGGTAAGGGTATTGCAGATGTAACTGGAACGTGGAGCTCTGTGCAAGCAAAGGGTCTTAAACCCCCGAATAGATTTGTTGGAGCTTACTGCGTACACAAGAAGAAGATGGTTTTTTTTGGTGGTCTAGGAACCTCCGAAGATGCGATGGATAGCGACAGCGACGATAGTAATGCCACGCAGCGTTTTCATAACGACCTCTTTGCATTTGACATGGAGCGGAAACGGTTTTTTAAGCTTAACATGAGACGGAAGAAAAATATGAAGTCAAGGAGGCGACGCCGGGAAAAGCGGGATATCGCGTCGGAAACTGCAAACCAAGAGCAGGACAACTCCATCGGAGAGGAAAATACCCCGGAACCAGTTACTATATCGACCTTCGATGACATTTGTGACGAAAACCACTATCTCATCGAGGCGGGCGCCATTTTTCAGCATTCGAAGCCGGTTACAGATTCACCTACGAAGCACGGAAATCCTCGAGAGCTAAATTCTCAAGACATATTGGTTTCCGTGCTAAATGCTGAGGCAGAATCGAAGAGCTCGGAAGCAGATGCTCTCAAGACAATTCCGACAGCGGAATTCCCACCACCTCGCTTTAAGGCATCCGCATGCATAATTGGTAACATCTTCTATCTTTTTGGCGGCTTAATTGAAGAAAAGAAGAAGGAGCGGATCGCATTGGATGATTTATGGACCATCGACTTGAATAAACTGGATGGGTGGAAATGCGTCAAGGCAGATAGCGGGCAGGGACGTGACTGGAAAGAAAATGCCGCTGACAAGAAGGCAAAACGGTCTGGGAAAACCTCGAAGGAACAAAAAGCAGAAGATCCGAAACTTCAGCAATATGATGGCGACGTAAATACTCAAGAAATAGGGAATCAAGATGATGATGGAGCTTATTTCGTGAGTGATGATGATGATGCACCAGATGACTTGGAGCTATTAAGCCACCTCCATCCCGATGTCCTTGTGTGTATGAGTAAGCAAGAAATAGGCATCGCAGCTGCAGCTAAGCGCATCGAAATTGGTCTTATAACTATGTCGGAAAATTGCGATGTCAGGGACGCCGACATGCACAGTCGTTCATCTCTTCTCGCCACACTTGGCTTTACTAATAGCGAATCGATTCCGCATTACTCGGAGGACGTTGGCGCTTTCTTCACCAGGACAGCGGACTATTGGTTGTCTCTCTATGCCTCAGAAATAGCAGCGAGCGAACGTGGAGAAGGACAGAAACAAAGAATTTTGCAAGGGTTGCAGTTGAAAGAGCAAATATTTTCCATGGCGAAATCGCGCTACTTACTTCTCTTGCCCCTGAATAGTGTATTTAAGCAACTTGCACGCGAAGAAGAGCCACCGACACCCAGAGGAGCGGAAGAGAAGACCCGGGGCACGACGTAGAATTAAGCTTGGGAATTTTTGTGGCAAAGGACGTAAGCGTGTGGAGGATCGCCCAAAGCGAACCAGCGAAAATCATTTTGTCCGCTCCGGCAGACAGATCAGTCCGTTTGTGGATATAGATCGCCACTTGAGATTTGAGGCCAAGTTTTTGGTCGTGATTGTGATTGTGATGCTGAAGATATAGTTAGCATGCATGAGAGAAATAATGCCACATCGGATTGTTATAATACACAAAACGAAAATTTAAATTAAATTAAAACATCTGCATGGTTGTTCTGTATTGCGTGTTGTCCAACACTATTACTACTACTACTGTGTGAAAAAGTCACATACCGATACTTGCGTACAGTACAGTACGGAGAGAGATCGAAATCGAGAGAGAGAAAGAGAGAGAGAGAGAGAGAGAGAGAGACGAGAGAGAGAGAGAGAGAGAGAAGATGAGATGAGAGAGAGGAGTACAGTCACAAAACAGTCTCGAAAGGGGGGGCTGGGGTTCGTGCGTTCACACCACTGCGATGGATATCCGAGCCAGAATTTCGACGATAGCGTCGAGCAATCTCGACATTCCCAGCTCTGTCCAAGAGTTTAATAGTCTTGCCGATGAGCTTGCACACAAGAAGCTTTTCGACCAAGCCCAATCTTTGCTGGATCACCTCCTGGAGCAGTCTCGAGGGCCTCTTGTCTCGAGACCTTGCCTCAACCATCTGACGAGTCTTGTGGGTGATATCACAGAGGGCTATCACAGCGAGGTGAAAAGTTTCTGCCAATATGGGATAGAAAAATTAAAACTGCGTCAAGGATTTGATGATGCAAACGAAACCTTGAAACGGGCGCTCGTCGAATGCTACGTTGCTGAAGCAGCCTATTTTGATGCTGCCGCTCTACTGTCAACTATTGACGTTGAAAGCACGGAAACACCTGTTCTACAGAAAGCACTTCACTACGTTAGAATTGCAGAGCTCTTCTTGGACGAAAGTGTGGACGATGTGCATAAGGCAGAGCTGTATATAAACAAGGCACAGGCTCTGATGAATAGGGTCGATGACCTAGTATGCACTCTTCGTTTCAGAGTGTCGATGGCAAAAGTCTTAGACTCGAAAAGAAACTTCTTACAAGCTGCTCAGCAGTATTATAGGATAACGACAGATAAATCTGCAAGCCAAATCGAGGATAGCGAGATTCAGATATTGCTAGGGAAAGCTCTTACTTGCGCAGTTTTGGGGAAAGCTGGTTTGCAAAGGCAGCGACTTCTTGGTAGCCTGCATAAAGATGTGCGAACACACAGTCTTGAGTTTTTCAATTTGATGCAAAATATGTACAAGCGAAGGCTACTGAAGAGCGACCAGGTGAAGTCTTTCAATGAACAACTCATGCCACACCAGCGAGTTATGGTAGACAATATGGGAACAACAGTTCTGGAACGTGCAGTTTTAGAACACAATATACTCGCTTGCTCTGATATTTACAACAATATACGATTCGAGCAGCTCGGGTCGCTTCTAGGTATTACTCCGCACCAAGCCGAGCAGATTTCTGCAGCAATGATTACAGAAGGCCGCTTGGAGGGGTCAATCGATCAAGTGGATGGGATCATATTTTTTGGTAAATGGGGTGCAGATGAGGGTGCCGGAAACTTAGCTTCTTGGGATAATAAGATAGGCCGGATTTGTGCTTCCATGAACGATATCATCGAGGACATTACAAAGTGCGGAGAAACAAGCTGATGCTGCTACTGCTACTGCTAGCACTAGTGCTAGTGCTAGTCCTACCGCTAGCACTAGCACTAGTGCTACTGCTAGCACTACTGCTAGCACTAGCACTAGCACTACTGCTACTGCTACTGCTACTGCTATACTGCTACTGATTCGTGTTACTGATATCTGATATGTCTTAGTCTTCGTCGTACTCTCCTACTCTTACTCTTACCTTACGTAAGACTCTTACTCTTACTCTTACTCTTAGTCCTTCCATAAATTTAATAAATTGCTTTAACTTTAAAAACTTAAACTTTAAGCTTTCAAGTTTAAGTTTTAACTTTCAACTTTTACTTTTCACTAAATATAAATTTTATAAACATGGAAGTCCCAACATCCCCCTTCGTTGAGCCCAAGACACTCTGCGCGTCTTTCACTGAAGGACTTGTCCGAGTCAGGGAATCCATTGGTAAACAAGATAAGAAAAGCTTCCTCTTCCTCTACTCCAACTCTAACTCCCACTCTCTCTCATTTGTTGTTTCTAAATTGGTCATCGATCTGTAGAATGATTTCTATGCCATCGTCAAAGTCAAACAAACAGTACACCGTATTACTATCCGAATGAAAACCAGATCACCAAGCGACATGCATTGATGTGACATATTGTTATTATGACACCAAAAATCTGTGTGGAAAACAAGAAAATTTCAACAAATACGGTGCATGGGCAAGAAACAAGACAAAACAAGATTTGGTGGTAAGTAAAAATTCAAGAGAAGAAATTTTTGTCGCCGCGTGTGTTGGAAGCGAGGGTAGCGAGGTGGAAGTCTCGGCTGTAGTCAAGATTCCAGTGAATTAAAATGAATTTCGGCACACACATAAAACAACTCACCAAAAATATCCCGATTGGATGAATGAATAAGTTAGTATTTTCGAGAAAGGGAATGGACCGGTATCCAATGTGTGTATGAAACACATAAGTAGACAGCCCGGTGACGTACAGAACATTTGCAACAAGAGCAGGAAAGAAGCCAGGTTGCAATAAAAATGGGAGCAGGACATACTGAAGAACAGAAAGTTGGAGCCAACTCAAAAAATATGAATTTGTGTGGATATCGAAACTGTGTAGCCACTCGACTTTTTCACCCTGCGTGTAGTTGCCCACACCACGCATGCGGCTATTCGCAATCGTCGATGTAACAGTAGCCATGAAACTGCCGAACAGGAAAAGTTTAAGAAATTCAAAAAAAATTAGGACAGTGAACTCCTCGAAGGATTCCAGTTGGAAAGCGACTCCATAAGACAGTGAAGAAATGACCATAAAGAAGAAAAGAAGGCAAAGAAATGCAGGATCGTCACGGGCCCATTGATTTCGAGCTTCGTTTCGATATTGGCTCAACTCATAAACTTTCTTGGGATCGGTGCAAAGATAAACCATTTGTCGGCAAGCATATTCCCAGTCCATTTGTCCTGGACGGAAGGCTCGTCGCGCATAAGAGATCCAATTTTGCACACCCCTACGGTGATCTCGCCCAGCTGCTCTATCATAACCTTCACCTGAAGTGTCTCTATGCTCAGGCAGGAGTGAGGGCATTCTGATGTGTAGACAAAACCTTTTGAGGAGGGGCGAGGATGTCGGGTGGCGCTGAAAGTCCCCAGGGACTTGGTCTCCGACGAAGTACCTTTCTTCTGATCCTTTCGTCGCTATGCCTTCTCTCTCTCGTGTCTCGTGTCTCGTGTCTCTCGCGTCTCTCTTTTAAAATCTCTCCTGTAAAAAAATAAGAGAGAGAGAGGGGGGGCGAGCGGATCACTCCTAAGGGGCAAACGTGACTTTTTCCATGGAACAAAACCCTACGAAGTTCCGCCCCTTTTTTGCCCGGGTGCCTTTACCTTAAACCCAAAAATTGGGTTAAATTTAGTCGTTCTCCTGTCGTTCTCGCACTTTCGCACTCTCCCTCCTCTCCCTCTCTCTCTCTCTCTCTCTCCGCAGGAGGTCTATCTTCTCCCGATGCTTCGATAGCATGTCCGGAACGAGAAGGCTAGAAGACTACAACAGTTAGGAGACTGCGTTTCTCTCTATCTGCAACAGCACCACTGACGCAGTTACGAATGCCTGGTTGTAGCTGACCACTGCCGATTCCAACTTTTAATCCAGCTCGGCATGGATAAACACATTTCCGATGCACATGCTCAATGCAATCGCATAAAACAGACCAATGCAGATTTAAAACGGCATATTCTCAAGCTGGAAGAGACCATAAAAAATCTTTCATCGCAAAGTGAAGCACTGGGGCTTCGCTATCCAGAGACTAGCGTAGAAAAGGCTAGTCGCACGTATCCACGATTATCGCGCCGCAGTGTAGTTGCGATGCAGAGAGAGAGACTTGACAGTTTAGGAAAGCGGTCAGAACTAGCAGATATGAAGTTACGTGCTGCACAGCAGTATCAGGAAGTGTTGGAAAATATGCTTGACATGAAAAGGACAGAGCTTCGGCAGCAGAACTCACACTCGCTTTCATCGGAGCATGAAATGAAGACGCAGAAAAGTTGCCTCAAGAAGCTGCTCGCGAGGGAAGGGTTAGTGTCTGAAAAATTACGAATCGCACGTAGAGATCTGGACCAGCTAAGGAATTCAACTCGGGCGCAGTTGAAGACAAAGGAAGAAAAATTGGCCACTTCAATTCGGCGGACAATGTTTCGAGAGCTAGATGAATCGATGCAAGATCTAGAACTTCAACGTGTGAGGAACATCCAGAAAGATATCGCAACTAGCACTGTCAATCAGTCGGCGAAAGCCGCACATGTGGTTTCAGGCAGGAAATTAAGTCTGATGAGTTCCTTGTCTGCCGCTGTGGCAACGGAAAAAAGTTACGAACTCCAATTTTTGTCGCTATGTCGCAAGATAGGAGTAGATACACCAAAACAGGTGCTGCAGCACATCTTAACATCTGCTTCAATTGTTAATGACCTAGACGCTCAACTTAAAACTTGTAACGAGACCATTGACAAGTATTCCGAATCCGTGGCTGAATGGAAGAAGCGCTATACAGAGCTCCTTGCAGGCTCTCACAGGTCTATTGCGGAGGAAATTGGAATTCTTGAAGACATGCAGGCTGGTCTGATAACGACAAACGATAAACTTCAAAGCAGACGATTACACCATGTATCAAAGCTGAACACAATATTCGTGCAGTGCCACGGTCTCATTTCACGAGTGACAAAGCAAAATGTAGATCATCTCACAAGAGAGGTGTTCGCAAAAAGTAATATTGACAAATTGGTGGCGAAAATGAAGAGGTGTTCCCATCTTTTAGGAGAGTCTCAACCTTCTTCTTCTCAGAAAGGTTTTGCAAATCTATGTTTGCAACTTGCCGGAACAGCAGGAGTAACGAGATTACCCGATGGATGGACTGTACAAAACCCCAGTGATAATGTGCGTATTGATAAACGTCTGGGCACCGAGAAGATTTCTGGTACAGACGAGGACGAAGAAGGCAGTTTAGACAGCTGGGGTGCTGAGAACAATTTACAAGACATGGAAGGTGCAGAAAACCTTCGTGGTGCAAGGTCGCAAAACGCTTTCAACATGCTTGAGCACTTTCAAAAAGAACAAGATGACGCTCAGATAATTGAATCGACACCGACAAGACAAGCAATTAAAAAGATGAGCAAATCCCTATGCAAAAAAGAAATGTGATGCATACTTCTGTAGCACTAGTGCTAGCACTAGTGCTAGCGTGCTAGCACTAGCACGGCTGTAGTGCTAGCACTAGCACTAGTGCTACAGCTAGCTGGTCTAGTCCTGCAGGAGGAAATTACTGTTTTTCATACTGTTACTGTTACTGTTACTGTTAGTATGCAGGGATAAAATTAGCATCTTAGCGAGGGTGGCAGATTTTAAGCACACTTAAGATTTAAGTAATTTTACTGTAACTGTAACTGTAAAATTTAAATTTAAGTGAAAAAAGAGAGATTCAAGATTTGACTATTTGTGATTGTGAATTTGATTTTGATTTTATTTATTATTTCGCCCTTTTCACCTGACATTGACATGTGACGAACTTTTACGTGCTGTACGCTCTACTGAGGTATCCAAGTTTCAATCATCTGCATACGGACAGGAAGAGAAAGAAAGCGTTTTCTTTTTCAAAGTCTTTTAATGTTTCTCTTCCTAGCCTTGATTAGCCCGTCTATTCCTTTTTCTTTTTCTTCTTTTTCTTCTTCTTCTTCTTCTTCTTCTCCCCCCCCGATTTCGAGCCGCTTCTGCCGCTATTTTCGGACTCTTTCTTCTTTTTCTTTTTCTTTTTCTTCTTTTTATCTTTCTCCTTTCCAAACATTTCGCCGTCCGACTCATTACCATCTTTCTTTTTCTTCTTCTTTTTCTTTTTCTTCTTCTTTTTCTTCTTCTTGTCCTTTGACGAGATGCCCTTACCTTCGTCATAGTATGCTCTCCAATCTATGTCCACTTTGTCTTTTTTACGCCTGCCACCTCGCTTCCCCCCGGACACACCTTTAAACTTTCGTCGCATACGCTTAATAGCGTACCGCTCCATCGCTTTCTTCCGCTTTCTTCGTCTCACTTCTAGATAGGCTACAACACCGATAAATATTACCCCGAAAGTGATGCCCAAAATCAAAGCGATCGGAGGAGGTTGGATATATATCCACTTGTGCGATGACTGCCCAGGAATAATTTCCAAGTCTCTATTTCCGGCGGGATCTAAAGCACGCACCTCGAAGCGATACAGGCCAGCACCTCCAATCCAATCCTCAGCCTCGTCCTCACAGTCTTCATCCTGCCGTAGACACACTTTACCCAGAGACAGCGTCCAGTTTCTGACAATTTCTTCAAAATCTAGGTCATCTTCGCTAAGTCGGAAGAGACGGTACTCATAGATACAGCCTTCCTCATCTGCTGCAAATTCGAATATATAGTCCGACGTCTCACTCTCAGGTTTTGTTGTGATTGTTGTCACAGGCAGCTTATCGTCACGATACCAAACATCGTGCGCATAATTATTTTCTCCAAGGCGGCCTCCAATGACAAAAAACCTGCCCTGGAGCGTTACACCGGCCGCGTTGTCACGCGCAGGGATATTGGAGCGGCAGGTGAATTCCGGCTGATTTTGCACACAAATTTCAGGATCTTGCCAGGGCCCTTCACAATGGATCAGCGAAACCTCTTCAAGTAATTTGTTCTCAGCTTCTTGCTCCGCTAAATCTTCCGGTAGTCGAAGAGCCTCGTCTGCCAGACCGAAAATGGGGCGAGCGCATCCGTCTTCACCGCCCGCTGGCCCGCCCTCTATGTCTGCTCCCTCTTCCTCCTCCTCTTCATCGCCATCATCTCCATACCCCTTGAGCTCCCCATTTTCACTTTCTGGGAGCTCATTGGTCATCGGATCAGCAAGGAGTACTTTCATATCGATTTCATCGCCATCGATGCGTTTGGGCTTGATGGAACACATTTTGACCAAGTTCTCTGCAAGCTTTTTATGTGGGCATACGAGACGGAAAGGTCCATTACGCCAACCCTCCGGTCCGAGGTTGAAATCGATGGACGTATTCCCTGTTTTTAGTTCTAAAACCTGCTCTCTCTCTAGCGATGCGAGGGTCTCAATATCGCCGATATCAAAGCTGGAGAGCACGTCAATTTCCTCAGCTGTCAACGACTGAAGATAGTCGAGGCTGGAGTCCAACCGCAGGTAGGCGGCTTGCACTGTCGTATTACCGTAATCGACTTCCCAGTCACTCCCATTTAATGTTTCCCAAACTTCCTCGGTAATAATCCCTGCGCCGGTGGTCCCACCCGAGATAATTATTTTACCCCCCGTCTTGCATGTTTCTGATGGGAAGCCGTAGCACGGCTCAAGCGAACCGTATGCAAAATTTGAGCGGGGTGACCACGGGGCTGCCATGGTCACATTTCCCCATGTCCGACCTCCATCGGAAGACTTCCAGATGTCGTTCAGCAGGTCATTTCGACTTGCGTTGCGCATGTCTCCAGAAAGCCCACCAAAAATGTAGATGTGGCTGTAAAGAATGGCGACACCATGGCCGCCACGTCCTTGCCACGGTGCAATCGGTGTCACGAGCTCCCACTCTTCACCGAAGCATGGCAGATCGCCGATGCACTCTGGGGACGCTGCACAGCCTATGGGATCTGCATCAAACTGAACCTGCGAGCAGTTCTTTTTTGTTCGCCAAACATCGCTTAAAAAGTCTCGATATCCGTCGCCACACCCGTGTGTTCCGCAGCGATGCTCATACCTCGTTGTAAAACCGCCAAACACGTAGATGCGGCTATCATGGCCACCCGCAGGGCACTCCATAGAAGCCGGAGGCTGACGCGGGTAAACAACTGCTGCGTGTTGCTCCCGCGGTGCCCACATCGGGCAAATGCATATATTCCGGACAGCGTCGCACTTTGCTGCCCCGTAGCAATCGAGATCGCTGCTGCATAGTGCATAGTGGTGACCGTCTTTGTAGACCAGGGCTTCGGGCAGCGCGAAGGGGTCGCAACCAGGCGTTACAAGCTGCCAGGAGACGCCATCCTCGGTGCTCCAAACATCATTCATGGGCTCGCTGAGTTCTCGCCACCTATCTCGGTCCTTGTTCGCCGGAATGCTGCCAATGCTTTTTTCTTCAGGGATGTCTGCGAACGTTCTCGCTCGCCCCCCCATTACAAACACTTTCCTTCCGTAAGAAATGGCCACGGCATGGCGTCTGGGCGACCACATACGCCCCGCGTACGGCTCTCTCTGCGGGTCACAGCGGCAATGCATTCCCGTGTGCCAGACCTTGTTTTCTCCGCGCTCTATGTATTTTCCGTGGAAGTCTTCGAGGCAGTCGATGCCCCGATAGCGAATACGAGATTCAGCACACGCGATGGTGGTTCTATACTCCGTCCCAATTGGTGGCTCGTAGCCAAATGACATCTGGTCCCAGGCAATCTTCGATACTAGCTTGGGCAATGGAAACTCTCTCCAGTGCTCTTCCAGCAGACTCGGGTACGTCTCCCACAGCCCCCCTGGAAAAGCCCACACATCATTCATATACATTCCCTCGGGGCTTCCGCCGTCCCCCATGTACGTGTCTCCTCCCATGACCAGAATTCTCTGAACGCCGTCCTCGGTCGAAATGGGAGGGCTGCCATCCGGGCCGAGGCATGGCTCAGGTCTGTTTGACCTCAAATCTGCCGCGAACAGCCCCATGCGCATGCTGAAGTCAGACGTTGGAACTTCCGCCGAATTTTGCAGCTGCGGCCCGGAGACCTGGGCCCAGTTTGCTGCATAGATGCATTGCACCGCGGCTAGCGCAAAGCACCAGCGAGCCAAGACGACAAAAGAGCGGGCAGCCATGGCAGCCGGAACTCCCCTCCTCCCCCGGCCTTTCGCGGAGCTACAATCCCTGACCTGTTCTCACACCACACCAGTGCGCCCAGTGCGCCCAGTGTGCCACCTGCGTATGAATCCCGCAGTGCGCCACCTCGTACCGCAACGCACCACTTCGTACCGCAACGAACCACCTCGTACCGCAACGAACCACCTCGTGCTAGCGCCTGGAACAGGTCAGCATTGCGCGTGGAGGGTGCGGACGACAAAGCAATGGGTCGGGTCGATGCGTCGACCTCTCCGAGTGTGTTTCCGGCCAATGAGACGAGAGAGAGGGGGGATGAGAGAGAGAGAAGAGAGAGAGTCAGTGTTTGAGTTCTCTGCGAGTCCTCCTAGAGATTTGTACGCTATGTGCGTTGTGCGTACGCACGTATGCAGGCCTACGACAAGATTTGAAACCGTGTCGTGAGTCGTGAACTCTCAGCACTTACTTTTTTCTTTATTCTCGAAAATTTTAGAGAAGGTTGATTAATTGACCAATCATACTGTTACCACACAATAATATCATATAAGATATAAACTTGCGAGTTGATGTGAAAGTAGCAATCT
>JACLAD010012228.1_pt1 | contig 22852 bp, 23 predicted proteins | sample 8027901 | NCBI WGS metagenome assembly JACLAD01 (sample SAMN15725071, study PRJNA655200) | protist metagenome | isolation source: fluorescence activated cell sorting (FACS) single amplified genomes of... | place: Spain: Blaines Bay Microbial Observatory, Mediterranean Sea | collected 2016-07-05 | reverse complement strand
AAACATCTCGTACGCCAAATCCATTATGTCGAAAACCATGCCCGCGCCGACGATTGTTCCCTCACCTCTAACTCCTGTGGATATAGCTATTCCCATCGTCCTTCTCCTCACCTCTTCGGGCGCACGGCGGAACCCCACGTCCAGCACTTTCCGAGCTAGGGGCTCGCGGCAGCGCCTTCCCTGGGCCCCGCCTCACGACATCGCCGGCCTGCGGGCCTTTGCGAGGGCCTCGGCGAAGGCGTCGGCGAAGGTGGCGCGGTCGTCGGGGTTGAGGAAGGCGCCGATCACGATCGACTTGCCGTGGGAGCCGAGGTCGAGGCGGGTGACGCCCTCCTCCTCGTGACGGGTCACGGAGAGTTTAGCCCACAGCGCGTTGAAGCGGTGCTCTGTGACGCGGCCGGCGGGGGTCACCTTGCGGACGAGCACCTCGTCGTCGGAGATGCTGACCTCCTCGAACTGCCGGGCGGAGCGGTAGCTGAGCTTGAAGGCGACGAAGACGAGCGCGATGTCGGCTACCGCGAAGAGGGTGACGGGCCAGGCGCCGAGGGCATATGCGCGGACGGCGGCGATGCCCATCACGCCGCCGACGATTGCCATGAGCACCATGAAGCCCCGCCGGCTGAGCGAGCGGTGCGGAAAGAGGACGGCGTGGAAGGACCGCGTCGTGGGCTGCATGGCGGGGAAATATAGCCACCTTGCCGGGCGAGGCGAATGGAGAGTTGTCGCAACGGGGCGGAGCGCCGAGCCGCCGCAGCGGTGGGCAGGCGGATGAGGGCGCCGGCGGCCTGGCGGTTCGCCGCGGGGGCGATCGCCGTCGCCGTGGTGGTGCCGGTCGGGGCCGGCGTTCTCGGCGTCCTCCTGCCCGCGTTCGGCTATCTGCCGGCGCTGGGGCACGACAGGCCGAGCCTTGCGCCGATGATGGCGCTCTTCGCGGCGCCGGGGATCGGGCGCTCGGTCGCGGTGAGCGCGCTGACGGGGTTCGCCGCGACGGCGCTGTCGCTCGGCCTGACGCTCGCGCTCCTTGCTGCGACGTTCGGGACGCGGGGGCTCGCCGTAGTGGAGCGGCTGCTCGCGCCGATTCTCTCGGTGCCCCACGCGGCGGCGGCGCTGGGGTTCGCGTTCCTATTCGCGCCCTCGGGGTTCCTGCTGCGGCTCCTCTCGCCGTGGGCGACGGGGCTCGAGGTGCCGCCGGACGTCGTGATCCTGCGCGACCCTTGGGGATGGTCGCTGACGGCGGCGCTCGTCATCAAGGAGGTGCCGTTCCTGTTCCTGATGGCGCTCGCCGGGCTGCCGCAGGTGCGGGCGCGCGAGCGGGTCGCGATGGCCCGCTCGCTCGGCTACGGGCGGATGGCGGCGTTCGTCCACGCCGTGTGGCCGATCCTCTACCGGCAGATGCGGCTGCCGGTGGTGGCGGTGCTCGCCTTCGCGGCCTCCGTGGTCGACGTTGCGCTGATCCTCGGGCCGACGACGCCGGCGCCGCTCGCCGTTCGGATCGTCGTGTGGCTGCGGTCGGCGGACCTTTCGGACTGGCTCGTCGGGAGCGCGGCGGCGGTGCTGATGGTGGGGCTCGTCGCGGCGCTGTTCGTGCTGTGGCGCGGGATGGAGGCGGTGGCGGGGCGCGTGGGACGCGCGGCGCGGGCGAGCGGGCGGCGCTTCGCGCGAGACCGGGCGGTGCGGTGGGGGATCGTGGGGCTGGCGCTCGCCTCCGGCGGCAGCGCGTTCCTGGGGTTCGGCGGGCTCGTGCTCCAGTCGGTCGCGGGGTATTGGCCGTTTCCGCTCGCCTGGCCCGCGACGGTGAGCTTGGCGGCGTGGACGGGCGGCGCCCTGATGGCGGGGGGGCTCCTCGGGACGACGGCGGCGATCGCGCTCGGGGCGACGGCGCTGGTGCTGCCGCTCGCGGTGGTGCTGGTCGAGGCGGAGCGGCGCGGGGTGCGGCTCGGGGCGGTGCTCTACGTGCCCTTGGTGGCGCCGCAGGTGGCGTTCCTGTTCGGGCTCTCGGTGTTTGCGATCGCGGCGGGGACATCGCCGAACGCAGTCGCCGTGACGCTGGCGCATGCGCTGTTCGCGCTTCCGTACGCGGTGATCGCGCTGTCGGGGCCGTGGCGGGCGCTCGATCCGCGCTACGAGGCGCTGGCGGCGACGCTCGGCGCTGGGCCGCTGCGGCGGTTCGTGACGGTGCGGTTGCCGCTGATGACGGCGCCGCTCGCCGTTGCCGCGGCGCTGTCGGTGGCCGTCAGCGTGGGGCTTTACCTTCCGACGCAGATCATCGGCGCGGGGCGGGTCGAGACGGTGACGACGGCGGCGGTGGCGGCGGCGGCCGGGGGCGACCGGCGGCTGATCGGGCTGACCGCGACGCTGCAGCTGGCGCTGCCGTTCGTGGCGTTCGCGCTGGCGCGGGCGGTGCCGGCGGTGCTGTTCCGCGACCGGCGGGGGCTTCGGGCCGTGAGGCGGACGGCATGAGCGACCTCGGGACCTTCGGCGAGACGCTGCGGCTCGAGTGGTTCGCGGTGCGGCTCCATGGGGCGACGCTGGTGCGCCTCGACGCCGTGGTGCCGCCGGGGGCGGTGCTGACGGTGATGGGGCCGTCCGGGGCGGGGAAGTCGGCGCGCCTCCATGGGCTCGCGGGGCTCCTCGGGCCGCCGTTCGAGGTGGAGGGGCGGGTTGTGCTCGGCGGGCGGGACGCGACGGAGGAGCCGGCGGAGCGGCGCTGTATGGGGCTGATGGTGCAGGACGCGCTCCTCTTCCCGCACATGTCGGTCGCGGAGAACGTCCTCTTCGCGGTGCCGCGGCGGGGGCGGGACGGGGCGCGGCGGTCGCGGGCGGAGCGGCGGGCGCTGGCGGCGCGGCACCTGGCGCGGGTGCAGCTCGAGGCGCTCGGCGGGCGCGATCCGGAGACGCTCTCGGGCGGGCAGAAGAGCCGCGTCGCGTTGGCGCGGACGCTTGCCGCGGAGCCCCGGGCGCTGCTGCTGGACGAGCCGTTCAGCGCGCTCGATCAGGCGCTTCGGGCCGAGGTGCGGGCGGTGGTGTTCGCGCTCGCCCGGGCGGACGGGCTGCCGGTGGTGATGGTGAGCCACGACCCGGCCGACGCCGCGGCGGCGGGGGGCGAGGTGGTCGAGATCGGCTGACCGTGAAGAAACGCGCCCGGGCCTTGCCTTCGCGGCGGTGCGGTCTGATATTGGCGTTGGGAGGTCGGCGGTGGACGGTCCACTCGCCAACCGGGTCAGGTCCGGAAGGAAGCAGCCCCAACGAGCTTCGGTCCGGGTTATCGTCCGGCCTCCTTTTCCCTCCCAACGCGGCCTGGACGTCCCGATCGCGGGCCGAGGAGATCGCTTGGCGGACCTCACCCCCGGACCCGACGCGGCCACCCCATACCGTGTCCTCGCGCGCAAATATCGGCCGGCCCATTTCGGCGAGCTGATCGGCCAAGCGCCGATGGTGCGCACCTTGAAGAACGCCTTCGCCCACGACCGCATCCCGCAGGCGTGGATGCTGACGGGCGTGCGCGGCGTCGGCAAGACCACGACCGCCCGCATCCTCGCCCGCGCCCTCAACTACGAGCGGGAGGGGGAGCCGCGGCGGCCGACGGTCGACATCGCCGAGCTCGGCGTCCACTGCGCGGCGATCATGGAGGGGCGGCACGTCGACGTCATCGAGATGGACGCGGCGAGCCATACCTCGATCAACGACATCCGCGAGATCACCGACGCGGCGCGCTAGAGATAGTTCCATTGCACGATTTGGATATAACTAGAGTGAACATGTTTTTGGATTCTACTAAAAAATACAAGGAATATCTAAAGTACAATATGGACAGACGTTACGAGGAGATGATCGATCGAATGATTAGCGTGATAGAGAATTATCTCTTGAGAGCGAGCCCGACTGAAACTTAGCAACGTGAGATTTCTCTTGCGTCCGGCACAGCTTGGGCCGACACGAGTGCGCGAGCCCCGCGGCCCCTCCGTCCAAACTATCCGGCACCTCCCGCCACAAGACCACGGGGGCTTCGATGGCCGGAGAGTGGGCGTGTAACGAACCCCCGTCCGCCAGTGGACTGGGTAATGGGGCTAAGACCAGCAGCGGTTGCCCACACGGGTCCCGCCGATCCGCCACCCGCGCCACCCTCGGTCGCAGCGCGCCGCACTCCGACGCTGTCCTGACGCGGCTCGGCACCGAAGCCCACCACGGCCGTAACCGGCCCTTGAGTCGGAAAGTGCTCGACGTGGGGTTCCGCCGTGCGCCCGAAGAGGTGAGGAGAAGGACGATGGGAATAGCTATATCGACAGAAAGCGAGGGAACGATCGTCGGCGCGGGCATGGTTTTCGATATCATGACGCTGACCTACGAAATGCATGACGATGAACGATTTTTGGACATGGAGTGGAGACAAAGAATTGATTCCCTGGAGATACTTCCATTGTGGGATCTAAATGACCGAGATCTCAACAGGTTGTTGCAAGCGACGATATTGTATAGGGAAACTAAAGGATACAGGAAATACAATCAGGACAGCTTATACGAGGAAATGATCGACAGCATGGTTGGTGTAATAGAAAATTACCTTTCGAGGGCGCGCCCAACGGAAACCTAGCAACGTGAGGTTTCTCTTGCGTCCTGCTCAGCTTTCGCGGGCGCGAGCCCCTGGCCCCTCTGGCCGACTTATCCCCGCCCCCTCCACCGCCCCTATTCTCCCCACGTCGCCCGGGTCGAGGGGGAGGCGTGCCGGACCGTCCGCCACGAGACCCGGGGGCTTCGGTTGCCGGAGGGCTGCGCGTGTAACGAACGCGCGTCCGCCGGTGGACCGGTAACGGGGCAACCCCTCCTGGACGCGTCCACCTTCCGCCAGAGCGAAGCGGACGGACGACAGCAAGGCTTCGAGCCGAGGCGCCAGCGAGGACACGGAGGCAACTCCGCGGCGACAGCCACCCCACGCCGGACCGAACCGAAGGCGGGACGCGTGGGGGCGACCTCACTTTACCAAAACAGCGGTCGCACCCACGCGTCCCGCCGATCCCCCACCCTGCTGCGCCGTGCGCGGCCGGCGCCGCGCCCGCACGCCTGCGCATCGGCAGACGACCCCGCACACCCGCTCTTTGACAAAACAGCTCGCCCCCCGGCCACTCGGCCCCTCCCGCCCAGGCGGGCAAGCTCCCCACAATCGGGGCAAGGGTCCAGCCTCCGGCTGGAACCTTGCCACGTGGCGAACACGGGGGTGGGTCCCGTCAACGGCGCCGAAGGCGCTCGCGCAGCCGTTGACGGGCGGGGGCGGCGCCCCCGACCACGCGAGGGAACCGAGCCGCGCACGTCCGTGCGCAAGGTGCAGCGGCACCGCACCGCATAGAGCCCTCGGCGCGCCCATGCCGCACCGCCCCGGAGCCTCTTGCGTCGCGGCCCCCCGCACCGCACGGTGCAAGAAACAAAGAGACGAGCCGCCGGTGGAAACGCTCTACTCGATCTTCGTCGACCCCTTCGTGCAGATGGCGGCGACGCCGGACTTCTTCATCCAGGTCCTCTGGGAGGGGTTCGTCGGCGGCGTCCTCTACGCCCTCATCGCGCTCGGCTTCGTCCTCATCTTCAAGGCGTCGGGCGTCTTCAACTTCGCGCAAGGGATCATGGTGGTGTTCGCCGCCCTTTCCCTCGTCGGCCTCACCGAGGCCGGCGTCCCCGCCCCGATCGCCTTCCTCCTCTGCCTCGGCATCATGTTCGTCCTCGCCGTCGGCGTGGAGCGGCTCGTCCTCCGCCCCCTCGTCAACCAGCCCGAGATCATCCTCTTCATGGCGACGATCGGGCTCACCTTCTTCCTCATCGGCCTCGGCGAGCTGATCTTCGGCGGCGAGCCTAAGACGATGGTGACGGAGGCCCTCTTCCTCCCCACCGGCTCCTCGGTCTGGGAGCCCCCCGGCCTCGGCCGGGACGGCGAGCCCGGCTTCATCCTCTTCCAGCACCTCGACGTCGCGGCGGCGGCCATCGCCCTCGCCCTCGTCGCCGCCCTCGGCTTCTTCTTCTCGAAAACCCGCATCGGCCGTGCGCTCCGCGCCGTGGCCGACGACCACCAGGCCGCCCTCTCCGTCGGCATCTCGCTCAATCAGATCTGGGTGATCGTCTGGTTCGCGGCCGGCGTCGTCGCGCTCTTCACCGGCATCATGTGGGGCGCCCGGTCCGACGTCTCGTTCGCGCTCGAGATCATCGCCTTCAAGGCGCTCCCCGTCCTCATCCTCGGCGGCTTCACCTCGATCCCGGGCGCCATCGTCGGCGGCCTCATCATCGGCATCGGCGAGAAAATAGGCGAGATCTACTGGGGCCCGCTCGTCGGCGGCGGGATCGAGAGCTGGTTCGCCTACATGATCGCCCTTGTCTTCCTCCTCTTCCGCCCGCAAGGCCTCTTCGGCGAGCGCATCATCGAGCGGATCTGAAGGGAGGCCCGCCGAGACGCCCCGGCGGGCCACCCGCCTCAGGGGCCGAGGTTGATGAGCTGCACCCGGCGATTGACCCCCGAATCGGGGTTCGCCGGATCCTGCAGCTGCTCTTCACCGAGACCGATCGCGACGAGCTTGCCCGCCGGCACATTGAACGTCGTCGCCAGCGCGTCGCGCACCGAGGCGGCCCGCTCCTTGCTGAGGCGCAGGTTCAGCTCCCGCGTCCCGGTCGCATCGGTGTGACCGACCACCACGAACCGCCCCGTCTGCAGGTACGGCGTGTGCAGCGCATCGGCGATGAGCCCCACGGAATAATAGCTCTCCGGCCGGATGCGGGCCGACCCGCGGTCGAAGTTGATCTGCACGCTCAGCTGCGGCAGCTTCGTCAGCTGGTCGGTGAGCGGCCCCGGCGCGTTGTCGCCGCCCATCGCGGCCCGGCGCGCGGCCTCCGCCTCGAGCGCGATCGGATCGAGCACCGCCACGACCGCCTCGGTGCTATAGAGGCTCTGGACGATCTGATTGCGTGTCAGCTGGTCCTGCGCCGCCGCCGGCCCCGCCAGCGTGAGAGCGGCGAGCGCCGCCATGATCCCCGTCCGCGTCATCGCCTTGGTGTTCCTTGCCATCGTTCGCCTCACCGGTAGCCCGCGTCGGTGATCGCCGCGTTGCAGCGCTTGCTGACGCTCGGCTGCGCCTTGAGGAGGCAGACGAGAAGGTGCCCATCGCCCGGCTTCATCAGCTTCGGCGGGCAGAGCCGCTGGACGTCGGTCGCGCACAGCTTGGAAACACTCGCCTGTGCCGCCGCCCGCGCCTGGAGCGACTGGCCGACCCTGACGAGGCTCGTCGTGCACTGCGGCGAAACCTTCGCCTGGTTCTCCTGGAGGCACCGGCCGATCTCGAAGTTCGCGAGCTGCGCCTTGGGGCACACCTTCTCGATATCGGCGCCGCACGTGGTGGCGAGGATCTTGATCGCGTCGGCATAGCCGATCGTCTCTGCCGCTGCGGTGCCGGCGAGCCCGATCGCGAGGAGGCCTGCCGTAGCGAGGCTCCTCCACACCGTGATCCCTCTTCGGGGTCTTCCTGCCATCGGTCGGTCCTTCTTCTGTTCGTGAATTCGCAGCGACGTCCGAATCGCAACCAGAACCTGCAATCTTTGATACGTGATCCGCAATGTTTGTTTCAGGAACCGGGCATAGGACCGTGGAATTCGGACCGTCGCGCCAAGCCGCTCTGAGCACCGGAGACCTCCAATGACCCACAAGAGCCGCCTCGCCACCTTCGTCATCGATTGCAAGGGCAAGGACCTCGACCTCGCCCGCACCTTCTGGAGCGCGGCGCTCGGTTACGAGACCACGCTCGACGAGGACGCCAAATACGCCGATGTGCACGGCCCCGAAGGCGAGCCGCGGCTCCTCCTCCAGGCCGTCGACCACGACAGCCGCATCCACCTCGACATCGAGACCGATGACAAGGAGGCGGAGGTGGCGCGACTGGAGGCTCTCGGCGCGAAGCGAATCGGCGCGGTGAAACGTTGGGTGGTGATGGAGGCGCCGACGGGCCACCGCTTCTGCGTCGTGAACCCGCAGCGCCCGGATTTCGCCGAGAACGCCCGGACCGTCGAGGGAGAGCAACCCTGAGCGACGAAAGCAGCCGTTGACGGCCCGCTCGGCGCGAACGAATGTTCGGCAAGCGAACACAAGCGCCGATGGAGGCCACGTGGCGGAGCATGAGCGGGGGCTTTCGGCCCGGATCGCGGTGATCGGGGCGGGAGCGATCGGAACGGCCCTCGCGACGGTCTTCGCCGACGCCGGCGCGTCCGTCGGCGTGGCCGAGCCCGACGCCGCCCGTCGCGAGGGCCTCGCGGAGGCCGTCCGCCGCCAGCACGCCGCGATGGCGCTCGCGGGCCTTGCTCGGGATGAGGCCGGCGCCGCCGTCTCCCGCCTCTCCACCGCGCCGGAGGCCGCCACCGTGGCCGAAGGCGCGGACCTCGTGATCGAAGCCGGCCCCGAGCGGCTCGACGCTAAGCGCGCCCTCTTCGCGACCCTCCTCGCCGCGGCGCCGCCAGAGACGCCGATCGCGACCGCCTCCTCGGCGATCACCATCAGCGAGATCCTGTCCGACCCCGCTCAGCGCCGCCGCGCCATGGTCGCCCACCCGGTGAACCCGCCGACGATCATCCGCGTCCTCGAACTGGTGCCGGCCCCGGAGACCGACCCGGCCGCGGTGGACCGCGCCGCGGCGCTCTTCTCCGCCGCCGGCTTCGCCCCCGCCCGGCTCGGCCGAGAGATGCCGGGCTTCGTCTTCAACCGCCTCCAAGGCGCGGTCCTGCGCGAAGCCTACCGCCTCGTCGCCGAGGGCGTGATCGACGTCGACGGGCTCGACCGCCTGGTGCGCGACGGCCTCGGCCCGCGGTGGGCCCTCTCCGGCCCGTTCGAGACAGCGGACCTCAACACCGCCGGCGGCATCGCCGACCACGCCGCCCGCATGGGTCCGGCCTACAAGGCGATCGGCGAGGCGCGGGGCGAGCGGGACTGCGACTGGCCGCCGGCCCTCGTCGCCCGCGTCGAAGCCGAGCGCCGCGCCCTCGTCCCCGAGGCGGCGCTCGTCGCCCGCCGCACCTGGCGCGAAACCGCGCTCGCCCGCCTGATCGCCGCCCGCAACGCCCTCCTCAGCGAGGCCGCCGATGGCTGACGCGGCCGGGCCGACGCCCTTCACCTTCGAGGGCCGCCCCCTCGATGCGCGCCCCGGCCAGTCCCTCGCCGCCGCGCTCATCGAGGCCGGCGAGCGCGGCTTCCGCGAGACGAACGAGGGCACGCGCCGCTCGGTCTTCTGCGGCATGGGCGTCTGCCAGGACTGCCTCGTCGAGGTCGACGGCGTCCCCAACCGGCGCGCCTGCATGGAGGCGCCGCGGCCGGGCAGCGCCGTCCGCCGCCAGGTGGCGAAGCCGCGCCTCGAGGCGATCCCGCCTGCCCCTCCCGGCACGGCGCGGGTGGAGCGGCCGGACGTCCTCGTCATCGGCGGCGGGGCCGGCGGACTCGCAGCCGCCGCCACCGCCGCGAAGGCCGGCGCCGCGGTCCTCGTCCTCGACGAGCGCTCCGTCGCCGGCGGGCAATATTACAAGCAGTCCGCCGCCGCCGAGCCGCTCGACGCGCAGCAGCGGCACGGCGCGGCGCTCCTCGCCGAGGCTCTCGCCGCCGGCGCGCGGATCGAGAGCGGCGTCGAGGTCTGGGGCGCGTTCGACGGGCCCGTCATCGGCGCCGCGAAGGGCGGCGATGCGCTCATCGTGCGCCCCAAAGCGGTGATCGTCGCCACCGGCGCCTACGAGCGGCCGCGGATGGTGCCCGGATGGGACCTCCCGGGCGTCATGACCACCGGCGCGGCGCAGACGCTCTGGCGGAGCTACCGGACGCTCCCCGGCACCCGCATCCTCGTCGCCGGCAACGGACCGCTCAACGCGCAGGTCGCCGTCGAGCTCGCCCGCGGCGGGGCCGAGATCGTGGCCCTCGCCGAGGCCGCGCCCTCGCCCCGCCGGCGCCTCCGCGAGGCCGCCCGCCTCGCCACCGCCGATCCCGCTCTCGCCGCGAAGGGCGCCGCGTTCGTCGCGAGCCTCGCAGCCCGGCGCATCCCCGTCCTCCACGAGGCGCACCTCGTCAGGATCGACGCCGTCGCGAGCGGCCTTCGGGCCACGCTCTCCGTCGCCGGCCGTCAGCGCGTGGTAGAGGCCGACGCCGTCCTCATGAACGAGGGTTTTTACCCCTCCAATGAGGTCCTCCGCCTGCTCGGCGCGGCGTTCGACTGGCACCCAAGCTTCGGCGAGCTTCGCCCAAGGCGGAGCGCCGACGGCGAGACCAGCGTGTCAGGTATCTTCGGCGTCGGCGACTGCTGCGGCCTCCGCGGCGCACCCACCGCCCTCGCCGAGGGGCGGATCGCCGGCGCCGCCGCCGCCCGCCGCCTCGGCCTCGCGGCACCCGACCCGGCCGACGCCCGCGCCGCCCTCGCCCGCGCCACCCGGTTCCAAGAGGCGCTCTGGTCCCTCTACGCCGCCCCGCGGCAGAGCTTCGACGACATCCCCGACGAGGCGCTCGTCTGCCGCTGCGAAGCGATCAGCGCCGGCACGCTGCGGCAGGCGCTCGACGCCGATCCAGGTGACGTCGGCGCCGCAAAACGGGCGACCCGCGCCGGGATGGGCCGCTGCCAGGGGCGCTACTGCGGCCACGTCCTCGCCACCGTGATGGCCGGCCGGCGTGGCGCCGCGATGGACGAGCTCTCCCACTTCGCCCCCCGCCCGCCGGTAAAGCCCGTCACGATCGCGACCCTCCTCGCCGCCGAAGCCGCGATCGCCGAACTCCCGGCGTCCCCACGGAGCCAGCAGCCGCGGATGCCTGAGAGGCGGACCGACGTCCTCGTCGTCGGCGGCGGCATCACCGGGGTCGCGACGGCGCTCGCCCTCGCGGAAGGTGGCGCCAGCGTCCGCGTCGTCGACTGGGGCCGCACCGCGGGATCCACCGCCAACGCCGGCAGCCTCCACGTCCAGCTCCAGAGCCGGTTCCTCCGCCTCTTCCCGCATCTCGCGCCGAACGTCGAAGCCTCGCTCCCCCTCTACGTCGCCGCCGTTGCCGAGTGGGAACGGCTCGATGAGCGCCACGGCCCGTTCGACCTCGTCCGCGAGGGCGGGCTGATGCTCGCCGAAAGCCGCGACCAGCTCGCCTTCCTCGAGGAGAAGGCCGATCGGGAGCGGCGCAAGGGGCTCGACGTCGAGATCCTCGACCGCGCCGCGCTCGACCGGATCGCCCCGTGGCTCGGGCCGGAGATCGTTGGCGCCGAGCTCTGCCGCAACGAGGGCAAGCTCAACCCCCTCGCCGCGAACCTCCGCCTCAAGGCCGCCGCGGAGGCGCTCGGCGTCACCTTCGTGCGCGACCGCATCGTGGCGCTCGAAACCGACGGCGCAGGCATCCTCGCCCGCGGCGAGGCGGACCACCGGGCGGGCGAGGTGGTGATCGCAACCGCGTGGGGTTCGGCGCCCCTCGCGGCAGCCCTCGGCGCCACGGTCCCGGTCGCGGCCGAGCCGCTCCACATGAACATCACCGAGCCGGCGGAGTACGTGATCCACCACCTCGTCCAGCACGCCGAGCGGTCGATCACGCTGAAGCAGTTCACCACGGGGCAGATCGTCATCGGCGGCGGCTGGCCGGCGGCGGCCGGCGACCCCGGCCCTCGCGTCGTCCCGCACAGCTTCGTCGGCAACGTCGCGCTTGCCGCGCGCCTCGCGCCGGCGATCCGGCACCTGCGCGTCATTCGCACCTGGGCAGGGCTCAACACCACGGCGGACGGGCGCACCATTCTCGGCCGGCGCGGCCGCGGGGTCATCGCGGTACCGGGGGACGCCGGCTACACGCTCGGCCCGCTCGTCGGCCGGACCGCGGCGGCGCTCGTCAGCGGTGCCGAGCCGCCCTTCGATCCCGCCCCCTACTCGCCGGACCGCTTCGGCTGAGGCTCAGGCGACCAGCGAGGCGGTGATCTTCTGCGCCGTCTCCTTGAGCCGCGGCAGGAAGCGCTCGACCATGTCGTCCTTCCCGGCGCGCAGCGTCGGCACGCCCACATTGATCGCCCCCGCCGTCTCCCCCGAGCGGCGGCGGATCGGCACGGCGATCGACAGGAGCCCGATCTCGAGCTCCTGGTTCACGAACGACCAGCCCTTCTCCCGCGTGTCCTCGAGCGCATCCAGCACCTCCTGCGGCTCGCGCACCGAGAGGTACGTGCGCGGCGTGAGGTCGAGGCGGGCGACGAGCGCCTCCCACTCCTCGCGCGGGCGATCGGCGAGGAGGACGCGCCCCGTCGCCGTGCACTGCGCCGGCAAGCGGTTCCCCACCGTCACGCCCACGCTGATGACGCGGTGGAACTGCGTCGCCGCCACGTAGACGACGTCGGGCACGTCGAGCACGGCGGCCGACACCGATTCCTCGATCTCCTCCGACAGTGCCTTCATGAACGGCTGGGCGATCTCCCAGATGCCGCGCGAGGCGATCACCGACAGCCCGAGCTCCAGCACCTGCGGCGTCAGCTCGAAATACTTGCCGTCGGTCTCGGCGTAGCCGTCGCGGACGAGGGTCAGCAGGAAGCGGCGGGCGGCGGCGCGGGTCGCCCCGGTCTCGGCCGCCACCTCGGAGAGGGTCATGCGGCGCTGGGTCCGGCTGAAGGCGCGCAGGATCTCGAGCCCCTTCGCGAGGGAGCTCACATAGTCGCGGTTGTCCTGCGCCGCCTCCTCGGCGACCTCGGCAACCATAGGCTTCGCCGTCATGCTCATTCCCCTTCTTTGCGCGAGGTCGCGCACGGGCGCAATCGGCGCCGCTTCTTCTCGCGCCGGCGCTTGCGCTCTGCCGGCAAATGCTGTCTCATCATCGCACAGACGTTCGACATGCGAACATCCGCATTTCAAGAGCGCTCGAGAGAAGGAGGGTGTCTGATGAAGAAGCTGTTGAACCACGGCATCTCGCGCCGCACCGCGATCAAGGGGATGGCGGCGACGGGCGCCCTCGCCGGGCTCGGCGTTCCCGCATTCGCGCAGGAGCCGGTGACGATCCGCTGGTGGTCGCCGCAGTCCTCGCCGGCGCAGACGGCCGCCTACGAGCTGCAGATCAAGAACTTCGAGGCCGCTCACCCGAACATCAAGGTCGTCTTCGAGAAGACCTCCGACGAGGGCTACGCGCCGCAGCTCGCCGCCGCCTTCGCGAGCGGCGACGTGCCAAACGTCGTCACGCACCTCCCGTCCTTCGCCGTGTCGAACTACTGGCGCAACGGGCTTCTCGAGCCGTTCAACGACGTCATCGACATGATCGGCCCGGAGAAGTTCTACCCGGCCGCGAACGACATCTACGAGATCGACCCCGGCGTCTACGCCGGCACGGGCATCGGCAACTCGGCCGCCAACATGCTGTGGATCCGCACCGACCTTCTTGGCAAGGCGGAGATGGAGATCCCGGTGACGTGGGACGAGCTCCGCGCCGCCTGCCAGAAGATGCAGGGTGGCGGCATCTACGGCGCGCCGCTTCCCTATGCCAAGAACTCGATGACGACGCTGACGATCATCGGCTTCATCCACCTCGCCGGCGGCCAGGTCTTCACGCCGGACCTCGAAATCGCCCTCGACAGCGAGGCGACGCGCAACGCCCTCGAGTTCTACGGCTCGATGAAGGAGCTCTGCCCGCCCGGCGCCACGAACTACTCCTGGGGCGAGAGCCTGACGGCGTTCGTCTCCGGCGCGACGGCGACCGGCATCTACACGGGCCGCGTCCTCCAGAACGTCAACGACCAGAACCCGCCGATCGCCGACTCCATCACCTGCGCGCTCTACCCTCGCATCTCGCGCGAGGTGCAGCCGTGGACGTTCAACGACTTCCCGTCGGTGTTCATCCCGAAGGCGGCGAAGAACATGGAAGAGACGAAGATGTTCGCCGCCTTCCTCTACGACCCGGAAGGCTACATCGCCCAGCTCCACGCTGCGCCGGGCCACGTCCTCCCGGTGCTCCATACGATCGCCGAGGACCCGCGCTACCGCGACAACCCGATCATCGAGAAGTACCCGACCGAGTGCGACCTGATGGCCGAGGCCGCGGCCAAGGGCTACAATCTCGGCTTCGAGTCGTCGGAGCACAAGCCGAACGACAAGGCGGGCGAGATCGTCAACTCGGGCGTCTTCGCCGACATGGTCCAGCGCGTCGTTCTCAACGGCGAGGACCCAACCGCGGTGATCGGCGACACGTCGAAGGCCATCGAACACATCATGAAGTCGTGACGGCGGCCGCCGCCGCACGATAACTGCCACGGGTTAGGGTATGACGAGGCTCGAGCGACGCTATGCGCTCCTCGGTGTGATGCTCATCGCACCGACGGTGCTCACCTTCGCCGCGGTGATCGTCTACCCGCTCGTGTCGGCGCTCTACCTCAGCCTGTTCAGCATCTACACGCCGACGCAGGAGGGGAGCTTCGTCGGGCTCGGCAACTATCGCGAGCTCATCGCAAGCGGTGAGTTCTGGCGCTCGCTCATCAACACCCTCATCTGGACCGCCGGCACGCTGACGCTGCAGATCGTCTTCGGCGTGTCGCTGGCGCTCCTCCTCCACCAGAACATCTGGTTCCGCTCGCTCGCCCGCAGCCTCGTCCTCTTCCCGTACTTCGTGTCGACCGTCGTCGCCGTCCTCGTCTGGCGCTGGCTGTTCAACGACCTCTACGGGATCCTCAACCATCTCATGATGATGTCGGGCCTCATCGACATGCCGGTCGACTGGCTCGGCTCGATGCCGAACGCGATGATCAGCATCATCTTCGTCGGCGCGTGGAAGTACTTCCCGTTCGTGGTGATCGCGGTTCTCGCGCGCCTGCAGACGATCCCCGACTCGCTCTACGAGGCGGCGCGGATCGACGGCGCCGGCCCCGTCTCCCGATTCTTCGACGTGACGCTGCCGCAGCTGCGCGAAGTCCTCACCGTCGTGATCCTCCTCCGCGCCATCTGGGACTTCAAGGAATTCGACCTCGTCTACCTCCTCACCGGCGGCGGCCCGGTGATCTCGACCCAGGTCCTCTCCCTCCTCGTCTACAAGGAGGCGTTCTCGCTCAACCAGATGGGCCAGGCCTCGGCCTACGCCGTCGCGATGATGCTCGTGATGCTCATCTTCATGGTCATCTACATCCGCCAGGCGCGGAGCGACCGCTGATGCGCTTCCTCCGCACCCTCCTCTTCAACGTTTTCGTCTGGTCGCTGATCCTCGTCATCGTCTTCCCGCTGTTCTGGATGATCGTGACGAGCCTCAAGCCGCAGTACGAACTCTTCGCACGGCCGCCGTCCTTCCTCCCGCAGACGGTAACGTTCGAGCACTATTGGCGCCTCCTCACCGAGACGCCGTTCCTCCACTACTTCCTCAACTCCACCATCCTCTCGACCGCGACCACCCTCGTCGTCATCGCCATCGCGACGCTCGGCGCCTACAGCCTCGTGCGGTTCAACTATCGCGGGCGGGACACGCTCGCCCTCCTCGTCCTCTTCACGTATCTCCTGCCGTCCGTCGTCCTCATCATCCCGCTCTATTTGCTGATGGTGTGGCTCGGCGTCTCCAACACGATCTTCAGCCTTGTCATCGCCTACACCACCTTCGCGCTCCCCTACGGGCTCTGGCTCCTGCGCTCGTTCATGGCCGGCATCCCGGAGGACCTCGAGGCGGCGGCCCTCGTCGACGGCGCCTCGCGAATGGGCGCGTTCCGCGACGTGATCCTGCCGCAGCTTCTCCCCGGCATCATCTCGACGGCGCTCTTCACCTTCATCCTGTCGTGGAACGAGTACCTCTACGCGCTCGTCCTCGTGAATTCGGAATCGGCGCGTCCGCTCACCACCGGCGTCATGTCGATGCTGATCTCCTCCTTCAACATCGAGTGGTCTCTTCTGATGGCTGCCTCCGTCATGATGAGCGTCCCGCTCATCCTGATCTTCGCGTTTCTCTCGTCCTACCTGACGCGCGGCTTCGGCGCCGGCGGAGTGAAGGGCTGATGGCGGCCGTCGTCTTCGACCGCGTGGTGAAGCGCTTCGGCAAGTTCACCGCGCTCCACGGGCTCGACCTCGTCATCGAGACGGGCGAGTTCGTCTCCCTCCTCGGCCCCTCCGGCTGCGGCAAGACGACGACGCTGCGGATGCTCGCCGGCCTGGAGCAGCCGACCGAGGGCACCATCAGCATCGGCGACCGCGTGGTGAACGACCTCGCGCCGGGGCAGCGCGACATCGCGATGGTGTTCCAGTCCTACGCGCTCTACCCGCACATGACCGTCGGCCAGAACATCGAGTACCCGATGAAGAAGCGCGGCGTTCCGAAGGCCGAGCGCGCGAAGAAGGTGACCGACGCCGCCGCCCTCCTCCAGCTCGAGACGCTCCTCGATCGGCGGCCGCGCCAGCTCTCCGGCGGCCAGCAGCAGCGCGTCGCGCTCGGCCGCGCCCTGGTGCGCGATCCGCAAGTCTTCCTGCTGGACGAGCCGCTCTCGAACCTCGACGCCAAGCTCCGCGCCCACATGCGCGCCGAGCTCATCGAGCTGCACCGCCGGCTCGGCCGCACGATGGTCTACGTCACCCACGACCAGCTGGAAGCCATGACCATGTCACAGCGGATCGCGGTGATGTCGGCCGGTCACCTCCAGCAGTTCGACACGCCCGAGGCCGTCTATAATCGCCCCGCCAACCGCTTCGTCGCGGGCTTCATCGGCACCCCGCCGATGAACCTCGTCGAGGGGCGCGTCGAGGGCGCGACCTTCCATACCTTTGGCCTCACGGTTCCGGTGCCCGGCGCGCCGGATGGCCCCGCCGTCCTCGGCTTCCGGCCGGAGCACATCGCGTTCGGCGAGGCGGGGCACGCGGGCACGGTCCGCGTCGTGGAGCCGACCGGGCACGAGACCATCGTCATCGTCGAGACCGGCGGCGCCCAGCGCCTCTCGGCCCGCGCGGCGGCAGGCATCCGCCTGTCGCCCGGCGAGCCCATCCATTTCACGCTCGAACCCTCGGGCATTCACCTGTTCGCCGCCGACGAGGAAGGCCGCCGCATCGATTGCGGCGCCCGCGCCCGCGCGGCCTGAAGGAGACGTTGATGAACCGCGACGACATCGCCTGGGGCGGACCGATGCCCGCCCTCACCACGCCGTTCCTGCCCGACGGCAGCCTCGACGTGGAGGGCTTCAAGGCGAACTTCGACCGCCTCCTCAAGGCCGGCGCGACGGGCGGCGTGGTGGCGGGCTGCACCGGCGAGTTCTGGGCGATGACCCTCGATGAGAAGGCGACCCTCGCGCGTGCGGGCGTGGAGGCTGCCGCAGGCCGCGGGCCGGTCATCATCGGCGCCGCCGCGATCACCGTGCCGGAGGTGATCGAGATCGCCCACGCCGCGAAGGAGGCGGGCGCCGACGGCATCCTCGTGACGCCGCCCTTCTTCGTGCGCACCACCGACGCCGAGCTGATCGCCCACTTCGAGGAGGTGGCCGCGGCCTCGCCGCTGCCGGTCGTCCTCTACAACATCCCGGGCAACGCCGGGAACCTCATCACGGCCGAGATCGCGAGCATCGCCGCCGACTTCGACCCCGTGGTCGCCATCAAGGAGAGCTCGGGCGACTGGCGCCTGTTCCACGCCATCCTGAACGCCACGAAAGACCGCATCCGCGTCTACTGCGGCCCCTCCTCGGTCTTCGGCGTCCCCGCGACCCTCGCCGGGGCGGACGGGCTCATCGACTGCTTTCCCAACGTCTGGCTCGGCTGCCTCGACATCTGGGACGCCGCCCGCGAAGGCCGGCTCGACGAGGCCTGGCGCCTGCAGGAGACCGGCCTCGCCTTCACCCACCTCTTCACCAGCGGCGGCCGCACGCTCTACCCCGCCACGAAGGCGGCGATGGACCTCCTCGAGGTCCCGGGCGGCGGCATCCCCCGCCCGCCCCTGCGGCTCCTGACCGGGGAGCCGCTTGCCGAACTCGCCCGCGCCCTGCCGGCCCTCGTCGGCCAGACCGCCAGAGCCGCGTAGGAGACGCCCATGGATCTCGGCATCAAGGGCCGCCACGCCCTCCTCACCGCCGCCAGCAAGGGCCTCGGCCGCGCCTGCGCCCGCTCTCTCGCCGCGGAAGGCGTCAGCCTCACCCTCAACGCCCGCTCGCCCGGCCCCCTCGCCGAGACCGCCGAGGAGATCCGCCGGGAGTTCGGCGTCACCGTCACCGAAGTCGCCGCCGACGCGACCACGAAGGAGGGCCGCGCCGCCCTCCTCGCCGCCTGCCCCGAGCCGGACATCCTCGTCGCGAACCCCGGCGTCCGCCAAGTGCCGACGCCGTTCGAAGAGATCACCGGCGACGAATGGCGCCTCTGGCTCGAGCAGCACTTCCTCGCGTCCATCGAGCTGATCCAGGCCGTGATCCCCGGCATGAAGGCGCGCCGCTTCGGCCGCGTCGTCGCGATGTCGGTGAGCTTCATCAAGTTCCCGCAGATCGGCTTCGCGCACAGCCACGCCGCCCGGCTGGCGCTCGCCGGCGCCATCGCCGCCGTGGGGCGCGACGTCATCGGCAAGAACGTGACGATCAACTCCGTCTGCCCCGGCCTCTTCGATACCGAGGCGCTGCACACCAACCTTCACGGCCACGCCAAACGCGGCAACACCACCTACGAGGCGATCGTCGAGAACCGCCTCTCCACCTGCCCCGCCGGCCGCTTCGCCGACCCGAAGGAATGCGGCGACCTCGTCGCGTTCCTCTCATCGGCCCAGGCGGGCTTCATGACCGGGCAGAACATCGTCAACGACGGCGGCGTCTATCAGGGGCTCTTCTAGATGAAGGTCGCGCTCGTCTCGGGCGGCGGCCGCGGGCTCGGCGCCGCCATCACGCGCCGGCTGCTCGCCGACGGCTACACCGTATCGGTCGGCGCCCGCCGGCCCGAAACGGTCGCCTTCAACGCTCCCGAAGGCGCGCTCCACGTCGCCCGCTTCGATGCCGACGCACCCGCGACCGCAGACACTTGGGTCGCCGAGGCGGCGGAACGCTTCGGCCGGATCGACGCGCTCGTGAACAATGCGGGCATCTTCAGGATGGTCGACTTCGACCGCGGCAACGAGGACGACCTCGACGCGCTCTGGTCGGTCAACGTGAAGGCGCCGTTCCGGCTGATCCGCGCCGCCCTGCCGCACCTTCGCAAGACCGGCCACGGCCGCGTCGTCAACATCGCTTCCACCGACGGCAAGCGCTACCGCGACCGCACCGTCTCCCTCGGCTATGTCATGACGAAGCACGCCCTCGTCGCCATGACCCACGCCGCCCGCTTCGCCGGCTGGGACGACGGCGTCCGCGCCACCGCCATCTGCCCCGGCGGCATCGACACCGAGATGATCGCCAACCTCCCCGGCGTCACCGCCGCCGCGAACCGACTGAAGCCGGAGACGGTCGCGGACCTCGTCGCCTTCGTCCTCTCGCTGCCGAACGAGGCGAGCGTGCCGGAGCTCGTCGCCAACACGCGGCTCGAGTCGGCGCTGTGAGCGACGCCCCCTCTGCGGCCGGCGGGGATTGGCACCAGAGGCCCGAACCTTGCATCATGCTGCACAGGGAGGCGTCCGCAGGTGGCCCCGCCCGCGTGCCGACGCACTGACAATAACGAGGAGCACAACGATGGATCACGTGAGAACGGCGCAGCGCCTCGCGGCGCAGAACCCGCTGAGGAACATGGGCCAACGCTCGATGGCGCTGACCCGGCGCCGCCTCCTTCAGGGGATCGCCGCCGGCACCGCCCTCGCCGCGACCGGCGGGCGGGCGATGGCCCAGGAGCGCGACCTCGCCCTCCTCACCTGGGACGCCTACGCCGATCCGCGCCTCCTCGGCATGTGGCGCGACGCCGGCAACGGCGGCATCCGCTACGAGATCCACATCTCCGACCCGACCTCGGTCAATCGCCTGCGCGCCGGCGAGACCGCGGTCTGGGACTTCGTCAACCTCAACAATCCCTGGGCCCGCACGCAGCTCTGGCCGGAGGGCCTCATCCGCGCCCTGCCGAAGGACCGCTTCGAGCCGCTCTACGAGCAGATGGTCGCGAAGTTCCACCCGCCCTACCACTGGGCGATGAGCGTCGACGGCGAGAACCTCCTCGGCGTCGTTCAGCGCTACGAGACCTTCGACTTCGTGGTGAACTCCGACGTGATCTCCCCCGCGACCGCGAAGGACCAGGGCTGGGATCTCTTCAACGACCCCGCCACGCGCTTCGGCATCCTCGCCTACGAGGACTGGAACGTGATGGACATCTGCATGGGCGCCGGCGTCCACCCCTACAAGGAGAAGACGGACGCCGACTACGCCGCCTTCGAGAAGACCGCGAAGGACTGGATCAGCCGCGCCAAGCTCATCACCACCGACTTCGTCCAGCTCAACCTCGCGATCCTGAACGACGAGATCGACTGCTACTTCACCGGCGGCACCTACACGACGGCGGCGGCACGCATGGAGGGCCTCACCAACCTCTACGCGATCACCCCGTCGCGCGGCCCGGCCGACGGCAAGGGCGGCATCAACTGGATCGAGGTGAACTCGGCGGTGGCGAACCCCAACCCGCACCCGAAGGCGCTCGACTTCCTCGAGTGGATCACCACGCCCGACGCCGCCTACATCGTCGCGAACGGCAACGGCAACCTCCAGCCGGTCAGCCAGATGGCGCAGCCCGAGGTTCTGGCGAAGTTCTCGAAGGAGCAGCTCGACGCGATGCAGTACGACGAGCTCGAGGAGCGCGTCTCGAACGCCGTGGAGTTCGACATCATCCCCGGCTACGACCGCCTCTACGACCTCTACTCCGCGGCGATGCGCGAGCGGGGCTGAGCTTGGTGGCGACGGCCCGGCAACCGATCCTCACGCTCGAGCGCGTCACCCGGCGCTTCGGGGACGTCGTCGCCGTCGACGACGTCTCCCTCGAGATCGAGGACGGGGAGTTCTTCACCATCGTCGGGCCGTCCGGCTCGGGCAAGTCGACGCTGCTGCGCGTCCTCTCGGGCCTCGACCGGCCTTCGTCCGGCGACCTCAAGCTGCGCGGGCGATCCATCGTCCGCGTTCCGGCGAACAAGCGGCCCACGGCGATGGTCTTCCAGTCCCTCGCCCTCTTCGACCACAAGACGGTGGGCGAGAACATCGAGTTCGCGCTGAAGATGAAGGGCGTCGACGCCGCCACGCGCCGCGCCCGCGCGCACGAGCTGATGGACCTCGTCCACCTGCCGCGGAGCTACGACGACCGCCCGGCGACCGCCTGCTCCGGCGGCGAGCGGCAGCGCATCGCCCTCGCCCGCGCGCTCGCTTCCGACCCCGAGATCCTCTTCTTCGACGAGCCGCTGTCGGCGATCGACTACCGCCTCCGGAAAATCCTCGAGGTGGAGATGAAGGACCTCCACCGGCGGACCGGGAAGACCTTCGTCTACATCACCCACAGCCTCGAGGAGGCGATGGTGATGAGCGACCGCATCGCCATCATGCGCGCGGGCCGCATCGTCCAGCTCGGCGCGCCGCAGGAGATCTACCACCGGCCGACTTCCCGCTTCGTCGCCGAGTTCATGGGCGAGGTGAACGTCCTCCCCATCGGGCCTGACGGCGCGATCGACACGCTCGGCGCCACCGCCCCCGAGCCCGGCGGCTATCTCATCGTCCGGCCCGAGAACCTCCGCCGCGTCGAGAACGGCGCGGCCGACGTCGCCTTCGAGGCCCGCGTCGTGAACGACTACATGCTCGGCTCGCGCGTCCAGTACCACCTCGAGGTCGGCGGCAAGACGCTCGTTTCCGAGGAGCCCGGCAGCGCCGAGCGCATTCCGCCCGGCTCTCTCGCCCGCTTCGGCTTCGACCTCCGCGACACCCGGCGCGTCGCCGAATGAGGCTCGCCGGCCCCCTCGCCGCGATCCCGATCGCGCTCGTCCTCCTCGCGGGGTTCGCGGTGCCGATCGTCCTCGTCGCGCTCCTCAGCATCATGCCGCCGCGCACCTTTGCGCTCGATGGCGAGCCGACCCTCGCGAACTACATCGCCGCCTTCACCGAAGGCTACGCCGCCCCCCTCGCCTGGTCGCTCGCCGGCGCGCTCCTGACGACGCTCATCACTCTCCTCCTCGCGACGGCGCTCCGCAAGCTCGGCGGCCGCTGGGGCACCATCGCGGCGATCCTCATCGCGCTCCCCATCTTCGTATCGGAGAGCGTCCGCCTCTTCGGCCTCTCGCTGTTCATGATGCCGGGCGGCGGCATCCTCGCCGGCTCGGTCAACGCGTTCCTCGGCGTCAAGATCGGCTCGATCATGAACACCAAGCTCGCCGCGCTGGTGGGCCTCGTCTACATCCACTTCCCGTTCATGCTGTTTCCGACGATCCTCGGCCTCTCCCTCGTCTCGCAGGACCAGGTCGCCGCCGCGCGCGACCTCGGCGCCTCGCGCTGGCAGACCTTCCGCGAGATCGAGGCCCCGCTCGCCGCGCCCGGCGTGGCGATCGGCGTCCTCCTTACCTTCGTCCTCGCGCTCGGCGCCAACGCCGAAGCCGCGATCCTCGGCGGGCGTGCAGTGGTGGTGGTCAGCCAGGCGATCGAGCAGCGCTTCAGCTATGCGCAGGACTGGCCGCTCGGCGCGGCGCTCACCGTCCTCGTCATCATCGCCACGGCGGCGCTCGTCTTCCCCGTCCTGTCGCGCATCGACCTCGACCGGCTGATCCGCCGATGAGCCGCATCGGGGAGGCCGCCTCGCGCACGGTGATGGCGCTCTGGATCGCGGTCCTCATCGCGCTCCTCTACGTGCCGATGGTCTCGGTCGTCCTCGCCTCGCTCGCGAACACGCGCTACATGCGCTTCCCCCACAAGGTGTGGACCACCGAAGCCTATTCGGTCGCGACGGGGGACTACACCACCGTCCAGCTCCACCTCACCTCGCTGTCGATCGCGCTCTCCGT
>JACLAD010015550.1_pt1 | contig 22894 bp, 19 predicted proteins | sample 8027901 | NCBI WGS metagenome assembly JACLAD01 (sample SAMN15725071, study PRJNA655200) | protist metagenome | isolation source: fluorescence activated cell sorting (FACS) single amplified genomes of... | place: Spain: Blaines Bay Microbial Observatory, Mediterranean Sea | collected 2016-07-05 | reverse complement strand
ACGAAAGTTCCACGGGGATCTCTTCGACGACCCCGGTTTCCTCGTTCTTTCGGCGAAGCGCGACCCAGCGGACCTTGCGATCGCCCGAGATGGACCGGACGAACGCGAAGTCCCCGTTCGCGATACGGATACCCGAAACATTGGTGTTCTTCACCACCATGAGCTTGTCGCCCGGGGCGGCTTCGGGCTGCCCGGGAAACAGACGTTCACGGATGGAGCGGTTGAACATGCCGGCCTCGGCGTTCGACCGAGTGATGACGACGGAAGAGTTGTTTACGCGGTTTCCGGATGCCTCGAGAAAGGTGGAGACGACCTGGTCCCTGCTGATACGATCGACGTCCGCCGGCTTGGTATCGAATGCCAGCTTATTGAAGACACCGCTTTCTAGGCTTTCCCGCAGGGGTTGGACATTCCTGAGAATACCGCTGTCGGCTTTCTGACGAACGACATCGGAAAGTTCGTAGTCGAACACCCGAACGCCGAAATTCTCCACGAGGTAGTCGACCGAGAGGGCTGGCGAGAACGACATGCCGACAGGCGGCAACTGGGCATCGTCACCAAGGAGGATCAGCTTCTTTCGATGCTTGTTGTTGTCAAAGTTGACGAAATGCATTAGGTCGCGCAGCACGTAACCTGATCCGAACTGAAAGAATTCCGCTTCCGAGTATTGATCGGAGATCAGGGAGGCCTCGTCCGTGATAAAGACGGTGTCCGCTGGTGCGTCGTTCACTGCCAGGCTAACGATGAGCTTGTATGTCTCGGAGCCTTCCACACCCTCGGTCTTATACTCTTCGATCTTGTCAAAGTCGTAGATCATTCCGTGGATGGTCGAGACGTCGGCTTGGGTTTTTTCCTGGATGACCTTGGCCGCTCGGCCCGTGGGGGCCGAGAGCGCGTATGTCCGGTGCTGAGCGCGCAGCAACTTGATGAGGGCATCGATCAAGAAGGTCTTACCGGTGCCCGCATGCCCCTTGAGAAGGAACACATCGTGATTGTCGCTATCGAGGAAGTTACCTAGTTGGATAACCACCTCGGACTGCCCGCGCGTCAGATTAAAATCGCGGAGAAGGTAGAACAGATATTCGGCTGAAGTTGTCAGACCGTCATAGGCAAGTAAATGCGTGTCCAAATGCATTCGGGCGCGTGCCCCTCCTAGCGAAACCAATGCCTTTCCGAGACGTAGGGCTTGGCGTGTAAGTTAATTCAAACAGTAGCCAATCACGAGGGACGCGAAGCATCAACCCTGCGATGTAGAAGTCACGGTGCAGAGCGCAGATAGCGGCCTGAGAGTCCAGCCTCAACCTCCGAAATACAAATGGAAAATTGCCTTTAAGCACAGTTTGCCGCCGCGTGTGTCCGCAGTTGTGTCATGGCCTTGGTCTCAAGAGCAAGCAGAACGTGCACGTGGGCGTTGATCCAACCTGCGGGCGACTACGTCGTGGCGCGGAGGCGGGCGCATTGAGCCAAGCTACACAGGTCGGTTGTAGACACGCCGCTTTTTTTGGGGTGGATAATCGGGAAAAGATTTTCGTGGTTCGCGAGGTGGTCCCATGTCTTGGGCAGACGAAACACGAAGGTTCTAAACATGACAACATCGCCGACCCACAGCCAAGTCCTGCAACTCGTCAATACGGGTTTCCTGTTCTTTTACGTTCACGACGACGGCACGACTTGGTTTTGCCTCAGCGACGAGAGCGCTGAAATGAGCGGGCGCCTTCTCATCCGGCCTGACTGGAACGAGGGCCCGGACGATCGACCCGGTCTGATGCCAGTTATTCAGATGTTCAAGGACGAGAAGACCGGTTTCTATGCCGAAGGCCATGAGCCAGCCATCGATCGCCTGTCGGTCATCTATAAAGCTCTTCGCGAGCGGCTCTCATCCGCCAAGGTTTTCTATCTCGATGAGGGTCGTTGGATGCTGACATCCTCGGGCTCCCCCCCCGAGCATAGCTGAGGCCAGCATCGATCTCTTCAATTCAGGAAGGGCGCGGGACATGGATTGGAAGGGCTGCTACCGGTTCTATGTGCATGCCGCCAAAATCGCGCCCACGGGACTGGGGAGGCAATGTTGCGAATCCGCTGCAGGGAGCGCTGGCAACCGGCTCCAAGGTAGCCTGCGATGCTTGCAGTCCGCTTAACGAGCGCTCTTTACCACCTGCACCACGACGGGGGAGGAAAAGGTGGGCGTAGATTTACGGGAGCATGAGGCACGGCGGGGAAGGGGCCCAGCCAGCCGCTGGACCTCTGGTCTCCAGGAACAGCAGGGCTGGATGCGAGCTCTCCCAGTAGCATAGCGGTAATTGACACCCTGTAGAGTTGAGTCTCTCACTGGGTCGAGGCAAGTTGTTCGGAAGGATCTGTGCATGCAATTGATTGGTGATAGGTATCTCTTCTCGGCCTCGGACCTGATGCGATTTTCTGGATGCGCACATGCCACCGCGCTCGATCTGGCCTATGTGCAGGGAAGCGGGCCGACACCTCGGCAGGACAGCGAAGATGCAGCTCTGTTGCAGGCGCGCGGGGATGCTCACGAGGCCGACCATCTGGCGCGCCTGAAGTCCTCGGGGCGCAGCATCATCGAGATCTCGCGCGAGCAGTCGCTTACGGATGGAGTGGCTGTCACCCGCACCGCGATGGAAGCGGGGCCGGACGTCATCTTCCAAGGGGCTCTATCGGGAGGCGCCTGGGGCGGCTGGTCAGACTTTCTGGAACGCACGGATCGTCCGTCGCAGCTTGGCGACTACTCCTACGAGGTGGCGGATACCAAGTTGAAGCGAACGCCACATCCGAAGCACCTGCTACAGCTCGTGCTCTACTCCGACCTCCTTGCAGACCTTCAAGGCGTCGTGCCCGAGCGTGTCCATGTCGAACTTGGTTCCGGGGAACGGGCCTCTTTCCGCCTTACGGAATATGCTGCCTATGCCCGCCGCATGCGCGACCAGCTCGAAGCATTCGTCGCTGCGCCATCGCCGACGCGGCCGGTGCCGTGTTCGGATTGCACGCTGTGTCGCTGGGCAGACCATTGCGAAGCGACGTGGACCGAGACCGACAGCCTGTTCAACGTCGCCAACGTCACAAAGCAGCAGGTCGCCAAGCTCGAGGCTGCTGGTATCAGCACCATGGCCGCGCTTGCTATGAGCGAGGAAAAACCCCGTGGCATGGCCGAGGCGAGCTGGGACCGGCTTCGCGTGCAGGCACGGCTGCAGCAGGCCCGCAAGTCGGGCGAACCGAGCGTGGAATTGCGGCCGAGCCAGCCGGGAAAGGGGTTCGACCTTCTGCCGCAGCCACAGCCGGGGGACGTGTTCTATGACATCGAGGGAGATCCGCATTTCGAAGGCGGCCTCGAATACCTGCACGGCCTCTGGTTCGACGGTGAGTTCTTGGCGATCTGGGCGCACGACCATGCCGAGGAGAAGGCCGCGTTGGCGCGGCTGTTCGATTGGTTGCGCGCCCGGCTCGAGGTATACCCGCAGGCGCGCATCTACCATTACGCGCCCTACGAGGTCACCGCGCTCAAGCGCCTGACGACGAAATACGGCATCGGGGAGGTGTTCCTCGATCGGCTGCTGCGAGAGCGACGCTTCGTGGATCTCTACGCCGTTGTGCGAGGTGGGCTGATCGCCTCCGAGCCAAACTACTCGATCAAGTCCATGGAGGCCTTCTACGGCGTCGAGAGAGCCGGCGAAGTGAAGACCGCCGGGGGCTCGGTCGTCGCCTACGAGGCGTGGCGCGAGAACGGTGATCAGAAGATACTGGACGAGATCGAGGACTACAATCGGATCGACTGCGTCAGCACCGAAATGCTGCGCGACTGGCTTGTCGATCTGCGGCCAGAAGTTCCCTGGCCGGTGCTTGAAAGCAAGGCCGAGCAGGAAGAACAGGAGGATGCTGAACTGGCGGCCCTGCGCGCACGGCTTGCGGCATCCGATCTGCCCGAGGACCGCCAGCAGCTGCTGTTCGATCTGGCTCAGTTTCACAAGCGCGAGGCGAAGCCCGCCTGGTGGGCGCTGTTCGAAAGCTTCACGAAGGAGCAGGACGAGCTGATCGACAGCCTCGATGCGATGGGCGGGCTGGTGCCCCTTGGTGCGCCGGAGCCGGTGAAGAGATCCGTGGTCCAGTGCTACGCCTTCCCCGAGCAGGAAACCAAGATCCGGAAATCGAACCGAGCCAATGCCTCGATCCCGACACCCGAGGGGTCCAAGACCGTCACCGTCACCGACCTCGATCGCAAGGCACGGCGTGTCTGGGTCAAGACCGGGGCTGCGAATGCCGCCCTGCTGCCAGGGATCACAGGTCTGCATCCGACGCCACCGCTCGACACCGGCATCATCGCCGAGGCCGTGCGCGATGCGATCACCGACCAGTGTGAGACACGGGCACGCACGGCCATCGATGATCTGCTCTCGCGTTGCGCGCCGCGCTTTCGCTCGGGCCCACGCGCTGACATCTTGGGCGAGCGAGACACGGTCGAGGGGACCGTTGCCTCGGTGCTCGACCTTGATGGCGGCGTGCTGCCAATCCAGGGGCCTCCCGGAACTGGCAAGACCTACGTGACAGCCCACGCCATTCTCGCGCTCGTTCGCGCAGGTCGCCGCGTCGCGGTCGCCTCGAACAGCCACGAGGCGGTCAAGAACGTGCTGCTGAAGGTCGTGGAAGAGCACGGCTTCGACGATCCCGATTTCGACGTGATCCACAAGATCAGCGATGACCCTTATCCGGAAGACGAGATCCGTGTGCGTCGCACCACGAGCAATGCGGAAGCGGCCGAGAGTGGGTGTGTTGTGGGTGGCACGGCCTTCTTCTTTGCCCGACCAGAGAACCGGGGGCAGTTCGACACGCTCTTCGTCGACGAAGCAGGGCAGGTGGGTCTTGCGAACCTCGTGGCCATGGCTACGGCGGCGAGAAACGTGGTCCTGGTGGGCGACGCCTGCCAGCTGCCACAGGTGATCCAAGGCGCGCATCCCAGCCCACTGGACCTATCCTGCCTCGAGTGGATGCTGGGTGAGCACCACACGGTCCCTGCGGATCGGGGCATCTTCCTCGGGGTCTCGCGCCGGATGCACCCTGCGTTGTGCGGCTTCGTTTCGGAGCAAGTCTACGAGGGACGCCTCCAAAGCCATGCTGACTCTGAAACCCAGTTCGTGGATGTTGACGGACTGCCGGGGGCAGGGGCGCACCTCGTCCCCGTGCCGCATGAGCGTAATGCGCAGATGTCGCCCGAGGAGATCGAGGCGATCGCTGCGACGGCGCGCAGGCTGCTGGGAGGCCTATGGACCGACAAGGAAGGGACCGTGCGTCCCTTGCGCGAGGCCGACATCATCGTGGTGGCGCCCTACAATATGCAGGTGAACGCGTTGCGCACGGCTCTGCCGTCGGGCATCCGGGTCGGCACCGTCGACAAGTTCCAGGGTCAGGAAGCGCCGGTCTGCCTTGTTTCGATGACCTCATCGAGCGGCGACGACATGCCGCGTGGACTCGACTTCCTGCTCTCGCTCAACCGCATCAACGTAGCGCTGTCGCGTGCCAAAGCGTTGGCGCTGGTCTTCGCCGCGCCGCGCCTGCTCGAGGCGAAGTGCGAGAGCATAGAAGACATGGCGCGCGTCAATACGCTCTGCGCTCTTGCAGAGCGGAGCGTCACCGTATCGGATCGCGCGGAAGCTGCGGAATGAAAGAAGAGGCCATGCAAGAATACGTGTTTCGTCCGCAGAGAGCTCAAGCCCATGGCTATCCGGTCGACGATGGTTTTCTCGTGAAAGCCGGGTCGACCGCCATGCGAAATGGATTGCCGATGGTGAAGCGGGATCGCGAGGAGCGGGATCGTCTCGTTCGCATCGGCGTCCTCGTGCCAGACAGCGATGCCGAGTTGTTCAGGTTCGCCCGGGATTATGTCTGCAGCAGTGCGAGCCAAGCCGGCGGTATCGTGAAAGATGGCAACTGCAGTGGTCCTCAGAGTTGGAAGAGCGTGGTCTCTGGGAAAACACTTCAAGATGATCTGAGGAACCCCGCATGATCCGCTTTCTGCATTCGTCCGATTTGCATCTGGGCAAGCCTTTCGGCCGTTTTCCAGAAGATGTCCGCGTGCGGCTGCGACAGGCGCGACACGAAAGTCTCGCGCGACTGGCATCGACCGCTCGTGAGAATGGTGCAACTCATATTCTGCTGGCAGGTGATACCTTCGATCAGACGACACCGGCGCCAAAGGTCATCAGGCACGCACTCAACGAGATGAATGCCGCGCCGGACCTCACCTGGGTCCTCATGCCGGGCAATCATGACCACGCCAACGCGACCGAGCTGTGGCGCAACGTCGCGCAGGACGCACCCGAGAACCTCATGCTGGCTCTTGAAGCAAAACCTCTCGATCTCGGCAATGGGGCGGTCGTGCTGCCGGCACCGCCCACGGAGCGTCATCCCGGGCGCGATCTCACCGAATGGATCGATGGCGCTGAGACTGGAGACGCAATACGCATCGGCCTCGCGCATGGATCGGTCACCAGCTTCGGCTCGAGCGAGGAGGGCGGATCCTCGATCATCGCACCAGATCGAGCGAAGCGGTCCGGGCTGTCATATCTCGCCCTCGGCGACTGGCATGGCCAACTGAGCGTGAGCGCGGAGACATGGTATTCAGGTGCACCGGAAGCCGATGGCTTCAAGCATGACGGTGCAGCCGCCGCGCTGCTGGTTGAGATCGAGGGACCGGCGGCCAAGGCGCGAGTCACGAGTATGCCGACGGGCACGCTAAGCTGGCTTAGAGTGACGCTCGACCTGACCGAGGGCGACGATGTCTTAGCGATGCACGAGGCACTGCTACCGGACCTCCCGGCACGCCCCATGACATTGATGGATCTTGTGGTCACCGGTCGTGTGCGTGCAGCCGACCGCATCTCCCTCGAAAGGGCGATGCGGGACGTCGGACATGACTTCCTATGGCACGCAGTCGATTTGAACGGGCTCGGATTGGTGCATGACACCGATGATCTGGACGCCTTGGACCGCCAAGGAGCGCTGCGCGCTGCAGCAGAAACCCTCGTCCGTGAGGCTGCCGACGAAAGCCTCACGTCCGCGACGCGAGAGACTGCGCAGGCTACTCTTTCGGCGCTGTTCGCCTTCGCCCTGGAGACCTGACATGAAGCTGCGCGCCCTCCATCTCGTCAACGTGCGGAAGTTCACTGGCCAGCAGGCCTCAATCACCGGTATCGGCGACGGGGTCACCGTGGTCTCCGAGGCAAACGAATTCGGCAAGTCCACCTTCTTCGATGCTCTTCATGCCCTGTTCTTCGAGAAGTATTCCTCTGCCGCGAAAACCGTGAAGTTGCTGCAGCCACGCGCTGGAGGTCCTGTCGAGATCGCCGCTGAAATTGAGACCGACGACGGCGCGTTCCGCGTTGAGAAGCGCTTCCTGAGCCGTAAGACAGCCCGAGTCATCCGGCTGTCAGACCAGACGACGATTGCGCAGGATGACGAGGCAGAACGCTGGGTCGCCACTTTGCTCGGCGGAGCCGGGGAGGGGCCTGCGGGACTCTTGTGGGTGCGACAGGGGCTCGTCGGGCTCGAGCCCGAGGGCAGCAAGGAAAGATCCCTGCAGATGGAATCCCGGCGCGACCTGCTGTCGTCTGTCGCAGGGGAGATCGACACGATGACCGGTGGGCGTCGCATGGATCGTGTGATGCGTCGTGTGGCCGAAGAGTTGAATGCCATCACGACAAAGACAGGCAGGAAGGCTGGACCGTGGAAGGCAGTTGCAGAGGAGGTGGCTGACCTCGAAGCACGTCTCGCCGACCTCGAAGCCAAGGCGCATTCTCTCGACGACGCCCTGCAGGCACGCCGGTCATGCGAGGCAGAGATGAAACGCTTGGACGATCCGGAGGCGAAGACTCGTCGCGAGGCCGCGTGTGCGTTGGCTGAAGAGGCCATGCAGACGGCCGAGGCTCATGCGGCACGGCTGCATCAGGCTGAACAGGCGCGCGACTTGGCGGCCCTGCGGGAAAGCGCCGCGCGCAGGGCGCTGGACGATTTCCTCGCCGCTCAGGAAGCCCTGCGTCTGGCTGGTCTTGCGCAGGAAGCGACGCGTGCAAGGGCCACCGACGTCGCCGCTCAGGTGAAAGCTGCTCAGGCCAATGCCGTGCAAACCCATAAGACTCATGAGGCGGCAGAGGCTCAACTGGAGGTCGCGCGCACGCGCTTGAACCTGGCACTGCGTCAGGTCGGTGCCCGGAGAGCGCGTTTGGATGCGGAACGATTGGCGGGCGAAATTTCGCGGGCTGAAACCGAGGCCCGTCAACGCGACCTGGCTCGGGCGCGCCTGAGGGCCTCGAAGGCCGATGCAGCCTGGCTGCGCCGAGCAGAAGCGGCCGAGCTGGAAGTAGGGCGGCTCGAACAGGCAGTCGCGGCCCAATCGGCCAAGGCTCGCGTTGCGTATACAGGCGGAGTCAGGCTGACCCACCAAGGACACCAATTGCACGATGGCGAAACCATCTTGCTTGGTCCGGAGGCCGAGTTCGATCTTCCAGGGATCGGGCAGCTGATCGTGACGTCAGCAGGGGGGCAGTCGGCGCAGGAGATTTCCCAAGAGCTGGAAGAAGCGCGTCAGGCGCAGGATGCGATATTTGGCGAAGCTGATGTTGCATCCATCTCGGAAGCGCGGAGGGCTACCCTGCAACATGAGGAGGTCAGCCGTGCGGTGGATCTCTCGGACAGGCTGCTCGAGAGTCTTGCGCCTCAGGGTATCGATGGGCTGAAAGCCAAGAAGGCGGAGGCCGACCTCATCGCCAAAGAAGCCTCTTCCGAGGATCTGCCGCCGCGAGAGGAACTCGAAGCAGATGTCGAGGCCGCTAAGGAGTTGGAGGCGGCTGCTCGTCAAGATGACGAGGCCGCAAGACGACACCTTGCGCAACTCCGCGAAGATGCCGGAGCCGCGCAGGCTTCGGCGAAAGCTGCGCAGCGCGACCTTGATCGCGCGATTGCTTCTGCCGGTGCAGAGGAAATGCGCGAGCCTCGGCAAGCCGATCTGCTTCGAGCACACAAATCAGCCGAAAGCGATTGTAAGGCCGCAGCAGCAGTCGTTGCCGAGTTGCAGGCCTCGGCGCCTGATCTCCAAACCCTCAGAGCAGACCTTGACCGCGCGAAGCAGGCGATAGCCTCGGTTGCGCAACGACGTGTCCAGACATCCGAGCGACTTGCCTCCTTGTCTGCCGAGATCCGTGCGCTTGCTGGCGGAGGTGTTGAAGAGCTTCGTGATGAGTGCAAGGAACGGCTCGAACAGGCACGCCTCCGTGAAGCGCGTTTTGCCCGGACAGCCGAGAGCCTCGCGCGCCTTCAATCCGCGCTCGATGCCGAGCGTTGTGCGGCCAGAGATGCCTATTTCGGTCCCGTTCGGGAAGAACTTAAACCCCTGCTATCCATCCTGCATGGAGGTGCGGACCTTACTTTCGACAGCGACACTCTCCTGCCAGCAGCGCTTTCGAGGGGCGAAGAGGAGGAAATAGTCGAGACCCTCTCCGGGGGCACCCAAGAGCAAATTGCGATCCTTACCCGGCTGGCGTTTGCGCGTCTCTTCGCACGCCAAGGGCGCCGCATGCCGATCGTCCTGGATGATGCGCTTGTCTATTCGGACGACGATCGGATCATCAAGATGTTCACAGCACTGACTCGCGTGGCCGCAGGCCAGCAAATCCTCGTCTTCTCCTGCCGGCAACTCGCGTTTCAGGATCTGGGGGGGGAGCGCCCCAGAGTGACGCTGCAGCCTGCGTGAGAATAATGGCTATTTGACAGCACGCTGCGCGCCGAAATGGTGCACCTCATCCGGTCACATGGACGTCTCCCAGGCCGAAGGGCCTTATGGTTTACGCTCAGGATCTATTGATTTGTTTGCTGTCGCGGCGGCAGCGTGATTCACCGACCTGAACTGACGGGGGACATGCAACGGAGGTCTTCATTGCCGCGAGTTATGCCGGCTTCCTTTGGGCTTGGATGCGATCCCGTGCCCAAAAGACCGTCGCTTACAAGACCACGCGGTAAAACTCTCAGTTCCGGTTGAGGCCCCCGGGACCGCGGCTCATGAGGATCTGCTTGTAGAAGCTTTCCCGCTCTAGGATGACTTGGTCGGGCGTTCGGGCCGGGTGTTCCTCAAGAAGCGCTATGCGGAAATGCGCTCGACAGTAGTCGAGACCGACATCCTCGCCGATCAGCTCTCGCAAACCGACGTTATGGCCGTGACCCGTCATGGCGTAGGTGCTCCATCTGGACCAAATCCCCTGGTCACCGCAGGCTGATCCTACATAGAGACTGCCGGTGCTTCGATCCGAGATAAGGTAGACACCTTTGACGTTCTCGAGGGCGGCGCGCCAGTCGAGCCGGCCATTCCGAACCAGACTTTCGAGTTCAGGAAATGGCAGGTCAATCCGGCCATAGCCCGGAAAGGGGCGCCCGGAATAGGGCTCCGGCAGGACCTCCTTCACCACGAAGCCGGGGAAGTGGTTCTCGAGGCGTGCACGAGTTACTCGATCACGGTGCACATAGTGCAGCTTCAGCCGGCCCTCCAAAGCGCTCCCGAGATCCACCTGCTCTACCTCGTAGTGATCCGCATGGCGCTCGATGACATCGAAGATGCCGCCAAACATCCACGTGTCCGGCTCAGGGTAATATTGGGCCAAAGCCAGGATGCGTGGGCGGTTGAAGTCGTTCTTGCCCGGCCAGAACTCCTGCCACCCCCTCCATTCTTCTCGGCTTCTCGACCATACATCCAAAGGATGATCCGTGCCGTTGTGACGAGCGAAGTGCACCTTGTAGTTCCGAGTGTCGCCGACCGGCAGGACGTCTTGCAGGTAGATCGTCATTCTACGGAGCCTCCCTCTGTTCTTTCAGTGCGGCCTTCGCCTCGAGGCTGGAGATGACGACTGAGCACCTCCCAGACCTCGGGCTGGTATTCCGCCAGTGCCGTTTCCAGAAAGACCCGTTCGTCGACGCCGCAGGTCTGAGCCAGGGCAGGAATACGGTCGATCGGCACCTTGGTCTGTCCCTGCTTCATCATCGAGATCACGTTCGGCCGTGAGTAGCCAATGCGCTTGGCGATCTCCGTCTGCGACAGCCCGGAAACCCGGATGGCCGACGTCAGGAAGCGGGCAGTTGAACTCTCGGACATCTCTGTCTCCCGGCTTTTCATTGCTTCATGCATCATGATTGGTCTCCTCTTCCGCTTGCCGGTTCAATTCGCGTTCGGAGCGCGCCCGGCTGTCGAGCTCGGCCTGGCTCATGCGTGCCCAAGTCACACCACGGACGATGCTCCATCCGCCACGGCCTTGACTGGGCCGCCGCCAGGCCGGGTCCTGCATCTCCTGAAGCTTCTCGAGCGCCTCTTCGAAAGTGGGCACCTGGATCTCGTGCCCCTTTTCCCCGATCGTGAAGCCGCTGCGGCGTTCGAGGCCGGGGTGAAACACTGACCCGTCCTGGGCTTGCGGCACGAAGATCGGCTCGTAATACGGCACGGTATCATGCTCTGGCTCGTAAGTCGGGCGTGCCGTCCTCCAGATGGAGGGGTAGAAGCAATCCCGCTTGGCCAGCCACACCTTCGCTTCATAGGCCGGCACCAGTCCGTTCTGCCGTGGCAGCTCGGGAGTCTTACCAGACAGCATGTTCCGCATCCGGCTCATCTTGATCTCTCCGAACTTGGCGAGTGCCTCAGGCTCGACAGGACGGTCGTGATCCAGCGCCCATCTGTTTCGAGCCAAGAGGATCGTGTCCTCCAGTTGCGGCGCGCGGCCTTCGCCCAGCCACAAGGCCAGAGGGCACGACTTCAGAAAGGCGTCTGCCGTCTCGACCATGTCCTGAATGCGCTGAGCCACTTCTTCTTCGGTCTCGTGCTCGCGCACCGATAAATCGATGCCGTAGCGTGCATAGGCGCTCAGGTTATGGAGCATCTGCCCGAGAGGCCACTCGGAGTAGGCGTGGAACTCATTCTCCTCAAGATCCTCGCGCCAAGTGGAGCTTCCCGACATGCCCAACGTGCCAATGAGGTGCTTCATTCCAGCTCCGGCAGCTTTCGGGCCCGTGATCTGCTCGAGAAAATTCCCGGCGCCGCGCACAATCTCGACCAGCGTCACTGCGGCGTCATTTTCGTAGTCATAAAGCTGCTGGAACATATGACGGCGCTCTTCGAGATCCATGTCGCGTGGCTTCTTCTGCGCCATGATCAGGCTCCCAGCTTCTGGATTTTCTGGAGGAGGGTCGCACGCGCTTGGTCGAGGCGCGCCGCGTTCGTCTTGACCGACAGCAGGTCACGAGGCTTGCGGCCGAGGAAATAGGCGATCCGCTCGGCGCTCGCTCCGCTGGGGTGCGGAAGACCAGTCAGGATCTGGTCCTTCCGGATTCCCGCGCGTGGCGCGACATGCTCCAAGGCTTCGCCGACCTTCGGGCCGAGCGGCACGAACAGGGCTTCAGGCAAACGGCGCATCTCGTCTTCCAGCCAGGTTTCGACCTGCTCGCGCAGGAGCGGCACGCGCAGCATGGACGGAGCGCCGGAGTAGTTCTTCCCGTCAATGAAGACGGGGTAACGAAGCGCCGAGGTGAAATGCGCGAGATCCGAGGCTTCTCTCCACAGCGAGGCCGTGGAGGCGAGGCCCAAATGCCGGGCCACGCCGATGTCATCGAGCATAGCGACCAGGTTGGCCCGCATGGGGCCGGAGAAGCTGGCATGCACCTTGGCTGCTGCCAGCGCCTTTTCGGGCGGGGCAGACTGCTGAAGCTGCCGGTGGCACACAAGCAAGGCATTTGCCATCTGCTGGCGCCCAGGAGTGATTCCGACGATCACTATTCTTGCGGTCGAATTCACATGATCGAAGGGAGCATAGGCGATGTCGATCTTCTTTACCCCATACAGAGCCGTGTTCATGCGGAGCTTATCCGGCATTCCGATCTCTGCCTTGAGCTCATGCTCTGTCAGGGCTTGAAGGGTGGGAAGGAACCGTTCTGCGGGAGATTGAAATGTGTTTTCCATGATATCCTGTTTCAATGAAAAAGGGGACGACGCGCAAAGGCGACAGTGATGACTTGGCTTTCTGACGCAACGACATAGACCTTCCGGTAACGATCAAGGTTTTTGACGGCAGATGGTCCCAAGTCGCGCTTGAGATGCCGCAGGCTGGTCTTTGAGAAGGCGAACTTCCGAGCGCCTTCACCGGCATCCCGGCTTTCGCCATAGTCCAAGAGCAAGTTGACCAAGGAAGTCGGAACAGAGCGCTCCGCAGCACGATGCCAAGCGTGACGGGTGAAGAGTGAAACACTTGCCATGGCGCGCCTCAAGTGGTGACTATTGATCTCACTTCAGACGTTATAGAGCGGCTAAATCTTGGCGTCAATAGTTATGATGATGGTCTTCACTCCAGACGCAGCTAGTGGAGCCGTTCTCGGGGCAGGCCTTCCAAACGGTTGGGTATCACCTGAAGGCACCTACGGCGGATCGACGCCCGTCCGCTTTCTCGACGCCTCCCAAGGAAGAGAGCGTCGAAAAGAAGACAGGTTCTTTCTTCCCCGGTCCCACAAGAGGCTCTTGGGCTTATTCCAACTGCGAGCTTCGAAGGAGACATCTCGCGCTTCTCAGCGGCGGTATCCCGCCAATGGCACGCATCGGGAAAACATCGTGTTCGATGGCTCGACAAATCCGACGAGTGTCTTCCGAAAGCCACGCTGGGACATTTGGGCTGTTTTCATCACGGAAGGAAAGAATGCTCGAGCGGCGCCCCTTGCTGCATCGCAAGACCGCTGCGTGAACAGAGATCATAACAAGCCAGGCCCTCCGATCTCGATCTGGCCTTCATGCGCCACACCACCTGATGACGGACAGTCGATTCAAATGTCTCAGGGGCGCCGAGGGGCCATGTTGTAGCCGACATCTCTGTCGGTCGCTTGTCGGTCCATGGCTTGAGCTTAATCTTATTTAGATCAGCTGCTTAAGGGGATTGTCGGCTGTCGGTCCATACGGCGGACCAAGCGCAGTAGCGACGAGTCAAACCGCCATCCGCTCTGATGGAAACGCGCCCAAGTCCCGTGCACCGACAACTGACAAAAGGTGCACGACATGTCCCGCAAAGCCCAAACCCCGACCTCCAAACTCAACCGCGACGAGCTGTTTCACGGCCTCAAGGCCGCCGAGAAAGGCAAGTTGCGCAATCTGACTGAAAACGAGCAGGACCAACTGATCGCGATGCTCGCCCTGAAGGACTGTCCTGGAGCTCTTTGCGTGGAGGGGCTGATCCCGCAGGGCTCGTTCCCCGAGCGACTCTGCAAATTCTTCCTGAAATCGGATGCAAGTTACGCGCTGCCGCTGTTCCAGCTCATCATGATTGCCTCATCCTACCTGACCCAAGGCGGAGCAGCTCTGTGGATCAATGGGCTTGGCCGTCAGCGTCCAATCCTGTGGACAATCGCTCTCGCTTCGTCCGGCAGCTCCAAAACCCTCGCGACCGATAAGGTAGCGGAAATTCTGTTGCCGAAAGGGAATGACACCCCCCTGCGGATGTTTCCTACCGGGTCAACCGACGCCCAATGGATTATCGATCTGAAAGAGAACAACGGCGCCTACTGGTATCAGGACGAGGCGGGACAGCTGTTCCAGAATATCCTCAAGCATTCGAACTACACCCGCATCAAGCCGTGGATGCTCGATGCTTATTCGCACAATCCAATCGCCAACCGCCTCAAGGGCGAGGAGACAAAGCTCGAGATCGAGGACCCGCACTTCACCTTTTTCGGGCTGAGCGTGCGGGAGACATGGGCGCGGAACGTCGATGCGGCGAGCATGCTCGACGGCTTCTGCCAGCGCTTCAATTACGTGATCGCAGAGCCGCGGACGGACACCGACATGTTCGATCATTTCCTGTCGTTCTGCGGTGACGGGATCGACGCTTGGAAGGCCGAACTCGGGGAAGTCTGGGAGGCCCTGTGCGCACAGGAGAACGCTCTTGGCACCTACCAGATGGAAGAAGAGGTAATGCCGTTCCTCAAGGGGTGGTGGCGTGGCCTGCGGACCAACTGGGGCGACGGAGCGCTTCCCGCATCCTTCATCCGGCGCACCGGGTTTTCCATCCTCAGCTATCTCGTGGTCCTGCACTTCCTGCTTGGGAAGTCCCGGCATCCGATCGACCTGGAAACCGCCGAACTGGCCACGAAGTATGCGGAATATCACCTGGAAAGCACGCTCCTGATGATGCGCGAGTATGGCAGCGACCAGCGGGACCAGATCTGCAAGGTCGCCAACCTGCGGGAGGTGATGATGGCGGATGGCGCTGCGAAGGTGACCATTCGAGATATCCAGCGGCGGCTCAGCAAGAAGCAGAGCAAGGAGCTGTCGAGGGACCGGATCGCGCAAATTCTTGAGGCACTCGATCGGCTGCAATTCGAGCCGGATCTCTTCGAGGGGGCGGGTCGCGAAGGGGCCGATCTGTCTGAAACGTGCAGCGCAAAGTCGGCGCGTCTCATGGAGCGCTTTTTGCCAATTCGAGATCGGGCCAACCAGCGTGAAAAATGGCGAAACGAAAAGCGGATGCAGGTTCTTTTGGAAAGGCATCGCAAGCAGAGTGACAGCAAGGTCCATCTCGTGTTGAACCCGCATTGTTCGAAGGGTTCGGATTCCAATGTGGTGGATATTTCTATGGATCGGGGCGGTGCCGGACGAAAAGCGTCCTGACAAGGACCTGCAATAGTGCGCGAGAACTATCGCGCACTATTTCTCTTCATTTTTTTTCTGTCCTGCCGATCCGGACCCATCTCCCGGTCATGAGCAAGACACTATCGAACCTCCGCAAGACTGCCGCTCGTCGGGCAGCCATGCCTGTCCTTACTGTTCCCCAGATCGCGAAGCGGTGGCGACTGGACCCCGATACTGTGCGTCCGATCCTCCAGGGCCACGGGCTACCTATGGTTCCAGGACCTTGGCGCCATCCCCGCTACGCTTTCATGGACATCCTACGACTCGAGGGTGTTCAGGGAGATCAGCTTAAGCGTCCGGACGACTTCCCTGACCTCTCCGAGCCGCTGATAACAGCAACCGAGCTGGCCGAGCAGTTCCTATGCGTGCCAGCGACCATCCGGAATTACGCGGCGCAGGATCGCATACCGTCAATCCGCCTTGGCGGCTCGATCCGCTTTCGCCGCGGCGACGTGCTGGGGCCAGGCAATGCTGATTGAGCCGTTCGGGACCGGAATCCGCAAATACAGCCGAGCGACGAAAAGTGAGGAAAACGCCCGGCGACACTCACCTCAATACGATTCGAGCTCATATTCCTCATTTCGTTATTTCAGTGCCGAAATTCGAAAATATGACCTCAAAACGCATCGATCGGCAACAATCAGTTTCACGTAAAAATATTCAACAGGAGAAAATTATGATGTATCTGGACGAAGCCGTCGGCCGACTAGAGGCTGGCGACTTTCCATACTCTGACGCCAACGCGAAGAAGATCCGGGGCTCGGCGCGAAAGTGCCAAAAGCTTCCCGCCTACAACTGTCCGCTCTCGATGATTCCGGTCGATGTCGAGGCCTTCGTGCGCAGGTGGGCGCCGAACATTGCCAACCGGGATGCGCCGGATGGGTTCAAGACCTTCAGTCGGTTCTCGACCTGGCATTCGAACGTCAAGAGCCTCATGGAGCATGCCTCCGGACGACGGGCTGAACGCGATCGCCTCCGCGGTCAGGCAGACGACTGGTCGCGACTCCAGGATCAGGCTGCGGGGCTGATCCGGATGCGCCGAGCCGGCAACAAGATCCAGACGCTCGATCTCATCGCGCTGACCGTTCTCGCGACCGTCGGGCGCGAGAAAGGTGCGCAGCCTCGGGACCTGACGGTCGGTGCTCTGCATCTATGGATGCAGGGGTGTTCGGATCGGGGTCGGAAGGCGGCGATCCGCAAGGCAGCGAGGCTCATCGATCGGCTGCATGCCCATCCCGATGACATTGACCCTGTGCTTCTGCCGCCGCCAATTGGCGACATCCCGAAAGCCAGCCGGCATCGGGTGACGCCCGAGCTTCCCGAGCCCGTGACGCAGGCCATCAGCGGTTACCAGATCATGCTTCGAGAGGGACGGCCCTACGAGGGCCTTCTAGCAGGACGCCGGCGCGAGGGCCTGAGCGAGGCGACGCTGAAGGGCATCGGTGACGAGCTTCGGTGGTTCTTCACCGGCCTGACCGAGCTCGGCCGTCTCCGGGCCGACAGTGCCATGGAGGATCTCGTGTCCGCCGAGAACATCTTCGCCGTCTTCGATGCCGAAACCGCCGAGGAATTCCCCTGGAAGCCATTGGCGCCCCGGACCCTGAAGAAGAATCTCGGCACGGCATTCCGTTTCGCGCGTCAGTATCATCCCGAGCTCTTCGAGGTGCAGACAGAATTCTTCAAGACCGAATTCTTCAGCAACTGGGACACGATGACCGACGCGAACCAGGCGTTCTGCCGCAGGCTGGTTCAGTCGCAGTCGCGCATGGCGACGTTCCTGAACCTGGCGCGGCTGCTCCAACGGCAGGCCGCTCCGCTCATTGCCGATTTCGAGGCCTTGCCTGAGGGCCAAAAGGGCAGGGCGGTAAAGCTGGCGCTCGCCGCGGCCTCGGCGGCGGTGCTGACCTTCCTGCCGCTCAGGGCGACAACGCTGACCCGTCTGGACGTGGTGGGCCAGCAGGCGCACATCACTCTGCCTGCCACCTCGGAGAGTGTGCACTTCGCGATTCCAAAAGGGCTGATCAAGAACAAGAGGCCGCTAGCGGCCGTCATCACGAAGCGGGGGAAAACTGACCCCAGGGCGATCCTGGATTGGTGGCTCGCGAAGGCGCGCCTGCACCTGATGCCTCGTCTCCGGCAGCCTGACCAGCGACTGCTTCTGGGTGGCGCGAACTACAGCTACCTCAGTGAGGCTTGGCGCTACGCCACGGCGTCGGTCGACCACTACATGACGCTGCATCAGGTCCGGCACAGCATCGCCTCCATCCTGATCAATCAGCCGGATGCGGACCTGCATGTCATCGCGGCGCTCCTGAACAACACGCCCAGCACGGTCGCCCGGACCTATGCCTTCTTTGATCAGGAGGCGGCCTTCGCGCGCGGCCAGGTTGGCTTGGACAAGGTCAACAAGGCTCTGGAAGGGAGGATGGCTCGATGAAATACCAGACCACCGAACAGGAGCTTCCGGCGCGCATGCGCCGGTTCCTCGCCGACATCGATGCGGGTCGAGCCTACTTCTCCGATACCCTCATCAAGCAACGCCAGCATATTTCGTCGACCCTGCGCGGCCTGGTCGATGCCGCAAGGCTGCACGGCCTTCCGCTTCAGCTGTCGGAGCGGACGGCGCAGGCCTTCACCTCGCGGCTCGAGCAAGAGGGATGGATCCCCGCGAGCATCGCGTGCCAGCACGGATACCTTCGGAAGTATGCCTACGAGACCGGTGAAGGCATGGATTGGGCGCTCACCAGTGGCCGGTTCGACCGGCGCCCCCTGGCCTTGGTATTTAGCGCTGCGCACTGGACCCCTTACAGGTCCATGCTGGCTGAAATCGAGCAAGGTTGCGAGGCCTCGCTGATCCGTCTGGCAGATCGCTGGATGCGCTACCGTAAGGGCTTTCCCACCGTGACGGATCCCATGGTTCGAGGATTCAAGGCGGATGCCAGGGCATTGAGTGATCTCACCACCTTTATGGGTGCCATCGATCCGGAAAGCCCGGACAACATTGCCCTGCAGCAAGTGCAAGGGAAACGGCGCAATGAGGGCCGTGGAAAAGCGGCGCGGAAGAAGCATCCCCCTTGGCACGATCTCCCCCAGCCATTTCACACAGAGGTGCAGGAGCTGATGGAGCACGCGCAGAAGCCCAATGGCCTCTCGGCAGAACGCATCAAGGCGATCTGCAGCGCCCTGCGGCGCCTGGAGACGGCATGCCGAAAGCGCGGTCTGGCTATAGAACTCACGATGGTCACGGCTCGCGCTTTCGCCGAGGAGGTCTTCGATGCCGATTTGGCCACGCGCAGCAAAGCGGCTTACTGCGATTTCCTCGCCGCCTTTGCCAAGCATGCCGGCTATCCGCGCGAGATCCGCGCGGCGCTGATGGATACGCACAATGCCCTGAAGCTCGAGGCCGAGGGCGACCTGCGCCGGAAGGAGATCGCGCTGACAGAACATCCGCTCGATCTCGTCGGCCTCGCGGAGACTGCTCGGGACTTGCTCGAGCACGCTTTCGAGCAGGACGACGTCCGGGCCCGACGGCGGGATGTCGTGCTGGCCGGCGCCATGGCGCTGCTGTGCAAGATGCCTCTTCGCTCGCTCGATCTACGAAGCGGACGCATCGGCCAGGAGTTCCGGCGTGACAGCGAGGGATGGCTCGCTGCCCTCGAGACCTCAAAGACTGGCGAACGGATCGACGGGCGCCTCGCGAACTGCCTCACACCTTACCTTGATGCCGTGCTTCTCATAGGCGTCGGACCACAGCATCTGTGGAGCATCTACCACCAGCGCGTTGGCACCGCGCTCTTCGGCAACCCCGCCAGGAGCTGGCATCCCTTTGGCGATAACTGGCTGTGGAAGAACATGCGCAAACGGTCCCATCATGGTCCCCACATCGCGCGCACGCTGATCTACGACGCGGTTGTTGCTGATGACGATCTCGACTTGCGTGTGGCTCAGGCTCTCTGCGGGCATGGGCACGAGGCGAGCCGACAGTTCTACGAGATCAACGCCGATCGCTATCGCCGCGAAGAAGGGCTGCAGCGGCTGAGCGAGGCCGAGCGTAGTGTGGCGGCGCCTTAACGGGTCAGGCCACTGCTACGGGTCCTGAAGCGGCCCTGGGCCAAACCGAAGCAAAAGGGCAGGGCCCGCGTCCATGGCTGGGTCGACCTTCGTGAGGTGGGTCTTGAGCCCTTCGGCGCTCAGGAATTGATGCCAAGACAGTCCGATCGATGTCGTTTCCTTCGTGCAGCTCTCCCTGGTGGGAGCAGCACAAAGGAAAGCGCATCGCTCCTCCAAAAAGAAAATATGAAACCGGTTCGTCCGCGAACCCTGAACCCGCAGCCCCGGAAAGGAGGCCGGCTGCTCTTGTGAACCCGACGCATCCTGCGCCGGGAATAAGAGGGAGAACGCAATGTTCGACATCCCCTATGGTGCGGCCAGTGCGCTGCACATCTTCGCTCACGACAACATGGAAGGGTTGCAAAACGCCGCCCTGCTACTCGGGGGGCGGCCTTGGCTGACGCGCACACAGCGCCTTATGGAGGACCTTCGCTCGTCTGCGGTAATCAGTCGGCGCGCCCAACGCGAGGCCATCGCTCTACACGCGCTCCTATCGCTCGAGCACGTCCATGATGAGGACCGTCTGGAAGCTGGCTACTTCGCAGATCTCGATCCTGAGCAGCCCTACGTCGAAGAGATCTGTCTTCTCGCGGATGGGCTGGCCGATGCCATCGCTGCCACCATCGAGCATTTCGAACCGTCCACCCAGACGGCGCACCAGTCCTGCCAGAGGGAGGTATAACCATGTGCGACGAAAATGAGGATCCCCTCAAGGCTGCCATTCTCGACGCATTCGAGGCTGCGCATGCTGTAAGTGATACCCTGCACGCCGCGAATGATAGCTGGACACCGGATAGCCTGCTGCGGCGGCAGGTTGGGGAGCTCGAACTTCGACTCGATAACCCCCGACTGTTCGAGCCGCGAACGCTGGACAGGGTCTATGCCATTTCGCGAGCGCTCAGCCACGCGTCCGAACTGGAATGGGTCACCGAGTTCATCCCCGATGAGCACTGCATGTCGGGGACCCCTGAGCAATCGTTCTACACGGAGCGGGGGCGCGCGATCATGACGGCCTATCTCGACGTAGCCGATCTCCTTAGCGCGTTGCGCCGCGTCAGGGACTTGGTCCAAGCCATTGAGCTTGCGAAGGAGCTTAAAGCCTAAAAAAGCATGCTGCCGATCCGATGACGCTTGGTCAATCCGCGGAGGCGCGATCGGCAGCATGCACCTTCAACACGATATTATACCGTCAGAACGTGGCTATAGCTCGATTGACCCGATAGCCTAGTGGCTCCCGGCTGGGGAAAACTCTATTTAGTATCAATATCTTGTGCGTTGTCCGGTGTGGGGGGCATGTCAGCGCACGTTGAGATACTCCGTAGGATCCCGGGAAGCATTTTTCGAGTCAAACCGACTCTCCGAATTTTTTTTCGGTCGGACCTCCTCATCATGAACAAAGTGATGACAGAACCGGAAGCCGCAGAATATCTTCGCCTGAGCGCCAAAACGCTCCAGCGTCGCCGCACTGCAGGACAGATCTCTTTTATTCGGGACGGTGGTATCCGCTACCTCCTCAGCGACCTCGATGCATATCTCATTGCTCGGCGCACTGCTGCCGTTACACCGCCGACCTCTGCTCGCGCGCCGAAATATCGGCGAACAGGCGCGCAATCAATACAGAACCGGGAAGCACTCCTTGACATCCTGTGACTAATGAACTCCTAACGCCGGAAATGGCCAGGTAGACTGACAAAATGAAGAAAAAAGATAAGATTGGGCGATTCACAATTTGCGAAAATCGTGGTGCCCTATTCCTCCGCTGGTGGAATCCGCACCGCAAGAAATCAGAGAGCGAAAGACTCGATGCTACAACGTTAGACGACGCGAGGCGCGTGGCAAAAGGTCGGATCCGAGTAGTCGCCGATCCGTCAGAAACGATCCGCCCGGAAAGCAAGGGCGATCCTACCTTTGGGGAAGTGTGGCTTGCTTTCGAGCAGGAAAAAAGAGAAGCGATTAGCGCAAAGCGCTTCCGCCTTCTAGAAAACAGGCGCGACTTATATTTTAAATCTCATCTGTGGAACGTTCACATGTCTCGTATGGGGCCCGCCCTGCGAGGGCTGGTCAAAGCTCTTCGGGAAGGAACTACTCCGCCTCTCAGGAACAGCGGTAGAAAAGGTGGAACATATATTCCCCAGCCTCTGCACCCGAATACGATAAACGATATTGTGTCGAGCGCGATCGAGGTATGTGCGATTGCAAGAAGCGATGGCGTTTCTGACTATGAGCCGCCGAGAAAGCCAAATATCGCCGGGACTACGCCTCCGCAAGACCGCGATCCCAAGGGTCGTTATATTTCATTTGAAGAGATTGGGAGGCTTATTGACGCATGTCGGCATCAACATATCTTGGATCTTTTACTCTTAGATTTGGGGTGCGGGGGGCGGATCGGAGCTGTTGCGTGCTTGCGGGGCGAATACGTATACCCTGAACTGCAAGTTATAGATCTGCTTGGATTCGGAGCTATTGAAAGCAACAAAAGGAGGCCGATCGTTCCCATCACTGGGCCGATGGAGCGTATCTTGGGACGGTGCATTGAGGAGAGTGGACAGGGATTTTTGATAAGATATCAAGGCGAAGCTATCGCAGAAGGTTCTAAAAACTGGACGCAAATAATTCAGCGCTTGGTGAAGCGGTCTGGGATTGATGATGGCCTCAGATCGAATGAGACGCCAGCTAACTGGTATTCTATTCGGAGGACGTTCGCTGACTGGCTTGATGAGCGGGTCAGCGATGCGGCGATCAGTGCAGTCATGGGGCATTTCGAAGTTTCCAGTCGCACGCGACGGCAGCTTTTTGAGAGCGGAAGCCCGACGACGGAAATTTACAAGAGGCGAAAGCTTGGTCCTGTGCTTGAGGTAGCTGAGGTATTGGAGCGCGAATGGTGGCCTGCGATTCAGCCATATACAACGGTAGACCTCGGATTTGGTAGAGAATAGGTCGCCGCATGATTCCCTCTAAGAAAAAAGTGAATGTTCGCGGGATGTATTGAGGTTCTACTGACTAGATGGTGTCGGAGGCCTCTGCGGCGCAAGGGAATTCAACGGCAACATGCATTGGTCGGCTGAATGCATCCGACAGGAGCAT
>JACLAD010015492.1_pt1 | contig 22903 bp, 24 predicted proteins | sample 8027901 | NCBI WGS metagenome assembly JACLAD01 (sample SAMN15725071, study PRJNA655200) | protist metagenome | isolation source: fluorescence activated cell sorting (FACS) single amplified genomes of... | place: Spain: Blaines Bay Microbial Observatory, Mediterranean Sea | collected 2016-07-05 | reverse complement strand
ACGGCAAATCCGATCGTCCGTGGCTCGTTTGTTCCATGGATGCGCAAATATGTATCGCGCCCGTCATCATCGTACAGATACAACGCGCGCGCGCCGAGTGGATTGTCAGGACCACCCGGTACGCCATCGGCAAAGCGTGCGTACTTTTCCGGCTCGCGGCGGATCATCGCATTCGTGGGACGCCACCGCGGCCACTCGGCCTTGCGCGCAACATTGAACGTGCCCGCCTCATACAAATCATCCCGACCGACACCTACGCCATATCGGATTGCCATGCCGTCTTCCAACATGAAGTAGAGGAAAAAGTCATCGGGGACGACATGCACCGATCCGGCGATCCAGTCGGGCCGATAGGTGTTCACAAGCTGAGGAAGAAACCGATCCGGCAGGACAAAGGGGTGAGCAAAACTAAGGCTTGGCTGTGTCGCGGCAGCGATCCCAGTCAATACAGCCGTTCGGCGCGTCAAAAGTGTCATTTCGTCTCCTAATCAGACTTCACTACAATGCATTGATTAACATAGCATTTTACCTACAATCGTCAAAATGACAATAGCTGACCCTGATATTACGAACCCCAAAGACCCATGAACCAGAACCGCTTTGTCTCAAAATGTAATTGTGACACTTAAGCGACTTGACCTTCCAGCCAGTGGAACCCCTACCTGAGCGTTATAATCGCATCCATGACGAGCTTAGAAGGCACTATAAATATGAGATCCCAAGACGGTAAATTAAGACACGTTTATTCAACACAGCGGCACGCCCCTGAACAGACCCGTCAACCAGAATCTACCGCCCCCAAAGCCGCAGTAGTGGTGTTGCGGCAACCCGCACCCCATGCCGCTTTTGGTGTCGCACTGTTGGTCTCGGCGCTTCTGTTAGCCCTCTTGGGCTAGGCAAGATGCTTCGTCTTGCAGCTTTGATCGCCCTCATCGGGGGCCTCGTCGTTCTCGCGCGACCGGATATGCTCAATTTGGGCCTGACATTGCCGACCCGCGCCGATCTTGAGGCTTGGATCGACGCTGCTGGCGTCTTTGGTCCGATCGTGGTTGTCGCTCTCATGGCCATCGCGATCGTGGCAAGCCCCCTGCCCTCCGCGCCGATCGCGCTGGCCGCTGGTGCGGCCTATGGCCATTGGGCCGGCGCGGCACTTGTCGTGATCGGGGCCGAACTCGGCGCGTTGATCGCTTTCGCGCTGGCCCGCAAACTGGGTCATCCTTTCGTCGAGCGGTACTTTGGCGATACCTCCCGTTGGGCTCTCCTGGGCTCTCAGAACATGTTGACATTCATTGTCTTCGCCAGCCGCCTCCTACCGTTTCTGTCCTTCGACCTGATCAGCTATGCCGCGGGTCTCAGCGCAATACAAACGTGGCGTTTTGCCCTTGCGACATTGGCCGGCATCATCCCCGCGAGCCTTTTTCTGGCGCATATGGGGGCTGTCGCGATGACCGGAAATTCTGAATCCATCCTTTGGACAATCGCAATCCTAGGCGCTGTATCGGGGCTGTCCCTGATCGCGGCCCTTGTCAGCAAAAAACGAAAATCCGGTCGCTTGTCCAAATTCATCTGACCAAGAAAAGGCTTCCAACATGGACCATTCAACCGCATCACCGGAACATCAAGTCTACACCTGTCCGATGCACCCCGAGGTCGTGTCCGACCAGCCAGGCGATTGTCCGAAATGCGGGATGCACCTTGTCCCGCAGGACGAGGCGTCAGCGTCGCATGACCATGCACACGGCCACGGTGCCGGTCCTGCTGAATCTGACGGCAAATACGATACCGTTCCGGCAGACCACGAGGGGGCAGTTTACACTTGCCCTATGCACCCCGAGGTCGTGTCCGACCAGCCTGGCGATTGTCCGAAATGCGGGATGCACCTTGTCCCGCAGGACGAGGCCTCAGCGTCGCATGACCATGCGCACGGCCACGGTGCCGGTCCTGCTGAATCTGACGGCAAATACGATACCGTTCCGCCAGACCACGAGGGGGCAGTCTACACTTGCCCGATGCACGCCGAGGTCCGCCAGACCCATCCCGGCTCCTGCCCGATCTGCGGCATGGGGCTGGAACTGGAAAGTGCTGCCATGGTCGAAGACGGCCCGAACCCTGAACTGGTCGATTTCACCCGTCGTTTCTGGGTCGGAACGATTTTGTCGATCCCGCTTCTGGTCTTCACCATGGGGCCTTTCATCGGTTTTCCCGGCGTCAGGGACATATTCGGAGAACGCGGTACGCTCTGGATTGAACTGATACTCGGCACGCCCGTTGTGTGGTGGTGCGGCTGGCCGTTCCTTGTCCGCGGCTGGAATTCGTTCCGCACGATGAACCTCAACATGTTTTCACTCATTGCGATGGGGGTCATGGCCGCGTGGGTGTTCAGCGTTGTTGCCGTTCTTGTGCCGGATATCTTCCCCGATGGTTTCCGTGATGAACAAGGCCACGTAGGTGTCTATTTCGAGGCCGCGGCCGTGATCGTCACACTTGTCCTTCTCGGTCAGGTGATGGAATTGCGCGCCCGCGAAGGCACCGGAAAGGCGATCCGCGCCCTTCTGGACATGGCGGCAAAATCCGCACGCGTTATCCGCGAGGATGGCAGCGAAGAAGAAATCGCGCTCGAAGATGTGGTCGTAGGTGACCGTTTGCGCGTGCGCCCTGGCGACAAGGTGCCGGTCGATGGTGTCGTCGCCGAAGGTCGCTCCTCTATCGACGAAAGCATGATTACCGGCGAACCCATTCCCGTTGAAAAGGTTGAAGGCGACGCAGTTACCGGCGCTACGATTAACGGCACCGGATCGCTCATCGTCGAAGCCACGCGCGTCGGCTCGGATACGATGCTCAGCCAGATTGTCGAAATGGTCTCCAACGCGCAACGGTCCCGCGCGCCGATCCAGAAATACGCGGATATGGTTGCGGGCTACTTCGTGCCTGCGGTGATCGTAATTGCCATTCTGGCCTTTGTCGCTTGGGCCGTTTGGGGTCCTGCCCCTGCCCTCTCATATGCCTTGATTGCCGCCGTCGCGGTGCTGATTATTGCCTGCCCTTGCGCGCTTGGCCTTGCAACGCCGATGTCGATCATGACGGCAACCGGTCGTGGCGCGCAGGCCGGCGTGCTGATCAAAAACGCCGAGGCGCTTGAGCGGTTTGAGAAAGTCGACACGCTGATCGTCGACAAGACGGGAACGCTGACCATGGGCAAACCGCGCCTCGTCGCGGTCCTACCCGAAGACGGTCACAACGAGGCAGAGGTTTTGCGCCTTGCCGCCTCGCTAGAGCGTGGTTCGGAACACCCATTGGCCGAAGCCATCGTGCGCGGCGCTGAAGAGCGTGGTGTGGATATGGTCAACGCCACTGACTTCGAGGCCGTGACCGGCAAAGGCGTTCGCGGCACGGTCGATGGGAAATCCGTAGCCCTCGGAAACCGCAAGCTGGTTGAGGATCTGGGCCTTGAAACCGGATCTTTGAGCGACGTGGCCAACATCCGCCGTGACGAAGGCGAAACGGTGATGTTCATCGTTGTCGAACATGCGCTTGTTGGTCTTGTCGCCGTGTCCGACCCGATCAAGGACACGACGCCTGCTGCGCTCAAGGCGCTGCACGATCTGGGGTTCCGCATCATCATGGCCACCGGCGACAACGAACGTACCGCCAAGGCCGTGGCCGACCGCCTCGGCATCGACGAGGTCCGCGCCGATGTCCTGCCCGAAGACAAGGCTAGAATCGTGCGCGACCTGCAAGAAGGCGGGGCCAAGGTCGCCATGGCCGGTGACGGCGTCAACGATGCCCCTGCCCTCGCACAGGCGGATGTGGGCATTGCCATGGGCACCGGCGCCGATGTTGCGATTGAAAGCGCGGGGATCACCCTCGTCAAAGGTGATCTTGACGGTATCGTGCGCGCCCGCCGCCTGGCCCGCGCCACGATGCGCAACATCCGCCAGAACCTGTTCTTCGCACTGATCTATAATGCCTCTGGCGTGCCGGTCGCAGCGGGTCTGCTGTACCCGTTCTTCGGTATTCTCATCAGCCCGATGTTCGCAGCCTTCGCAATGAGCGCCTCGTCCATTTCCGTGGTTCTCAACGCGCTCCGGCTGCGTCGCGCGAAGATCTGACGCGAGAAAATCGGACGCCAAACACCAGCACCGCGGCCCTCGTCGCGGTGCTTTCCGAGACGCTTTCGCACACAGCATCGTTCCGATTGCCCTTGTGGCTCAGGCACAATTCCCCACCACATGTGGAAAACTCTTGCGCGAATCTGCCCTTTTCGACAATAGTCACGGAAACGAGGCTAAAAACGTCATTTACCGTGAACACGCCAAAGATGCGGATACAGGATGAGAGGGCAGATGAACAAGACCTTCACACACCAAGACCTGAATACGGTCATCCGTCAACACTCCGAATGGTTGGCAGGACAGCTGCATTCCCAACGCGAAAGCCTCTTTCCGCCCGATGCGAAGAAGGAAATGCGCAAATTCACCTCCGGAGAGGCAGCAGCCCTTCTCGGTGTCAACGATTCCTACCTCCGTAAGCTCAATCTGGACGGCAAGGGCCCCTCCCCCGAACTCACCGCCGGCAACCGCCGCCTCTATTCCGCCCACGACATCCAGGCCCTGCGCGTCTTGTTGGAAAAAACCGCCCGCAAACCCGGTGATTACATCCCCGGCCGCAGGGATAGTGACCATTTGCAGGTCATCGGCGTGATGAACTTCAAGGGTGGCTCCGGCAAGACAACAACGTCCGCCCACCTTGCCCAACGGCTGGCCCTGAAGGGCTACCGCGTGCTTGGCATTGACCTCGATCCGCAGGCCTCTTTCACGGCCCTGCATGGCGTCCAGCCCGAATTCGATCTGGATGATGGCGGCACGCTCTATGACGCGATCCGCTACGACGACCCTGTCCCGATCCGCGACGTCATCCGCCAAACCTATATCCCCAACCTCGACCTGATCCCCGGCAATCTTGAGCTGATGGAATTCGAGCACGAAACCCCGCGCGCCCTGTCACAGGGCAACGCCGGGCTGTTCTTTTTCCGCGTGAAAGAGGCTCTTGCGCAGGTTGACGCCGACTATGACGTGGTTGTCATCGACTGCCCGCCACAGCTGGGGTTCCTCACGATGTCGGCGCTTTCGGCCGCAACAGGCGTGCTGGTCACGATCCACCCCGAAATGCTTGACGTGATGTCGATGTCGCAATTCTTGCGCATGACCGCCGATCTGATGGACGTGATCGCGGAATCCGGCGCGGACATGTCCCACGATTGGATGCGTTACGCGCTCACCCGCTATGAACCGCAGGATGCGCCGCAAAACCGGATCGTGGCCTTTCTGCGCACCATGTACGGCGACGCGGTCCTCAATTCGCCCATGCTCAAATCCACAGCGATTTCCGATGCAGGCCTGACGAAACAGACGCTTTACGAGGTCGAACGCAGCGCCTTCACCCGCTCCACCTACGATCGCGCCCTCGAAAGCCTGAATGCACTCAATGACGAGGTCGCAGACCTCATTCAGAAAACATGGGGGCGCTCATGACCAGCAGCAAGAAAAAGCGGATGTCGATGCTCGACAATCTTGCAGCAACAGGTGGTCCCGCCCCTGCCCCGAAATCGCGCGCGGCGACCCCGATGATGACATCCAACCGCGCTTTGCGCTCCGCCCGCGATGCGGTCGACTCCCACCATGTCTGGGAACTTGATCCCTCCAGCATCGTCGATGACCGTATGGCAGACCGGCTCGATCCTGCGGATGTTCTGGATCTGCGTGACGCGATCGAGGCGAACGGCCAAACCGTGCCGATCCTCGTGCGCCGTCATCCTGAGGACTCGGACCGTTATCTTCTGGTCTATGGGCGGCGCAGGCTTGAGGCGATCCGCGGCTCTGACAAAGTCACCAAAGTTCGTGCGCTCGTGGCGAGCATGGACGATGACAGCGCCCTGCGTGCCCAAATTTCAGAAAACATGGCCCGCCGCGATCTGTCCTTCATTGAAAAGGCGATTTTCGCCCAAGACCTCGTGTCTTCGGGCTTCGGCAATCAATCCCAGGTGGCCGAGGTTCTGACCGTGACCAAATCGTCGGTTTCTATGGCCATCGCCATCGTGGATATGGTCGGCCCGGATCTGGTCCGCGCCATCGGCGCCGCCCATGGCATCGGCCGTCCCCGGTGGGAGGCACTGGGCCGCGCCATCGCGGACAACGGCTTGCAGACCGAAACCTACATCCGCATCGCGCATGAGGCCCATGACGCGGCGCAGATAAGCGCGGTCGTTGATGAGGCGGCGGTGGCTGATGATCCATCGGTTCAGGCGTTCGAGGCTGTTTGGGATGCCGTCTCGAAGGTCACAGGCAAACCTGCCAAACGCGCCAAGGCCCCCTCTTCGACCCGACATTCAAAGGTGAACCTGCCCGGCGGTGGCACGATGAAACGTACTGCCAAGGGTTTGTCGATTGAGCTTGAAAAAGGTGACTTCGCAGATTGGGTTGAAATACAAGCCATTGATTTTATTAAAGAACTTCACGACCGCTGGCAACAGCGTTAGGAAGATAAGGCCAGAGCAGAACCAAAAAACAGGAGGCACGATAAAGCCAAAGAAAAGGTCCCGCAAAGCGACCGCTCCACGAGACCCAGACTTGTTCTTAGCACTTTCAAGTTAGTCTCGATCACCGTTTTTCGCAAGTCTTTAGTGATTCGCGGACCAGAAAATCTTTGTCTTCGTGAATGATATATGGACTACACCCCCGTCACGCCATTCCGGCGACCGATCAATGCTGCGATCCTGAAACATCAGGCGACAGCCCGACAGGCACCCCCACCCGAAGGCGTCAACAAATGGGAGGCCCTGCGCGAACTTTCCGCCGCCCGCATCGCCTTTGGCCTCTCGGACCGCGATTTAAGCGTCCTTCAGGCGCTCGTCAGCTTTCATCAAGCAACGATTCTCGGGGCCAATGACAGCCAACTTGTGGTGCATCCGTCAAACAAGGCCATCTGCGAACGTCTGAACGGCATGCCGTGCTCGACCATGCGGCGCCATTTGGCCAATCTGGTCCAAACCGGCTTCGTTGTGCGCCGCGACAGCCCGAACGGTAAACGCTATGCGCGCCGCTACGGCGACGAAAAGGTCGCCTTCGGCTTCGACCTGTCCCCCCTCGCCCACCGCTTCCAAGAGGTTTGTGAGGCCGCAGAGGCCGTCAGAGCCGCAGAGGACCGCTACAAGCGCCTCAGGACCACTGTCAGCCTCATGCGGCGCGATCTGGCGGGTCTGGTGGACTATGGCCGTTCTGTGCGCCCCGACCTGCCCCTCTGGGACCAGGCGTCGGATATGGCAGTCCTGACAGCCCGTGATCTGCGCCGTAAACTCGACTTTGAGGAATTACGGAAGATTGAAGGACAGCTTCAAATGATGTTGGATGCAGCACGCAATGTATTTGATGGTCCAGAAACAGTAGATATGAGCACCAGTGCTGTCCAAAATGAACAGCACCATCAGAATTCAAATATAGACTCTCATGATCTTGAACTGCGCTTAGAAAAAGCGAAGGCAAAAGGGCGTGACCCAGAGACGAATGCAGCGTCTAGTGTCGAAACAACGGATCAAGAGACAGACTACGTACAAGCGTTGGATCGCAACCTTCCAAGAATTCCGCTTGGTCTGGTTACGGAAGCATGCGCCGAGTATCTGACATATACTGACGCTCCGATACGCCATTGGCATGATCTGGTCCGAGTTGCAGATATCGTGCGCCCCATGATGGGTATTTCCCCTTCGGCATGGGACGACGCCAAACAGCATATGGGACCTGAGGAAGCCGCAGTCGTCATTGTCGCTATGCTTGAACGCTTCGACGAAATCCATTCCCCTGGTGGCTATTTGAGATCGTTGTCGGCCAAAGCTGCCATAGGAGAGTTCTCTTGTAGTCCCATGATAATGGCATTGATGAAACGCAATGCTGCATAAATAGTTCACAGCTGTGAACTCTCTGCTAGCAATCCGTTTTTCTAAAAGTTCACAGTTGTGAACTCTGACCAGTGCTGGTTTCCGAATTGCATCCTCTGGTTGCTGGTCTGCTTCATCCGTTTCAATTGACCGATGGTGCTGCCCAAGGTGTGACATGGGTGCAGTGACGACTTAGAATAACGGGACAACTAAGACTTAAATCAGCTGCGACATTGCTGTGGTCCCTTTTTGCTCACACCGCTCTGAAGACTATCTGGAGACGTCTCAAGTCCGCCTTTTTGAAAGTGAGAGTCTCACGTCACCCACCTGTGGTTGGGCTCGACCTGCTCAAACAATGATCGGTTTGGGCGTGCTGTAATGGCTTGGTCTTCCACAGACGTTTGTGCGCCATTGACCACGCCCTTTGCGGGGCGTGGGCAAAGGTCGAAACTTTTTATGTGTGAAATCGATCCGTTTGAAGTGGGCTGGGGTTTGCGCGCGCGACGAAGAATCTCAAACGTCGATCAGCATTGGTAATCGCCTGTTTCACGTCAGGGGAGACGGACTGGGGGTGCGCTGATTAGGCAAAGAGCCGCTGATTTTTTTAGACAGAACCGTTAAACCCAGCTGCAGGGTCGAGGTGAGCGTCCTGAGCATTTCCAGCCAGTGTTTTCTTTGCCTCAAAAGGACACAGACTGCGCTCAATAAGTGACCGCTTTGGAAAAATACCGCTCTTTGTGGCGGTTTACTGTCAGTTAGATCCAATTTCCATTCGAATCTATCCTTAACTCGGTAAATATCGTGTAAAAACAGGATATTAAGATGAAAACTTATTTGTGGAGTGAAATCGGCGTGCTGGCACTGAGAATTTTTGCGGCCCCAGAAAGTGAAAGGGTTCTTCGGGTTTTGTGACTGACGGATGAGCGCCTTTGGGGTGCCTCGGACGGGTCCGGGCCGGATTCCGGTCTGTCTTTCCTAATGAAGGGCATTCCCATGCAAACAGGTGTCTTGCGTGTGCTGCGCGCGACCGCTGCCTCTTTGTGGCGAGACGAGCAACCACGCCAAGCCGGCCAGACGGGGCAGGGACAACGGCTTGAGCGCGAGACCGTTCTGCGTGATCTCGGCTATCTCAGGCGCGCGGCAGCATTGTCACACGCGCATGTGATCTGCGGAGAGGGTGGGACTTTCCTCAATCTTGGTTGGACCACCATTTCAACCTTCGCGCCGATTGAACGCTTTCCCTTGGCCACTCTTGCGGTCGCACGGGGGACGCCAACCATGGCACGATCCCGCATGCCCAAATGCGATGCCTCCGAGGCCATCACAAACGAAATCATCCGCCTCATCGAGCGCGGTGTTCTGCCGTGGCGCAAGCCATGGACCGCAGGTGGTAATTCTCGCCCGCTGCGTGTGGGCGGTGAGCCCTATCAGGGCGTGAACAACTTCCTGCTGACCATGCGGACCGTGATGGCGGGCCACAGCTCGCCTTCGCGATCGTGCAGAACTGCGGCAATTCGGCGTTTTGGGAATACGAAGAAGATGAAGCAGCATCAATGTCCCGAGAGCGCGCAGCGCGGCAGGGTATTGGTGCTTCAACTTATTCCCACGCCTGCGCATCATGCGCGAGACGTTCAACGGCAGCGATGCCGGCGGTGCCTGGGACTGGCGGATGGCGTACGACCTGATACAGGCCGCGGCCATCCGAGTGTTGCTGCGTGGGGACGGCGCGGAACCGTTCTGGAGCCCTCGGCTGGCTTTGGTGCTCTGGCTGCGTTCGCGGCACGGGCTGGTGCCACACTTCTGTTCAACGAGATCGATCCCTTTCGCCAGAGTCTTTTGCGCGCGGCCTACGGTGACGGGCCATGACGGCGAACATATGGATGATCTGCTGCGGACGCCGGTTCTACCTGACGTCGTGGTGATGAATCCGCCTTTCGCCTCCTCGGTCGATCGATCCCGCGACAAGCACATCGCCGCCAAGCACCTCATCGCGGCCGCAAAGCGCCTCGCGCCCGGTGGGCGGCTGGTGGCTTTCATGCCGCTTTCCAAATGGAAACCGGACCAGCCCGTCCCGATGGGCGAAGACTTTGAAGGTGTCCTCGCTTTTGATGAGGCCCATGCCATGCAGAACGCGGCCGGATCCGAGCAGGGCAGGGGGTCAAGCCCTCCCAGCAGGGCCTTGCTGGCCTGCGGCTGCAACTGGCAGCACCCCGCGCCGGCGTCTTCTACATCTCGGCCACGGGGGCGACGAGCGTGCACAACCTCGCCTATGCGGCGCGGCTGGGGCTCTGCGGGCAGGGGCCCCGAATACCCCTTCCCAAGCCGCGAGAGCCTCGTTTCAGCGATGGAGGCGGGCGGTGTCGCCGCCATGGAGGTGGTTGCGCGCGATCTAAAGACGTTTGGCCTCTACACGGCGCGTGCCGTCAGCTTTGATGGCGTGGAGTATGACGTGCTGGAACACGCGCTCACCCCGGCCCAGATCGAGATCTACGACGCCTATGTGGGCGCCTTCCGCATGATCCACCACAATCTGAAGCCGCTTTGACCGCGACCGGCGTCAACGACGCCTCGGGGGAGACCAATGCCTCGGCTGCACGCGCCTCGGCCAAATCTCGCTTCGAGAGCACCAAGCAGCTTCTTCAACCATCTCCTGATGGGCATGAAGGCCCCGACCATCATCCGCGCCATCGAAGATGACCTCACGGCGGACAAGGCTTGCGTCATTCAGGTGGGGTCGACGGGTGAGAGCTTGCTGAAACGGCGGCTTGAGACAATGGACCCCGAGGATGAACTGGTCGAGGGTGCCTTGACGCCGCGCGATTGTGTTCTCGGCTATCTCGAACAGGCCTTCCCGATCCATGCTCAAAAGCTCGTGGAGATCGACGGCAACATGGTGGTGGAACCCTTGCGGGATGAGACCGGTGCGCTCGTTGTCTCGCGCGAGGCGCTCGCCCTGCGTGATGCGGCCATGATGAAGTTGATGGCGCTGGCCCCGATCCCCTCGGCGCTCGATCAGATCCTCTGGGCTTTTGGTGATGAGGCTGTAGCCGAGGTCACGGGCCGATCAGACCGAGCGGGCGCGGGCGGCAGGTACGCTCGATCTTGGGGTCGAAACCCTGCGTGGCGAAAGGATCGAACAGGTTTCCACAGAGGATTTCTGGACCTGCCTGAAATCCAGCGCCGTGACGCGGATCATCGGGCTGGAAGTGACGGATCCGGTGCATGTGCTGGGAATGTCGCGCAACCCCGACAAGCTGCCGATGGTCAACTGCGCCTCGGTGCGTGCGGCGCTCATCTCGGCGCGGGCCATGCAGATGTATGACGAGGATAGCGTGACGCTGATGCGCAAGGCGGTGCGGCCAAACGGGTCGAGCTATCTGGGGGAGATGCGCTTCGAGTCCTCGGCCTGGGAAGAGATCGGAAGGCCCGAGTTCGCACGGCTTTGGGATTCCGAGGCGGCATCCCTGCCAAAAACCACCACGACCAAGCTCTACCTGCTGACCGCCGCCCTTGGCACCACCGCGCCTGTCGATCTGGGCCGGGGCCTGAGCCTGACCCATCGCCGGGTCGCAGGTGAGATGCGCCTCGAGCTGGGTGGTGTGGATCGGGGCATGATTGATGGCCTCAAGGCCCTCGGTTGCCTCGCCAAGATCATCGCCTTCTAGTTGCGGGTGTTCCTGCCGCATGGGGACGGGATCGACACGGTGGATATTCTGGCACGGATCGTTGGAACGGGAACGGACGCCGGACAGTATCGGCCCGGGTGGCAGCAGAATAGGCAGGGAGGCGATCATGACACTCGAAGACATCAAGGCCGCCGTCGATGCCGGGCAGACCGTGCATTGGGCCAATACGGGCTACGTTGTCCACAAAGATTGGCTCGGTCAGTACCTCATCACCTATGTGCCGAACGGCAGCTGCATCGGCCTGACCGACCGCGATGGATGCCGACAACGCCTTCACCGGCTACACCGCCAACATGATGTTCGATCTGGAGTTCATGTTGATCGAAAACAGCTCCAAGACCGAGGAAACCCACCCCGATTACCGCATCGAGGTCAGCTCGCCCCGTGGCACGCCGATCCGTGTCGGCTCGGCCCCGATGGCGAAAAGCCGCCGCACGGGCAATGACTACCTTTCGCTGCAGATCAACACGCCCGATGGCGACCTGCGCGTCAACGCCGTGCAGAACGAGGAACAGCGCGGCGGGCAGACAGTCTCGATCATCCCGTTCATTGACAGCGATGTGCAGCCGCAGGACGCAGGCGCGGGGCTGTCGCTGGTTGCGTAATTGGCACGCGCGGGGGAGACGACCTGAACCGAAAGGGGAGCCGTGGTAATAGGGTTCCCCTTTTTTCGTTAAGTGAGGCGTTTTCGCTGCGCCTGCTCACGATAGAGTGCAGCTGGAGAGACGCCAATTTGCGCGGCAACGGTGCTCCAGCCTTCTTTCGCGGGTTCGCCATAAAGCTCTATCCAGACATTCAGTCGTTCAGAAACACGTCGACGACGCATTATTTCGATGTGTGATTTCAGTCTTTGAACGTCTGAGGCATGGTTCTCAAAAAGGCGTATTGCCATTCTGGCGTCAGATTGCAGTGTCTTCAGGACGTGAGATCGAGGCAGTACCGAGACAGTTGATCTCGCTGTGACGAGGCCGTCACAATGATATCGTTCCGCGAACAAAGACGCATCGGCCACAAGGGTTCCGACCGTCGATTTAGGTAGGGTCAACGGTGTGCCGTCGTCGAGAGATCGATCTAAAGAAACCTCCCCGGATTTCACCAGAAATATCGTTCAAGTTGTACCGCGGTCAGATGAAGTGGAATTGATCGTAACGAGTGACGACCCCTCGGTAACGGCACAGATCAGAGGTTTGGGATTTTTCGGGCTGATGGCGAGTCAAGATCATCATCGTGAACACCATTTGTTGATGGCTCTTGGCACCGCAGCCCATTGAGGGCACTGCGTCACATCGCCTTGAAAACCTTCCCAAGCTGGACTTGCGAGTGGCCTGCATGTAACTACGTTGACAGCAAGAATGATCAGTCGTGGAGCGTCGATCGTCGCCGGATGGCGTTCGACTTGGTGCTGTAAGTCCGTAGGAAAAAAAGGAACGTTTTATGATCTTATCGAGAATTAATCTCGTCGCTGGACCTTTTGCCGCCTTGGCGGTTGGTTTCGCTGGATTGGCGATGCCTGGAATGTCTCACGCAGAGAACCACGGCCAGATGGCTGAGGCAGGAACGATGCATGTCATGAAGGACCCCACCTGCGGGTGTTGCGGTGCGTGGATCGCGCTGGCGCGGGAAGAAGGATACGACATTGAGGTCACGGACGTGGATAACATCATGAGCGTGAAAGCCGAAAATGGTGTGCCTGACGATATGATCGCATGCCATACCGCGACGATTGACGGCTATGTCGTCGAGGGCCACATGCCATTCGAAGCAATCGAACAGCTTTTGGAACAGCGTCCGAACGTCGCTGGAATTTCCGTGCCGGGTATGCCCTTCGGGTCGCCAGGAATGGGAAATGATCCGACCGCACGGTATGACGTCGTTGCATTTGGTGGAGAGGCCGGTGCGGGGGAAATCTTTTTTCAGGTTGGCTTGTGAAGGGGCGTTGATGGCGTATGGTCATGAGGTTGGCTTAAAACTAGAGGTGTTGTGCAGTTTGGTGGCGTGGCCTTTTTGCCAAACTGAGGCACAATCGTGCTAAACATTACCGCCTTTGCTATCGGCGTCGTTCTGGGAGGGGGGACTTTGTCCATCATGGCGCTTGGCGGGGTTGTGCGTCAGCGCGGGACTTGAGCGGCCACTATTGTCGCGATTGCAGCCTTTTACGTGGTCTTCGCCATCCAGAGCGGCGATGTAACTGATATTATCCTACACACCGTGATTGCTGTTGGGTTTCTGATAGCGTCCATAATCGGTGCGCGGACATCTGCCTGGATCTTGGCAGCAGCACTTTTCGCACATGGGATTTTCGACATTACCGTTGATCGACTTCAAGCCAGCCCCGCGCCTGACTGGTGGGGGTCATTTTGTTTTGGGATAGATCTGGTGCTTGCGTTCGGGTTGGGGGTCTTGCTGCTTCGAGGACGCACGCTGCAATAAGACTTAGCGAGACGCTTTTTGAAGCAGCCCGATGAGTTCATCGAACTTCGCTCTTTGTTCATCTGGATCGCCGCTTTGAATTGCGGTTTCGACGCAATGGGCTGCATGATTTTCAAGAACCATTTTTTCGACGCCAAGGATGGCGGACCGGATCGCCGCCGTTTGTGCAAGGATGTCCATGCAATAGCGGTCGTCTTCGACCATGCCTTTCACGCCGCGGATCTGACCTTCGATGCGCGACAAACGATCAATCGTTTTGTCTTTGCTCGTTTTCATTTTTCACCTCAAACTTTTTTTGGAACCCAATCAGCCTTCGCCTGTTGATACCCCATCAAGGTATTATGAAGGATTGGCCATGACACAGCATGACAACACTACAAACACCGCTCAGGTTTCGCACGATGGAAAACATTCTGGCGGGAGCTACGGTACTTTCTTTGCGATGATCATTACGTCCACGGTCGTGATGTATGGGTTGATGTATCTGAACAGTTATGCGCTCGATCATGTGTTCTACAGCCAGACGCGGATGTGGATGGCCCTCTATATGGGCGGGATGATGGCGATCATCATGCTGGCGTTTATGCTGGGCATGTATTCGAACCGTAAAGCGAACATCGCGATTTTTGTTGGGGCCGCGATTGCGTTTGCGGTTGGCCTCTACCTCGTCCGGTCGCAGGATACGGTTGAGGACATTTCTTGGATGCGGGCCATGATCCCACACCATTCCATCGCCATCATGACCAGTGAACGGGCCAATATCTCCGACCCACGTGTTCGCGAATTGGCTGATGCCATCATCGAGGCCCAACGGAGCGAGATTGCGGAGATGAAGTTCTACATCGACGACATTCAGGCCAACGGCGATGCCCCGGCAGGCACGCCGCGGAACGAAGAGTTCACCGAAAGCGGTCTGTGATGATGGACGCGGATATGCACGGGAATGCGTGGATGGCGGGGGGCATGATGGTGATCATGCTCCTCGTCATCGCCTTCCTTATCTCTGGAATAGTCTTCTTCGTTCGCAATTCACGCGGTCGATAGTTCAATAAGGAAATCAGCCATGACAGCAACCGATATGATCGACGGCCCGGACGTGGCCCGTGAGAAAAGCAAAGGCAATGCCAAGACGGCCTCCCTTTACCGGATGGCAATGCCGGGGCACTTGTGTCCCTATGGTCTGAAATCTCTCTCGCTGCTCAAGCAGAAGGGGTACGAGGTTGACGACAATTTGCTGGAAACCCGCGATCAGGTGGATGCGTTCAAAGAGGCGCACGACGTGAAGACGACGCCGATCACTTTCATTGATGGCGAGATGATTGGCGGTTACACCGATCTGAAAAAGCATTTCGGATATCGGGTGTTGGGCAAGGACGATACGACCTATCAACCGGTGATCGCGATTTTTGCCTGCACCGCACTTATGGCTTTGGCGATTGTGCTGAACCTTTATGACGGGTTTCCAATCCTGACGTGGCTGAAATGGTTCTTGGCGATCTCCATGGTGGCGCTGGCCATTCAGAAATTGCAGGACGTCGAGGGCTTCGTGAATGGATTTCTGGGCTACGATATTTTGGCGCGGCGGTATGTGCCCTATGGCTATGCCTACCCGTTTGCGGAACTTTATGCGGGCGTCGGTATGATGGCATTGATCGGCACCGGAAGTCCTTTGATCTGGCTTGTCGCGCCCGTCGGTATCTTTATCGGATCCATCGGCGGTTGGAGCGTCATCAAGGCGGTCTACATCGACAAGCGGGAATTGACCTGCGCCTGCGTCGGTGGGGATTCCAAAGTGCCCCTTGGCTTTATTTCGTTGAGCGAAAATCTTGCGATGCTTGGCATGGGCATCTGGATGCTGAGCCTGCAGATCGCAGGCTAAGGAGGGCGGCGGACCACTTGGTCCGCCGTTTTTCAGACCAACACAGACTGACCGAAAGAGAGGCGTGTCATGGCCGAAACGTCACAACTTGACCAGCCGATTGTCCGGTATTCCCCTTCGACGGGACCACGCAGCCCGCACGTCTGGGGAATTTACGAGCCGGATACTGGATCAATCCAGTACGTCTGCGCGGACCCGTCCACCCGGAAAGCGGCGTTGATCGATGTGGTGCTTGACTTTGATCCCGCCAGCTTTTCGACGTCGACCCGAAGCATGGAGCGGGTCCTTGATCTGGTCGCGGAGCAGAATCTGAAGGTTGAATGGATTCTGGACACGCACCCGCATGCCGATCACGCCATGGCATCAGCCCAATTGCGTGAAAGAACGGGCGCACGCACAGGGATCGGTGAAAAGGTTGCCGACATCGCAAAGCTTTGGCGGGGATTTTACAACATGCCCGACGCTTTCGACGTGACCCGTGATTTTGATCGCTTGTTTGCAGACGGGGACACCTTTCAGATCGGGGATCTGGAGGTTCAGGTGATGTTGTCACCAGGCCATACCCTGGGATCGATCACCTATGTCTGTGGGGATGCGGCCTTTGTGCATGACACATTCATGCAGCCAGACAGCGGTACATCCCGCGCGGATTTTCCCGGTGGCAGCAGCAGCGACCTTTGGGACTCGTTGCAAGCGATCCTGTCCTTGCCCGGGTCAACCCGCCTTTTCATCGGCCATGACTACGGAACCGACAACAGGGACCAGCCCGAATGGGAAACGACTGTTGATACCCACCGCAGGAAAAATATTCATGTGGGCGGCGATGTCACAAAGGCTGAATTCTTGAAGACCCGCGACGACCGCGATGCCACGCTTGGGCTGCCCGACCGGATGCTGGCCGTCTTACAGATCAATCTGCGCGGCGGGCGATTACCTGAAACGGCAGACGATGGTGAGCGGTATCTGAAAATCCCGCTCAATCGCTTTGGAAACGTGGGCTGAATGGCCGCTATTCGTCATATCTATTCACGAGGGCAGGGGCCAAAGCCTTGCCAATGTAGCGGGAAGCCGAAGGAGCGTTTGGTCAGATGAGTGCAGTCATTGCGTTGGGTGTTATCCTTTTCAATTGCGGAGCGTTGTTTCATTTCTACGGGTTGAGGTATCTCGCTCGGACGATTGATCCCAATTTGCATCCCATCAGATGTTTCGTTTTTTCGGTGCAATTCATCATTCTGTCGCATCTGATGATCGCGATGGCGTTCGCAGTAGCGTTTCAAGTTTTGGAAGACGGGTGGCAGTTGGGCAGCTTGGTTAGAAGTGATGGGAAGCCAGTGTTGTTCACGGATCGGTTTTACTTTTCGCTCGTCAATTACACGACGCTGGGGCGTGGCGACATCAATCCAACCGGACAGTTGCGGATTTTGGCAGCGATGGAAGCGTTCCTTGGTTTCCTTGTCATCACAGGATCCGGTGCGTTTTTGATGCGGGTTATTATGGGTAAGAAATTGCTTGATACCAACGATCGTCGTTAGGAACGGCCCTGCGGTCCGTCGCATTCGGCCATGCGGCCTCACCGCGGCGTCGCACCCCGGCATCCCGGTTTGCCCGCCTCGCGAGCACGTCCCTTGCCGGCCGCTCCGCCGGATTGCGCTCTGGTCTGTTTTGCGGGGCAAAACGATCCCGCCGCTTCATCCGTCTCCCGCGTCCGGTCGGGCCGTTTGCCTGCTCGTGTCGGGTAAACCTGCCGTCAAAACACACACACATGAGTGCGGAAGCATATCCTCCGGAAGGCCCCCAAATCAGCCCGCCTCAAGGATCCCAAAACTTTTCGGCGAGGTTGGCGTCAGTGGTTCGGGGTGAGAGGTGGTCGCGGAAATTAGGGCCATCCGCTAAGGTGGATCGCATGACGAAAGTGACGCTCCAAAATGAAGAAAAGAAAGAACCATTCGTCTCACTGCGCGGCAGTCGATACGCAGTATCGATGAGAGGGGGAGTTCAAAGCCAAGGTTGCGCTTGAGGCGATCCGCGAGGAGCTGACGCTTGCGGAACTGTCCGAGAGCTACGGCGTCCATCCGACACAGATCGGAACATGGAAGCGCGCCGCGATACAGAACATGGCGACTGCTTTTGCGCGTCGAGGTACGGCCCCAGAACAGGTGAGTGCTGCCGATATCGACAAGCTGCATTCGAAGATTGGCCAGTTGGTGGTGGAACGGGATTTTTTAGCGGACGCCTCGCATCAACTTCTCGGGACGCGTCCCTCTCGTGACCTTGCCTTTGGCAAGCCACTGCCGGTCAGCGGGACAAAAAATGGTGAACCGGGATCGGAAAGTGAATGACGTACTATAACTCCGAACGTCCACACGCGACGCACGGCTTGTTGACCCCTGACAAGGCCTATGCCAGCAAACACCAACCAATGAGAATAGCAGCCTAAATCAACCCATGATCCACCTTAAATCGGCTGCAAACTGGTCTAAAATTTAGGACCACCTCTGCGTGCGCCGAAGCCCGGGATGCCCGGCGTAGCGAAGCGCCGTGGCCTCGATGGCCGCCAGAACATCGGCGCGGGGCAGGGGTGCCGGACGGGCGCGTGCTGCAAAACGCAACGCGTCAGGTTCAATAGCTGGTTCATCTTCACCGAGGATCGCCAGCTCATCAGCCGCGGACCCCTCTCCGATGCCGTCATTGTAAGTGCGGGCAAAGCTGCCCTGGGAGCGGGATACGGTCAGAGAGCCATCGCTCTCCATGACCAGTACCATCTGCGCGGTGGCGGGACCCGCGAGATACCAGAAAAGGAGAAGGCTACTTGCTGCCGCCCTTATCGGTAGAGGCCAGCTTGTGTGCCGACCCCTGGCAGAGGATTTCAGCGCTATAGCCACTTTCCACGAGTTCGCGGAAACGTGCTTCCGTAACCACATTCGCTGCCTCGAGCAGGAGCATGCGCGCGCTTTTGAAGAAGCCCGCGAAGTCAGTCAGGACTACGGTCGGTTTCTGGAGCTGGTGGGGGAGTGATGGGCCTCTGGGCCTGCAACAGACTTGCACCCCTTGGAAACCAGACGCCGATAACACCCTCATATATCTACTTTCTAGATAACAGATTTCATCCGCTAGCGACGTCATAAAAGGTATGTGACGCGTGGAGAAAACAATCTGGAGTACCGGGCATCTGGCCCTGTGTCAGTCTTTGGTCGGGTCCCGAAAACACGCGGGTCTGGGGCAGAAAGACTTGGCGGACAGGCTCGACTGTCATCAGTCTCTCGTGGCGCGCATTGAAAGTGTCCAGCGACGGATCGACGTTGTCGAGTTCATCGTATTGTCCCGAGCACTTGGCTTCGATTTAACGGAGGTTCTGGCGATCGTCGAAGCCGCCACGGAGCCGGACCACAAGATTTGAAAACAATGCAATTTTGGGGCGCTCCGCTTTGGATGTCCCCGCGTGAGATCAGCTACCTCAATGAAGAGCAGTTAGCCAACATCCACCACGTGCGGCCCACGGCGCGAGTGAGCGCCTTATGACACCATGCCGCAAATTCAGCGCCATAATGCAGGACGTCAGGAAACAGTGAACGATGATAAAGGTGAGGGCGTCGCGATCGCCAATCTGATCGGGACCGATGGGTGCAGTATCGTTGGTTGGGTGTATCGCTGGACTACAGGCGCGCATGTGGTGATGTAGAACGTCTTGGGGCCCAGCCGGTATCGGAAACCCTGCCGGATCTCACGGCGGAACAGAAGCAGGAAATCGACTTCGATGGTTTGAAGCGGATTGGACGCGGCGAAGGCGGATAGGCTCTTCAGCTAGCCGCCAGTTCATATGTGATGGATAGCGTCCGCCGGCATACCGGACATTGGGGTCGCATGCGGCGAACGCGGACTCTGAGCCCAGACCTCTCGGATGCTGCACAGCGTACCAATGCCCGCTCTCCGGACTGGGTGCGCTGGCGGCTGACTTCAATCAACTGGTCAGAGTTTCCACTCGAACCCGACGGCTTCTTCGGATGCATCCCAAAGCCGCGACATGACCGCTTTGTCGTAGGCGTGGGCGTTCAATGTGCCTTTGCCGACAAGGCCAACCATTTCCATGCGACCCGTTGGGCCATAAAGGGCGCGTTGCTCGGTCAGGGCCTCTTCGGTGGCACACATGACCTCCGGGTAGGAGCCTTGCTCTGCAGTCTGCACCATTGGCGTCTTGGTCATCAGCCAGAAAATCAAACGCATGACGCGGCTTCCGCTCGTGGTGATCAATGACGTCGCCGATGAGCCGGGATGACAGACGAAAACCTCGACGTCCCTACGCCCCGCCGCGGCCAAACGGTCTTGCAACTCGTAAGCAAACATCATCTGCGCCAGCTTGCTCTGGGAATAGGCGGTGTTCGCGCCGTAGCCCTCATCCCAGTTCATATCGTCAAACTTGATGGTCTTGAGGCCCATATTGTAGCCGAGGCTGGCGACAACCACGATCCGGCCCTTACTTTCCGCGATGCGATCAAAGAGCAGACCGTTCAGCAGAAAATGCCCATAATGGTTGGTGCCAAGCTGGCTTTCGAACCCGTCGACGGTCAGCTTGCGTGTCGGCACCTGCGCGATGGCCGCGTTGTTGATCAGCGCGTCGATCCGAGGGACCGTCTTTAGAACGTCTTCGGCCGCCTTGCGCACGCTGTCCAGAACGGACAGGTCCATGCGGATGAAGCTCACATCGGCCTGTTCGCCAATTTCCTGTTTCAGCTCCGCGATGGCCGCCTCGGATTTCTCGGCCGAGCGGTTCAGCATCACCACCTTGGCGTTCTTCTTCAACAAGATGCGCGCGGCCTGAAAGCCCGCGCCAGCGTTGGCGCCGGTGATGATGTAGGTCTTACCCGACTGGTCGCCGAGGCGCTCGGGTGTCCAACCTTTAGGTCCAAATGTCGTATCTGCCATGTTTTGTCTCCTGCCAGTCCAGACTGGCGGTTAGGGATGTTGTTTCTTGAAAGCACAGATAGAACCGGATTGGGCGGGCAAACAGGCGATATCCTCTCGATTTCTTGCCCAATCGTCTCAAACCTATTGCAAAGAGGAAAGTCCTCTGCCAGCTAATGTGCATGAGCAAAGACCAGATCAAAACCCTGATCGAGCGTCGTCTGCCAAAGGCAGGCCTTGTCGATACTGCACTGAAGGGCGTGCAGCTTTTCCGCGTGACCGAGGCCATGCCCTGCGTGCCTGCTGTCTACGAGCCCACGGTGGTGGCTATTCTCAGTGGCAGCAAGGTCGCTGTTCTGGACGGTGAGCACCACGTCTACGGCAGCGACAAATACCTGCTGTGCCCAATGACCTTACCGGTCGAGGCCGGCACGCCACAGGCGTCCGAATCTGATCCACTGCTCGGCGTCATGATCTCATTAAATCCGCGAATGATGCGCGAACTCACCATGGAGATCGAGACCGCCGCTGGTGGCAACAGACAATCGCGGGATGGCGCGCCATCAGCTTTGGCATTGGCGTCCTGGGATGGTGGTTTCACCCAGGCACTGCTGCGGCTTCTCGATTTGCTCGACCATCCGGTTGATCTGGAGGTGCTCGGACAGGGGCGATTGCGCGAGTTGTGTTATGCAGTGCTCATGGGCGAGGCTGGGGCCGCCGCAAGACGGGCTTTTGGTGTCGGCAATGAAATCGCGCACACCATCGACTACCTCTCAACCCACCTGAACGAACAGGTCACCATCGACGACATGGCCGACCACGTCGGCATGAGCCGGGCGGTTTTCCATCGACGGTTCAAGGAAGCCACGACACTGTCTCCGATACAATTCGTGAAATCCATGCGGCTGAACCACGCCGCGATGAAGATCGCGGAAGGAAAGACCGTGTCGGAGGCAGCCTGGGACGTGGGCTATCAAAGCGCCTCTCAATTCAGCCGCGAATTCAAGCGGATGTACGGCCAATCACCCCGGCAATGGAGCAACGCGGCGCAGGTGCCAGAACGAATAAATTAGGGGCGCACTCCGCGATTCAGACACACAGCCCCGAAAAGGAAAAACTCTATGGACATCCTAGAGACATCGACCGACTGGGCCCGGGCGGAACTGCTGTCAAACGGCCTATTTGCTCTTTTCGGAGTGATGTTTCTCGTGGCCAGCCTTCTTTCCTGGTCGAGGGGAGAAACCGACATGGCCATGGCGTTCGTGCTCCCGATGTTCGTTGCCGGAGTGCTGATGCTGATCCTCGGCGGCGGGCTATTCTACGGAACGTGGAAAAGTTTAGCAGGCTTGGCGACTGCCTTCGCCGAAGACGCTGCGGGCTTTGTCGCCGCGGAGATCGAGCGCGTTGACCGGACAATGGCGCAATATGACACGGCGGTTTTCAAGGTTATGCCGCTGATGATTGCTGCTGCCGCTCTGTTGGTCGTTTGCGTGAATAGCCCCGGCTGGCGCGCGGCATCTATTACGGCAGTCATCTTTCTAGGCCTCATCATGCTAATCGACAGCAACGCCAATGCTCGGTTGGAGGCTTATAAGACAAGCTTGGTTCCGGCACTGTCTGGTCGTTAGTTCTATGAGACTGCAACCGAAGGCCGGACGCGATAGCCAGCTCGCGTTCGTGATGGATGTCCGGCGTGAGGGGTGTTGCACCCATTGTGTGCGATGTAACAAACTTCCGTTTTATCCCGCTCAGCTGACCTCGGCATCGACAGCTGCGAACGACCGGTGATTGAGTAACTCCGAGCACTCAGGTCAATACGGATGAATGCCAACGCTGCCTTTGTCGGCACCAGTAGTTCACCTGCTCAAAGCCATAGTTCCCTTCGTAGTCACGCCAGTCGACGAAGACAGGCACAGGAGGATCGCGCAATTGATTGGATATGTCTGAGCGCGGGCGGGTATCGGGAGCGACGTACTTGTCACAGTCAGAGCGACTGCGACCGAGGGGAGGAGCTTCTTGAATAGATGACGCATGCTGACGGCCCTCTGTGACAGGGCCTAGCATACATACGAAAGTATA
>JACLAD010000028.1_pt1 | contig 23006 bp, 11 predicted proteins | sample 8027901 | NCBI WGS metagenome assembly JACLAD01 (sample SAMN15725071, study PRJNA655200) | protist metagenome | isolation source: fluorescence activated cell sorting (FACS) single amplified genomes of... | place: Spain: Blaines Bay Microbial Observatory, Mediterranean Sea | collected 2016-07-05 | reverse complement strand
CATTGTCGTCGATTGCAGAAGAGGAGCCAACCTTGTCTGGAACCTTTGTGGTGGCAGTATCAGTAGCTGTAGGAGTAGATCCGAACGTACCACCGCCAACATGTTCAACACGGTTCAAGGAAGTGTCGATAACTTGAACTTTGTTCGAAGCGTCCTCCTGGCTCAAGCGCGCGGCCATACGCTCACGCAGTTTTGTACTATCAACGTCGTCAAGGGATACCACCGGCGAATCTAGATTTTGTTCTTGTAAATTGGTAGTGGTAGATTCTTCAGAAAGAGTAACAGGCGGTTCTGAAATGGTTTTGGTAGAAGCGCCCTTGAGGTCCATGATGTTGGACATCATGTACAAGCATGCGCCCATGTAGGCTAGCTTGACAACAATGCTGGCCGTATGCTTGTCCTATATCATACAACAAATTTTCGATTTAAAAGTTCATGAAAATGAGAAAACTGAACAAAACAAAATGCGACAACAACATTGTTGTTTTGTGAATTTTAAACAGGTAATGTTTTTAAGATGTAAATGGGTACCTCAGAGTTCCACTTCATGATCATGGAGCCGAGGGCGAAGGAGAAGGCGAGGAACATGTGCATGACTCTGGTAGTGCTCTCTGCATGTCTTGCACCTTACAAAAACAAATAGACAAACAGCAAAATCAACGAAAACAAATGTAATTTCTTGTGTGGCATTGATTTATCATGAAAGAAATACTTTTTGCAGTACTGCCAGTATCGTCAGAGGAGTCCTCGCCTTGAAGAGCCAGAACCGAGGTCACGGCCAGACAGCACAACACGCCGGTGATTCGTTTCATATTCGTTTTTGCTTTTCTAGAGTTCTTCTACTTTTACCACTTCCTACTAGATAGTAATTTATGTAATTGATTTATGTAAGAAACAATTACTAGTCAGAATTTGTATCTGTACGGTTTTGGCTTTTGTATGACTAACCTTGGATAATTTGTAGTATAAATGTTGTTGTTTTGGTTGAATTTTTCGTATTCGTAAAAAAGTAATGGAAATGGTAATGATGGGGTCATGGAGTGACATTTGAAATATTTTGATGGTTCGTACGACACGTAACACAAAGCACGAATTGTAAGAATTTGAAATTCACGCCACAATAATTTTTCTGGTAGAATATTTTATTTTTGAAAAAATTCTTGTGTATTTTTCTTGACCCAATGAATAACAAATATGAAATGTAGAAACTATGGACCGTAGAAACAATGCTCATCTGACGTGTCGACTAAAACGCACTTGAAACTATCTACCAAGACAGCCACACATGTCTTATCCTTTTATTTTGCAAAAACAGTAACAAACAAACGCGAGATGGCCTGGAGTTTTGTCAAAATTGTGGATCAATGGTAATATTATGCTAAAAAATTGTAGCACACGCCATGCAATGTAATCATGGTGATTGCAACTCGGCTAAATTACGATCGAATGATTTCATTCCTAGTATGGCGCGACTTTTGCAAAATCTCGACGCAACACATCCCTATGGCGTCTATCAAAATTGTTTTATATTAATATTATTGATATTGTGATAGCTGTACTGAGCTATCATCGAACGATCCCATCTTGTGTCTGGTACACTTTGATGTTTCCTGACGGATCATACACATGTGTGATTGCTGCAAAATTTCGATGCTACGAGTCAATGTATCATCTGTCAAAAATTATTGTTTTAACGAATCATCAAAATTAGTTGTATTGGTAAACCAAAATACCAATGAATAGGTTTACTTTTTTTAATCATATTTAAGTATTTGTTCTTTTGTTTTTATACATTTTGTGGTGAACGTCACGACGTCTGAACGTTCAGGTTTGATAATAATCTCGTTTAATCTATTGAGGTCCCGCAGCCGTGCTTACTTGGCCACATGCCTCTCTGACCATTTCCACGAAGCGATCCTGGATTAGTGTCTTGTCATCTTGGACAGATCCCTGGGCTGCTTCTTTCGGCTCATCGCGCATGTTCGTGACACACACTCGCAGATACGGACCGCCTTGCGCCTGCGATGCTGATTCCTGGTCATTGCCGGATCTGCTCGACTGGCTTGCTGGCGTTACGTCGATGGTTGGTCGTTGGGCGGAGGAGGAGGAAGATTTCGATGCATCCTGAGGTGGCACTGAGGATTCCTCGCCGCCTGGCTGAGCGCTGAGGAACACATCAAGATCCATGCGCTTTGGAGACGTGCCCAGTTCTTGTTTTGCCAATTTTGCAGCCTGTTGAACGACTCGCGCAGAGAGATCGGGCATGTTCAAATCTTTGCACAACTCGGACATTGTGATTTCTTTGTATGCCATGCAACTCAAGGCTTTGTGTATGCCATGCAAGTCAAATTGCGTTTTTCCACTGAAAATGGTTTCGTCGTCCCTTTTGTGCATCGCCTGACTGAAACAATCGACGGCATTTCCGATTTCCGAAGCCTTCAGGTCAGGGAATTTCCCATCAAAACACTCCTCCGCTTTCTTCTTGGAGGTTTTTATAGTGGAAGCATTTGACCGTAATTCGACAAGTCTCGTGTGATAGATTATATGTTTTAAGTGTTCATACAACTTCGGACACTTTTCGTAATGTAGACTGTAGTGGCCGTCAGAACCGTGTAACACAAGGTTTTGATGCTGTTCAACAACATGTACAGCCATTGATTGCCGGCTGGTGTTCCATGCGGCGTCCAACAGTATGTCCCACTCAACAAAACGACGCTCGCGGTTGTCAAGCTCACATATCTGCCAATACAGCTGCTCAAAGATATCCTTGCGATTCATCTGCGCCGCGTACTGCCACGCCGTGACTGAACTCTCTCTCGCGGGGTCGTCGCCGAACTGTAGCAAAATTCTGGTGTTGGATGGGGCAGACATAGCAGAATAGTGAAGAGGCGTCTTCCCCGAATTATCAAAAATATCGAAGCTAGCTCCTGCGCTGAGTAAATGGATGGTGACGTCGCTCAGCTCGTCGTCCATGGCTGCATGGTGAAGCAAAGTGCGGCCTTGGGAATCCTGTTCGTTGACTTTGAGCAAAGGTTTCTTGAGATCAGCCGGTTCGTCAATCAGTGGATGCTTGTATGGACTGGCCTTCTGAATTTGTTTATGGTCCACACTTAGGTTCCGTTCCCCTTCGGCCGGCTGAACGATGATGTTGTTGCCTGGCCCAAAGCTTTTCACCTTGCCCACATGATGTGAATCATTGTCTGACGTACGGAAAAATACCGCAGACTGTGTGAAAATCAGATCCTCTGGTGGAGCGTCAGCAGAAATACCTTCAGAAAACTGAACCGTGAATTTGATTCCATCAAAATTGATGATCTCTCCAACCTGGCCGTTGAACGCCTCGAACTTTGATGACGCAGTGCAGAGCATTGCGTGCTGGTGCATCGGGACTGCATACAATTGTTCTGGCTTCATGTAAAGCGGGGGGCCCTCAGACCCCAGTACATCCACCTCGTACGTGTAGGATGCAAACGTGTCACCGATAATGTATCGTTGCACTTGTCCGACAAAATGCCTTCCCTTGGAGGTGCCAAACACCCATGAAGATTCCTCTTGTGTAAAAGTAACGCCTGCACGTTCAGTGGTCATTCGATTCTCGTCGTGGATCTTCTGAAGTACTTCGGCAGGATTCGGGTGAGTCGCAAGACGGTGTACGGCTGCATTGAAATCGCGGGTGGAGACATGATGCTCAACGGTGTTGGAAGCACCGCTGCTGAAATGGTGCACGGACCCATTTGGAATCCTGTCCGTCGGCTGAAAAACAAAGCCCAGATTCGACTCTGAGACACCCGAGGGAACGTGCTTCAAAGTGATACTGACATCAGCGACCGAAACGCCAATATTGGCCGTGAACACGTCGAGCGACCCGGCCCAAGTTGCGATAGTTCCCAGGCTGACAGAACGTGGCTTGCCGTGACGATGACCAGGTATATTGATGCTGTTGATGTCTTGGCCATGTAGGTGTAGCTTTTCACAAATGGTGTGCAAACTCTGAAGGTTGAGACGATGCATTCTTTCAAAACCTATGGACATCATCCCACTGACTAGTTCTAGCTTCTGGAACGATACATTCTTGAGAGATGGAGACATGATGTGTACGTCATGGGATGCAATGAGACTAGGGAATTCCAGTGTCTCTAGACTTTGAGAATCAACGTAGATTTCATTTTGAAACAATGTTAAACAGGAATTTGAAGAACCACTTGTTATTTGGATGCCCCCGGAGACATCGCGTAAAGAAGGCAATGATAATGATTTGAAATAAATGGATTTGGATGCAATAGTTAGAGATCCACGAACAATGCGTAAGTTGCTCAAATCGATGAATTCCAACTTTGGGCAATCAATCAAGAGTTTGCCGCCGACTTCTTCTAGATCGGGCAGGGATAGTTCCGTTAATTCTCGTTTTATAATTTCCAAATCACCGGGCACAGACTTTCCTTGGGCAATTTGAAAATTTTGTTGCTGGGGTAAAATTTCAAAACGAATTTCGCGGCTTGTCGACCGTTTGGATAAATCTTCGAAGTCAGCAAGAGTTAGGTATTCGGATTCCTGCTTCGTGCCTTGAAAATTCTGCAATAAGCGACCCATGTAGATTCTTTCGATGGCCTTGCCGCGCACGTGAATTTTTTCAGCCTGCTGTAGACCCCGTATATCTAGAGACGCCATCCTGTTCACCGCTATGAAAACATCCCGAACATTCTGAACCTTCGGCAAAGATAATGTCTTGAGAGACTTGGACTTGACGTAGAAATGATGACCAGCTTTGTCTTCTCCTCTGTTAATGGCGAAGTAGTCGGAAGGAAAACTTTCTAGTTGTGGCATCGACAAACTTTGTATGCCAGGGCTGCAAAGCGAAAAACTTTTACCGATATGTTGCAAAGCAAGAAACTCGATGGATTGACCCCTGTGGTGTAATTCAAGACTGAGAGACACTTCTCGGAGCTTAGGCACTTCTATGTCCATATATGGACTTATGATTGATCCAGCATGTTCCAAATCGGGAAACAATTGTTTACTGCCATTTGTTATACTTGGATTTCTATATGTTCTAAGACCAATCGTTCCTTTCACAGTCTGCAACTTGGGGAATAAGAAATTCCTATGTGTGTCACCAGTTTTGTCGATATATAATGACCCATGAACTATCCTTAGATTGGCAAAATCTAAGTTTGGTATGTGACCCTCAAGATGGATCGACCCGTGAACCTCCCGAAGTTGTTGGAAAACGATCGAATTAGTGTGTCGGAAAACGTCAGTACCGACGATGGTAATATTACCGTGAACGACACGTAACTCATTAAAATCTAGCGACGTAACCCGATTGAGATCTTTCCAACCTAGGAATGTGTTTGGACCTTCTTGACTCACTAGCTGTGCCATTCGCATGTAGAAATCCATCCATCGAAGTTCCTGCTTCGAATCACCTAAATCAAGATCTATATCGAACGCTTCTGTTACCTTAGCTAAAGATGAAGGCAACAGATGCCTTTGCTTTACGAAAAAGCTATCAGCGTCGATAGTCGAAGAGAACGTAGTGATTATCTCTTGCCTGGAAACTGTCAAAACGCCACAGCCACCAAAAAATAGTGCCTGTCGCTCTGACTGATAGTTTGTAGAAATAGAGGATAGAACAATATCAATGTCTGATCCTCCTGCGAGTCGACCTATTCTTGATATTTCTACTCGGCCGTGCCCGTCGATCAACACTTGCCTACTACCGTTCACATGTTTGTCAACGATTATGCCTCGTTTATCATGCAATTTATGTTCCATGCAAAGCGTTCGCACTGCGAATGCAAGCCCACAACGATCAAGCGTGTAGCATTTCAGTCGCACAATCTCTCCGATACCTTCCACCTGGATAACAAAATTAGTAGCATGTGTCCATGGGGTACTTATTGTTGATCGTACAACACCTAAAATTGTTTAATATCTACGATCTTTGAAGTTTGGAATTTGGATGTTTGATAATTGATTGCATTGAAAGTATCGTGTAAGTTACAAATTGTCGCTTGCTAAGCTTCTCAGCGCTCTGGGATAACCAGCCCCCCTCAAATGCATCAGACACTGCGCCGCCAGTCTGTTTAATTTTTCGAAATACAAAACGTCATACAAACTTAAACATTTAATCATTTTTGCATGTATAAAAATGGTAACGCTAATAGTTGTTGGTACCGATGGTGAACGAGCATCTCCATCGGGCAAAGATGCCCGATCAATCCAATCTAATGACGAAACTCGATCACAAGGCAAACGAGTTCCATCGGGACCCGTGACGTATGTTTGCCAATTAAGCGAAACATTTCCTGCTAGGACAGATCTGAACGCAGATCGTAGAGGCTCCTTGCGTTGAATGAACAAACGCGCAGCCTTGGCGTGCCTCTCGAACCGCTCGAGCCGATCACTGATCTCCTTGGTGGTTTCCACAGCGCCTAATGCTTGCAACTTTTGCTTGGTAATGCTTGTCCTCCGAAACATGATGAAAAATGCATGCTCCAAATGGTCAACGAAGACGTTCGTACATTTCTTCAAAGTTTCTTGCTCCAATTTTTCAATACTCTCCTTGAGATACGGTATATGTGGGCTTTTCTCAAGCAAATCGATACCTTCGCACAAATGTTCGACCATTCTCACGACCTAAAAGATTACAAAATGAATTCCAAACATCGTAGGTGACGCACTTGAGAAAGTTCGTGGTGCAGCGCAAGGCAAAACACCATGCACACACAAAAATCAACGCACAAGATTGAACACGTACCGTTGAATCGATTTCCTGCCGCAACATTTCTGTCGGTGCCACAACAAAAGAAATACCTTCATCAGATTGGTTTTCCAACTTTACCACAACATCATCGTTGTAAAAACCAACAACGGTGCCATGCACGACTCCACCTTCCGATGTCAACACCATATTTGGAGCGTTAGGGCTGATGGTCCATTCGCTGTTGTTGTCTTTACAAGCAATATGAAGATTGGCTTTCCCCAACCTAAAACGAACCTTTGACATCATCGCGATTGAACGAACCTACAACAAAAATGCAAAAATGAACAACACAAACAGACTTAAATTTTATAGTAAACATCGTAGGTGACGCACTTCAGAACACCACGCACCCATACAAATCACCGCAAAAGATGAGCATCATTTCGATTGCTGTGATCAATTTTAATACTTTCCCTCAAAGGTTACTTTCGAGCATGTAAACATGTACTTCTTCGGTGTTTGTCACTTTTTTGATATTTTCGCTTCTCAAAAAGTTCATTTCGAACACGCATAGTATAACTATTTCGATTTTTGGCACTTTTTTGATATTTTCGCGCCTCAAGAAATTCTTTTTGAACATACATAGTGGCAGTATTTCGATTTTTGACGCTTCGACGTTTTTCTCAAAAAGTGCGTTTGGAGCGTTTTGAATATCGTTAAATAGTTTCGTGACAGTGCGACATTTGGCATATTCACAGACAAAACAACAACGGCGCTTCGCGCTGCAACAAAATCTCTGAATAGTGAAACATCGAAATATCTTGGGTGCGATTCTGATGAAAAAACAATTTTAATTGCGTGACGTGACGTACTTCCTCTTTCGTCTGAGGCAGCTTGGGCATTGTATTGATTTCTTGATGCTCAGATACAATGCCATCGTGCAGCGTAGATTCCGACGCGGCATAACATCTACGCCAAAATTGACCCCGCATATCGGTAACTTTTTTCAAATTCGAACCTTTGAACAAAAACTGTTGCTTTTTGGTACCGTCGAAAGAAACAATCCACTTGGTTCGAGGATCTCGAGGATCTTGGTCAGGGGTCACCATCCCCTGGATGACCCCTACCCCCACCCCTAACGTATTCTTGTATTTCTCGGTCACCTTCTTGTATTTCTCGGTCAACTCTTCTGGGAGACTGTGAACCTCAACGCAGTCGTGCGTTCTCAAAACGTCTTGTGCCGCCTATCGTATTTTTAGAAACAAAAATTGATTTGTTAATTTATTAGTTGAGAATAAGTGTCGAATAAGACACTAGTGAAGCCGACGCTTCATAGTAGAGTATTACCGTGAAGCGCGCTGCTTCGCGCCGCAACAAAATCTCTGAATAATGAGTGAAACATCGAAATATCTTGGTTACGATTCTGCTGAAAAACAATTTTAATTGCGTGGCGTACTTCATGTTCGGTCTGACCCGTCTTGGCGACGTCTCGTTTAGAAACATTGAGTGCAGCCTGTTTTGCGCGTGCACCTGTGTCTCGATTAGAAATATTGGGTGTAGCCTGTTTTGCGCGTGCACTCAGCATGTTCGTTAGTGTCATCTGCGTTAATGCCTTTCTAACACTCGTCCGCCCTGTATCAGAAGACCCTACATCCGCAGCTAAGGCAAACGGAACCAACGCGCTTAAGCAGCGCAACATACCTGATAACAAATAACACAAAACAAACTCCAACAATGCTGCACAAGAAACTCAAACTTGTTGTAAGTTCGTATTGTAAATGCTTTGAAAATTTGCATTATAATAAATATTTACCCGAATAAGTCAACCTCATGGGTGTCAACCTGTCCACGTTGAAGCAGTAGCTCTGTCTTCTTTATGTAGTATATTCGATTGTTCAAAATTGAGACTTGTAACTTTTTTGTATTAGAATTCCACGTTTTACTGGTCGATGTTTCTAGTTCAAGCTGGAAAAACCTTCAACTTGTTGTAAATGTAGTAATTTAATTTGTAATCAGCTTGATCCATCAGAAATAACGTTGATGGCTTGTTCAATTTTTTGTTTTATTGCTCGCGATTGTTTTTAGTTTGTGATCTGTTGTATGTTGTGCACAATGCGATTGTCTTGCAGAGGACTGTTTTAGGGTGGGGTAGAAGGAAGAATCAGGAACCGACCATTTTATTTTCATACAAATCCAAAAAAATGTTACAGACACTAACAAAAAACTACTACTACACGATACACACAAAAACTAACTATGAATCGACCAATAACTACTAGATCGCGACTCATTCCATCACGCTTGCTAGAGTTTTGCCAATACATCGTGGCCAACAACCAAATGGTAAGAGAATTCAAAAAATACTAGTTCATTTTGCATTGCGAAACAATACTAAAAAATGTAAAAACGGTAATTACGATACTTTATTTGCATGGTTATCAGACATTGATTTAGTTCAATGGGTGCACTGATCCTAAATCTGTGATGAACGAAAAAGCAACGTTTAAACTCAATAAAAAATTCAAAAATTAATCATATTATGTTGTAGGCTTGACTGTTCTGCGCGAGCACAAAGCTGCTGCCCTATTGCCCATTCAATGCGGCGGTAACTCCGTTGACAAAATCAGTCTGGAATTTGAAATTCGGTGGCTGCTGGCCCATTTGTTGAGTGAGAAGTTGGTCGATTTGTTCTGGTTTTACAGGTTGTCCATTCGCTTCCTCGACCTTCTGGGCCACGATGGTGATGGTCTGCTGGCACAGATCAGGCTTTCTCAAGTTCCGGCAGAGGTCAGGAAGGTTAAATTGGCGGCCTGACTCATGAAGAGATGCTAGGTCCGGCACAGAAATGCCTTCGAAAATTGAAAGATCATCGTCGCCCTTGCTGATCTGTTTGCTGAACACAGCAATTGTACTCTTGACTTGATCCAATGTTAGATCTTCGTACTCAATTGAATAGTGCGTCTTCGCCTCTGCTGCCGCAAGAATTGGGGGCATCCTACGATTTGTTATCAAATCCAGCTTTTTTGCATCCAAAATCTGTTTTTTGATGTGATCCCATAATTTTGGACTTTTATCATAGAAAAAGTTATATGTGCCGTCGGAACAAATGATTTCAATACTTGGCAATCTTTCGTCCACCCAGTCTTGCCCGTCTATTGACAAAGACGGCATAGTGTTTTGCTGTATTTGCTGTCGACAGGAAGCCAATACGGCGCGAAACATCTGCTCCCACTCGAAAAATCTCCGTTCACGATTGTCCAACTCGCATATTTGCCAATACAGTTGCTCCAAAATATCCTCGCGGTCGAGAAGTGCTGCATACTGCCAGGCTGTCACGGCACTCTTTCTGGATGGGTCGTCGCCATAACGCAACAAAATACCTGCGTTGACCGACGAGGTCATAGCAGCGTAGTGAAGCGGCGTGTGGCCCGCATTGTCGAAAATATCATAGCTTGCGCCTGCATTCAGCAATGCGATAGTGAAAGGACTGAGATCATCATTCATAGCTGTATAGTGCAGCAATGTGCGGCCTCTGAAGTCGCGACGGTTAACAGAGAACTTTGGCCGCGCCAAATCAGCGGGCTCGTTTTGGAAATGATCACGGTAAGGGCTTGCTTTCTCCACCTTTTCAAGGTCCACGGAGTCCTCATCACTTCCCTCCGCCTTGACCCTAACTGCATTTTTGTCCTCGTCAAAGCTCTGCACTTTTCCAAGTTGATTGCCGAACAATACAGTAGATCCCTTGAAAATCAACTCCTCAGGCAAGAATGAGCCTTTAGTTCCATTGTCAAATTCAACAGTGAATTTGCTTCCATTCCAATGTTTGACGGTGCCAAATTGGTGTTGGCTGATCCGCGACGGGGCTTTACCAATCATTACTCGGTCATCAATAGGTAAGGAATGCAGTTGCTCGGGCTTGACGGGCACCTCGTCGACTCTTGTCCCATCGGCGTTTTGCAACTCGACGACATACTCATAGAATCCTTTTTTGGTTTCCATCTGGATAGACTTGACAGATCCGATCAGATCCTTTTCGAAAGGTCCACTCACCCATCCAGACACATCAAAAGACTCACCAGACAGAATCGTCTCCAATTCTTTCTCAATAGCATGTAGATCCTTCGTCCCCGCACGAATGAAATGTTTTTGTTGTAAAAAGGACAAAGCTTCGAGGAAGTTTCCGTTGCGGAAGTTTTCCTGAAAGGTTTGCTCACTATGGTTTGTGATCTGAGGCAAAATGCCATCGGCTTTCCAAAGGCTGGAAAGGCCGATGGGCCTTTGGAAAGCCGAGGGCGCGGACGATGCCTTCGCTGTTGCAACAACAATGGATATCGCTGGTACTTGTATTCCGAGAATGTGCGGGAACATTTCCGGACAGAACTCTGCCCATGCGGCAAACGTTTTAAGATCAATCGGGAGCAATAACGTACCAGGGACGCTGATACTGTCAATGCTGTGACCGCTCAATGCAATTTTTTCCGCAACCTTCTCGAGTTTGCCAAGGTGAAGATGCTGAATGCGATGATTGAAAATCAAGGAAAATACACCACCAACCTCTGAGAGCTCGCTAAACCTTAATTTTCTGAAAAACTTAGATTTGGTTGAGATGTGGACATCCCTGGACACAGTGCTCAAAGCGTCAAGCTCAATCAACGTAATTTTTGGTACTTCGATGAATATCGATCCAACAACACGTTTCAATGCATTAAGCCTGAGAATATCTAGGTCTGGAGATTTGATGCACACATCGCCTGGAACGTTTGAATCGCATGTACCCATTTTGAGACCACCACCGAACTCTGACAGACTTTTTAGATCCAGTTCTTTTAGCTGGGGACAATCAATTGTCACAGAACCATCGATTGTGGCAAGCCTGGGTAGAGATATTTTTTCAAGAGATTTTGATCCAATTATTACAACAGGTCCGGCAACTCTTGTCAAATTTGGCAAATCTACAGACTGCGCACTAGAACAATCAATGAGGATTCCGCCCACTTCTTCGAGGGCTGGCAATTGTAGTTCAGAAATGTTTGCCGCTTGAATTTCGAGCTTTCCGGTTACCCTGCGCAACTGCTTCAAATCTAGTCCACCATCTTGAAGAATTAAGCTGGTTACTTTCTTTTTGCTTTTGCCAAAGGCAACAAGTTTTTGTTGAACGTTGCTTTCGGACGCACTTGACTCGTGCTCTCGTGGGGCTTCGGGACGTTTCGAGATCACGACGGAGCCGCCAACTTCCTGCAGGTGAGGAAGAAACACCTTTTTGAGACGTGTTGCATGGATGCTCAAGTCGCCCTCAACCTTTTGCAGTCCGGATAAATCGAAATCTTTCAGCTTTGGTGAGTCGATACTCACATCGCCTTTTACCAACTGAATGGCAGACATGTCCACCTCTTCAATCGTTTGCTTCATGTGTAAACCACCGATGGTCTTGACAGCCGGGAAATACTTTGAAAACTGGAATGTCGTTGGCTTTGATTTTGGAAGTTTTTCATCTTGATTGTTGACTGAAAAATCCAGATTTTGACGAATGTATTCTTGAATACGTTCTGACTGTATTTTAGATGGAAGAACCATACTCGTGATTTGCTGGCGGTTGGTCGTATCGCTTAGAAATTGATCAATACAAATCTCACCACCGATGCTGTGGACGAACCTAGGGGTTGGCAGCTCCTGGATATCGTCAAAAGATAAAATTGTCTCTTCGAAATCCCGGGACTTCTCGAATGTCACATCGAAGTGGCCGATCTTGATATTGGTATTGAAATTGGTCTTCTTTTCGCCGCACTCCAAACAAATATCACGTTGGCAATTGTGTCCAATGGCTCGACTGCTGTAGTGTGGCAATGTTCGAGAAAATGTCTTTTTGCATGCCGGGTTAGAACACGTAAAAACGTCATCCGATTCTTCCGCATAAAGCGGCAATTCCATGCGGTGTCCAGAGTCATCGACGTGATGACATTTTGCTACAGGATATTTGCATTTCTCGTCTTCAAAACGGATTTCCGATGTAGGCCATGATACGGCCATGTTACGCTGGGAATTGGCGAGTGTTCTGTCACGGTATTCAGGCCCGATTGATATTTCGTGAACGTTGCCTATACCCGCAGACTTGCTGCATGCCTCGAGGATCGACATATCGCTCATGCTTTCAAGCAGGAAACGTTTTTGATTTTTCCCGAGTCCCGCTGTAAGATGAATTCTCTGGTCACTCACGAAATCCCTGTAGGACCCGTAAGCATCGATTCTTTTGATGTCGGAACCATGCAATATGAATCGTTGGTCGATCTGGCACAACTGAATGCATAAAGAATCCATTTCGAAAAACTCCAAGGAAAAACTACCATGTACCTTTTTTAGCTTTGGCAGAGCAACCTCCTTCACGGATATAGACTTAATTGTCACATCTCGATCAACGCGCAGCAAATTTGGTAACTTCAACGTCTTGATGCTATGAGATTCGACGGTCAATTCTCTGGCTCCCCTAAGCTTCGGAAGCTGGAGATTTTGAAGAGAACGGGACTGGATGGAAATGAAGTGATTATCATAGGATGCGTTATCACCAGAAGGTATGTTGTTTGTTGGTTCTTCTGTGACGCGAACCGACTCAAGGTCTTGCGTTTTGAACGAATTCAAATTTATAGATTTCAAATTCGGGCAAACGATGACCAACGAACCTTTGACTTCAAATAGCTTGGGTAATTCGATTGAAATGAGGGATTTAGACCGGATTTCAATGGGACCGTCAACTCGGCGCAGCCTACTCAAATTCAATGATTCCATCTCCGAACACTGAATCGTGAGACTGCCATGAATTGCCTCAAGACTTGAAAATATCAACGTTTCTAGCTTTCCGCTTTGAATATACACGTCACCCGTAATAATTTGTACGCGACTCATCTCTAAATATTGTGTGGTCCAATTTACAAAACGAAACTTGCCTATTGTATTGACAGCTGGAAAATACAACGAAAAGAAAAACCTGACAAAAGAAAAATTGCTCGAATATTTTATCAGATGCCCCTCAGAATCTCTGGTCCATTCTCCAAGATTCACCGGGCCTTCAATTTTGTTAATGCGCCGATGCTTCTCAAATCGAGCTAAATGACAAAAGTCTGTCAATTTACTCGTGAACGTGTAATTTTCAGATGGGAGAAAATTGATTCCATCTGAAGTATTTTTCAGTGTAACGTAGCCGTCTGTGATTGTTGTAGGTCCGCGAAAGTCAAAGAAAGGCCCACTTTGTGATAGCGCTGGTAGCATAGCAAAGGAAGTGGCTTGGAAGCCAAGAAATCTTGACAACGCATCTGCAGAAAACGACTGTTCGTGCGCAAACCATGCCAAACTTGCGATTGGAAAGAGCCTGTAAGTGGAGCCATCAGGTAGGTAGAATTTGCCAATGGTTTCACCCTGCAATAGGAAAGAGTTTTGAACGGTGTGTAGACTGCGTAGATCCAGATGGTTCAAGTTCCTGAATTCGATGGAAAAATCACCTTGGACTTCTTCCAGCCTGTCCAAAAGAGAAATCTGCAACTCGGGGCAACTAATGTAGAAATCGCCGAGAACATTGACGAGCTCCGGTGAAGATATTTCTCGAAGAGACTTACTTCTTATCGTCAGAGGGCCATGGACCGAACGCAAACTGTTCAAATCCAAAAACTTATTGCGTTGCGTCGACTCGAGAAACTTGTCCGGGTCCGGAAGATCGTGCTGGTACAGCCTAAGGAAATATTCGTCGCTCGCATCCGATAAATCATTGCGTTTCTGACGGTTGAGACATTTGATAGTCAGGGCACCATTGACTTCTGTAAGTTTCGGTAAAGATACTTCCAGAAGAGAGGCATTGGCTCTGATAGTAAGAGAACCACGGACCGAAATTAGGTTGCCCAAATCCAAAGACCTGAGGTTGGGACAGTCAATGACCAGTGTACCAACATCATTGAGGTTTGACAAAGATAGCACTTTCAGAGAGTCAGACTTGATGACCATTTCCCCGACAACCTTTTCAAGTGCAGGAAAATACACCATTGTGAGATTTGGTGAAGCAATGTACATACCCACGTCACCGGTAATGGTCTTGATATTTTGCACATTGAGTATGCTGGCAGGCGCGTGAGATACTTGCAAACCGCCAATAGACGTGACGGCTGGAAAATAATCTGACAACAACGCCCATGGAGTGACAAGACCCGTCTTGTTGTCAAATCGTACTATGCCTTCGATTGCGGTGACTTTTTGCATGCTCTCATCTTTCTTGATATCAGCTAATTCAAAAACACCATGAGACACCGGGAAGAAAACGATGCCCAGGGGTGAGATAGCGATGTTGTGCTGAATAATTGCATCCGCAGTTGGTACATTTTCAGCAACGACCTCCGGAATAAACGGCATTAGGTACTGCGGGTCAGAAATTTCGACGCGTCCTTGGTCTTCCGGTGCATTTCCCAAAGAAGGATCATCCATCTGGAGTGTCCAAACATATTTGGCCGGAGATATATTGCGCCCTATATCCTTACACGCAACGACAATGCCTTGGTGTCCGTTCAGCTTGGCCTTGCTGTCCAACGACGGAAATCCATCAACAATCATGCGGGCACCAACCACCTTCCTGCATTCCACGAGGTGGTCATTTTCAACTGCCAACACATCGTCGGGGTGCGCCGAAAGAAATTTTTGCACTTGAGCGCGTGGCATGTCAGGCACGTAATCATTGCCGTCACTTGCCAAACATGGAACGAGGAAATCAGGAAAATTTATAGTGACAATCCCCTTTTCGCCCAAAGACATTTCGTCCATTTTAAGTTTCCACACATACTTTTTTTTAGCTGCATCCCTGACTTCAACCTCGTTGATTGTGCCCGCTTTCCCGTTCAGGTATGCCACTTTGCTGGTCGGCGGAAACCCTTGGATACGCACGCGGGCGCCGACATGAAGTTCCTAAAAAATGAACATCATAAATAAAAACATACAAAAAACAAAGCAGAAATGGTACAATTTCAATTTTCATCAATAAGTCGTCATTACGTACCTGATGCTCAGGAACGCGGTCGGTGTCCAAGGATGCCGACCCGGTGTCAGCAGAGTGTGCAAGGTGCACTCCGACACTGAAATACTGGACTAGACCTGAACAATACACAATCAAAACCGTTTGCCAAACGCAAAAACACGAAAAAGAAACGATGAATAAGTTAGCATGTAATTGATGTCGTAGCATAACCCCCCAATCCAACGAGTAAATCTAGAAAATGGTTTCATCTTGCGCAATTCGATCTTGACTTCTTGAACAATTATTTCCGTTATTGTTTTCAGTTTTTGTTTGTTGCGATTCTAACTTATCTCCCTTTTTACGTTGTAAAGTTGGTTTTGTCACTTGTGTAGGAGGGTTGACAATTGTTTGTATTTGTTGTTGACTGATCTACCAATTTAGGTGGTGCTGATGTCTTGTAATCATACGATGGTTTGTAAAAAATGTTTCAGATTCGTTTAGTTGGGTTTTTTGAATTTGTAGACGTATTTGTTTGGTAGAATTGTTTTGACAAATTGAATTATTGATCGTTCGAATTGACCCAAGAATACGCAAAGAAAACACGAGACTAAGAAGAATAACGCCAATTTTTCTGCGTGTAATCTTCTTTTCTACCTGTATCAAATCCTAAATATTTGAAAAACTGGACGCACTACTTCAAACTATGAACTTTAGACCTTTCTTGCGTACACTTATTTTCGAACTAAAATTACTAATGCGTTTCAAAAATTCAAACTGTGTTCTTTAAAAGACAATAAGATTAAAAATTGCAAAAACTGGATTGCCCGACGCTATAGACACTCAAGGATGTCAGCGGAACGGATCTAAAACGTTTTTGACTTATTTTTTCTTTTTGCAACATCTATTCATGTACTAGCTTTAATTCATATGTCTACATCGCAACGCTACGCACTACAGAACCTTTCAGAAAATATCACTACCACAATGCATACGGCCAGAAAAACGAGGTGCAACGACGAACGCAGAAGACAGATGATCATTCACCACCGGGAAGATTGTCTGACATCTGAGATTCCCGATTTCTGGAATCGTCATCAGTTGAACTAGTAAATAAATTGAAAACAAAAATCTTGCAAACTTTTGTAATCGTAAAAAACGAATTCAAAAATAATTTAAATTTCATGGCGGATCTAATTCGTCAGCGCTTCAACACTTCTTTACATCAGAAACGGGTTAATAGCACCGAGAAATATTATTTTGCCTTGCACAAACTACGTAAAAAACTAATGATTAGTTAATTGCAGGCAACTGCGAATTCTGTATTTATTCAGCAAAATTTAAATTTTAAATTTTAAAACACAAAAAATATATATTGTAGGTTCGTCGAGTTTCATAGAAAACACGCTATGAAACACCATGTTAGTGGCTTATTGGGGATTCTTGTCAAGGAATTCTTGAAGGCGGTTTTCATACTGCGTCTTCGGCTTTCCCAAAAAGCTGCGAGGGGGCGCAGAAATGCTTTTGTTGGCCTTCAAGAAATCATTGTAGCGCTTCTTTTGCAGAGATTTTCTTTGAATTTCCTTCTGGATCTTTTCTGCCATGGCAGGAACTTCTTTCTGGAGCTTATCCTTCAAATCAAGCTGCATCAGAAGATCCATATCAGCATCACTGATGAGAACGTCACGACCCTTGGCATTCAAGAAAGGTTCCATTTCCATCTTTTCAAAGACGTCTTCCTGTTTGGTTTCGCCATTGATGATAGATTGTGGAACCTCTTGAGGATTTGCGGCAAGAAAATCTCCAAGGCGATCTTCATACTTGACATCAGTAACTTTGCTCTTGGGAACAGTAGGGGTGTTGGGATTGGTAGCCACAAAATGTTTGAACCGCTTGGTATAGGCCATCTTCTTACCTCCCCCTTTTAATTCATCCACGACCTGCTGGTACTGTTGCTTGTACTGTTCATCGAGAACCTTTTAACAAAACAAAAATTTGCACACATTGAAGACATTAAACAATCGCATGTATGTTTAAGATTCATGGAATATGATTGTGTGGTTGTAGTCATAAATCATAGTGAAAAGGATTACGGGTGAAGAATCTTCCTCGCAGGTTTTCTTGACGATTTCGCAACCGAAATCGTCATCAGCAACGCAAGTAGGCGACTTTCGATCCTCTTCATTAGGCGCGTTTTTCAAAGCCTCCTTGACCTTTTGATTCAACGCAAGGATCTCGGACTCTGGCAGGACTCGAAGGCTCAATTTTTTGGTTAGTATGGCCCTGCCCTGGGAAAGAGGATACTCTGCGTTTTCGGGGAGGGCCTCGAGATTTTGCAATAACTCGTTCGTGAGTTCATCTGACGAGCAACACAACAAAATATTTAATATTTGACAACAAAAACTTTATGCATATGCCATGTTTTACTTTTTGAATTCTTTCTTGTTGTTTTAAATTTCTTGTTGAACATCAAAAGAGTTATTAGCTTATTACCTTTGTTCTGAATGGCAACGGCAGACTCGATCGAGATGGCAACGGCAGACTCGATGCAAACGCACATGCCAATAATTTTTCTAATGAAAGTCATGTTTTTACTGTTTTTTCTTGTGTGCTGTTTAAGGTTGATACTTTTTTTTACTGGATACAAAAATAATTGTATTGCGATAGTTGTGTAATCTCGGTAGTTGTAAGGAAAATCAGATAGGTTTTTATTTTGTTTCTGAAAAATGTTAGTTGTCAAAAATGTTTTTGTGGCAAAATTCTTTTGTGATCGTTTCAATTCGCAACGTATTTTGGTATGTTTAACAAAATAATTAGTGGTGGCATAACATGGCAGATGTGAAAACAGACAATAATCGCAAGTAATTAGGTACTAAATAGGTAATTGTCGTTTGTAAAAGCGTAAAAAATCGACTATCAAGGCATTATTGGAAAACTCGACCAAATGCAATTTTTAAAAATAATTCTTGGCGACTTTTTCTTGGCGACTATTTTTTGACGACTAATTCATGGCGATCAGATTTGCAATTTTCTGCATAATGAAATAATCAGCCTAAGATACTTATCATAGATTCATAAGCATAAAGAAAACAAACTCTAAAAAGCGAATAGACGACGAACTCTGAACAATGGCGTGAGAAATATTGGTGGAATCGCATGTTTTTTCTGCGTTGCACTTAAGTCGTGGAAAAAGAAAACTCTGGACAAAAATTATAAATCAAAATTGTTAACCTCGATTTAAAATTTAATACGTAATTAACTATTGATCAACTACTTTTCTGAAGACAATTAGGAACTAGTACTGGCCATAAAAAAAACGGATTGGCATTGTGGCGGGCGCGAGAAATAAACGGATTTCAATTTTTGCGGATCGTGATTGTCGCTGCTATTGGATTTTTTTTCTTGCGAACTCTAGGCGTTGGAAAACGTCGGATAGGCAAACTGAACAATGGATTCTAAGCACGGCATGGATCACAAACGGGCGAAATACTGTATTGCAGAAAGCTGTACGGAATTTCAAATTGGCAACGACCATCGACACACTCGTATGATGACATTTTTGGTAAACATTACTGGAGATCGTACAGCAATTGTTCGATTTCTTTTGACATTCATACTAGAACGTAGACAATCGCACAACAGCTTTTAAAAAATTTACTTGCATACCAATGGTTTTTACGAACCCTGTCGATGGTTGATTTAAACACACTTGCTTTGAAGTTGTTGTTATCATTATTTGTCTGAGGGTTTGTTTTATTGGATAGGATATCAGCTGCGGTTGTACATCACCAAGAGAATGAAACCCACAGCCACAACTGGCAACACTGTACCTGCAGTGTGACAAACAAAACAAATCGTATCATTTAATAACAGAAAATTTTAAAATTTAAGATTTTGCCTAAATTTATCAAATGCTAAGAAATAAAAATTAGCAGACGAATGCAGTAATTTTGCTGCTTCCTTTTGGCCCACCGACAAGGAAAGCGGACCGTTGCTGTGCGGCCAACTCATTATGTCTTTCGAGAGCGACTTTGTGATCCATTAAAATGCGCGAATGTTTTCTTAAATCGTCCTCCGACAACAATTGTCCGTCACGGGGGCGGCTTGCTTCGTTGTAATCGGGAACCCGGATGCCTTTCTCGTCGAGCAACACCCTGCGCCAATCTTGTGCAGACATTGAATTACAACAAATTTAATGAAAAAACATTTTTGGCAAATGACAGAAAAAGCCTAGACAGTTTTTAGTTTGTGCAAATATTTTTTAGTTTCATCTCGTAAACATTGTGTCGTGTTCGGTACCAGGTTGCAATTCACTCAATTCTTTGCTTAAGTTGCACAGGCTTGAATATTCTAGTTTCAATCTTCTCGACTGCCCAAACCGGAAAACATTGAAACAAGATTTGAAAATTGGCAAGATAAAAACATAATACAACTTAGGAAATGAAAAATGTTTGGTTTATACGTATAATTATTTGTAAAAGTTTTGAGAGTCGAACCTTAGCGTTTTTGCTTGCAAATTCTTGGCTGAACTGGTTTGAACTTAGTTTCCTCAACTGCGTGAACAGAAAACAAAAATAAATCAAAGATTGACTATTCGCAAGAAAAACATAGTACAAAGAAATGAAAAACGTTTTGTTCATGCGTATATTTGTAAAGGTTTTGCAGGGGACCTGAGCGTCGTCATTGCTGGATGGTGATGCATCACTCGGCAAACCACTTGACGAAGACTGTCGGGAACTTGGTGCTGTGCTGCTTGGGAAAAATGCCTCCGGTAAAAGGTTTCGAGGGGGTATCTGATCGTCACGCAAGCTCACCCACTTACGGTAATCCTCCTCTAAGTTCGAATCGATACTCATTGATGAAAAAAAACCGCCTTTCTTCGACTTAATATCCTTCAATTTTTCAATGCCTAGAAAACAAAAACAAAACATACACGTAAATAACACACATCATACATGTCATGATTTCTATTTTTGAATTTTGTTGTTTCAATTGTGTTTGTAGGGGATAATATCTTAAATCAAACGATTACCTTTCTTGAATTCCCTTCGGGTGACGGCGACCTCAATGAATGCCTTCTTATTATCGCGTGCGATGCCAAACCACACATCGCTATCAAAAAAGAAGACGCATTGGGCAATGTCGGATTTTGGTGGCACGCATGATTTTGCTGAAACCACAAGATACCTGACATTTTGAAAAAAAAGTACAACATTGAAATTAAAACATTGTTGTTTTACTTGACACACTGTTCTTATTTTTTTTGATGAAATATTACTTGAGTTTGGTATGGAGGTAGTCGAACTGCAAATCCAGCTCATGGTCTTTAAGGCCTTTTTCAGAAAATGACCTGACAACATAAAAAATAGTAACACTAAAATTAAAAACCCATTTATATATTAATTTTTTTGATAACAAATAATTATTTTGTGTGGGTTTTTGTAAAAAAGAGGCGTATTGTTGAATGAGTTTTGTAACAGAATGAACAATTACTCGATGTCTCTAAAAGTTCTAGGACGTTCATAGTCATCAGCACTGAATGTCACGAGAAACATTCCGCCTTGCCTGGCGCACCTCTTCCGATATTGCGTGTTGAAATCGCAACGCTACAAACACAAATCGATGATTACAAATCACAAAGAACATGTACAAAGAAATCAAAACAAATATAAAATGTAAAATTGCCAAGATGTGAAACATTTGTTTGATAATATTTAGTTGGACCTTCTTGGCGTCTTTAAGACTGCTTTCGACAGCAAGGAACTCCCTTCGTAAACCCTTCACACGCTTTTTGCGCTCTTTATGCTCGAGATCAGCCTTCTCCTACATAATTCCAACATAAAACATTTCAAAAACAATTACTGAATGATACAATGCTTTGAAAAAATTAAATTTGACGTTTTGAAATCGTAATCCCGGAAATAAGCAAAAACTAAAATCTATTGACAACAGGATGCTGGTAGTACCTTCGCACGCTTGATTTCCTGGTCTTTTTTCTCCTTGGCGATTTGCTTCTTCTTTTCTTTTTCTGGGTCTTTCTTGAAACTGCAAGTGTCACACAAATTTTACAATTTTAGCTTTTCAATTTACATGAATTATTTTGCTTTTGTAGTACGCACTACTTGTTGCATACTGTTCGTAATATTTTGAAATTTCTGAAACAATGTGAAAATTCCGTACAAAGAAGAGATGGAAGAAGCGTAGGTGACCTGGATCTCGCCCATTAAAAACATCCCGGCGGTTATGATCGTGCGCTTCATGTTTGTAGCTTTCTTACGGTTTAAATGTGATAAAACGGTTCAACTTCTACAAACTAAAAATGGTTTCGAAATGTTTCTTGAGATAATTTTCTGTAACTAATTATAAGATTTAAAGATGGTTGGTTGTTAAACACGAATGGTTTAGGTTGTGTTAATTCAAAATCGTAGGTAGGTTCGATCGCATGCGGCAGATGGTACAATTGGTATCGTTATTGTTTTGTTGAAAGAAGAATTTTGAAATTTTGATTGTGAATGCTTGCAAAACCGAGCCACGTGACCGTAAAAGAATTTGAATTTTGAACTAAAAGAAGAATTTTTATGAATTGAGATACTTCACACAGAATTTGAATTTGAAAAAAATAAAAAGCCGTTTGAAAATTACTACATCTAGTCTAAACTTGTGAACTATCCTACACATGAAAAAACACCACAAATCGCGCAACAAAAACTACCACTTACCTGACACAAATTCGAAAAAAACATTCGTTACATGGCTATTTGAAAATTAGTAGTCCGCGGCTTGTATTCGGCATTCTTTTTAAGTTCAAATACAACTTTGATACTTGAAATTTAATTTATATCTGTGCTTACTTGAAAAATAGAAACTTAACAAAGAATTGATAAAAATAGGCGTTAGGGGTCCCTCGCTACTTCCGGATGAAACTGACGAGATATGCGGGGTACGGCTGGTGATCTAAAAACACACAAAAAATAGAAAATAAATGAAAAGTAAACGAAAACAACGTTTTGGCATGACATTTCGCAAAACAATATACTTTTTTGTACCACAGTTGTTCATTAAGTATGGACGTTGCCTTTTTCCATACTTAATGAACATCGCCACCCCCCCCACAAATTTTTTCCTGGCTTGCGTCGATGATGCAAAACGTGGACCGTAGTGACTTGGCGGTGTTCACAAAGTGTATACTCCAAGGAATAATCACGCACCCGAGGTGTTCACAAAGAACCGTTCTCAAGCCGCGCGGAATTCCAGCTACAAAATCATACTTTTTAGTTTTCAAACCGCGTGGAATCCCAACTACAAAAACGCACTTTTTGA
>JACLAD010008228.1_pt1 | contig 23008 bp, 30 predicted proteins | sample 8027901 | NCBI WGS metagenome assembly JACLAD01 (sample SAMN15725071, study PRJNA655200) | protist metagenome | isolation source: fluorescence activated cell sorting (FACS) single amplified genomes of... | place: Spain: Blaines Bay Microbial Observatory, Mediterranean Sea | collected 2016-07-05 | reverse complement strand
TTTAAGCTAGGAATATAAATATCCACTTCTATTTTTTTGTTTTTATTTTGAAAATAATATGTATTTTTTGTATCTTTGAAAACCTTTGATAAATAATAAAAAACAGATTGCTCTGGAAAGGATGTTTTTAAAATTCTAATACAAGTCGGGCAACCCACATCTTTACTACGACTATTGATATGAGATTCCCATTTATGACCCTTACTACAAATCCACCATATTTTCTGATTAGAATGAGTAGTGAAATCATATGGGGTTTTTTTATTTTTTTCAAAATCCCATTCGTCTATTAACTGTGGTCTATTAGTAGCTAGACAGTTATCTAAACAAACTTTTCTACCAGTACAATAAGGACAATTTACATTTTTTGACCGACTATCAATTGTAGATTCCCACTCATGTACGGATAAAACCCCATTATCACATAGCCACCAAACTTTTTGACCAGAACCAGCAATTACGTCTTTAGGGGTTAAATTTCCATTTTTAGTAGGATGCCATTGTTTTGCTAAATCTGGATTAACAGTTTCCAAGCAGTTATCCATACATACTCTTCTAGCAGGTGTAGAACAATACGGACAGCTTGTGCCATTTACTAGACTAGATATTGTTGTTTCCCATTCATGAACAGATAATACTCCCTTATCGCATAACCACCAAACTTTTTGACCAGAACCAGCAGTCACATTTTTTGGCGTTAAATTGCTATTTTTAGTAGGGTGCCACATTTTAGCAATATCTGGGTATTTAGTAAATAAACAATTATCTAAACACACTCTTTGATTAGCGCAAAAAGGACAACCACTTCCTCTTACTCTACTAAATAATATGGCATCCCAACTATGTTCCGATAATTTTCCTTTTGAACATTTCCACCAAATTCTTTTACCACTATTGTAATAAATATCCTTTGGACTTATATCATTCTTTTCATAATCCCACTCAACTAGTAAATAATGTAAATCTTGATTTTCTTGTATGTAATCATACAAAGATATCTTTTCCTTTTTCAAAACATATCACTCCGTAATTTTAACTATTAAAATATCGTATATAAATAATTTTATTTTACTAGTTTTTATTAAAAATTACCAATTAAAGTTAGTTGTGAAATAAACAGCAATATCTTATATTTTTGCTTTTTATATTATAATATAGATGTACTAGTTCTAAATAATATGAGGAGTGATTAATTTGTCTAATCCAAAAAAAGAGAGTAATACATTCGTTGAAAATTTTGGTCAAGTTTTGATTAATTTTACTAAACATCAAGATGAATCAAAATTGCCTGCTGTACAAGAATTTCTTGATACAAATAAACAAAGTGAAATTTTTATCCCTATTAAGTCTGAGGTTCCTGTTACAGTTAATCGTCAAACTGGAGAATATCGCTTAGTAGATATTGGATTAAACCAACATGGGAATCTAGTTCTTCGTGGTATTGATTCAGTCACTTATGAAATGTTAGATGATGAACTATGGTTAATCAAAACAGAAGAATAATCTCTACAAAACTGCATCAGAAATGATGTGGTTTTTTGCATTCCTTTTTAAACCAACTATAATAGAAATGTTAATTAATCAGATTATAAAATTTATAAAAAGAATAGCGTTTATTTATTGCATAAGGTGGGAAAAGAAATGAAAAATCAAGCAAAGGATTTACTTCTAATATTCGGATATATCACCATTTTTGGATTTACAGCCTTCGGAACAACATCATTAGTCAATCAATTTGAAATTGTTCAAGTATTATGTAGCGTGTTTGGTGTTGTTGTGGGTGTAATAATGATTGGTCTTGCTGAAATTATTGCATTACTGCAAAGTATTAAAGATAAACTACATAAAGATGAATCTGAATGGAAGGATGATTGAATGTGGGTAAGGTAGTAGTTCCCGATTTTGTTGCTACATTACTTAAGGGGTACGATAAAGAAGAATATTACGCATATGAATTTATGAGTGAAATCATAAGTGGTATAAAGTTATCGATTAACCAAGAGTACATAGAATTAAAACAGAAAACTCATAATTGGTTAGATGAAGACGAAAAAAACTTAATTATATTAGCGAAAGCAATTGTTGAAGGATATGAAGTTGAATAATGAACACAAAAGTTATACCTAATAGGTATGGCTTTTTTTGATTTTAGAGTTATTTTAATTGTTATTATAATATTAAAGTTTTATAATAGAAATAGATGGGAATTAACAATAGGTGATATAGTTTGGAAAGGGGAGTCATCCTATGAGTTCAATGTTAAGAGAAGGTTCATATAAAGTATCAAAAAGTGAAGTTGAAAATTTTCAATCTAATCATAAAAGAAAAGTAAAGCGATATTGTCATAAGTTGAATAATCTTCAACAAATGCGAGAACTAATGCTTAAAAGGGCAAAATCTGATATAAAAAGCTTTACACCTATTGAAAAAGAAAAATTTAAAAAGAACATTCAAATTTCATTATCTCTTTTAGACGAGTTTAATGAATACAATAAGGCAATTATAACAATTTTTAATACTGAACAAGATATAGGAGACAAGTTATTCGAAGATAAAAAAAGGTTATGGAGTTTGTTGCTATATGTCTCAAATTAAAAGTTTTATACGTATGATAGGTTACAAGATAGCTAGATTGGGTGTTTTTTTAACGATAAAAAGAAGATTGAAAGGTGACCAAAAAAATCAAGTTAATGTATGGTTTAGACCAAGTGAAATGCGACTGAAAGGAAAGAGAGCTGTTTTTATAGAAGTTGTTTGTCCACATGGTTTGTACTATATACTAGCTGATTCTCATATGAACTATCCATTATTAGAAGATAAAGATAAAATAATTAAAATCTTGAAATATCGTGCTGATTCAACCAAAATACTTCATTTAATAAAAAAACAAGGAGTGTTTTATTTAAATGGAGAAAAGATTGTTTGCAAAGAGTTAGTCGTATAGATTTAATTTAGATATACTCAAGGCTAATAATGAAAGGGGTAGTCGATGTATCGTGACATTATAACAAACTTATCATTGATAATAGCAACTGTATCCATATTAGGGCATATATTTAAAAATAAGCCGATGAAAGAAAAGGTACAAACTAAAATAGTAGGTGGTGTCTTTATGGGTATTTTAGGCTCCATATTGTTTGCACTATCTACTCCCATTAGTGATTTTTTTATAGTCGAATTTCACATTTATACTCTTATGATTTCTTCTATTTATGGGGGGACAATCTCTCTTATCGTTTCAGTTATTCTTATAAGTTTGAGTAGATTTTTAATACTTGAGTTTCAAGAGACAACTTATATTAACTTTATATTGTTGTCATTAATTATACCTTATATTTATTTGGGAAAGAAGAAAGTCAGTATTTTGAAGAAGTTTATTTATATGAGTCTAACTCATATATTTCTAACATTTATTTTTCTAATACTTTTTTCTAAAAACTTAACGAGTACCTTAGATATTATGAGTAATTATATTTTTGTTTCATTTATATCAACTTTTATTCTATATTTTTGTCTTAAAATTATTAGTCAATCTAATAAAGAATATCGGGAAAAAAAGAAATTGTCAGAAAAGGATTATTTAACGGGATTGAACAATGTAAGGCATTTTAATGAAATATGGGAAGGATGTATTAGACGTACTAAAAAAGATATTAAAGAGTTATCTTTATTACTAATTGATGTAGATTATTTTAAAAATGTGAACGATAAATATGGTCATAGTGTAGGAGATAAGGTATTAAAAGAAATAGGAGATATTTTAATAAAGTCTACCCGTGATACTGATTTTGTATCCAGAAATGGTGGGGAAGAGTTTTCTATTATTTTACCCAACTGTTCAAGAGAGAAAGCAATTGAAATTGGTGAAAGAATACGAAGTGTGGTTGAAAATTATAATTTTTTAGTTTCAAATAAGGAATCCTTAAATATTACAATCTCTATTGGTGTCGCTACTTACCCTTACACAACATCCAATCTTGAAGAAATTATAAAGTTAGCCGATAAAAATTTATATCAAGCAAAAAATAACGGTAGAAATCAAGTTTGTGCCTAACTCCCTATTCATAAATAGGGATTTTTTTGTGCTGATGATATAAATAACTAAGTTGGAGTTTGTTGAAAATTGTCGAATTTTGTTGTATAATTTACGTGTAATTTAAATAATTTGAGTTGTTTTATTGAAAAATACATAAAAATTAACTAGGGATACAGAAAGGAAGATTCATTATGGCTGAAGATTTAATTATAAACTTATCTTTATTAATTTCTTTATTATCCATAAGTGGAATAATATTTAAAGAAAATCCAATGAATGCAAGTATAAAAAATCAAATTGTTGGTGGCTTAGTGATGGCTACACTAGGCGTTGTCTTAATGTACTTTTCAATATCTATAAATGAAGATGTTCGTATAGATTTAAGAAACTTTGCTATTATTATTGCTGCTATTTATGGTGGTCCAATCTCTCTTATTATATCAACTATTATCATTGCTTTATCGAGGATTGCTATATTTGGTGTAAACGATGCTTCTATTACAGCTCTCTTTACATTTTTATTTCTTTCAATTTTTTGTTTTTACATTAGAAATAGAAAGAGTACCCCGAAAAGAAAATTTTTCTTTATGAATATAGCTAGTATTATTGTCACTTCATTTGCTTTAATATATTTGCTGAATGATGTGGCTTTACGTAATAGCGTTATATTTCAATACCTCGTGATTTCAACTGTAGGTGGTTACGCAGCTTATCAAATTGCAAATTACGTGTATCTTTCCAATGAAAACTACCGTATGTTAAAACAATTTTCTCAAAAAGACTCTTTAACTGGCTTAAATAATGTACGTCAATTTAATCAGGTATGGGAAGAAAGTTTTAAAACTGCTAGGGAAAATAAAGAAGAACTATCTTTTTTACTATTAGATATAGACCACTTTAAAAAAGTAAATGATACTTATGGACACCATTCTGGTGATATTGTATTAAAAGAAGTTAGTCAAATTTTAATAGATACAACTCGCAGTGACGATTTTGTAGCTAGAAATGGTGGAGAAGAGTTTTCTGTTATTTTACCAAAATGTTCAAAAGAACAAGCCTTAGATATAGCAGAAAGAATAAGAAAGAAAATAGAACAACATATTTTTACAATAACTAATAACAAAAAAATAAAAGTTACGGCATCAATAGGTATGTCTAACTTTACATATCAAAATATAAATAGAGAAGAATTAAAAGAACTAGCTGATAAGAATCTATATAAAGCTAAAAATAATGGGCGAAATCAAGTTTATTCTTAATAAAAAACTACACCAGATATAACTGGTGTAGTTTTTTATTATTCTTGAAACTCTTCAATTTCACTTAAATATTTTTCTAAGTCTTCTATATAAAGGTCTTTATTTTCCCAATTGAAGTAATCAGACATAAAGCTTATAACAGGGTCCTTCCATTTTCTTGTCCACTCAATATCAAATAATAAAGAGCTAGTTCTACGTAAGAAAAAGTCAATTGGCTTGCAAACTAATTCTTCATTTAAAGAGTACTTTAAAGCACCATAAACTTCTAGGGATAAATTATATTTATTTGCTGTTTCAAAGTCATTTTTAATAATTTCAAATACTTTATCAACATTAGTCCCATATCTTCTTACAAGACGACTAGACTCTACTGTTGTTAAACCAAGTTTTTCCCCTTCTTTAATCTTACTTTCTACAAATACTTTAAACTTATCAGAGCCACCAAAATTACCACCAGATAAAGCAATGGTATCAGTACGACAAGGTTTATACTTATCTAAATCTTTAGATACAATATCCACTATTTTTTCAGCCATTTTGCGATATCCTGTTAGTTTTCCACCAGCTATTGTGATTAAACCTGTATCAGAATAAAAAATTTCGTCTTTTCTTGATATTTCGGATGCTGATTTACCTTCTTCGTGAATTAAAGGTCTTACACCAGCCCAAAAAGATTCTACATCTTTCTTTTGTAGGTTTGCCTTTGGAAAAATTTTATTAGTAGCATCTAAAATATAATCTCTATCTTCTTTTGTTGCCTTCGGAGAAATCAAATCATCTTTATAGTGTGTATCAGTGGTTCCAATATAAACTTTATTTTCTCTTGGAACTGCAAATAACATACGACCATCATCGTTATCAAAATATACTGCTTGTTCTAATGGGAACTTATCTTTACTAACAACTATATGAACACCTTTTGTTAAATATAAATATTTTCCTTTCTTAGAGCCGTCCTTTTCTCTTAAAGTATCTACCCAAGGACCAGCGGCATTAACAATCTTTTTGGCTTTAATTTTAAACTCTTCACCAGTTAAAATGTCTTTTACATTAACACCAATAACTTTTCCATTTTCATAAATGAAATCTTCTGCTTTTGTATAATTAATTGCTTTTGTTCCTTTTTCAATTGCTTTTTTTATAACTTCAAGTGTAAGTCGTGCATCATCTGTTTTATACTCAACGTAATACCCACTGCCCTTCAAAATATCCTCACGAAGTAATGGCACACGCTTTAAAGTTTCATCTTTATTAAGCATTTTTCTTTTTTCGGACTTTTTAACTTTAGCTAAAAAATCATACATATAAAGACCAATAGAACTACTAAACATACCAAATGTTCCACCTTTAATGATAGGTAATAACATCCATTCGGGGGTAGTTACATGTGGTGCATTTTCATATACAATAGCTCTTTCTTGACCAGTTTCAGCAACAATATGAAATTCTAATTGCTTTAGATAACGTAATCCTCCATGAACTAGTTTTGTAGAGCGACTTGATGTTCCAGCCGCAAAATCTTGCATTTCAATTAAAGCAGTATTTAGTCCACGGTCTTGTGCATCTAACGCAATTCCTGTACCAGTGATTCCTCCACCTATTACTAATAAGTCAAATTCTTGTTCTTTTATGTCGGCAATTATTTTATTTCGGTTATTAGACATGATTTTTCCTCCTATAATTGAAGAAAAACACAAACAATCTATACTTGGACATATGTTAATATATGTTTTATCGTATAGAATTGTTTGCGTTCTCCCCATCTCCTTCGCTAAGTAATATTAACTTTTAATTATTTCTAATTTATTTAAACATTCTAGCAGCTTCTACTGCCACTTTCCATTTTTTATATAATTCTTCACGCTTACTATCTTCCATATCTGGAGTGAAGTTCTTGTCTATATTCCAAGAAGTTGCTATTTCATTTTTATCTTTCCAAAAGCCAACTGCTAAACCAGCTAGATAAGCGGCTCCTAATGCTGTTGTTTCACTTACTACTGGTCTATCAACTGGCGTTCCTAAAATATCACTTTGGAACTGCATTAAGAAGTTATTAGCCACTGCACCACCGTCTACACGTAAAGCCTTTGATTGAATACCAGAGTCTGTTTCCATAGCAGTTAAAACATCTCTTGTTTGATATGCTAGAGATTCTAAAGTTGCACGAATGAAGTGTTCTTTTTTAGTTCCACGTGTTATACCAAAAATTGCTCCACGAGCATCACTATCCCAATAAGGCGCTCCTAGACCAACAAACGCAGGTACCACATAAACGCCATCAGTAGATTCTACTCTACTAGCATATAATTCACTTTCTGGTGCTGATTTCAACATTCTTAATCCATCACGCAACCATTGAATAGCTGAACCAGATACAAATATACTTCCTTCAAGAGCGTATTCCACTTTTCCGTCAATACCCCAAGCAATTGTTGTTAATAGACCATTTTTGGAAGGAACTGCTTTTTCACCAGTATTCATTAATAAAAATCCACCAGTTCCATAAGTGTTTTTAACCATTCCTTTTTCAAAACACGCTTGTCCAAATAAAGCTGCTTGTTGGTCTCCTGCTACGCCAGCAATAGGAATAGCTGCACCATTAAATACATCAACAGTTGCAGTAGCGTATACTTCTGATGAAGAACGAACATCAGGCAACATAGATTTAGGAACTGTTAAAATATCTAATAGTTCTTCATCCCATTGTAAATCATAAATATTATACATCAAAGTTCTAGAAGCATTGGTGTAATCTGTTACATGTGCCTTACCACCAGATAACTTCCAAATAAGCCAAGTATCAATAGTTCCAAATAACAAATCTCCATTATCAGCTTTTTCACGAGCGCCTTCAATATTATCTAGAATCCATTTAACTTTTGTACCAGAAAAGTAAGCATCAATCAGTAATCCAGTCTTTTCTCTAAATAAGTCATTATATCCTTGTGATTTTAAATCGTCACAAATGCCAGAAGTTTGACGGGATTGCCAAACAATTGCATTGTAGACTGGAACTCCAGTATGTTTATCCCAAACTACTGCGGTTTCACGTTGATTTGTAATACCTATTGATGCTATTTCTTTTGCTGAAATGTTTTTCTTAGCTAAAACTTCTGCAATAACTGAGTAAACAGAACTCCATATTTCTTGAGCGTCATGTTCTACCCAACCTGGTTTCGGAAAAATTTGTGTGAATTCCTTTTGAGCTACATCTACTATTTTTCCATCTTTATTAAATAAAATTGCTCTAGAACTAGTAGTTCCTTGGTCTATTGATAAGATATATTTTTTTGACATAATAATTGTCCTCCTAGATTATATTAATACTTTTTTTAAATAAATTCAAATTAAATATATTTTAAAATATTATATTTTTATTAAAATAATAGCTTAAATACTAACGCTCCCAATACCCCACCAACTAATGGTGCAACAACAGGAATCCAAGCATACTTCCAATTAGAACCGCCCTTGCCTGGTATAGGTAGAAGAGCGTGTGCAATTCTTGGACCTAAATCTCTAGCAGGGTTTATTGCATATCCAGTGGTTCCACCTAAACTTAAACCAATCGCTAAAATTAAGAAACCAACAATTAAAGGATTTAAACCTTGTGTAAATTCATTTGTTCCAATGAATAATAATCCAAAAACTAGGAATGCAGTACCCATCATTTCACTTAAAAAGTTAGCAAAAGTATGTTGAATAGCTGGACCTGTAGAAAAAACACCTAATTTAGTAGCTGGGTCTTTTGTTTCTTTCCAATGTGGTAAGTAAAATAAAAATATAAATGCAGCTCCTATAAACGCCCCAATCATTTGTGCTAATATGTATAATGGAACATCAGACCAAGCAAAGTCTCCAATAGTTGCAAGACCAACTGTTACTGCTGGGTTAAGATGTGCTCCACTCACTGAACCAACTGCATAGACACCAAAGGTAACTGCCATAGCCCAACCAAAAGTAATGACAATCCATCCTCCACCATTAGCGAAAGATTTGTTTAAATTAACACCAGCACAAACCCCAGCACCTAAAATAATTAAAATCATTGTTCCTATTACTTCTCCTAAAAATGGTGACATAATATTTGTCCTCCTAAAATTATATTTTATTGTTTTGTTTTTTTTTGAAAACGCTTTCTGTGAATAAATTATATATTAAAATAGTAATAAATGCAAATGCTTTATTTGTAGAGATTATAAGACAAATTAATTTTATTTAATAATAAAGTTTGAATTATTATTGTACCAAAAATGTTTTAACAAAAAAAAAACTATACCTAGTATATTAGGTATAGTTTCAATAATAATTTAATTAATAAGGGAATTGTCGTGGTTTTGTTTGTACTGACACCCATTTTGTTTCAGTAAATTCTTCTACAATATTAGGGCTACCAAATCTACCTAGACCAGACGCTTTTGTTCCTCCGAAAGGAATATCTGGTTGTGCTGCTACTGTTTGGTCATTTACGTGTGTCATACCAGAATCTATTTGTAAAGCTAACTCTTCACCTTTTTCTAAGTCAGAAGTGAAGATAGATGAACTCAATCCATACTCTGTATCATTAGCAAATTCAATTGCTTGTTCATCACTTTCTGCTTTAATAATAGTAGCGATTGGTGCAAATAGTTCTGTTTGAGCCAATGTACTAGAGTTATCTACATCTACAAATACAGTCGGTGTTAAAATATTACCTACACGCTTACCTTCAAGAGCAACTTTTGTTCCTATAGACTTTGCATCTTCAATGATTTTTAATGCCTTTTCGAGTTGTCTTTCATTTACGATTGGTCCAATTACTGTTTTAGGGTCTGTTGGGTCTCCATAAGGTAATTCTTTTGCTCTTGCTACAAATTTTTCTACAAATTCGTCATATTTATCTTTATGGACAATAAATCTATTTGTAATCATACAAATCTGACCTTGATGAAGGAATTTTCCAAATAAAGCAGCATTAACAGCATAATCTAAATCTGCGTCTGATAAAATAACAAATGGACTATTACCACCTAACTCAAGAGCAACACGTTTTAAATTCTGACCAGCGATAGCCCCAATATGTCTACCAACTGCAGTTGACCCTGTGAAACTAATTAAACGTGGAATTGGATTTGTTAACATATCGTCTCCAATTTCTTCTAAATCAGTTAAAAGAACATTTAGTACTCCTTTTGGAAGACCAGCATACTCAAATGCTTTAGCAATAATTGTACCACCACTTAAAGCTACTTGAACATCTGGTTTATGAACAACTGAACTACCTAAAGCGATTGCTGGTGCAATTGTTCTCATAGATAAATTCATTGGAAAGTTAAATGGTGAAATAGAAGATATAACTCCTAATGGTAGTCGATATACTCGGTTTATTTGGTCTGGAACTTGACCTGGTACTTCACGTACTTTATCTATCGCATCTGCAAACCGAATAGCTTCTTCAATTTCTCCAACAGTAATTTGAAACTCAACAGTAGATTTGATTAAATTTCCGCCTGTTTCACTAGCTATAATATGAATGATTTCTTCTTGATTGGCATTTAGGTATTCTAGTGCTTTTCTAAGAACTTCCCGTCTTTCTTCAACGGTTGTTTTAGCCCATTTCTTTTGAGCTTCTTTTGCTACTTTAAATGATTCCTTTAACTGATTAGCTGTCGCTAGTTTTACGGTTGTAATAACTGAATTATCATATGGTCTAAGAATATCATAAATTCTGCCGCTTAATCCTTCTACCCATTCTCCATTAATAAAACTTTGATTTAAAGATTCTAATTGTGACATATGTAAAAAACTCCTTTATATAATATTGTGAAAACGCTTTAATATTTCTTTTTGTGATAGTTAAAATCAAACTTGATAGTAATTATTATTAATTAATATTGACTATCTTTGACTTTAGTTTAGTACTCGTTCACAATTTTGTCAAAATATATTATATATTTATGTTATATTATTTCGGAAGACGAATATTTTATAATTGAGATATTATTTGTTTTGATATATGAAAAATAAAGTATAAAATAATATATAAAATAAGATTTTAGGTGATATAGTTGCATTTTATAATAATAAATCCACAAAGGACTAATCAAGACGCTAAGATAGTAATTGAAAAAATTATATCTGATACAAAAGGTAAAAGTGAGGAGGAAATACATTTTTATTTACAGGAATTATTATTGAAAGTTGGAGAATATGAGTCTCTTGAAAGCATAATTAATAACTTTTCAAAAAACCCCACTACTTTAATTCGTAAGTCGGATGAGTTAATTGAAAGTAATAATAAATTATTAGCAGATGTTGAAAAAATAAAGAATGGAGATTGGGAAGATGAGTAAAGAAAATAATCTAGTATCATTAGGTAGTTCTAATATTAGCTATGAAGATATTTTAAAAAAGCGTAATCCATCCTATATAAAAAGACGAGATAGGAATAAATTAGTTCGTTTAGGTGGGGCGTCTATTTCTATACAAGAAATAAGTCGTCAAAAATCAGAAAGATTACGAAAAGCAGCAGAAGGATTAGAGCAAGTAGCTCAATCTTTAGGAATAAAACATTACTGAAACAGTGTATCAAAGGTACGCTGTTTTGTTTTGATTTTCTAAAATTGAGTTAGAAAAATTAAAAGTTAGATACAAACAATCTTTTTATTATAATTTTTCCAAAAATGTTTCTTCTAGTATTCTTTTCCGTTATAATATAATTATAGAAATATAAAAGAATGAAGGAGATAATTATGCACGTATGTATGGATTGTTTTGAAATTTATGATATTAAATATTTACATAGAAAAAGTGATTATACTTATGTGGATGCTGTTTGTCCAAAAAAGAATTGTCATGGCGATGTAGTAGAATTAGATGAAATGATTGCACCAGCAGTTATAGAGTTGAATCGCAAAGGATATTTTACTGACTTTTGTTGCAGTGGACATTGGTACAATGAGGGAATACATACTTATTTAGTATTTGAAGACGCAGAATGTGTGCCAGACACACTGCCAAAAGGTTTTTTCTTAGAAACAAAAAATGACAAGTATGCTATTTTCCCAAAAAACAACTCTGAAATAGAAGACGAATGTAAAAAACATCTTTACATAATGAAATTAAATCATAATTTAACAGAATGGGCTTTTTCTCTACCTTCAAGAGAAGAAAGAGACCTAAATGAGCAAGAAAGCCTTATTGATATACTGCAATTTTTTAAATATAAATATGAATCTGAACAAGGTTTTGAATTTGTAGAAATAGAAAATAAACCATTTAAATTAGAAAGAAAAATGAAATTTAGAGTAGTAAATAAGAAAGATGGGAAGAGTCTAAATTTATTTAATCTTAAACACGTTAAGGATAAACAATATCCTGTTATACTAGAAGATATGGATAACGATTATACGATTCATACTGTAAAAGAATTGAAAGAAAAAATTAATCAAATTACTCAGCATAGAGTTTCTTTGTTAAAAAGTTATCATTCTTAAAGTTTAAGTTATTTTGTTAAAATAAATTGTAAGATAAGAATTAAAAGGAGTGAATAAAAATGTATATTACATTTAAAAAAGAAGAGAGAATAGTGATAAAAACTTACGAACTATCAGAAAAAGAAATGGAAATACTGCAGTTTATTCAAAAAAATGAACGCATTGATTTCCGTCAAAGAAAATATGGAGAAGAGAATCCGAAAGACGAAACTGGGACCTTTCAATATGATGAGACCACTGATTTGCGAGTGAACGAGTTTATTGAAGAAGATGATGTTTGGTGGAATTCTTATATTCTAACTCCATTCGGAAAACTTATGCTTGAAGATGAAGTGAAATAATCACTTCGACATTTTAAAGGGATATCTAATAATAGATACTCCTTACTTAATTAAAGTCATAAATGGGTGACAGAAAAAAGTTAAACTCTTTTAAATAAAAAAAAACTTTTAGTAAATGTCTTTTCGACATAATGGAGATGGTATTTAAAATGAAATTTATTGCTAATAACGAAAAATATACGATTTACGAATTAGATAAACCACTTGATTTTACAGAATCAACAGATTGTACTTTGCTAACCGAAGCACGATATATGATTGAAGGTGCAGAAGACCTAATTGCTGTAATGTTTCAAAAAACGGAAACAAACAATGAGTATTTATTACTTGGTTTTCATATAAATGAAATCACTATGCCTATTATGGATAGTTATTTACATGCGGAAATTTTAGATTTTGTGAATAGGTCTTTAAATTTAAATAATTTTTTAGAAAAAGAAAAGGCAAGAAAAAATGTTGAGAATTTTATTAAACAACGAGGATATACCTACACAGTTGATTGCTTAATAGAATCTTATGTAGATTATTATAAAAAGGGATATTATATTAGTCATACAACAGAAGATTGCATTCATCACCTAGAAAATGAATTTGAAGTTTTAACAGATGCTAAATTATTATTATAATACATAGGAGATAATATGATGAAAAATTTTTTGTGTTTAAACAATTAGGAGGATTAACAATGAATCTTAAATTATATTGGATTTTAACTGTTATTTATGTAATAACTGGTTCCATTTATATAAGACAAGTTTATTTTACCCCTGAAGGTTGGGTATCAACTCCATTCAATAACATGGTATTATTTGTTTTTACATTATGCTTTTTTATAGTAATAAGTATGGTTCAAATAAGAGATATAAGGTTAAATAAACATAAAGAAAATAGCAGATAAAAATCATCTGCTACTTTTATATTATCTATTATTTCTTTTCTCTTTTCTTTCTTGTTTTATTTCCTTTATCATTTGATATGGTAGTAGAATAATTAAAAGTAATTCTTTATACCATTTTTGTTTATGATTATGAAACATATTCATATCTTTCACCTTTATTCATTTGTCTTTGTTTAATTTGCCTATATAGTATATTATATAGTTATCTACAAAATATTCAATCTATTAATAATTAAATAATGTTGAACATTTATAAAACAATTCAATATGTCAGTATAAAAAATAATAAGGTGGGTTATAATCTCAATTGGCATAGAAATAGGGAGAGAAGATGATGAATGTAAAGAATATGGTCAATCATTTAGAAGAGCAAAAGAAGTTAGGGTATCCAAATTTTAAAAATAAAATCGTTTCTTCTCTTGTAGAAGAATATGGTTTTGAAGAAAAATTAGCAAAAAATCTTGTATTTCATTCTATCGTAACCAAGAGGATAGAAGAAGATATTATTTGGTCTCAACATATGGGTGCGGAGTTTTGGGCTGAAGTAGTTGCAGATATGCACAAGGCATAAAGAAAGACACCTTACTATAAGGTGTCTTTCTTTATAAATAACGAACGATATACTCTTCTATAATTTGTTCATTATCCATAATGGCTTGATTATCAAGATATGCATCTTGCCATACTTTATCTTGAATATTTCTTTCAAGTAATTGAAAGCCACCAAAAGAAGTAATTTGTCTAAACATTTCGTCAAGAAATTCCTTTAACTCCTTATGCTTAGAAACTTCTACTACTGCTTGTTGAATTTCACTTTCTTCTAAATCTTCATACATACCTTCTTTATCTGCTAAAAAAACCTTTTCAATCCTAGACCCACCTTTCCAAGATTTAAATTCTGCTGGAAATAATAAAGAATCTATGTTGCCTTTATTTTCTACTTCTAAATTTGGATTTTTACTACTATATAAAGCTCCATAATAAGCAAATAAGAAATATAAGCAGTGCTGTACTGTCATATTCGTAATTTCTCTATCAAGGGAATATAAATATTTTACAAGAATATCAACATCTTCTATGATATATACGGATTTTTTAGACATAATAAAACTCCTTCGGAATGTATATTGTTTAGTTTAATTTCTATAAAAGGTCATTTCGACTCTTTTAAATATATTATGTATTTTTTTGTAGTAAGTATATTATAGTTTATTTAGAATTAATTCTGCAAGTTTTACATTGAAAATAAGCCTTTTTTACTCCAAAGAAAAACCCCTTATATAAGGGGCTTTCAAATGTGACAATTAGTTATTATTTAATTGTTTTACAAAATCTAGTAATTCCATGGACATTTGTTTAATATTTTCAGTGTTAGAGTTAATCTCTTCTGTTGTTACAGTTTGAGAATCTAACTTATCTTGCATTTTATTAATACTAGATAAAATGTCATTTACAGAATTAATAACTTCGGACATGATTTCTTCAATTTGCTTAACAGCATCAGAGCTATCAACAGCCAATTTACGAACCTCTTCCGCAACAACACCAAATCCCTTACCGTGCTGACCAGCATGAGCAGATTCAATAGACGCATTTAAACCTAGTAAATTAATTTGTTCAGATATTTGTTTAATTAACTTTGTAATATCTTTTGTTTTATCAATATTAGTTTTAGCAATGTTTGCAAAATTAATAGAATGATTATGCTCTTTTGATGCTTCTTGTGCTTCTTTAGTTACAAAGTGTGTTGATTCAGCTAATTTAGAAACAGAATCAGAAAATAAACTGATGCTTTCCTTTAATTTGCTCTCCATATCATTCTTTTCTTTATCTTCCGTAATATCTACTACTAAACCACTAATTTTATATTTATTGGATTTTTTATCAACATGTTTCTTTACGATATGATTAAACCAATGATATTCACCAGATTTTAATTTAGAACGAACTTTTATATTAATGCTATCTCTATCTTTACTATGTAATAATCTAGAAAAAGCTAATGTTATTTCATTCTTATCTTCTGGGTGGGTTAGATTTTGCAAACTAGATACCACACTTGGGAAATCATTTTGATTTCTATATCCTAATAACCTAACTAATTGTGGAGAATACCAGCAGAAGATTTCATCATTAGGTGGAATATTATCACCACTTTCAGCAATATCTCCCTCAAATCCCCAAGTTCCTTCTTTACTTGGCGGTGTTGATTTTAGGGCATCTTCAACTAATTCAAAACGTCTTAGTAGTTTTTGATTACGTTCTTTTTCTAATTTTTCGTCATGTATATCAATAAAGTACCCTATGTTTCTAATAGCAATTCCATTTTCATCCCTAACAGAATCAGCCATTGATTTAAACCAACGATATTCACCACTTTTTAGACGAGACCTAAATTCAAATACAAAAGGTGTATTTCCAGTTGTATCTCCTAAGTGATTTCCGAATACTTCAAATAAAGGTCCAATATCTTCTGGATGAAGTGTACTAGTCCAAGCCTCGAATGTATTAGGGAAATCATTTTCATCTTCATACCCTAATAATTTTCTAGTAGTATCATTATAGATATTTGGGTCTTGGGAAACTCCGTCAATCAATTTATGTTCCCACATTGCCATTTGTCCAGCTTTCGTCATTAAATCAAATTTAAATCTAATAGCTTTTTGCTTATTGTTAAAAACATCTATGACTTCATTAAATTTATCAACTACTTCCTTTAATGAAGGGTCTATTTCTCTAGTGCTAATTTTTGAACTAATTTCCGTCTCTTCTTTTTCAAGTTCTAATTTTAATTTATCTAATTCATTTATTAGAGACTGAAAACGATTCTTTTTATTAAAAAACATCTTATGTTAAAACCTCCTAAGTTTAAATAAATATGATAAAAATCTCCTAATATAAATATATTTCTAAATTCCTTTTAGTTTCTAGGAATATATAAATTTAAATCATAGATACTTTATATCACTCTACATTATAATAAATATAAAAAAATATTCAATTTCACTATAACTTTTTTGTAATGAAAAAACCTCAACCGATAAGGATTGAGGTTAATTTTTATATGAAAATATAGTTTATAGTATAAAATATAGATTTTTTAAGGTATGTATTTATGAAGTTTCACCTTGGTTAGTTTCTAAATCTTCCTTATAGAAATAACCACTGTATAATGGATTTTTTGATTTAATTCTATTGTGCATAGCACCTATTGTTATATTACAAGCCTTAGCTGCACTTGTTAAACTTTCATACTCTTTTCCGTTTATCATAACAGGTTTATATTGTTTTGGTTGCTTTTTACCCCTACGAGATTCACTCATTTTCTTTCTACTTTCTTCCGAGTGTCTTTTTCCATAAAAGTGATTTTTTTCACCAGTTCTTTCACTTGCCAGTTTAGATAAGTGTTCCCTAACTTCCTTTGCACGTTCAGTAGTTATAATTTCTTCTAACTTTTTACCTTTATTAACAACTTCCTGTGTTTTGTATATTTCTTTTAAAACATTACTCATTTTCTTTCTTGATTCTTCTGAATGATTTCTACCGTACATTCCATTTAATTCGCCTGGTGAACCGTATATCTCTTTTCTTTCATCTTCTGTTAAAGAATTATATCTATCTACTAAAGAATTTTTCATTTTATTAATAATTTCATCTTTATTAGGATGATTGGAAATTAGGTCACCACCATCAGTTGCTAAATCGCCAGAATTGTATAATTCGTCTTTAAAATTATCTATGTAATATTGCTCTCTTTGAATCATTTCTTCTTTATTTTCAATTTCTTCAATGATAATAAGTTCAAAATTTTCTTTACCATACTTAATCCAAGCACGTTGTAAATAGATACTATGATGTCTATTATTATCTAAATCACGAATATGTCTTTTAAATCTTCTTTTAATATTCTTTGAACGACCTACATAAAACTTTCCATTTACTTTATTTATTATTTTGTAAATTCCACTAGTAGCCATTATCTATCACCTCAATATAATAAATATTATATTGAGAAACTAGTAATTTAGCAAGCGTTGCTAGTAAAATACTTGCAAAATAAAAAGAGCATCTAAAAGATACTCTTATTTTTCATAAGTGTAAAAATAATAATCATATGGATTTTTTTCGTTTTTAATTCCCTTTTCTTTTGAAGTTTCTTTCCAAATTGTTTTATCAAACTCTGGGAAAAAGGCATCTCCTTCAAATTCATCTTCTATTTCAGTTAAATGAATTTTATCAGTATAAGGTAAAAAGATTTTGTAAATCTCAGAACCACCGATAATAAATAAATTTTCTTCATCTAATTCAAAAACTTCATCTATTGAATTTAAAGTGATACAACCTTCAACTTTGTAATGCTTATCTCTTGTAATAATATAATTTGCTCTATTAGGTAGTGGTCTACCGATAGACTCGTAAGTTTTCCTACCCATAACAATACTATTTCCACTTGTTACTTTCTTAAAGTGTTTTAAATCTTCTGGTAATCTCCAAATTAACTCATTATCTTTTCCAATAACACGATTACTAGCCATACAAGCAACTAAATGTATCATATAAATTCACTCCTTAAAATATTTAAAAAAGTAAAGAGAGCAAAATGCTCTCTTACTTTATATTTTATATTAAACAGCTACATCGCCTTTGATTCCTTTATCAGGATTGTAACCTACTAATTCAAAGTCTTCCATAGTAAAGTCTTCAATATTTTTAACTTCACGCTTAATAACAAGTTTAGGAAGTTCTTTTGGAGTTCTACTTAATTGTAGGTTAATTTGGTCAACATGGTTGCTATAAATATGAGCATCACCAATTGTGTGAACAAAATCTCCAACTTCAAGACCAGTAATATGTGCAATCATATGTGTTAAAAGAGCATATGATGCTATATTGAACGGAATTCCTAGGAAAATATCACCAGAACGTTGATAAAGTTGACAGCTTAATTTTCCATCTGCTACATAAAACTGAAATAATGAATGGCAAGGTGGTAAAGCCATATCATCTACTTCGGCAGGGTTATAAGCCACTACTAAATGTCTTCTTGAATCTGGATTATTTTTAATTTGCTCAATAACTTTTCCTAATTGGTCAATACTTTCACCATTTGGTGCCGCCCAAGAACGCCATTGTTTACCATAAACAGGTCCTAAGTCTCCCCATTTCATAGCAAAATCAATATCATCTCTGACACGGTCTGAAAATTTACCCATTTCTTCATCTACAACTTTCTTAAACTCAGGGTCTTTAGCAGCTCTGCGACCAAAATTAGTCATGTCTGGACCAGTATATTCATCACTTTGAGTATACTTTTCAAAAGCCCAATCATCCCAGATATGATTGTTATGTTGAAGTAAATAATGAATGTTAGTATCGCCTTTAACGAACCAAAGTAGTTCACTAGCAATCAGGCGAAAAGGCACTCTTTTAGTAGTCATCATTGGAAATCCTTCTTGTAAATTATATCGCATTTGGTATCCAAAATAGCTAATAGTTCCTGTTCCTGTTCTATCGCCTTTCACTGTTCCTTCTGCTAGTACATGTTTACATAAATCATGATATTGTTTCATTTCTAAACATCTCCTTCAATTGTAAATTATATTTACTCCTTTTATTATATCGAAAAAATCAGTAAATCCAAATAAAGAGGGGTATTTTTAGTAATACCCCTTTTAAAACAACCTATTAGAATAACTCCCTAATAAGGTCGTTAAATTCATATTTGCGGAAAACTTCTAATGCTTGGTCACTTCGGAAGTCGCCACGTTTAAATTGCATATTCACTTTAATGTTTCGGTGAATAAGGGCTAGTTCTTTAGTAAGGAAAGCATTATCTTCATCAGCTTTTAATTTTTCAATCATTTTAGCCGTGAATTGAGTGTTTTTTAAATCAGCACCCGTTTCAACTAACTTATCAATCTCGTCATATAATCCTTCTAAATCACCATAAGTTTGAATAAGTGGAAGAGCAGTTTTCTTACCGACTCCTTTTACACCTGGAATATTATCTGATGTATCACCAGTAAGTCCTTTAAGGTCTGCAAATTGCAAAGGTGTGATTCCATATTCATTTTTAATGGATTTCATATTTAGTTCTGGATTGTGTGTTCCATAAGTATATAAAACATTGTCTTGTTCGTAACGAGAAAGTTCAAGGAAAGCTGTGTAATTACTTACTAGTTGCATCATATCTCCGTCTCCAGAAACGATAATATTTCTTCGTTTCTCAACAGAAAGATTATAAGCAAGAGTTCCAATTACATCGTCTCCTTCATAAAAACTAGGAGATTCAATGTAGTGAATACCTACAGCATCTAAACACTCCTTAAAATAATCATACTGCGAAATAATTTCAGCAGGTTTTTCAGAACGATTGCCTTTGTACAAAGGGTAAAGTAAATGGCGAATCGTAGAACGATTGTCATGAATATTATCAAGTACAACTGTAATGGAACGAACTCTAAACATACCATAAAGACCTAGTATTTGTTTTAATGTTCGATAAAGGGTAGTAGTTGGTTTACCATCGCTTGTGTAAAGACTATTCCCACCAGTATAGTCGTGATTACGGAACAAATAATTGTTCCCGTCCAAAATTAAATCAACCTCTCCTAATGCATGATACTTAATCATTTAGTACACTCCTTTTGTAAACATTGATATATATTATTTTATCATAAAAGGATATTTTACGAAATACAAAACAAAAACATTATAATTATTTTTGGATATTTATATGTTACTCATTAAAATTAGTAATATGAATAAATTGAATCATAAATTTTAAAGAAAGGAGAATTTCAGGGATGATAAAAAAAATATCATTTATTTTACTAGTTTTTTTTATAATAAGTCTTTTCTTTGTAGCGAAATTCGGTTATTATAATATTAACTATACAAATATGCCTACATACCAAGAGCATCAAATTTACTTAACGAAACATAAGTATGAGACAAAAAGTTATAAGTATTATCCAGTACCAGGTAAAGAAGGTAAAGGAATTACATGTGGTAAACAAGAGAAATGTTATATTTTTTATGCTACAATAGAAGAAAAGGAATTAAGTCCTTCAGAAAGTAACACGTATAGTTTTGTACATAGAAATAGAGATGTAATGAAAGTTAAAGGTATGTCTATTCCAATGTATAAATTAATTAATATGAATTATGTGAAACTAGTAGGAGACGGCAAAATTTCGTTTTTTGAACCAAAATTATAAAGGGGTTTTAGCATATGCAAATGCAAGAACATTTACTAATTATTTTTGATAAAGAATCTTATTTTTATATTTTTGAAACAGAAGATGTAATGGAGTATTACAATTACTTAGCAAATGTTTATAGACAAATTGAACACTATAAACAAAACTTTTTAAATTATATTGAATATGTTATTACAAAAGGTGAAATTCAAATATATGTGGAATCTAACGATTTAACAGTCAAAGACCTTCAAGATAATATTGATTTAGTATTAGAAGTACCAATTGAAGACATGATGCCAAAAGACAGAACTTTTCCAAAGGTTCCAGATTATTTACTAAAACAAACTAGTTATTTAATTTTACCAATTGAGATGGCTACAAAAACAGTGAATAATGTACCACTCTTTGATACTTATAAAATGTCTGAAGAAACTGTGGAAGAATTACATAAAGTCTTTAATCAATATTGCTTCTCTGAAAAAGAATATAATGAATATCGTCCGTCTATTGCAAAAGGACAAAAACTAAGTATTTCTGAAAATCTAATCAGCGTAAATACATTTTTAGATAATGATTACGATGTGCGTTTTGAAAATGAATTGCTTAATAATAAAAAATTAGAATATAAAGATTCTAAGTATGACGATTTATTTATTTTAGAAAAAGAGGATAGAGTATTTGTTTCTAAAATCTTATCTGTTTTCTACCAAGGTAGTTTTTATGAGTATAGAAACTTCTTATATAGAAATCCAAGTGTTTTATTCAATATTGCTAAATTACTTGAAGATGATTTCCATAAACAAACTGGATTAACAGATGTGGAATTTAGACCACTATTAGATAGATTTATTCTATTAGATAATATTGATAATGCTTACTCTCGTATTTTAGACTCTATTCCAAACTTAGGTTTCTTTAAAGATGTAGATAAAGTAGAATTTAAATTACCTTCTAATGTGCATAAAATTAATCCAAAAGAATTGAAGTACAAAAATGGTAATATTGCGATTAGTAATTTTGTTACTGGTGATAAAAAAGAAGTTGCTACCAAAGAACAAGGGAAAACAACTAAACCTACAAACAAAACAGCTAAAAAACCTACTTCTAAAAAGAAAGATAAAACAAATATGGATATTGAAAGAATGAGAAAAATCCATGAAAAGAAATTCCCTAATCTTCCATTCTTTTTAGATGAAAAAACAGAAAACAAAGATGAAAGTGAAGAATAAATCATGAAAGAGTTTTTTAACTATTTGGAGTATGTTAATGAAGTAATGTCTTTTAATTGGTTTTATAAAGATTTTCATGGCTCTGATATAAGTTTATTTGATAATTGTAGCTGGTCTGCATATCAAAGAAATAAAGAAAAATAATTTTATTATAAACCTTTTTATCTTATTAGTATCTGATGTGTGGCGAGATGCAATTCGTATTTTAATGAATTGTCATCTCCCTTTTTTATAATATGAAAATTTGTATCTTCAAGGTATTATAACAATTTTACTTAAAAGGATGATTAAAATGTTAAAAGTAAGTAGAAAATTTGTAGAAGAATTAAAGCAATCTAATCTAGATTATGATGAAGTTGAAAGTAAGATTAAAACCTATATCATAGATGAATATACAAAAGGATATTTAATTTGTATGTTAGAAAATAAGTGGTCTGAATTAGAAGATGATGAAAGAGTAGATGATATATTAAGTTTTGTTAAAAGACACATTAAAGATTAAATCAACTATATTCTATATGATGTATTAACGGAGGTATATATGAAATATATTAGTTTAGAAGAT
>JACLAD010001896.1_pt1 | contig 23010 bp, 19 predicted proteins | sample 8027901 | NCBI WGS metagenome assembly JACLAD01 (sample SAMN15725071, study PRJNA655200) | protist metagenome | isolation source: fluorescence activated cell sorting (FACS) single amplified genomes of... | place: Spain: Blaines Bay Microbial Observatory, Mediterranean Sea | collected 2016-07-05 | reverse complement strand
AATCGTTCGCAGCTTCGCGCAAGCTTCCTGTGAAGCTATCGAAAACTGGAATAGATTCCATGCAGCCGGTGGTGGAGCTTGCGCCGTCGCCGCAGCTGCCGCGAAAGCTTCGGGGTGAGCAGAAAGCCCGTGGTAAGGGCCGCTCACGCTCACGGAACAAGCAAAAGGAGCGAAAGCAGGTGCCCCTCGACCAACATCCTTCCTACCAGCGTTTTCTAAAAATTTTGGAAAATGGGGGCATCATGCCTGGCCAAAGTAGTGCTGCGAACACTGCCCCTGTGAGAGGTGCGAAGGCGGCACCAGCATCTGCGCGGGAGGAAAAGCGAGGGCCTGTGACTGCAGCATCCGTAGTTGCTTTAGGTCGGAGACCCAGTGCTAAGGACAAAGTAGCGCAGGCCAATGTTCCGAAGTCGCAGCCGCTGCAGCAGCCGCAGTCGCAGCCGCAGTCACATCTAGTTGCGCGAATGCTTGCAGAGCGCAGGCAGCGGGAAATGGAGAGGCGCCGCAAGGCAGAGCGTTTGCGCAGGGAGAAACAGCAGCTGCTCCTGCAGAAGAGGAGGAAGCTGATGATGAAGAAGAAGAAGAAGCAGAAGCAGAAGGGTGATGATTCGTCGAAAAGAAAGGACGACAAGTCGACGAAACGAGGAAAACTTGCAAAACGGACGCAGGCCGGCGATCAGCGGAAGTCTCGGAAAGAAAAAGGCGGGAGCGCACGGCAGAGTAAGTCCCGCGAAGATCCGGACGGCTGGACAACGGTCAAGAAGAAGGGGGACAGTAAGAAAAATCGGAAAGCCACAAGCAAAACAGGGGCTTCTACCCAGGGAGGAAGTTCCGGTGCCTCTGCCAAAAATTCCCGCACCAGCAAACCGAAAAAGCTAAAGTCAAAGTCGAAGTCAAAGAAAAAAGTGAAGGAGCGTCCGCGCAAGTGAAGAAAGGTCAGACGTTGATCGAACTTGGGCATGGTTTCCAGTGAAACACAATGCAAAGGCGTGGTGGAGCTTTACAGTGTCGATCATCAAAAGCAAGTCCTCGCCTTCGCAGACGAAGGGGAGATAGTACCAAGCCTCGCGCACGACCAATGTTAAACACTGGTCGCCACGAAAACTGCGCGGGCGGCAACAGTTGCACAACAAAATCGGTGTGGAAACAAAAGGCTATCACCGAATGAGGCTACTTTCATGGTCGCCAGATGCTACAACTGGACTGCATGCTCATGGAGTCGCCAGATGCCACCGGAAAGAGGTGCCAGCATTTTTGATTAGAGGCGCACAGACGTGTACATTGTTCGTTGCATTGGTTGCTCAGGCGTGGCGCCGGCGGGCCTCTTGCGACACGCTCGGGCAGACAATCTTTATTTTTTGCAGAGCCACATGGATGAGACGGTACTACTAAGTCAAGTTAGGGAATAAGTTTTAGAAGTCGGGGGAGATGGAGAGACACACACACATTTTCCGCATTGAAAACTTACTACAGCGGTATTCAGATCGTCGAAAGAAAGCTGACACGGGTGATTTTTTTTCGTCTCGGTTCAGTACAGACTTTCGTCGACTACGATCTAAATTTAGTACAATTTATTAGAAAATAGCCATATTAGCTAGATCGACACCTACGAGAGTTGTGCGACAACCTGTGTCTTCTCCGTAACTTTTCTGTTTTTCTGAAAAACACACCTGTGAAAACACACGAGATTTTATCATTAGAGAGGAGCGTGTTGTCATCTTGGTCTTGGCTGCCGCTGCTTTTTTTTTTGCTCCGCCATGGAGACAAAAGCCGGGAGATTGCAGAAGCGAAGTGCTTCTGGGCGCTGGCAACGGCGATTCGTTGAAGCAACTTTCCCAGGGGGGCTGCTCCGATACGCATCAAAGAAGAAGAAGATGGCGAAGAGTGCTGCTTTCGTGAAGAATCTCTTCGAGCACAGTCTGAAGAACCTCGTGGACTGCAAGATATTGTCAAGGTTTGGTGTGTTTCAGGTCGATTTCGCTAATTCTGGTGGTAACGGGGACCGCAGTGAGGTCATTTTCAAGGCCCCAGGGGGGCTTACGGAGGCCGAAGCTTGGGTAAACCATCTTCTGGCTGTCCACCGACTTCTCTGCGAATCTGAGCGCGTTTCAGAGGCTGCAGGTCAGGCCGAGGCCGAAATAGATTCTGACGATGATACGAAGACTTCCCCCGCGTTTTCTGGGCCCATATGTGGGATTTTGGAGCGCCGTAATATGTCTGCAAACTATCCATGGCTTTGCGAGCCCAGGATGCTTCGCTTAGAGGAAGGTGTGTTGACCTGTCACGCGGTTTGTAGTGAAGGAGATGGAGATGTCGCTAGTGGACTTCAGTGGTCAGTGCCTGCGTCTGGAACAGCATCTACACGGCTGGAAGTAAACGATGACGGCTCAGGGCGCTGTTTTGCGTTACACGTGGGGCAGCATGTGATGATAATGAGAGCAAAAACTAAGGAGAACGCGGAAGCATGGCTATCAGGTCTTCCGAATGAGATAGATCGCGCTGGCTCACTACAAGGCGCAATTTCACTTCCGGAAGTCCCCACCTCGTCACGTTCTATTGAACGCAACGAAGTAAAGAACGATGTAGCAGAGCGGGCGTTGAAGATACAAGAACGCCTTATGGGTGCATTTGCCAATATTTCTCCCAGCGATATAGCTGCAACCACCGAGGCAACAGGCCAGATCATTGGGTGGCTCTTGGCCGTGCTTGATGTGAATATGGTTCGTGGACAGCAAGACGACTCGCCAACAACTGCGCTGACGAGTATCGAAGAGCATGTCCGCATTTGCCATCCTTTCATATCCCTAAAACTGACGGAGTTTGCATCCACAGATGTCGCAGGGATTAGCATGAATGATACTCTGCAACTCATGGACATGCTTCGGGCTTACAGCTTGTTTCTCAGCTCTTTGCATTGCATATTGAAGCGAATCGGAGGTAGCCACGCTGAACATCTTATTGAACGCTTTCCGGATAGTTGCGGCCAAGCGGAACTGCGCTACCTATGCACGCGGTACGTAAATGACACTCGTCCAGAATTGCAAAGCATGTGCAAACGCACATGGCAGGAGTTTTTGCAATCACCCAGTAATTCCATCCGAGAGGTGGAACAAGGTGGCGAAATTCGGTCGTCAGTGCCAAAAACAATAATTGCCATAGCTGAGCAATACTTACTTGCAGCGGGGCAAGGTGCTGATATCCTCCAGGCCCGGGTTCTGCAGCTATGTGCATCATGTCTCCTGGGAGGCTATGGTTCCTATGTTGTTGATATAGGTGCCGATGTGCGTGACATGACATTTCTACTAGCATGCGCAAACGATTGCATGCAGCTCATGAATGCCTTTTATGATATTGTCGAGGAACATGGCGAAGTGTTGGAGATCTACCCTGAGGCAGAGGATGCAGTTGACAAAGCTTCCAAGAACTGTTTGCGAGGCGGACGCCGGTGCGTGCAGCTCCTTGCAAAACTTGTGGCGTTGGATCTAAGTTTCATATCCGAAAGCATATTCTCCGCACATATTTGGAGTTCCGGGGAAGAAGTTGGCAATATGGTGGCGACGATCCAAGATTATTGCTCTGAGTTTCACAGCCGCCTCGCTCCCGCTCTGCACGTCGCTATGGTTTCTCACTGCCTTTCGCAGTGCGTGATTGTATATTTCCGAGCAATTATAAACGCGGCAATGGTGCTACGGGTAGAAAACCGTCTCACAGTGCGCAACCAGAACCAAAATGCTGCGTACCTAATACGTGATCTCCGTTTGATGAAAGCTATCGTAGAAGAGCTTAGTAGCCAACTGCTATACTCGAATGCTGGTCTTTTGCCGATGGACATCAACATGATTTTGTTAATTATCGGTGCGGTGGGGCGGCTAGTCACTGCGGCAAACGTGAAAGAGGCAGTTGTGTCGGTGTTTCAGGAGCTGCTGTCCTTCCTCCGCGAGCAATATAAATCCTCTCCCAATCGCCGACCGTCAGTTCGGGCACTTGCAGCAACATACTGCTTCGTGTCACAAATATGTCTCGTTCGCGACGTCCCCGACGAGATTGTCGTGCAGAGTGAGGCACTGGGTGAATGCCGGCTGGTTCTAGAACGCGACTACAAAATCACAGCTGAAAAAATTCAGCGTGATGAAAGCGGTGTCTTCAAAGAGCTGCCTGGATTGGCAGGGGTGATGCAAGCTATTTGTCCTCTTTGCCATGCCCAATATGTTAGAGATGCCAGGGGACCTAAAAAGAGGATGTCTACCAAGCTAAAGAAAAAAATTCGATTGTTTCGCCCTGGGATTGCTGATCTTGGTGCTCCAAGTACAAGAGTATCCCAGATTCCGAGAGAAAAAGCGCGCGATGTTGGAGAGTCTGCGGCAAGGCAGCCTGAGACGTCTGCGAAAGGACACGCACCCTTGCCACTCAATCCTCGGGAAGTCAGTCAGTCACAGTCACAGTCACCCGCGCATCGTGTAGATGGAAGGACAGGAGAAGAAGAAAAGTTGAAAGATCTGGAAAATGATGGTGCCCTTGACGCTGGTGTTTTATTTGATGAATTATTGCGTGATGTCGAAAATGAAAATGATAGAAAAGACTCAAAACTAGATATGGTTGGCTTGCAGGAAGAACTACTTGGAGACATGGAATCGCTACCAGAATATAATGGCGGCATGCCAGCTGTTGCGCCGCCTACAAAAAGTGCACCCGCGCCACCTGAAAGCAAAATGACAACACCGAGTGCGTTCCACAGGGCACCCCGAAGAAGGGCACCACAGCCACTGGAAACTTCTACTTTCGGCACGAGACCACCACCAGCGAAAACTGCGCCAATTCCCACGACAGAGAGAACAGGCACATCATTACCTCCTGCAAAGCCCGCGCCGGCAGCTCCTGCAGATAGCGTGGTGATACATGATGGCCCGCCGTCAAAAAATGCACCGCTGCCGCCTGGACACAGTATTCCACCAGCAAAAGCCGCACCAGCAGCCCCTATGGACAGCATAGCGACGAATGACGGCCCGCCGGTCAAAAGTGCTCCTTTGCCGCCCGGACACGGCTTTCCGACAGGTAACATGCCGCCATCAAAGCCTGCACCTTTACCATCCGGCAACACAACTAATACGGCATCAGAAAATGCACCCAAGAAAAATGCTCCTCTACCACCCAGGCGTGGAAATGGAGCAGTGGCGCGTCCAGTGAATCCAGATTTGCATAGCTTTAGGCAGCCGCCTCACCAAAAAAACTCGGGGAAAAGCCAATCTCAACTAGAGAAGACAGTGCCACAACGGCCTCCGAGAGCAGCACCGCAAAAACATCCAGGAGCAGCACCGCAAAGACCGCCGCGGAGAAATCGCGGAGGGAGGAAGACCGACGCATTAACATCCGAAGATCCAAAACCGTCAGGTCGGTCTTCTTTGGGAACACCACTACAGCCGAAACCAGCACCTCTTCCGCCTGAAGAGATGTGGAGTGCAGGTGATACGTCAGATGCGACAAGTCTTAATCCGACGCAGCTTTCGGTATCAACTCTAAGTTTTCTCAGCAAGCTCGTTCCACAAGACAGCGACGTTCAGCTGCGGCAAAAGAGCTCTTCCTGTCAGTCGCCAAGGACGGGAATGCTCGCTGCCAGTGAACAGGCGAATCGGCTGCGCCCAGCTTCACGATATGGTCGCAAACATACGAATCGATTGCGACCAGCTTCACAATATGGCCACAGATAAAAAAAAAAACAAAGTAGTGGCTGTCAGGGGCATACATCAGTCCTCGTTCCTGTTTTCTAAGTAACCCCAGTATATAGATGCGATCACGCTCCATATGAGCAACAAAATTATTGCTATGCGAAGATATTTGTAGCATCGGTAACCAAATATAATTTTCCTTTGGTTTTTCTGCACCTGACGCAATTTTTTATCAAGAGACACAAGTTTTTTCTCTTTAATTTCCATTTTCACCTTTTCTCTCCGCAACATATCCTTGATCTGCCCGTTTATCCTCTGCTGTACTTTTTGCAACTGCGAAGCAGCAAAGGCATTTTCCTTCAGGCAACGACCCAACTCGCGAACATCTGATTGAAGTTCGTCAAGTGCTGCATCCATGGCGTCGAGGCTGCTTCCCACAGCAGCAGAGTCATCGTTGTACTGCCGCACCTGATCCCGCTGCCGCTCTGTCACGGCCACGCTGATTAGCGCTTTACCCACCCTCTTGCTTCCATCGTCCTTAGCGAACATGGATGCTGAAGACTGAGCCGCGGGGCTCGTGGCCTTCCCCTCGCCGGTCGGCATCGTCCTCCTCACCCTCACAGGGGGGGGATATGCACTTGTGGCCCGTCTTCACAAGGGCCTCGGGCGTCCGGGTGGGTTTTCAGACGTCGACAGCAGCAGGCAGCGAGCAGGGTGGCTGCGCTCACAGTGCTGCGCCAGGGCAGGCGGATCACAGGTCTGGTCTGGTCTGGTCAAGTCTAGAGGCGCGGTCGGAATCGTCAGATCACTAAGCGAGCCCAAGCTAAGAAGAGACAAGACGCAGCTCTCAGGACGCAGGATCAGGCTGGAGCGTGTGTGCTCACAAAAAAAAGGGACACCGGATGCCCGGCCCATGAGTCCGGGGGGTACACCCTGTAGCCGTACGTGCGTACCCGACCGCGAACGCACGAACCCTACTTAACGCTAAGGTTAAACTTTAGTCTCGCGCTTCTGTTTTGCCCCTCTCCCTGAGCGCGATGCGTCCGATACGTACCGAGACTGGCAACGCAATCGCTGCCGCGTTCTCGCGCTTCATGTTTTGCGCCACTCCCTGAGCGCGATGTGTCCGATACTGTATCGGGACTGCAACTGCAACGCAATCGCTGCTGCTTTTTCATGCTTCACCATTCGTTGTTCTCGAAACACGTGATATTCAGACTTGAAAGTAGGTGCAGCAATGTCGCCCTTACCCTGACATGGTCTGACATGCCGGAAAGTTTTTGAAGAGGGTCTGACATGCCGGCATTTGTTGAGAAATGATTAAATTTTTCTAACTATAACTTTCTCGATTTTAATTGTAAACAAGAGGGAGGAGGCAAATTCCTCGCGCAATTTTCCTGCCCACTGCTCCGAGCCCCGTTTCCCTTGTGGCCAGATGACACGTCTCAACTGCTGGTTCCTCTCTGAATGCAACTACTTGTCTCGGCTGCGATTTTTCTTGCTCTTTTTCTTGCTCTTTCTACTTTTCATCGAAGGAGGAGATGGCGGCGGAGTAGCTGACATTCCATTGACACGTAATTTCATACCAGGAGGAGGTGGTGGTCTCCCACTCCCCACTTTAGCTACTGGCGGGGGAGGAGGCCTCATCATTGCCTTCTTGCCCGAAGAAGGAGGTGGTGGCCGGCCTCGTCCTGGTGGAGGTGGTCTTCCCGCTCCCTTATTGCCCGGAGGGGGCGGCGGCCTCCCCGATCCCTTCTTGCCCGAAGAAGGAGGTGGTGGCCGGCCTCGTCCTGGTGGAGGTGGTCTTCCCCCTCCCTTTTTACCCGGAGGAGGTGGTGGCCGGCCTCGTCCTGGTGGAGGTGGTCTTCCCGCTCCTTTCTTGCCTGGAGGAGGCGGCCGCCCCCCTGCTCCCTTCTTGCCCGGGGGGTGTGGTGCTTTCGCAGAAGAAACTCCATTCAATGACCTATGAACTTTCTTGATCGCTGGAGGTTTCGCTGAAGTCTTTTGGTTAGGGCGAGGTGATGGAGGTCGTGATCCTCCTCGAGGCGGTGGAGGCCGTGATCCTCCTCGCGGTGGTGGAGGTCGTGATCCACCCTTCGGTGGTGGCGGTCGTGATCCTCCTCGCGGTGGTGGCGGTCGTGATCCTCCTCGAGGTGGTGGAGGTCGTGATCCACCTCGAGGCGGTGGAGACCTTGCTCCCCTGAGTGGTGGCGGTTTTGCAGCTCCATTAGATGGTGATTTCGTGATTCCACGCGCAGGTGGTTTCGCAGCTCCGCGCGCAGGTGGTTTCGCAGCTCCGCGCGCAGGTGGCTTCGCAGCCCCGCGCGCAGGTGGCTTCGCAGCTCCCCGCGCAGGTGATTTTGCAGCTCCACGGGGCGGTGGTTTTGCAGCTCCACGGGGCGGTGGTTTTGCAGCTCCACGGGGTGGTGGTTTCGCAGCTCCCCGCGCAGGGGGCTGTGAAGCTCCAGCGGCGGGTGGTGTTTCAACGCCACGCGGTAGCGGTTTCGCGGCTCCACGAGGTTGTGATTTTGCAGCTCCACGGGGAGCTGGTGGTGATTTTCCCCCTTGCTGCGGCAAGTTTGGAGCTGGAAGTGGCTTCTTCAATAAAAACTCCTGTGGTAAACCTCGAGCTGGTCCTCGTGCTGCAGCTCCAGCTGCTCCATGTGCTGAATCATTGGAAGGTCCTCGCAGTGAGCCTCGCGGTGGACCTCGCGGTGGGCCTCGCGGTGGGCCTCGTGAGGGACCTCGTGGGGGACCTCGTGGGACGTCTTGTCCACTCGCAGCCGTTCTGGCAGCATGTTTTTTCGTAACCTTGCCAATGGAGGTCAGTGTTGACGGAGTCTCACCCGCAAGTTTGTTCTCTATTGAAATATTTCTCGTTCCAGCGGATATACTGCGATGAGTGCTCGTACGATTCAGTTTCCTTGCTAAAAGTTTAGATCCCATGGTGGGAATAGGTGGTGGAGCTTTTCTGGGCAAGTCCTGCAAGAAAACAGCTGCCTTGTGTTCTGCTGATGTGGGCTCTTGTAATTCAATCTGTTTCATCTGCTGCAATCGAGACTGTTTCTGTTTCATCTGCTGCAATCGAGACTGGCGCATATGAACCAAGTTCGTAGGCCTACCCAAATATCCATTTTCCATATTATCCATCGGAATCATATTGTGAGTTCTGGGAAGTCTATCCGTATACCCACTCTGCTTTGCTCTTAGTATCTGCGAGCCTCTTCGAATGCCAGGCGGGGGAGGTGGTAGTGGAGGCTCTCGTTGCAGAGCTTGTTGTGCGGCGGATCTCCGGGTCCCATAATCATATTTACGCCGCTCTGCTCGCAATGGAAGAGCTACATGTCTGGCAGCATTTTGTTCCTTCACCATATGTCTCCATTGCTGCATTAAAAGCTGCTCGTCCGCTATTTCACTGCGACGTCGCTGGGGGGGTCCTTTCCTTTTTTCCCCTGAGTCTACAACTTTCGTGCCTCCAATTAACATGCTCAGCATGATATCGATGTCGTCGATATTGTTGATATTCTCTCGTTGTTTCTTCCAGCCAACCTGTCGATTCTGCAGTAATGCAGAATTGCCATGCTTTGCCTTCAGGTCGAATACTAGAGTCTGCACCTTTTCTAGGACTGATCTGAGTTCGGTGATATGAAGCTCCAGCAATTGAGTGTCTCTTTCAATTTCCGGTGCGATGAGGGCTTCAAGGCTTCCTGCGAGGAAAGGCAAAACCTCCAAATTCAGCTCATGAGTTCCGCTGCGTTGTACAAGTGCTTCGAGCTTCTCAAGAGATTGTGCTATCCTGCTCGCTGCATTTGCTCCATTGCTTCCCTTAGCTACGGGAGCCAACTGTTTGCTATTCTCTGATACTAGAGCAGTGCTCGCATTCCCTCCGCTCTCGGGAACATTCATCTCGAGATATTTCCGTGCAATTGAGTGCTTATCATTGTCCGCATGTAGGAAGTTTGTCCAAGGCAATTTACCATCTCTTTTCGTTGCAGTTGGGGCACTCGCACTACGCCCTCGAAGAAGCATTTTCGAAGTGTCTGCTGCTGTTCCCTTCTCTGTTTCGTCCGGGCACTCACGGGACGCCAACCCATGAGCTGATTTTGTCTCACCATTCTCTTGCTTCTCCAGGAACTCAGTGATGTGTTCCTCAGTGGTCAAAGTCTTGACATTTACCATCGAAGATGACTGGTGCGGAGACATCGTGATCGTGGGTATCGGAACACTTGGTGGCGGCGGTCCAGGTAGTGTCAGTGGTGGTGGCGGTAAAATTTTGGGACTTTCCATCTGCTGCCGCCGCTGCTGCCGCTGCTGCCGCTGCTGCCGCTGCTGCCGCTGCTGCCGCTGCTCCTGCTGCTGCCGCTGCTCCTGCTGCTCCTGCTGCTCCTGCTGCTCCTGCTGCTCCTGCTTTTTTTGCTTGGCCAACTGCATAGCTTCATAAGCACGGACGATACTGAATGATTTGCCTTCGCCGTGTTCGTAAGCTGCTTTTGCTCTATTTTTGCGGGAATAGTGTCTCTGTTCGGCTTTCGCTTGACGCCATGTTTTGCTCCTAGCAGCCGATTTCGTCTGGGAAGCAGTTGTGAGCGTTCCTGACCAGCTCATCTATTTTCCCCTTTTCCAGTAAAAGCAACTGCAAAATTACGGATTAAAAAAAACTGATCAATCCCTGAGAGATTGGCGTCTTCTTTTCTTACTAATGCGAAGCGTGTCCCAGGTGCCTCCTCTGCCACCGACGCAGAGGAAAAGAGCACACCTCTTCCACCCCCTCGCGCGGCCCCAGAACGCACTCAAACTCGCGGAGTTGCCTGTCGTTTCTCGCTCGCTGTCTCCACCGCAAGTCTAAATCTTCGGTAGGCTAATGCACGTGCAGATTTAGATGATTTAGATTCCCATTTTTCCCCAACGATTTTTCTTGCGCATCACACACGTGATTGTTTCTGTACTGATCCTTGCGGTAGAATATACAACCAGATTGTTGTGATCACTACCGCGTACTCTGTGGCAACGAGACGAGTTGTGGTCTCTTGTTCGTACTGTGTTGTAGAAAAAATCATGCAAGGTGCAAGTATCAGAACGAGAAACATCAAGTTCCGATCCACGCCGATACTGTACCAGTGGCTCTGGTGTGGAATTTTTGGTTCTAGTTTCGACGGGGTACCGGGATGGAGATAAACATAACGAGATATGAGATGATGAGTCTCGTACACCTTAAATCTTTATGTCATATGTCATATGTCATGTCAATGTTTAAATTTAAATGTTTCGTGTTAGTGTTAGTTGGTTAGTGTTAGTGTTTAACCTGGATGTTGATTGATTAATTAATTTTCTATCACTATCACTACTGTACAGTATCACTACGGTATCATTATCACAATCTAAATCTAAATCAATATCAACAACAACTACAGTAGTAGTAGCGCTGGCAATAGTGCTAGCTACTAACTACTTTCTACTTCAACTACTACTACTTAACTAGTGCTACTACTACTTCAACTACTACTACTACTGTACTAGCACTAGTGCTAGTGCTAGTGCTAGCACTACTACTACTCTATCTCTCTACGATATGATGCTTGAACGTGATTCAGTCAACACTTCAATCAACATTTCCGTCCGGGCATGTCAGATCTTCTTGATAGTGTTGCCTAAAGCCTAAAGCTAAAATTCTAAAGTAGCCGAAGTTATAGACATGTACCGGGTCACTACAGTATGTGTAATGTGTAATTGTAAAAATTTAATTCCAGATAAATTGTCGCGGTCTCTGCCACTCCTACTCTCGCTCCAACCAACATTAAGGTCTGAAAATGCACCTACCAGCTGTCTCCCCGTGTGTTGCTTGGTCATCTTCCCTTGTCCCTGCATGGGAGACCACGTCCAAATTTACCCATCGGCTAGGTCAATCTGGATAGGAGCTGGTTAATGAACCAGCAGATCAAGATAAGACGAAAAAGGGATCCCAAGTCAAGTGAGAAACCTTGGACATTATTCTGTTGCTGCGCGCGCCTTCGATCCTCGCGCTGAACGTCAAAACCCCGCGCCGGGCGAAAACCGCGGGCGTCGCGAAAAATCTGTTGGAAAAGGTCTCCTTGTCCACCCCCAAAACGCATTGTGCGAAACTGTACCCCAGGGCCCCCGAACTGGAAGCTCGTTCCACCAAACTGGTGACCACCCATGCCTTGTCCAAAAAACGCTCTGAAAAGCTCTTCTGGGTTCACTTCGCGTGCAAAACCCGTTCCCCCCATATTCTGCGCTTGCGGCCCTCCTCCGTGTCCAAAATTATCATAGGCGCTCCGCTGCTGAGGGTCGCTCAAAGCTTGATAAGCTTTGGCTACCAATTTAAACTGTGCAGCGGCAACTGCTTTGTTTTCTGGGTTCTTGTCGGGATGCCATTTCAGCGCCTTTTTCCGATAAGCTTTCTTCAATTCTTTTTCTGAGCAAGTTTTTTCGACACCCAAAATATCGTAGTAGTCAGACGTGTCGTCAAACACTTCTTCTCCCGCCATGTTTGTTTCTGCGTTCCCTTCAAATTATTTCTGCCTCTTCTAGTACAGTCAGTGGTTCGCGGAAAGTGCCATGCGTAGTAGTGGAAGGCGTCAGTCGCGTTGAGTAGATACTGGAGCAAGTCACGATTCGTGTGTCCCGTTTTCTGCGGAAGCTTATGATATGGGGTTGCGCTACTCGTGGAGCTGCGAGCTCCTGTTGAGATGGCTGTGTGTCACTCCAGAGCAGTCGACTCACCCTCCAAAGGCGTGTGTGTAGGAAAATATACTACCGTAACTATTGTATGGTGTTTGTCTGTCATTTCAATTTAAATTTACAATAGCACTGCCGGCATATCTCTCTCTCTCTCCAGCTCCAGATCTCCACAGTCTCCAGTCTAAATTTTAAGTCTCTCTCTCTGCCTTTTCTCAGCACCATCTTAATCTACAGACATCGTGCACCCCCCCACTCTTGCGGCTACGAGAGACTTAGACTCTTCATAGTTGGCTCTCTCTTTCCACTGCCCAGGGAGAATCGAGAAACGAGTCAAGCAGAAACAAGAAGACTCAAAGTTTACTAGATGGTGAAAATTAAGGTCAATTTCGGCGGCGCGTCCACGCAGCGTGCCGCTGCCACTATTGCCCCGCATGCAGGGGCTAGCAGCGCGGGGACTGATCGGGTTGCCGTTTGGAATGGAATTGTTGATGAAAACAGTTCCAAAGAGGAAGTAGCCAGGATTAAGAAATTGATGCACGAGACGCTGCAGCAGGCCAAAAAACAGCAAGAATTGGCTGCAAAGCAAAAAGAAGCTGCTGAGAAGGCTCGTCGTGCGAAGTTAGCGGCTGCAGTGCTAAAGGAGTCAAAGGACTCAATAACCAAGAACCTCCAGCGTCGTATGCTGCCAGATATTTTGGAAGTCGACACCAACGTGGAAATTATCTCTTTCGATCAGGGTCAGGAGGGGACTCGTCACAGAGGTGTCATTGTTGAAGTTACGGAGGATTTTCCAGAAGATGGTCGCTTTGACACCGCAGACTGGACGCGCTGCCCTCGAGCCTATGAAGTGCGTATTTCTGGGCTTGCGGTTAGGATGTTGGATTATCGTCAAGTCCGACCGCTTCCACCAGTCACTGCAACATCCGTGCAAATTGGCCCCGGTGACCGGATAGAATATCTTCAGGGAAATGTCTGGTGCCCTGCCACCGTGGTTCGAGAAGATAATGGGGATGGTGGGATGGTTGCACAAGATGACTTGACTCGTAAGGAGGTTACTGTCTGGCCAGAGGCGGGAATGGTGAGAATTCGGAAAGAATGGGCCGGGGAAAGGCAGACAGGCGGCCGTAGTCGGGGTGCAAATGTGTGGAAGTGGGTGGCGTGGGAGCGTGACGAAAGCTTTGCGAGCGCGGCAAAAAGTAAGCGGAAGAGGGGGCGGTCTTTCAGTAGCAGTGATTCCAATCTTAGTAGCGATTCCGATGATTCCAGTGATGACGCAAACGAAGGAGATGATTGGGACCCTCGTGGAAGGAGGAAGAAGAGGAAGAAGAAGAAGAGGAAGGGCAAGAAGAAAGGCAAGAAGACTAAGAAGGTATCTGCGTCGGCTTCAAAAACAAAGAAGCCGAGGAAGGCCCCAAAAATCGTTTTGAAATTTAAGTCAAGTGGTGGAACTCCGGCCGTTGAGGTGTCGAAGGGTAAACCGAAGACATCGAGCACTGACAGCGCCGCGGGACTGAAGAAACAGCAGCAGGCAGTGAAGAAAAAGAAGAAAAAGAAAGTGAAATCAACAAGTGCGTGGAGAAAACTTGCACGAATGAGAAGATGACCCCATCGCCCATCGCGTGGAGAATACAATATTGTCGATAATTTTAATCAATCTAGTCTATTTCATATCGTATTGAGCTTTACCAAAATGAAATGGCAAAATTCGCTGGGCGATGGGCGATCCATCGACCTACCATCTTTAATCTCGGGCCTGCTGAGCCTGTCTTTCACTTTATGCGGGGTACTAGACCGCGAGAGAGACAAAAAAAGGGGAAGGCAGGCAACAGCGACATGCGAGGGAGTAGCCTAAATTAAACCAGGAGCTGGATCGGGCACGCAGTGGAAAGGACGCTTCTTGTTCTTTGTCCCCCTTTTTTTTTTAAGTTGAGTTGTGGATTGGTCGATGCTTAGGTATCCTCTACTTCTTCTCACATACCTTTTGTTTTCGAAATCACTATGCTTGACCGCGTACAGCAGCTCTTTGCTGCAGAAAGCAGAAACCCTGCTGCAGAATGGAGACCAGCGCGCTGCTGTGCCTGTAGCCTTGATGGCAGTGGAAGAAAGATTAACTCCTGCTACAGTCCAGGTAGCAAATAAGGCTCTTACCTGGTGCGGCCGCTATGCCGAGGCAGAGAAATTACTCGTCGACACCCTAGATGCGCACGGCCATGTCGCAGGATTTGAAATACTTCACAAAGAGCTGGGAATATTATACAACTACTATGGAGCGCGATTCGACGGTCTTGGTGATACGGAAAGGATAATGAAGGTTGTGAAGCATTTTCAACTTTACATTAAATTTTTTAAAGAAGATGTTGGAGTCTTGAATGATCTTGGCATTGCTCTATCAAACTTAGGCCGATCACAAGAAGCCGCTGCTGCTTATCAACAGATTTTGGAGTACGTGCCAAATGACTATCGTGCTTTGACAAATCTTGGACTTCTTTTCTCCGCGGGACATTTTGCTGACGTCGATAAGGCATTATCTTACATGAGGAAAGCATATGACCTCGTCTACAAGCAAACAGTCACCGATCCAGCCGCTCAAGAACTCTTAAGTGTAATTCTTTTGAATACAGGTAGTGCTATGATGGATCATGTGGAATATCGGCAAGAAGGGCTCAAGATTCTACGCCAAGCTGTCGAGATTGATCCCTGGAAAAGTGCCTTGGCTATGGATATTCTGGGAAACAACGACGCATCCAGTGGACGTATTACTGCCGCGAAGGTGTGGTACAGAAAAGCAATTTCAGCTGCAGAGAGACAGAACGACACGGATCTAGCTGCGGCAATCATGGTGAAGAGCGGAAGCCTACTTCCGCGCATATACAATTCATCAGCGGAGGTCATCGAGAAATGGTGGGCCTACGTCGCATCCCTGCAACGACTTCTCCGGCGTGCACGACTCGGAGAACTGCACTTTAAAAAGCCCGATCGTGCCATTCTCGACATGGGCTATTACCTTGTTTATGGGGGAATTGGCAATAGGCAACCACGGGAAATGCTTGCAGAAATATTCAGCTTGGCTTGTCCTAGTTTGAATGGTCGCGATGACCTCCGGAGCGTAGTGCAAACACAACATCATGAAGACAGGCCGTCCGGCGTCTTGCACCTTGGCTTCTTCAGCGAATATTTTTTCAGGGATCACAGCACTCGTCGTCTACTAGGGGGTGTTATACGCAGATTAGCATCTGCCAAAAAACGCTTCCAGGTTTACATCATCGTTTCCCATCGTAGTCCACATTTTGCGAAAGCAGACGCGTATTTTCATTCGAGACTCTTGGAAAATGCCAAATTAATTACAATTCCAGGCATGGTCTCCATGGAAAGTAGTCGAAGTATTATTCGACAATTGGCACTTGACATCCTCATTTTTGCCGAACTTGGGATGGGTGCTCTTGCTTGGCTTCTCTCCTTGGCGGGAAAATCTTTGGCGAAGAAAACTATGACCTTCTGGGGGCATGGAGTTACGTCGTAAGTTGTTGTCCGGAGTGCATCCATTGTGTACTCCAGGTTATTTTTTTTTATGAAACGTTTGCTGCTGTCTGCGTGGTTTTTCTAACTTCTTTTATTTCTGACATCTACACATGCAATATTGTGCACCTATGCTCGAAATAATATGCAGCGGGGTTCGTGCTGTCGACTATTTCATTACTTCAAGCTTATTTCATACGGCGCACGCAGTCGATGTCCAGCGACAATGGACGGAGAAACTATACTTTCAGGCAGGCATCACGACATGTTTTGACAAAATTCCGGAGCGTGTTTCGACACCGATATCCGAACTTTGTGGTGTGGTGACAACCGGTAATATTCAGCCACATTACTACTTAGCGCCAACGTCACCATATAAGATGCACCCTCTTCTTGATGCTCCGCTTGCACGAGTACTCACAGAAGACCCACTCGCTATCCTGGTACTTGTTCGGAGCATGACTGGAGATGACACGACAAAAAGTTGGGCCGATCGCATCGGATCGCGTATACGGAAAGCAGCAAGACGGCTCGCGGATGAAATGCCCATCGGGCAATCTGAAGACGTGGGACGCCGCGTGGTGGTGATCGACGGTATGGTCCGTGATCGCTATCTGGATTTCATCAGTCAGGGTGCGGTTTTGTGTCTGCCGTTCCCGACAACAAGCGCTGTTACAACGCTTGAGGCGATTTCTGTGGGCACCCCGTTCGTCACCTACAGCGGGAGTGCGAACATATTCCTTCAACACTACGCTCCGGCATTCTTGGACAAACTTGGAGTGGACCGAAGTTGCTGCGTGGCAGAGTCCAGGGACGATTACGCAACCAAGCTACTTCGTCTCGGTACAAATAGCACGTACCGCAATAGGATTTCCAAAGAATTCAAATGGAAATTGTCTCGTTTACTGGGCGACGATGCGTGCAACTCAGTCGTCGAGGACTGGGAAAAAATGTTGTTTGAAATCTTGCCACCTAGTGCCAATCAAACGCAGATGCGACATCAACTGTAGAATCAGAGTTGGCGCCGCCCTGCATTTCAGGTTCTACTGAAGCAGCTTTCTCTCTCTTTTCTATTTTTTCCATGTACTTAACAAAATCGTCTTCCGTGACGGCATCTGCCATGCCATACTTGCTGCACGCGTCGATGAAGTATTGCACTTCCTCCAGAGTTGCATCGACACCTGTACTTCTAAGAAATGTCCGAAGACCGTCCGGTTTTATTTCACCTTTTTGCATTATGTCAAGCACAGAGAACACACTTCTCCACTTATCTGCCGGTATTTGAGTGGCCTCTACTCTGCCAAGGTATTGCGCAGATTTCTTCAAGAACTCTCGTTGACCAATTGACCCAAGTGAAATGAGGTCCTGCTCGTTCCACACAACCCCCGCAGCTCGCCACGCGAGACGCGCTCGACGCGCATCGAGAGCACCGACCTGTCCCACGTCGAAGTACGCGAAGACGTCGCAAAGCTCCGTCACATGCTTCGGCTCCAGGCACGTTGTCGCCACCAGAACTCGCGCGAAAGCATCAAAGTCCATGTCCATCCCGGCGCCGCAGGACGCACCCCCAGCGTGATCGAGCCTCTTTCCGTTGAGAGTTGAGAATTTTTTTTACACTCTACCTCTCTCTCTCTCTCTCGTCTCCCCATGTCACCTCGAAGTATCGTAGGTCTGAGTACCGCACACCCCAATTTAAAATTAGCTAAATTTAATTGTCGTACGGTACTCCAGCAGGCTGGCTAACCGCACGCAAGTACGGAAAGATTACCCCCCCTAATAATCTCCACGGGCACGACTATTCGTTGCCGATGCCTCGGCAAACTCTCATCTTAATCTTGCATTACCACAAAACTACAACGCGTAAGGTCATTGGACGAGGCACGAGGCAACGCCTGGTGGAGGTAGCGTCTGTTCCCAGCTCCCGGGTAATAACGCAGGTCAGGACGGCGCCGGGTCATCCGCGTGACGGCTGCGCTGCGGGGGCGAGGGAGATGATTACTGCAGCAACTGCATCTCCCGGAAAGTTGGAGGCGCCAGGGGCCTCGTCTGGGGGTGTTGGGGAAGAGGTCGTGGGACTTCCCGGAACCCCATCGCCGAAAAAAAGCGCGGCGGTGCTGGAGCGGAATGAAAGCCCAAAGCAGGGCATCCTCGCGAGCGCAGTGTACGACGAAAAATTGCTGACCGAGGAGACGGGGAATGATGTTCCGCTGAAGAAACGACGCAGTTCCGTGTTTCTGGGGAATATGCCCAGGTCGGCATTACAGGAGCGTCCAATGAAATCTCCGGGTATAAACACCCCTTCGCCACTGCTGAAAAGAAAAAATTCCGTCTTCATGAGCTCCGTGAATCTTGGGCTGGAGAATGAAGATGACTTCGATTCGGATGTTGAATCAGATCCGGGTGGGGACACCGAAACCAGCTGCGATATTTGTCTGATGAAGTACCATATTCAAGCTCGTAAAGTAAGGAAGCTTACGAGAAACCCTATGTTCGACCAGTTCATCATCACAGTCATCATCATTGCCGGTATCCTGGTCGGCGTCCAGACCTATCCGCTAGATCCGTTGGTAGTGCAAAGACTGGAAATCGTGGACACCGTGATACTCGCTATCTTCTCTATAGAAGTTGTGCTCAAGATTCTCGCGGAAGGTAGGCGTCCGAAAAAATACTTTCAGGACGCATGGAATGTCTTCGACTTTTTAATCGTTCTGGCAGCTTTCACTCCAGGTGTCAGCTCCCAAGCCACAATTCTACGCCTGCTTCGGCTCCTCAGGGTACTGAAACTTGTAAAGGCACTTCCGCAGCTGCAGATCATTATCATCTCGCTTATTAACTCCTTCTCATCCCTAGGATATATTGCAGTGCTCATGGCAATGCTCTTTTACCTCTTCGCCATCCTTGCGGTCATGCTTTTCGGTGCGAACGATCCGCACCATTTTGGAACCCTCCATATCTCGTTTCTCTCTCTGTGGAGATCAGCAACAGGCGAGGATTGGACCGATCTCATGTACATTGCGATGTACGGCTGCGCCGCGAAGGAGACTGCCACGGGGGGAACTTTCTACGATGATGACTTGTTCAGAGCGAAATGCAATGCAAGCGCGGAACTCTATCTACCGTCTGTTCTCTACCACCATATATTTGCGATATTCGCGGGTCTCATTTTATTGAATCTGATGGTTGGTGTGATCATTGGTTCCATTTTTGAGGCGAAAGCAACGCTCACCGGAGACAGTGTTGAAATCACTGTCGAGCGTGCAACGAATCTTCCGATCGCTGATATTGCCATTGAAGGTTTCTCTTCCAGCGACCCTTTCTGCAAAGTTCGCGTTGGAGACCAGGTATTCCGCACGAAGGTGATGAAAAACAACCTAAACCCTGTTTGGAATGAGACTTTTGTTATTCCTCTTGCAGAAGTTGAGAAAGAGGTTGTCAAATTCGAGGTTTTTGACTGGGACAGAATTGGCAGCGATGACCTTCTCGGTCGGTTCAAATTCGACTTCTCCAGCATGCGATGGAATAAGCCTGCCCGCTTTGAGATTGAACTTGATATGGCCGAGAATGCCTCGGTAAGTGAACAAGATTTTTGCGAATCATGCTCTCCTCGGTTTTCAGATTGTTTTTGATGTCTAATCATTCTATTGCCAAATCTATCCCTTTTCCTCCCCAGCTTTTTGTACAGATTAAAAAGCAAACAGGACCGAACCATGTGCTCAAAGAAGACGAGATGGATAAATGGGACCGCCTGCTGGATCTTTTCTACGTTGCCAAAGAGTTGGTCGCTGAATGCAAGCAACTTCTCGCTGTACGCAAGCACAGAAAAGAAGAGGAAAAGCGAGCTGCAGAGGCCCGAAAGAGATGGAAAAAATTAAAGAACAAGGGTGGCATGGCAGTTTTCATGGCAAAGCTGGGGGATGTGATGACTCAAAAGGCCAAGGGGGTGACAGTGGGCGACATAGAAAGGCTTTATGGCAGCAATTCGTTGTTCGACTTCACCAATAAGCAGGCAAAGAAGAGCAAGCCTTCGTAAAAAGCCGGGTATTGAACTATTACAATCGAGTTGTAAAGTGCTATTTTAATTTGGAACCGTCGACTCGACGCTTTACGATTAAACTTAAAATTACTGTTCTACGTTCTACTGTACTGTTACTGTTACTACTGTTAGTGTTAGTCCTGTTTTAATTTGAAGTGCCAGTACGGAAAATCTCACTCGATTGATGGAAAAATTTCGTTTGCTTCAATCGCAAACCATCACCACTGAATCGGGCGAAAGAAAGACCTCAAATGGAATACTTGGCTTTAACAGTACACGCGAAAATAACTCTGCGTCCCCCGTTCGGCAAAGAGCAAGGTACCGAGTTTCACGCGCGCCATCAAGAGAATCGACTGACAATCCTGCGCGAGGGGTTGGAAGACCTTCATCCGCCCCGCGCAGAGTAAAGAGAAAGTCCAGGAAAATTACGCGCCCCACATCCGCGCGAGGTTCCAGGATGAAACAGAGACGTGACTTTCCAGGCATGCGCCCTCAAAGTGCAAATCCTCAATCAAGATTGCGAATGAAATGTGGAAATGCGCAACGCTTTACACCTTCTATTGACCTGGGAATTTCCACAGAGCATGCGGTATCTGGAAAACCATATCGAAAGTAACCGAATCATGGTTTTATAACAAAAAAAAATTAATTTTAATTTTCAAATTTACGTATAACTTTCAATTTCGACACGTTCTCTCTCTTTCATTTACATTCTTCATTTTTAGTTTTTAGATGAGTGCCAGTGTTAAGTTACGTGTAAGTCGTGTTACGTGTTACAATCGTTACAGTGTAAATTGAAATTATTCGTTTGCAAGAAGTACTGTACTTCTATTAAATCTATTAACTATTACTTTTCTTTTGCATCGGCATAAGTGTTACAAGAGAAAATGGCCAGGCTTCTCACTCAATGTTTCGTTGCATCTCCGCATCCACGCTCTTTGGTTTTAACGCCGTATCTTTTTCCTGCGTTTTTTACGTCCATCCAGGGAAGGGGAAAACACAAGATCTGTCCGGATGAGAAGTTTCTCTCCTCGCTGCAAGATCGATCCCTCATGAAGGGGGTTAGGATGACATCCACTATGATTTCCGTGAGGAAATAACAGTACATCGCCAGCTTTACCTTGAACTCTATAATTTACATCGAGAGACCGCTCACCGCCTCCTTCCGATTCACGTACAGGAGTTAAGCCGCTTTTCGAGATCCGGACTCCCTCCTTATGAAAAAATGTTGTTTCTCCTCCCAAAAAATCTGAGGTTAGATATATGAGAACGCTGTAAGAACTAAACTGTCTCAGCCGGCCTTTTTTTTTCGTGTCAGGATCGACGATGTGCTCTGTGAAACTTTTGTCAAAATGCGGAGCTGAGAAGTCTCCAGGTTTGTAATAGTAGCAACGGAGGAAGGGTGAGATGTAAGTGCTTGTGGCCGTCAAGCGTGCTGAGTTTTGGGGACCAGCAGTCTCAGGACAAAAAGGTCGCAAGCGATCACAAATACCCCCCAGACACTGATGTGAAACCCGGATTGGATGATGATGCTGTGATTTCCTTCTGGGCTTGCTACTCTCCTTACACTGACCTTTGCTTGTGTGAAGATCTTTCACGTGCCCAGCCAAAATACGACACTCTGCTTCAGTGAGCACATTGTTGACCAGCACAGCCCCTGGCACAGCTGCCCACAGTTCCTCACACACCTTTGACTCGCTGGGAGCAACTGTATCTCCCGAGACACCAGCTTCAGGCCCACGCATGGCTGCGAGCGCTGCTTCCATATTTCCACCTCTGCGTCCCTACTTTGAGGACGAGTGCGACGAGCAAATCGCCGACATAGAGTACCTCTGGCGTGAGCCGTGAGCCGAGACGAGACGAACTCTCTGAGCTCTATTCACTACCAAAAATCTAAATCTTTAAACCTGCATTTTCCCAGGCATTTTCCACAGATTTTCTGCAGCAGATTTTTTCAGAGAGGGAATGAGCGACCAGACGGACCCCAGTCGGAGCGACAAGAGTAGGGGTGATTCTGGTCAAGGAGAGGAAAAGTTAGGAGAAAATGTTGCGCTGGAGAGGCAGGAGTGCAAGGAAATGTTTTACGGTGACGCCGGGAGCGGCGGTTTTGTTTGTGGATCGGGGATCGAGGAGAGTGCAGAAAAGCAGACCCTTGCAAGGACAGAGATTGGGTTCCGCAGACTGAACATGCAGCCTGAGCTCCTTGACTGGCTGCTTGGTGAAGACATCTTCAATTATTCTAGCGAAGAAGCCAAGCTAGAATCGAATTTTTTTGACAATTGTATCGACTACCCTCAAATCCCAAAACACAGGTATAGCGAGGGTTATTTTCACGCCCTCAAAACCTCAGCGCCACACCAACAAAGTCTGCATGCTCGCAAAGGAACTCTTATGCAAAAGCCACCAGCTCCTGCAAGACTGCGAGCCTTCTTGTGTGCATTTCGCCGACTAAATAAAAGTTACATAGAAAATATATCGCATGTCGACGGTCATGAAAAATGGAACGAATTTATGAAGGATAAGGCAAACCATTGCTTTGCCGACGTGTCTGTTCAAACGCATTACGGCGATGGAGTACAAGGAGAACATTTGGGTTGGCATCGGGATAATTTCAACTCTGTTCTACATATGGCAATCGCAGTACGGGGTCATCGCGCTCTGCACTACGAAGTGGCACCAGAGCAAGGATCTAAAAGTATGGGGGAAAGGTTGGCGTGGATGAGTCCTGGAGATATTTACATCTCATCACCCTGTGCATTTCGTCATGCTGTCGAGTACCCAAGCACTAACTGGGAGAGTCGAATTATTGCAGTGCAGTGTCGAATGTTATTCACCGTAAATGACTTCGATGAATTTTTTGTGGGGAATTCCGTTAATTGTGGAGAGCAGAAAGTCCTTTCTTCCGTTGCTAATGCCCTGTATCATGGTGACCTGCAGGTGCCTGGCCTCAGCGATGTCAAGACTGAATATCGGCGCTTGGTGGCAGATACAGCGAAAAAACAATCTAAGCGCTGCACCATCTCTTGATTTTTTGGTTTCCGTTTCTATCATAAAAAGCTAGTAGTACATACATTGAAGCATGAGAATAGCTTCGAATTT
>JACLAD010011871.1_pt1 | contig 23065 bp, 37 predicted proteins | sample 8027901 | NCBI WGS metagenome assembly JACLAD01 (sample SAMN15725071, study PRJNA655200) | protist metagenome | isolation source: fluorescence activated cell sorting (FACS) single amplified genomes of... | place: Spain: Blaines Bay Microbial Observatory, Mediterranean Sea | collected 2016-07-05 | reverse complement strand
AAAAAACGTGCAGAGGCTGCAAAAGAAAAAGAAAGACAGAAAAAGAATAGAGAAAGATTAGCCGCACTACGTAAAAAAACTGCAAATAAAAATGGCACCACGATGGCTATGCCAAAGCCGAAGCCTAAAACGCAAACGGCATCACGTGCAAGCAGACGCAAAGGAAGGAAAGCGTAATGACTAAACCGATTCGTAAAACGGTTAAAAAGGCTCTGGGTAGAGACACTAGAGCAGTTAAAAAGCCGGAACAAAAAAAGAATAAAGAAACTGGTAATACCAGTACCGCAGCACCTGCTGACCCTATCAGACAGGAAAGAGGCCGTGTCGGTAAAAGAATACAAGCAGCACCTGCTATTCAAAGACAGTATAATAATATTCAAGCCGAATTAAAGTGGCTAAGAGAAAATGATGGTGCGCCAGAAAGTATTGCAGCACGTAGACAGTCTCTTAAAGATATGGAAGTAACACATCTTATCAAGCCAAAAGATATGAAAGATGTAGTTGCAAAGCGACCCGCTGAAGCAAAAGTTAGCAAAGCAACAAAAGCTAAACAGGCAGAAGAAGCAGAGATAGATGCCGCTACTGATAAAATAATGAATATCTTAAAGCCACAAAATAAAGCACGTGGTGGTGTCGCAAAGAAACGCACTGGCTCTATGGACTTCCGTAAAGGTGGTATGGTTATGTCAACTGTAGACAATAGAAAGAAACGGTAATGGCTAATAAACTATCCGACAAATCAACTTCCCAGCTAAACGCTATGTTAAACAAAGGTAGTGGTGCATCACAAAAAGAAGTACGTGCTGCTATCACAGAGTTAAAGAAGCGTGGTGAAGATACACCACCGCCTTCTCTTGTAATGGGTGGACGTAGAGAAATGTCTAAAGGCGGTAATGCCACAAAGAAAGTTCCTGTTATTACTATTGGCGTAGGCATGGCTGAGTTTCCTAAAGGCAAAAAGAAAACACAGATGATGCGTGGTGGTATGGCAAATAATAAGGCGCATATGTATTCTAACGGTGGTTCAGTTACTGATAAACTAAATCCCGGTTTACGTGCCTTGCAAAAAGAACGCCCTGATGTTGTAGCGAATATATTAAAGAAGTCCTAATGGCTCCCAGAATACCACGAAAGAAAGGGCAACCTGCTGGCTCTAAAAAGCACAGCGACCTGTACACTGATGAAAACCCTAAAGGTACAATAAAAGGTCTGAAGTTTGCTACAGTCAAAGATGCAGAAGCATCTGTGCGTAAGATAAAAGCATCTGGACGTTCTCATGCTCACAAGACACAAGCTGCTATCGCTATGGAACAACGAGCCAGAGTTGCGGGAAAAACTGCAGCAGCTAGTGTATACCGCAAGTTCATCGAATCACAGAAGAAAAAAACCCGTGCATCCAGTAGAGCGTGATATACGAAAATGGTCACACGACTTTCTGGAAAAGCCTAGTGATAAACTTAACGGCCTACCACCCTGCCCCTATGCAAAGCAAGCGTGGTTAGATGATAAGGTATCCTTCAGTATCAATACGGGGCTGGAAGGCTTAATAAAAGAAATAACCCTGTTTGAACTGCACGACTATGATATAGTTGTATGGGCAAATGAAGACTTACCAGAGATGGCATATCTTGATGGATGGTGTGATGGTGTAAACGAAGCCATGTCCATAGCAGGTAGAGATATGCACCTCATGGTATTTCATCCAGACTATGATGCTGAAGAAGCAGGTCTGGACTTTTTAGTGGATGATGGTGTCACTGATGACACGTTAGAATATTGCATGGTATTCGTGCAATTACTGTCAAAGCTAGACGATGCAGCTTTGAGTTTAGAAAAGTCTGGATACTATAAAGAGTTTCCAGAATGGGTTTATCAGAGTCTAGTATTAGACAGAAGGAAGTTACGAAATGGCAATGAATGGTAAAAAGAAAATGGCAAAGAAAATGCGTGGCGGTGGTTCTGTAATGCCAAAGCGTATGGCTGGCGGCGGTATGGCTAAAATGGCTAAAAAGAAAATGCGTGGCGGCGGCATGATGAAAAAGAAAATGATGCGTGGCGGGATGGCTAAAAAGAAATGATTAAGCGTCAGGCAATCAAGTATCTGGGATGGGCTTTGCTCTATATGGGCAAGCCCTTTACCTGTGTAGGCAACTGGTTCTGGAAGTTACACCGCAAAGTGTTAGACTGGAATAACTAATGCCCGTATTAAATAGTGGCTCAAAGTTTGTGACACACGCAACTGCACTGTCAACAACCAGTGACACAGATTGCTATGTCGTACCTGCAAACTTTTCATCTCATGTAGAGCATTTGCTTATTGGAAACAATAATAGTAGTAACAAAAACTACACACTCAAATACTATGAGGCCGCTACAACTACAACGCATACTATATTTACAACACACGCAGTAACAGGTAAAGGCTCTGAATCTATATTCACTGTAGACAAACCTTTGTACATTCACGCAGGTGATAAGATAATTGTAGCTGCTGCAGATGCAAATACGTTAACAGTTGTAGTGGCGGCTGAAGAGTTCTTTGACCCGAATGCATAGGAGTAATTATGGCACCTAGAAAAAAGACCACCCCGAAAAAGAAAAGCACAGTAAACAAAGCAGGTAACTATACAAAACCTACTATGCGCAAAAGACTATTTCAACGTATCAAAGCTGGCACAAAAGGCGGTGGTGCAGGTCAGTGGTCTGCACGTAAAGCGCAGATGCTTGCGTCTGCTTACAAGAAGGCTGGCGGTGGCTACAAATCATAACCGCATAAAACTAATCCTAACCAACCAACCAATGAGGAGTAGAGATGATTGCGGAAACCCTTGCGGGTATCGCACTGGTAAAGAGTGCCGTAGATGGTATTAAGTCCACCATCAATACCGCCAACGATATAGGCGACATCGCAAAGTATGTAGATAATCTACTTGAGGGTGAGAAGCAAGTACAACAACAGAGGTCTAAGAAATCTGGTAGCAGTCTGGGCGACCAGTTTGGAATAGAGTCTGTTGCACAAGAAGTTATAGATGCTAGACTAGCACAAGAAAAAATACAAGAGATGCGTACCCTAGTAGACCTTCGCTTTGGTCCCGGCACATGGCAAAGCATTATAGATGAAAGAGCCAAGCGTATACGTGAGGCAAAAGAAGCAGCAGAGCAAGCTAGGCGTGAGGCAATGAAGAAACATGAAGAGTTTGTAGAGAACTTAAAGATGTCTGTTGGCATAAGCGCAATAGTAGCAGTGGCAGCAGGTCTTTTAATTTTTCTCTTGACAATTCTGTAAGATAATGGTATAACTTATTCATGGCATTAAAATCACCACAACAGAGTTTAAAGAACTGGACAAAGCAAAAGTGGAGAACCAAGAGTGGTAAACCATCCGCCAAAACAGGTGAGCGTTATTTACCAGAGGCTGCTATCAAATCGCTTTCGCCGCAGGAGTACGCAGCCACCACCCGTGCTAAAAGAGCAGGAACTCGTGCTGGTAAGCAGTTCGTCAAGCAACCTAAAAAAATATCAAAGAAAACAGCAAAGTTTAGACGGGGGTAATAATGCTTAACTTACTTATTGGACCAATTGCAGAACTTGCTGGTACATGGATGTCAGGCAAGGTCGAAGAAAAGAAAGCCCAAGCAAAGACACGTGTAGCCAAAGCAGAAGCTGAAGCTATCGTAATGCAGAAGAAAGCTACTGGTGAAATTGATTGGGATTTGGAGATGGCTAAAGGTAGCACATCTTCGTGGAAGGATGAGTGGCTTACCATTCTATTCAGCATCCCGTTGGTACTGGCATTTATTCCCGGCATGGAAGAGGTGGTAGCAAATGGATTCGCACAGTTACAAGCAATGCCTGAGTGGTATCAATATTCCTTGGGCGTTATCGTTGCCGCTTCTTTTGGCGTACGTTCAGCTACAAAGTTCTTCGGCAAGAAGTAAAAATGAGTTGGCTAAGAAAGCTAATTGAATATAACCTTATTGCTCGTATGACAATGCTTGCATCTGTACTAATGTCATGGCGTTGTGCAGAATGGTTTATGAACCTAGAAGACCCTACAATGCAACAGTCAGCATTTGTTTCTGTTATTATGGGTGTTATGACAGGTATCTTTGGTATCTGGATGGGGCAAGAAAGTAAGGGCAAAAAAGAATGAGTACTATAATTTGGGCATTGGTATTGACTGTATGTACCGCAGAGGGTCAGTGTTTTAACCAAACAGTCCAGTGGTTCGATAACGAAAATAAGTGTGAAAAAACCAGACAGGTATATGAAGAGATACCAAAAGATGGTTCATGGGCATCTGTTCAATATAAATGTGGCATCGTAGGGGCTATGGAAACATGAAGTACCGTAGAGAACATTTTATTGAAGAGTTAATCAAGCACGAAGGCTTGAAGCTACAAGTGTACCAAGACACTCTTGGAATTGATACTATTGGTATCGGACGAAACCTAGAAGACCGTGGCATTACAAAGCAGGAACTAGACGAACTAGATATTCCTAATATTGACCATGTGTATGAGTATGGAATCACCGAAGCTGATGCGGTCTATCTAGCAACAAATGACGTACAGATTGTCGAGGAAGAACTGGTACGTGCGCACCCTTGCGTGGACAGGTTGGACTCTGTACGTCAACTTATAGTTATGGATATGGCTTTTAATATGGGCGTACCCAGACTTTGCAAATTTAAAAATATGTGGGCTGCTATCCACGAAGAAAAATTTGACATTGCCGCAAAAGAAATGCTGGACAGCAGATGGGCAAATCAAGTAAAAAGCAGAGCTACTAAGTTGGCTAACGCAATGCACAATGGAGAATTTTGATGGGTTACATTGTAAAAACAAAAGGCACTAAAGGCCAAACATATTATGGTGGTAGAGACCCAAAGAAAGAAAGCATTGCTAAAAAAACTGGAACAGGTAACAAGTATAAACAGTCTCCCGGTTTTTTAGACATGGTTGTGGATTACGTGAAGGAAAAACTTAACTAATGGCTAGAGAACTAACAGAAAAGCAACAAGCATTTCTCAACGTATTATTTGAGGAAGCTGGTGGCGATATGGTAATGGCAAAAAAGATGGCAGGTTATGCTGATACTTCTAGCACTTCGGAGATTGTTAAAGGTCTTAAAGAAGAAATCTTGGAAGCAACGCAAATGTATATGGCTCGTAATGCTCCGAAAGCTGCGATGGCGATGACAGGTGCTTTGTATGACCCGACTGAGTTGGGTATTCGTGATAAGATGTCTGCAGCTAAAGAACTGCTTGACCGTGTAGGCTTGGTGAAGACAGAGAAGATGCAGGTAGAAGCAAGTGGCGGTGTTATGCTTATGCCACCTAAAGCTGTAGTAGAGGATGATGAGTGATGACTGATAAAGCAATGCCTTCAGAAACAGAAAGCCCAAAGCCGAAAAAGAAAATGGCTATGCCTAAATCTTTTTCAAAAGCATTTTATGAAAAGTATCAATCTACTTTTGATAAAGCTAGAAAAGATTTAGGGTTTGAATTAGGTGGCTATGGTGCGCTTTTAAAAATTAAAAAAGACGACCCTAAAGCGTTTAATAGAATTATGGAAGATACTGCAAAGAAAATTAAACAAGAAGATAAGAAAAAGAAAATGTCTGTTGGTGGGCTTGCTACTAAAAAATATATGAACCCTGTTAAAATTGTAGACAATCGTAAAAACAAATGACACGTAGCATAGGCAAGTGGAAGCTACCACAGCCAACAGACATCAAAGAAGAAAACGAATGGATACCCATCCCACGTATTGCACGTACTGTACCATTCGGGTATAAACAGGATGATGAAGACCCCGACATTCTTCAACCTATCCAAATTGAATTGGACTTGTTAGAGAAAGCTAGACAGCACGTAAATCAATACAGCTACCGTGAAGTAGCTAATTGGCTGAGTACACAGACTGGCAGATACATCTCACACGTAGGGTTGAGGAAACGATTGAATAATGAACGAAGACGTAAGAATCAAGCTGCAAGCCTCCGCAAGTGGGCAGAATATGCGAAAACGGCAATCGCCAAGGCGGAAGAAATCAGCAACCAAAGAACAGGCTCCAAAGCCGAAGGTTGACATACAGGAAACTGTATCACCTGAATATGACAGCAGCGAGATAGAACAACACGCCAATGTTTTGTTCAAGCCAAACGAAGGACCACAGACAGAGTTCCTAGCGGCGGCTGAACGAGAAGTATTGTACGGTGGTTCGGCAGGTGGTGGTAAAAGCTACGCTATGCTTGCTGACCCATTACGTTACATGGGACATCCACAGTTTAGTGGGCTTCTGTTGCGACACACTACAGAGGAGTTGCGGGAACTTATATTTAAGTCGCAGGAGTTGTACCCAAAAATCTGGCCCGGTATTAAGTGGTCAGAAAGAAAGATGCAGTGGACTGCGCCATCTGGTGCAAGATTGTGGATGTCTTATCTTGACAGAGATGAAGATGTATTGCGCTATCAGGGTCTAGCTTTTAGCTGGATAGGCTTTGACGAGTTAACACAATGGGCCACACCATATGCATGGAATTATATGCGTTCTCGTCTACGGTCTACTGCACCTGATTTGCCAATATTTATGAGGGCTACGACTAACCCCGGCGGAAGAGGTCATCACTGGGTCAAGAAAATGTTCATTGACCCTTCGCCATATAATAGAGCCTTCGATGCAACCGATATTGAAACAACCGAAGTCCTACGGTATCCAGCAGGACATAGCAAGGCTGGAAAGCCTTTATTCAAAAGACGATTTATACCCGCAAGACTTTCTGATAACCCATACCTTGCGAATGCAGGTGACTACGAAGCCATGCTTCTATCGCTTCCAGAGCAGCAGCGTAGGCAGCTTCTTGAGGGAGACTGGGATATTAAAGAAGGTGCTGCCTTTACTGAGTTTGATAGGCGGGTTCACGTTGTTGAGCCTTATCGTATTCCTAATAACTGGGTTAAGTTTCGTGCTTGCGACTATGGGTACGGCAGTTATAGTGGTGTTGTGTGGTTTGCCGTTGCGCCTTCTGAGCAACTTGTGGTATATAGAGAACTCTACGTTTCTAAAGTCCTTGCCACAGACTTGGCAGATATGATTCTGGATTTGGAAGCGGAAGATGGTAATATTAAGTACGGTGTTCTGGACAGTTCTCTTTGGCATAAGCGTGGTGATACTGGTCCTTCTCTTGCGGAGCAAATGATTAGTCGTGGATGTCGTTGGCGACCCTCAGACAGAAGCAGAGGCAGTCGTGTAGCTGGTAAGAATGAGATACACCGTAGACTACAGATAGATGAATTTACAGAGGAGCCTAGACTTGTTTTCTTTAATACTTGCACAAACCTCACGGCCCAACTTCCCTCAATACCGTTGGACAAGAAAAACCCAGAAGACATTGATACAAAGAGTGAAGACCACTTGTATGACGCTCTTAGGTATGGTATAATGTCAAGACCACGGTTTAGTATATTTGACTATGACCCAATGGGTAGACCCGGCGGCGGTATGCAAGTAGCAGACTCAACCTTTGGATACTAAGGAAAAGCAATATGAATGAAGATGAAATTATGATTGAAGATGATGCTATCGCACTAGAAGACAGTGATGATACATCTATCTCTGACGTAGACGTAAGTAATATCATACCATTTATTATGGAACGCTACAAGCGGTCTGAAGATTATAGGTATCAGGACGAAGAACGCTGGCTTCGTGCCTACCGCAATTATCGTGGTTTGTATGGTCCTGATGTTCAATTTACTGAAGCAGAAAAATCTCGTGTCTTTATTAAAGTCACAAAAACTAAGACGCTGGCAGCATACGGGCAGATTGTAGATGTTCTGTTTGCTAACCAGCGTTTTCCTTTGTCTATAGAACCTACGGAGTTGCCAGAAGGTGTGGTTGCCGATGTACATTTTGACCCTAAAGAGCCAGAACAATTGCGTGGTGAAACTGCTCTTTCCAGTCCCTACGGTTTCGCGGGTGACGGCAGAGACTTACCGCCGGGAGCCACAGCGCAGTCCTTACAAGAAAAACTTGGGGTGTTGGAAAGCAAATTGGAACCTGTTTCTGACAAACTAAAAGAAGGGCCGGGTAAGACACCTACCTCTATTGGGTTTAGCCCAGCAATGATTGCTGCAAAGAAAATGCAAAAGAAGATACATGACCAGCTAGAAGAGTCTGGTGCTACTAAACATCTTCGCAATGCTGCATTTGAAATGGCACTGTTTGGTACTGGTGTTATGAAAGGGCCATTTGCCATTGACAAAGAATATCCTAACTGGAATGACGATGGCGAGTATGACCCACTGTTCAAAACAATCCCACAAGTAAATCACGTATCTGTCTGGAACTTTTACCCAGACCCAGATGCTAACAACATGGATGAAGCACAGTATGTAATTGAACGACACAAGATGTCACGTACACAATTGCGTAATCTGAAGAAGCGTCCATACTTCCGTGGCGAAGTTATCAATGAAGTTATTGCTATGGGTGAAAACTACACCAAGCAATATTGGGAAGATGACTTGGCTGACTACGCACCAGAGCATGGAGTTGACCGCTTTGAAGTGCTTGAGTATTGGGGCATGGTAGATACAGAACTGCTTGAAGAGCAGAATGTAGATATACCAAAAGAACTAAAAGAGTTTGATGAGTTGCAAGCCAATGTCTGGATTTGTAATGGCAAACTAATGCGTATGGTTCTTAACCCATTTAAGCCATCTAAAATCCCATACTCTGCTGCGCCATATGAACTGAACCCATACTCATTTTTTGGTGTAGGTATAGCAGAAAACATGGACGATACACAGACATTGATGAATGGCTTTATGCGTATGGCTGTTGATAACGCTGTGCTGTCTGGCAATTTGATTGTTGAAGTAGATGAGACAAACTTGGTGCCGGGTCAGGACTTGTCGCTGTATCCGGGCAAGGTATTCCGCAGACAGGGTGGCGCACCGGGTCAGGCTATCTTTGGTACAAAGTTCCCAAATGTGTCACAAGAAAATATGATGCTGTTTGACAAGGCACGTGTACTGGCTGATGAAAGCACAGGCTTCCCATCATTTGCACATGGACAGACAGGTGTGTCTGGTGTAGGCCGTACAGCGTCAGGTATCTCAATGCTTATGGGTGCTGCACAGGGTAGCACCAAAACAGTTATTAAGAACGTAGACGACTATCTGCTTCGCCCACTTGGTGAAGGTTTCTTCCGCTTTAATATGCAGTTTGACTTTGACCCAGAAATCAAAGGGGACTTGGAAGTTAAGGCACGGGGTACAGAAAGTCTTATGGCTAACGAAGTGCGTAGCCAACGTCTAATGCAGTTCTTGCAGATTGCAAGCAATCCTGCACTCGCACCCTTTGCTAAGTTCCAATATGTAATCCGTGAGATTGCAAAGTCTATGGACTTAGACCCCGACAAAGTAACCAACAATATGGATGAGGCTGCACTGCAAGCAGAAATTATGAAGGGCTTCCAGCAGCCAATGCAACCAGAGCAGGGTGGTATGACACCACCGCCGGGTGCAGATGCAATGGACCCAACAGGTGCAGGTGGCGGCAACGTAGGTACAGGACAGGCTCCTGTGCCGGGTGAACAAGGATTTAGTGCAAATGGACAACAGGGAAATACTCAGCAAGCTAAAGCCGCTGGTCAGCAACAGCCGCCAATGGGACCACTTCAGTAATTATTTAGATGTGTTGATTGAACAACAGCATCGTACATTAGAGCAAGGCGATAACACAATACTAATGCATCGTGCGCAAGGGGCGATTGCAGTGTTACGTAGTATTAAAACTTTAAGGGACGTTATCAATGGCTAAACGCATGGCAAAACAAATGGAACTCTTTGAGCCAGTAGAACGTGGCTTTGATGAGGGTGGCCTTATGGATGAGGGTGGTACAGTAGACCCTGTATCTGGTAATGACGTACCACCCGGCTCAACACAAGAAGAAGTTCGTGATGACATTCCTGCCCAACTCAGTGAGGGTGAATTTGTTATTCCTGCAGACGTAGTGCGTTACATTGGCCTTGAGAACTTGATGCGTATGCGTCAAGAAGCAAAGCAAGGCTTGGCACAAATGGAAGCTATGGGTCAGATGGGTAATGGCGATGAAGCTGTTATGCCCGATGATTTACCTTTTGACGAATATGACCTTGAAGTAGAAGACGATGAACTACAAATGAATGTAGGTGGTTATGTACCACCATCTGTTCCGCAGCAGCCTTATAATCAACCTACACAAGTAAACCCACAAACAGGAACATATACACTGCCGGGTACGGGCATTGCTGGCTATCAGGTTCCTAGTGGCGCACCTACGGGCTATACACCGTATGGCGGAGCAACACCATATTTTCAGCCCGTACAGTTTACTGGCGCACAATATCAGACAGCTTTGCAGACAACTAACTTGCCCACTTTTGCTGAGACAGTAGGCAGCAAGCCGGGTCAATATGATGAGTTACGTACGTATCAAAACGATGCAGGTCAAACACTGCAGATACCATTTAAAGACGGTAAACCTATATATCCAATTCCAGAAGGGTATAAGCCTATGGGTGAACAGCCAGCACCAGAAGAAGAAGCACCTACAACTGTAACACCTACACTTGGTCAGGCGCAAGTGCGTGATGACGGTGGTAGAGACGATGACGGTGGGTACTCAGGTGCAACTGTTGCGCTTGGTGGTACATCTGGAACAGGCGCAGAAGAAGGTTTAAGGGTGGGTGATTTTGATGTAGTGGGTGTCTCTTATGATATGCCTAGTGTTGGATTAGGAAAAATTCCGGGAACTATTGGTGGTTTGGCTAAAATGGGTTCTTTCTTTTCTTCAGGATTACCAGAAACAAGCACAGATGTAAGACCGGGACAGCCGGGGTATAATCCGGGCGGAACAGCTAATTTCTTTGATAGAAATAATCCTAATGCCAGTGTCACTGTTACTGCAGAAGATTTTAACAATATGAAAAACACAGACTTTAAAGGTGCTTTAGCGGAATCATATAAGTCAGCAGTTAGGGCTGTTTCTGCTGTAAGGGCAGGAGACATTGAAGCATACAATAATTTATCAACGGATAGGCTAGGCCCGTCTGGTAAATCCGCTAAAGACTTAGCAGACGCAGCTACTGTAAAAGGTTTAATGGATAAAGTGGATATAAGTAACCCACAAGGCATTATGGATAACTTGAAAAATGCGCTTGGCGGGGGAACTTTTGCAGAAGCCGTAGATAAACTTAACGATGCAGAAAGAAGTGTGCTAGAGGGTATGGGTGTTGACTTAGACGATTCGCTTGATATATCCCCTGCCGAACAAGCTGCTCTGGACAAACAAACACGAGAATCAATGGCTGCTGCTGTGGCAGCGGCTAATAAAGCAAAAGCAGAAAAAGCACGTGCGGAACAACAAAGAGCAGAGGCGGAAAAAGCGGCGGCATTTGAGGCTACCAAAGCCAGAGCCGAAGCACGTGAGCGAGGCGGCGATGGCGGTGGCGGTGGACCTGCTTCTAAATCCGGCGGCTATTCTGGTGGTAAAGGCGGTTCTGGTCCGGGTGCTTCTCCTTCAGGTTCAAAAGAAGGTGGACCGGGTTCATTTGCAGAGGGTGGCCTAGTAAAACAGATGAAGCAAAGTGGAATAGCTTCTAAAAAATAATCCACAATCAGTTGGCCTACCCATCCCCCACCCCGGCGTGGCTACGTTGGCCCCAACAAAAGGAAGTACAAACAATGGCAGAACAAGCTATTATGGCTGAAGAAATGAAGCCTGAAAAGAAGATTGCGTTTGCAAATCGTAAATACACTAACGAAGAAAAACGCAAGATGGAAGAAGAAGAACTAGAGCAGCTTCTAAAAGAACAAAAGGGTGAAGTAGAAGAGCAACCCGAAGAACAAGAACAAGAAGATGAACCTGCAAACGCAGAAGAGAAAACATTTAAAAAGCGTTACTCTGATTTGCGTAGGCACCAGCAACAACAGGCTGAAGAGTTTAAGAAAGAGATTGAAGCACTCAAATCTCAACTCAGCCAAGCTGCACAGAAAGAAATGAAACTGCCTAAGTCTGACGAAGACATTGAACAGTGGGCAGCAGACTACCCAGATGTAGCAGCTATCGTTGAAACAATTGCTATGAAGAAGGCACGTGAGCAAGCTACTGCGCTTGAAGAACGTATGAAAGCAATTGATGAGTTGCAGTCTAGTGCTACTAAAGAAAAAGCTGAAGCAGAACTAATGCGGTTACACCCTGACTTTGGTGACATCCGTGACAGTGATGAGTTCCACGAGTGGGCAGAAGAGCAGCCTAAGTGGGTACAAGATGCACTGTATGACAATGACAATGACGCACGTTCTGCTGCTAGAGCCATTGACTTGTACAAAGCTGACATGGGCATCAGTAAAGAAAAGCCTAAGTCAGATAAAGCTGCAGCTAAGTCTGTAGCCACAAAAGACTCACGTAGTAAGCCACAGGAAAATGAGGCAACCTCGTATCTCAAAGAGTCTGCTGTACAAAAAATGTCGGCGCAAGAATATGAAAAGCGGTCTGACGAAATCATGGAAGCTATCCGTAGTGGAAAGTTTATCTATGATGTATCTGGCTCTGCTAGATAAAAATGCAAAAAAGAGTTGACAAGTAGTTATTTATAAGTATAACTATAGTCAGATTAGTGTAACTGTATAGCGCAATATAGTTACACTACTATTCGCAAACAGCCAAGCCTTACGGATTACCTGACGAACATGGCCCGTAGAATAGCAGGACGGCCATCTTGCTAAAATACGCACCCAATGTGAATCAGCCTCCTGATTAGTCTTGCGAGTTTGTATCTGTAAAATGCTACATAGGAGATAACATAATGGCATTTACTACTGCTAGTGGTTATGGTAATCTTCCTAACGGTAATTTTTCTCCCGTAATTTACAGCAAACAGGTGCAACTTGCTTTCCGCAAGTCTGCTGTTGCTGAAGCAATCACCAATTCTGATTACTTTGGTGAGATTGCTGCTATGGGTGATTCCGTTAAGATTATCAAGGAACCCGAAATCACAGTTAAGGCTTACGCCCGTGGTACAACCATCACGCCGCAAGACCTTGACGATGAAGACTTCAGCCTGACAATTGACAAAGCTAACTACTTTGCATTTAAGGTTGACGACATTGAAGAGGCACACAGCCACGTAAACTTCCAGTCTCTGGCAAGTGACCGTGCTGCGTACCGTCTTGCTGACCAGTTTGACCAAGACGTTCTTGGCTATCTGACTGGATTTAAACAGTCTGCAATTCATGGCACACCAGATACTGTCAACACAACTGTTAACGGTTCAAAAGCCGTGTCTACTGCAGGTTCTGACGAACTTCTGTCCAGCATGAAACTGGAAGCCGATGAATTTGGCGGTTCTGGGGGTTCATCAATCGGTATCCAGCCACGTTTGCCGGGTGCATCATCCGTACCGGGTTCAGGTAATGCTAACCCAACAATGGTTATTGCACGTATGGCTCGTAAGTTGGACCAACAAAATGTTGATACACAAGGCCGTTGGCTTGTTGTAGACCCAGTATTTATTGAGGTACTGAAGGATGAAGATTCAAAACTTCTGAACTCAGACTTTGGTGGTGCTGGTCTGCAAAACGGATTGGTTGTCAATAACCTTCACGGTTTCCAAGTTTATGTATCTAATAACCTGCCTTCAATTGGTACAGGTCCGGGTACAACAGGTGGAACCAACGCTTCAAACTACGGTTTGATTGTAGCTGGTCATTCTTCTGCTGTTGCAACTGCAGAGCAGATTAATAAGACCGAAACATATCGTGACCCTGACAGCTTCGCTGACATTGTTCGTGGTATGCATTTGTACGGTCGCAAGATTCTTCGTCCAGAAGCACTTGTGAACGCTAAGTTTAACTTGGTATAAGGGGGATAAGACATGGCTAACATTACTGCACTTCTTCATCCCGCTTCAGGGAACTCACAGCGTGGACGCAACCCGTACTACGTTGATGTGACAATTGACCTGACCACAAATAGCATTGCTCCCGGCGATACTATTCAGGCAATTACCGTACCTGCTGACACTCTAATTATGGGTGCTGGCTTCCAAGTGGTTGAGTCTGCTACCATGAATACTGGTACAGATGCTACTGCTGCTCTTGGCTTCACTGGTGGTGACGTTGATGAGTTTGCTGCGGCATTGGACATTGACGGTGCAACTGATGGTGCTTACGCTCCACAGGTTTCAATTGATGGACTAGCACCATCTACAACTGCTGACACAATTGACTTTGTATTGGCTGGTAGTGGTGCATCATTTACGGCTGGTAAGCTACGTGCTTATGCCATTATGATGGACATCAGTGACCAAGGTGACATGGCTGCTGACGAAGTAGACCGTGATACACTTGCCTAAATAGTTGAGGGGGCAGGGCAACTTGCCCCTTCACTTTTCTTTTGAGGATTTTATATGGCATACGATTATCTTGGACTTTCCAACGATGTACTGAACAGGATGAATGAAGTAGAACTTACTACTACTACATTTGCTACTGCACGGGGATTTCAAATCCAGTGTAAAAACGCAGTAAACGATGCTATAAATTATATTAATTCACGTGAATATGGTTGGCCTTTTACACACGCCACGCAAACAGAAACATTAGTCGCAAGTCAAACACGATATACAATTCCTGTTGGCACACAGTCAGTAGACTATGAAACATTTAGAATTAGCAAAGACAACACACTTGGCGTAGCTGGTGTGACTTTACGTATCATTGATTATAAAGAGTATGTTGACAGGTACATTGACCAAGAAAGCACTACAGGTGTTGGCGGTGTGCCTATTTATGTATTTAGAACACCGGATAATAATTATGGGCTGTACCCTTACCCCGATAAAGCATATCAACTAAAGTATGAATACTTTGCACGTCCTACAACTTTAGTAAATGCTACAGACATACCTACAATACCAGAACAGTTTAGACAAACAATTGTAGATGGGGCTACCGCATACGGCTATCAGTATCGTGGTGAGTCACAGCAGTACGGAATTAACTTTGCCCGATTTGAAGAGGGCATCAAGCATATGCAATCAATTCTATTAAATAGAACAGACTACGTGAGGTCAACATATATACCGTATTCCCAAAGGTATGGCGTTAATGTAGCTGGGTTTTAGGTGGTATAAATGGCAGATGAATCTGGCCTCAGTCCCTTTGTATTTGCCTGTCAGGGTGGTTTGGTTCTTGACCAGTCTACCTTTGTTATGCAGCCGGGGATGGCTCTTGAACTAGAAAACTTTGAGCCTGACGTACAGGGTGGATACAGACGTATCTCAGGATATTCAAAGTGGAATAGCAATATTGTACCACAAGATGCTTCTGCTAGTGAAAAAGTCCTTATGTCGGCACACTTTAATAATAAAGTTATTGCGGCACGTGGCGGTAAGATACACGAAGCTGGTAAGACTGGTAGCTGGACACAAATTGACACCGGACGAAGCAACGCAGGTAAATATACACACTTTCGTTATAATCTAGGCGGCACAGATTTTATTATATGGGCAGATGGTGCTAATCGGGCAACTAAATACGATGGTACTACAGTAACAGACCTAACAGGAACAGGCGCACCCACAGACCCTGCATTTGTTACGGCATACAAAAATGCTATATTTCTTGCCGGACATAGTGCTAACCCCGAAGAAGTTATCTTTTCTGCCCCATACACCGATAGTGATTTTACTGCAGCCAATGGCGCAGGTTCTGTTAAAGTTGATAGCCGAATTACAGGATTGTTTCCTTTTCGTGAAGCACTTTATATTTTCTGTGAAGAACGTATATTCAAATTAGTAGGCAATACAATTGCCGACTTTGTTCTTCAACCAGTCACCAGAGAAATTGGTTGTTTAAATGGTTTTACTATTCAGGAATTTGCAGGTGACTTAGTATTCTTGGGGCCAGATGGACTGCGTACAGTTGCTGGTACTGAAAGAATTGGCGACGTTGAACTTGGTACAATTAGTCGTCAGGTTCAGGAACGCTTTACTGGTCTAAGTAACGTAGACGAATTTGATAGCGTAGTTATTCCTGATAAGACACAATACAGATTGTTTTTCTCTGATGCAAATATCACAAGAGGAAATACTAAAGGTCTTATTGCAGTACGTAAAGGTGATACATACGAATACTCTGACCTTCGTGGTATAGCACCTAGTTCAACAGACTTTGTTGTTGTGCAAGGTGAAAGTATTATTCTACATGGTGGCTTTGATGGCTACGTATATCGTCAAGAACAAGGCGTTGCTTTTGATGGTAACAATGTAACAGGTAAGTATCGTTCACCTGATTTGACTATGGGTGATGCAGGTTTACGCAAATCATTTCAGCGTGTTATTCTAAACTACGCACCTGAAGCCGCAGTGAATGCAGATTTGTTTGTAAGGTACGACTATGAATCGCCTAATGCACCTAGACCTGCAGCATACCCATTTGATACTACAACAGCAGTAGCTATTTATGGCTCTTCAGTATTTGGTACTGCTACGTATGGTGGTCAGTCAAACCCGTTAGTAAGACAACCAATCGAAGGTTCAGGATTTGCAGTGGCACTGCGTGTTAATGACAGGGGTACGTCAGCCCCTTACTCACTGAAAGGTTTTCAGTTAGAGTTTGAAGCGGCGGCAAGGAGATAATAAATGGCAAGTTATACTAGACAGTCCTCATTTGCTGATGGCGATATTATTCAAGCGTCAGACTTTAACGATGAATTTAATCAGCTAGTAAATGCTTTTGCAAACACGTCAGGCCACAAACACGATGGCACTACTGCTGAAGGTCCAGTCATTGGTTTGATTGGAGACCCCGGTGTCGCTACGCCATTGAACAAGGTTGTTGTAGATGATGCAAATAACCAAGTTGAGTTTAATATTGATGTGTCTGGTTCCTCTACGGAACAGTTTGTTGTTAAAGACGGTGTTATTGAACCAACAACAACTAATGACATTGACTTAGGTTCTTCCTCTAAAAAGTTTAAAGACTTGCATCTTGCTGGTGCGGCTAATATTGGTGGTACAGTAACTCTGTCTGGCAATGTTCTTGTATCTGGCACACTAGGTGCTGACCTTATTCCTGATGCAGATGATACCCGTGATATTGGTAGTACAACTGCTGAATGGAAAGACTTGTACATTGATGGTACTGCATATGTAGACGCTATCAACTATGCTGGTACAGCTATCACATCTACAGCAGCAGAATTAAACTTGATGGATGGTGGTACTTCTGTTGGTACAACTGCAGTCGTAGGTACAGATGGTATTGTAACCAATGATGCCGGAACTATGCGTCAAACGACTGTTGATACGTTTGATACATATCTTGCAGCCACAACAAAAACACTTACTAACAAAACAATTGATGCCGATAACAATACTTTGTCTAACATTGAAGTAGATAACTTTAAAGCTGCCACAATAGTATTAGAATCAGAAGGCATTGGCTCAAATGATAATGATACAACAATACCTACATCTGCTGCTGTCAAAGATTATGTAGACACACAAATTACTGCAGAAGATTTAGATTTCCAAGCAGATAGCGGTGGTGCATTGTCTATTGACTTAGATAGTGAAACGCTGACATTTACAGGTGGTACAGGCATTGATACGTCTGGTTCTGGTAATGCAGTAACCTTCGCAATAGACAGCACCGTAGCCACCCTTACAGGCTCACAGACGCTGACTAACAAAACATTGACAAGTGCAGTACTCAATGGTACAATAAGTGGAACTTCTATTAAAGATGAAGATAACATGTCATCAGACAGTGCTTCTCATCTTGCTACTCAACAATCAATTAAAGCATATGTAGATAGCCAAACAGCAGGATTAGGTGCTGGTGATATTACCGCCGTTGTAGCTGGTAACGGTTTAACTGGTGGTGCAACATCCGGCTCTGCCACACTTAACGTAGTTGGTGGTACAGGCATTACTGCTAATGCTAATGACATTGCAATTGATTCTACTGTAGCCACACTGACAGGTACACAAACATTAACTAATAAAAGCATAACTGCTCCTATACTTACGGGTTCTGCATCTGCAGCAGGTTCAATCCTGTTTAAAGAAGATACAGATAACGGCACCAATGCTGTTACACTTATAGGACCAGCTTCTACTGCAGATGTAACTTTAACATTACCTGCGGCTACAGATACACTGGTTGGTAAGGCAACAACGGACACACTAACTAACAAATCTATTGATGCATCTCAGCTTACAGGTACAGTAGCTAATGCAAGACTAGATGCACAGCTTCAAGATGTGGCTGGTTTAGCTGTCACTGACGGTGGTTTTATTGTAGGCGATGGTTCTAACTTCGTACTAGAGACTGCAGGTACAGCACGTACATCACTAGGGTTAGGTTCTGCGGCAGTACTGACAGCAGGTACATCTGCCAACAATGCTGTGCAACTAGACGGTTCAGCTAGACTACCAGCAATAGACGGTTCGCAGCTTACTAACCTACCAGCAGCAGGTGACGGTGGCATTGCAATGGCTATTGCACTAGGATAAAATAATACTTGACAAACCTTGTCAGTTATGGTATAATTAGTATACATTTGGAGTAAAATATGGCAAACGCTTTTTTATGTGAGACAGATACAGCAGTAGGCACATCCGCTGCAACCATCTATACCTGTCCATCAAGCACAGAAACCACCATCATTGGTCTTAGTATTGCTAACATTGTGACAAGTCAAATTACCGTAGACGTAAAGCTAAATGGTGCTGGACGTACTAGCGGTGCAGTTGATAATGTTCACCTTGTAAAAGCAGCACCGATTCCAGTTGGTGGTTCTTTAGTTGTGGTTGGTGGAGACCAGAAGGTAGTGATGGAGCCGGGTGATACACTTACTGTACAATCTGATACAGCATCATCTGCTGATGTTGTCTTGAGCCATCTTGATATTACATAGGGGTAACTGATGCCGTATCTAGGTAACATACCTGCAGTAAACTTCAGCACAGCAGCCTATCAGGATTTAACTGGTGTAACAGGTAGTCCTGCAAAGCGTGGATTTACTCTTAACCATGCTGCAGGTAGCGCACAAGATATTGAAGTATTTGTAAACAATGTGCGGCAAGAACCAAGTGTAGCATACACTGTTGCTGGCACTAGCCTGACTATGACAGGTGACGTAGAAACTACTGATGATTTCTATGTGGTGTTTCAAGGTAAAGCACAGCAAACAGTAAAACCTGCTGACAATAGCGTTACTTCAGCTATGATTTCTGGGTTGACTACCTCTTCGTCTGGTACTGTGCAAGCAGACGGAGATGGCACTTTTAGTATTGGTGCTGGTGGTGCTGGTTACTTTCAGGGTGAGAATGGTATAACTGGCAATAGCACAAACGGTTTAGGTGATATATTTCGTGTGCATGAAAAGCAACTAGATACTAGCGTGACAATTGCTGCAAACAATAATGCACTGGCTGCGGGGCCATTGACTGTAGCGACAGGGGTAACGCTGACTATAACATCTGGCGGTAGCGTGGTGATAGCATGAGCGAGTTAAGAGCAGACACAATCACAGCAAGTAATGGCAGCAGTCCAGTCACGCTGACTAAGCAGAGTGCGGCAAAGGCGTGGAACCATTTTGACGGTACTGGCACTGTTGCTATAGATAATTCATTCAACGTCAGTTCTTTGATAGATTCGTCTACAGGTCAATATGCTAGTTCCTTCACTAATAATATGTCATCAACACAATATCCAAACACAGGTCATTCAAGGCATGATGGCGGTGTTAATGCTCTGTTTTCTACTTCTAATAAAGACAATTACCCTCCAATTACAAGCAGTTGCGGCATAGATAGTTTTTCTTCTGATGGAAATCAAACAGGTACAGATAGTGACCAGATGTCACAACTTATTCACGGAGACTTAGCATGAGTGAGATAAAAGTAGATACCCTCACTGGCAAGACCACCGCTAAGACTGTCACTGTGACTGTTGGTGCTAGTGCTACGCAGTCTCTGGAACAGGGGTTGGCGAAGGGTTGGTGTTCATTTAATGGTACAGCAGGAACACCAACTTTTAACGATAGTTTCAACGGCAGTTCAATCACAGATGGTGGCACTGGCGACCAAACGATGAATTTAACAAATGCTATGACTGACGCAAATTATCCCGCTTCTTTTTTAGGTAACGCAAGAAGTCAGTTTGGTACGCCGACTGGTGCTCATCCTTCTGCTTCTGGATGTCAAATTAGAAGTACAAATACAAGTGACTCCAACACTGACAATAGTTTTGTGCAGATAGTTATTCACGGAGACTTAGCATAATGGCTGGTAAAATTGTAGCAGATACTTTGGAACACAGCACCGCTGGGTCAATCGCCACAAACTATGTTGTTAATGGTAGTAACAAAGTTTGGTGTAATATCAATGGCACTGGCACTATAGCAACAAGAGATTCTTTAAATATTAGTAGCATCAGTGACACAAACACAGGCAGATATTCTTTTTCATTCACCTCGTCCATGAATGATACAAACTATTTAGCGGCGTATTCAAATGATTATAATGACGCTGTGGGAACTCTGTATCAGTATGATGGTGAGATATTTAGTCGGGCAACAGGTTCTCATGGAATAGCATCTTGGAATGATAGCACATATCAAGACCAAGATTATGTTCAAAGTTTTATTTGGGGAGACCTCGCCTAATGAACACACCATCATTCAAAGGCACACACCTGTTTGACCGTCTGTGTTGGGCTAAAGAAAACCTTGACGGTGTTCAGTCAGACTATCGTGTTGTCTATGAGGACAGCATTGATGAGTGCGCCAAGATACTTGTGCCTGACCCTAACTGGATGGCGTGTGCGCTACAGGGCGGTATCCTGCCACCTGTGTGGGTCTATTGGGAACTAGCAAAGGACGAAGCACAGCCTGACTTTAAGAAGCATACGCGCGGCTACCTGTTGCACGAGACTGAGCCAGTAGAAGCTATGACAGAAGAAGAAGCTATCGAATACCTAATTATGAAGGACTGCCCACAGCATGTGTGGCAGACTTGGGATGAAGGCAACAAACCTAAGATGGTTATCTGCCGCAAAGAACAGTTACCAAGCACTCGTGAGTGGCGCAATGCTTGGAAGATAACTGAAGAACTAAGCGTCACTGATTTAGCAGCATAAGGAGAAAACAATGGCTGTAACAACATACATCGTAGACAAGGACGGGAATCAGATTGATGCTTCAACTGCAACTGTCCCTGCTGACCGTCACTTTCGTGGTGCATGGTCATTGTCAGGTTCTGTTATTTCAGAGGACATGACTAAGGCAAAAGAAATCTTCAAGGATAAAATCCGTGAGGTTCGTGGCCCACTGCTAGATGCAGAGGATGTCGTGTATATGAAAGCTTTAGAAGCTGATGACGCATCTGCAAAGACTGCATCTGTAGCTAAGAAGACTGCACTTCGTGATGCACCAGCCGCTTCTGCAATTACATCTGCCTCTGATATTGCAGCATTGAAGGCAGCTTGGGATACATCTGTACTTGGTGACAGCCCTTACGCTTAAAGGAGTGATAAATGGCTCTAAGTAAAGTACGTGCTGACCAGCTAAACAATTCTGAGGAAAGCACAGACATTAATGTTGTGCGCCGTAATGGTCAGACAATATCGACTAACTTCACTATTGATGCTGACCAAAATGGCGTGTCGGCTGGGCCTATTACACAGAACGCTACAGTCACTGTTAATGGATATTGGAGTATCGTATGACGAGTGTATTGAATGTAGATAGCATTGCGGCGAAGAACGGTACGTCACCTGTTGTGCTTACTAAGCAGAGTGCTGCGAAGGCTTGGTGTCATTGGAGTCAGTCAGACCACAGCGTAGATAACAGCTTTAATCAAAGTAGTATGGACGACTTGGGAACAGGACAGTCGGCAATTAATTTTACAAACGCTATGAGTGCGCTTGATTTTGCTGCCTATTTTGAAGCTACGCCAGTTAACAACAATCACGGTGGAGGATTCCCAGACTTCATAAGTGGTTCGTCATCTTCAAAGTTGGCTTGTAGACATTATGAAAATAATGCGAATTATGATGCCACAAATGCTGTGGCTACAATTCACGGAGACCTTGCATAATGGCTAGTATTCTTAAAGTAGACGAACTGCAAGGTATCACAGCGGCGGGTGACATCACTGTTACATCTGAAGGTGGGGCGGCTACGCAGTCACTTCAGCAGGGGTTGGTTAAGCAATGGTCTAATTTTAATGGTTCTGGAACACTTGCTGTAAATGACAGCTTCAACACCAGTAGTGTAACTGATAATGGAACAGGTGATTATTCGCCTCAACTCACATCGAGTATGGGAAATTCTAATTACAGTCTACAGTGTAATGGTAGGCAAACAAGCGGTTTAACAAACGTGCGTAGTTTGGGTGGCGTCACAACAAAAACAACAAGTCAGTTTCGATACGGTTCTGTTTATGTGACCACATTAGGTGGCGGCTCTACAGCGTTTGATGACCCTGAACAGAACACAAGTTTGCAAGGAGACCTAGCATAATGGCAAGCGAACTTAGAGTTAACACCCTGAAGGATGCCAGCGGTAATAACAGCGTGGCTATGGAATATGTGGCTGGCGGTAGTGCGAAACTTGTGGTGCGTTATACTACAGTGACAACTACTGCAACCGTAGGTTCGCCGCTAAACGTAGCGAGTTTGACAGATAATGGAACTGGAGACACTAGCATTTCAAACACATCAGCCTTTAGTGATGCCTTATATGCAATCCTTGCAACGGGTACAGTAAATTACGATTCATCTGGAAACAGCACAGTTGGTCCCTTTGGAATTGGGGCTTGGACAAATAGTTCATCTTACCAAACAACATCGGTAACTAGAATAGGGCAAAGGTTTGCCAGTTCATCAACATTTGCAAATACAGACGTTGATATAACAAGCGTTTCGTTAATCGGAGACCTTGCATAATGGCATACATAGGTAAAACCCCAACGCAAGGCTTTCGTCAACGCTTCATATTT
>JACLAD010001895.1_pt1 | contig 23090 bp, 10 predicted proteins | sample 8027901 | NCBI WGS metagenome assembly JACLAD01 (sample SAMN15725071, study PRJNA655200) | protist metagenome | isolation source: fluorescence activated cell sorting (FACS) single amplified genomes of... | place: Spain: Blaines Bay Microbial Observatory, Mediterranean Sea | collected 2016-07-05 | reverse complement strand
GCGAGACGGCGACGCACTTCCCCTTCCGCGAGACCTCTTTGGTTCCGGTCACGCTGCTGCACTTCGTGCAGGAGATCGTCACTTGCGATGAGCGCGGCACCCATGCTGCGAAGTAGTGAGACAGTATTTTCTATGGTGCCGTTGCTTTCGGCGAGCCATTTGCGATTTCGAAATTCGACCGCCAAACGCACATCACTTCGCAAGTTTTTTCTGATGGAGCGGACATAAGCAGCGTTGCTCGCCGACGGTTGAAAGGATGTATGAAATTGACACACGCAGCACCCCATCTTCTTTGCTTCCACAAAAGGTTCTAGCTGCGCATTGAATATGCGCCACAGGGCCTGCAGTACACGTCCCGGAACCTGGTCAGCAGAAATGTACGAGTTCGGTCCCCAAGAACATCCAGGAACCGCTAGTAAATCCTCGCGAATGCTTTTGGGGAGAGACTTGAGGGACCCGCCTCGTGCAGGCAGAAAACCGAAAATTTTCAAGTGAAAAGTGAACGCCTTTGGGGTCGAAGCGATCCATTTATCGATGGTTGGACGTGAGAAAAACGAGTAACATGTCGCATCTACTTCCACGCAACCAAAGCCAAAGTTGTGAGAATATCGCTGGAGACGGTTGCCAGAGGCGCTGTTCCATGGTGCACTGCTATCGCTCCAGCCGCACGTCCCAAACGTCACTTTTCCCTTGCCGAGACTAGATAGCACAGTCTGCTTCTGTAGACACTCCCCTGATGTGGTCCCAATTCCCGCTTCGTCATTTCTCGCTCCAGAAGTTTTAAAAACACTGCTGTGGGTGTCCGTGCGAGAGAAGTCGGCACCAGGGCCAGCCACTTCACTTGCGGCCTCCTTCACCCCGCTCCGTGGCGCACATTTCCCAAACGGAGATTTTCGTTCCAATGCCGACGCTGCAGTAAAAGCAGCCCGCTTAGGAGCGGCGTTGTCTGACGGTGGAGATCCTCCCGTGCCTGAGCTCCTCTCTGTGACCTGCCCCGGCCTCGCCTTCATCTCGTCATCGAAAATGAAAAATGAATGAAAATGAAATGCAAAAATACGATTTACGTATTTCTTGTGTAAGTCATTAAATCGCTATATTTTCATATTTATATGCACATTAGACCTACGACTATGAGAATCACTTGAAAATGGACAAAATTAGGTTTGGAATTGAACAGTAGTGCAAACTACAAGACCGAGTCTTTAGTCTCTATTTCCGGATTTCTTTTGTGAGTCGTCTCTCTGTCTCATGCACACAGAGAGAGAGAGACAGAAGAGAGACGAGATGTCTGCCCCAGTCCCCGAACGGGACCGCCCGATACGAGTTCTCTGCGTCACCCTGGGCGGGACGAGGAGAGCGGAAATTGAGCGACGCTTTGCGGGAAGACTCGGGGAGAGCGGCGAGGGCAGCGAGGGCGCCGCCGCTGAGTTTGAGCTTCAGTTCGTGGACGGAGTGCCGCAGAGGGACCTGCGGAGTCGTGCTGGGCTGCTTAGAACACTGCGAAGCGTGGGATTACTTTCCGAGGAAGGCAGCGTTCTTCCTCCGGACGCAGCAGATGAGGGTGTCGGTCAGGCATCTGGTAATGATCTTGAGCAGAGATGCTGGCTTGCTATGCGGCACCTCAACAGAGATCGAGCGGTGCTTGCGTGTGTCTTGGCACACCTGCGCGCAATGAGAATTGCTGTGGAAGAGGGGTGGGACGTAATTTTAGAGGACAACACTCGTGGCGCCATGCATTTAGCAGCGCAGCGTATTCGTGAGTGTGCAGAGAACAGCCCCGAAGCCCACCTCAGATATTATGCGTACGGAGGGCGGGCCGGGGAGATCTACGAGTGGCTCTCGAACGGGAGCGACGGTGAGCGCGTGGCTCTGCCTTGGCCACGCCAAAGAGTTGAGGAGATGCAAGGGAAAGAGATGGACGTGATCTGGGGTACGTTGTGCTACTCAATCAGTAAAGCGGGGTATGAGGAAATTTGCAATTGGCTGCGACGTGGGCTGCCTCACTCGCTGGCCTGGTCTCCCCGACGACAGAAAAAGCAATTCGCACGACCCATCGACAAGATCATGCCACGATGCATGCTTCGGAGCGACTTGTGTATTCGCGTTGCGCGATTTCCTGCGTTTGTTCGCGCGCCTGTTAGGAGTGTGATCCACCCAAAGTGGGACGCAAAATTTTTAGAAACAAGCGAAACGCAGCTGCGGCTAGCAGGTCTTGGTTGGGGAGATCTGGACCTGTCTCCCCAGGATGTAGACGTCATTGGACAACTGCAGGTGGCTGCAGAGAAATACCAGAATGAGAGCGCGACTCAGGTGGAGAGTCGGAGCTCATCACGTTTTGACTCGAAGCGCAGATTCGAGGTTTCGTGGCTACTTTCAAAGCATCGAAGATCAGGTTTCAATGGCCGGCGCAAAGGCATCATGAAGCTAGTGCTGTTGAGAGCCGTCTGCATGGCTGGGCACCCGAGGCTTGGCGCAGCCAGTCCTTTGCGGATGGTTGTAAAACCAAGTCTTCGACTCATTCTTGTGCGAATTTTCAGCTATATTGTTGGTCCTCGTAGGCCGTGGGCCAGTGGGAGTCTTTTCTGGAAGCACGGAATTACGGAAACCGGCGAGCTACGTTATGCAGTGTACAGCCCACCAGCGCGATGGCATGCAGCCTCGAAGGACAAAAAGCTCGCGATTCTCTACCTCCATGGAAGCTCCTCCAGGGGAGCCTCCTTCGAAAAAATGCGGGTCGACAGTCTGCCGAAGCTCGTCGAGGAGTGCGAACGCTTTCCGCATACAGTTGTAACCCCTCTCTGTCCACACGGAACCGAGTGGTGCAAACACGACATGCTGCGGAAGCTGAAGGAGTTAATTGACTGTGTCTGTACGAAGTATGGCAAGGTAGTCGTCACCGGCCCTTCAATGGGGGGGCTTGGAAGCTACATGTGTGCAGCGAAATTTTCCGACTTTATCGCGGCAGCCGTGCCCATATGTGGAGGAGGCAAACCTGTTTTCGCGTCGCTCGTAGCTGGGCGCGTGCCGATGTGGTTTTGGCACGGAGTTAATGACCGCGCTGTGAGTGTTGCCGATACTGATGCTATTGTCGCATCTATACGTTCAATACTTGGGGCTAGGGGAGTATTGGATCAGCATAACGAGGGCGGAGCCCATGGTAAAACCCTTTCCACCAAAACACATTGCTGGCTAAACTATTCCCGAATTGCGGAGTGTGCAACTCCCTGGTGGAGCACATGGGGTGAAGGGCACGATGCATGGACAGAGGCATACAACTCCCCAGATTTGTGGACGTGGCTGGAAAAAATTCGCAAAGACATTTAAAGTATTTTAGTCAATATCAGTATCAGTGACCCACTTAAGTTTTATATAAAAATATTAAAAACTAAAATTGAGCTGATACTGATACTGATACGCTGATACTGATACTGATACTAGCTGATACTGATACCGATACAGATGACCAAGGAATCTCACAAGGAATCTCTTTCGGTCGTGCCCCGCGGCAGGGAAAATGACGGTTAAGGCTCGATATTCTGCCCGCAAGCGCGAGCCGGTGCAATAGTAGTTATATCAGATAGTTCAGTAGGTATAAGATATACGGTAATCTAACGAGCTCTAGCTCCACCATCTCCATCTCATACTCATAGTCATAGCAGTCAAAGACTTCTCGACTAGACCTTCCCCACTGACTCCACTGGTTTCAGGGGCACGGGCTTATCGCGTAAGTGTAGTCATTTAAATTTTAAATCTTTTCGTAATTTATGCAAGTAATGAGTTCACTGGGCTAACATTAACATTGTTTTTACTTTTGGTCCTTTGTCTGCAGGTTAAAAGTAATCTGACACTGAACCCCCAACTTTTTTCGTCCGCTGGAGAAAGCCAGATTCTAATTTAAGTGTAGACACCAACAAAATTTGAAAGACCACTTCATCCTTTTGTCTCTGGCAAGTTTCTTGGAAAATGAAGAACAGTAGTTGTATTAGATACGAATACTCGGATCGTATTTTGTCATTTCTCACTCTTACTTGCGGTTGTAGATTCACCAGCATAATTATCACTTCTTTGTAGCTGACTAGCTGCACCTTCATGAGCTGCATCACCGATGCCGTCATTTTTTTTCACCACGATTTTCTGTGCCTTGAGTTCCTGCCGATGGTCCCAGTCCGCAAGGAATGCTTCCAGGGAAGGAAAACCACATAGCTGCCAAACTTCTGGTATGTGCGTAAAACACTCACAGAAGGCTGGCACCTCCGTAGCCATGTGGAGAATTTTTCGCTGCTTGGTCTTAATTACTAAACCGAGAGAGTCAGCATCAGAGTAATTTTCACTCTGTAACGCTACAATCCGTCGATTGTAGGTCCTGCTCATATCCATGCCAGCGGCTCTCACTGTCTCTTCCAGCAACTTTAGCTGATGTGCCCCGTCAAAATCTTCAATCGCAGCTCTGTGGTGCTTGGCTTGGTTGACAAACCGAATGAGATCAAGCGTCCAAGGATCAAGACTAAGATCCATAGAGATATCGGCCATAGATCCGCGGCGGTGCTCTCGAGGTGCATTATCCCCTCGCGGTGTTAGCGTTGCCGCTGAGATTGTTTGGTTGAGCTCTTGAGCAAAACGAGGGGAAAATGTCTCCAGCTGGTTTGCCTGGTATCTGGTGGACCCAATCTTGTCAAAATTGTCGCTTCCATCTCCGATGCGTCCGCATATAGCATTGACTGCGATGATTCCGATCTGGGAAAACAGGTTTCCAGGTCCCACGTGGGGCTCTTTCACCCTCAGAAGAAGAAAGTCGCACTCATGACGAAGCTCGTCCAAACTTAGCAACTGTCTCGCGACATAGTCAGTTTTTTTGTTTGACTGAAACTGGACTTTTCCTATGTATGTAAACGCACACGATGTGTGGTCTCCAAGGCCACTTTCATCATTTCCAACAAAAATTTCCACTTCCCGTGGAACAAACTTCTCATGTACAAGGATCTGCAAGCAGTGCAGAGTTGGGCGCTGGCGTTTGTAGGTCTGCAACGCTTCAGTTGTCCGTATCGGGGGAAGCACTTGCAGTACGAGGACCTGCGGATAGGTGCAGAATCTCGCAGAGCGCCAGCCGGGGCCACGGGGTTTTGCGTGTTCTATTTCTGCCACTGAGGCATGATCGTCCTGTTCCGATGTTGCAAAGCAGGCACGTATGCCAGCACGTTGTAGGGGAACTCCAGGAAACGCCATGACTGACCCTCCAGCAAATCCTCGGAAGCTGCAGAGCCACTCCTAGCCTACGGGTGACTCAAGCTCCGTGGTAGCAAAAAATAGGAAGATGGGCACCGTCTCCACGTCCCCACAGCAAGTCTGCGTGCATCGCCGTTTTTATTTCAACCAGCAACAAGAAAAATTTGACGACTGCACTGACACTGACTTTGATGAATTTAGATTTATAGATTAAGATTCAAATTTGAGGAGTCTAAGCTCGTACCGACGGAAACTGAGAATCTAAATCTGGAAGTGCGGACGTTGGGAGGTCCTGCTCCGAGTAAGACGGGGCGGGGCGATGGTCAATATTTGACCCCTGCGACCGGCACTTGCATCGCCACACCCTCTCGGAGCGAAGATTCCATATCGGCAGAAGCGAACTCCTCCTCAAGACGTGAAATGAGTTTGGCTGTACGTGACGTGCGAGGAGCCGACGAGGGTGGTCTACTGGAATGCATCCGCCGTCCAGATGCTGAGCGGGAAGTACTTCTGGCGCTTAGTCGGGACGTGTCGCCATTTTGAGACCTGCACGACTCCTGCTGCGATCGTGCAGTGGACAAGTGACTTCTGCTCCGGGAAGTACCAGATCCTCTTCGACCAGAAATAGGGTTGGCATCAAATGATCTGCCGCTGGAGGCCTTACTCGATCCAGATAAGTTCGCCCCAAGGCGCTGAAGCTTCGGGCTTGTCGTCGCCCGCAGAGCGAGAGATGCATTTAAATGCATCAGGCGAGCCTCCAAAGCTGCTTTCTGAGCCTCTAGCGCATCAATATCACCCAAGCTAACGTCTGCATTTTAAAATATTTGTGTGATCAAGGAGTGTGAATAATGTTGGAGCAGGGGAAAAAAGTTAGATCAAAAATTTGAATGAGAAAAGGAGACTGCCGCACAGCTGCCGCACAGCTGCCGCACAGCTGCAGCAAATGCTTACCTGATGCGTTCGAAGCAATGGATCTATAAGAATCCAGATTCGGCGGCAAGCTCGACATGTCGCTAAATCCGGAGCCCATCTTGCCTCTGTTGGACCGGCTTGTGAACTGCCTTTGCAAGAGATAGTTGCTTTGCTGTGGTGCACTCCGTGTTGCCCTTGGTCTTGGCGTTCCGGACAGAACACTATTTCCGTATCCAAGCGGATTCCTCTGCCGTATGGCAGTTCGACTCATGTGTTGAAGGTATTTCTGATGGCGGGGGGTCGGCTCACCCTCCGCCAGTAGTACGTTTGTTGGTCGAACGTGCCCTCCAGTGTATGCTTGCCTCCTTAGCCTCTTGTAACCGTTTACAATAGCCTTCTCTTCGCGTTCATTGAGATCAGCGATAAAGTTCATTGTGTGTGCATTATAAGATATGTGACCATCGCTGAGGACTAAATTGTTTTGAGCACGGATAGCAGCAATACGTGCTCTTGCCTTTTTATTCATGGTTATACGAGCGGTAAGCGAGGGGAAACCAGTCTACGCGAGAAGAACTGCTGAAAAGTTCCCCTGCGAAATGCAGCAAGAGTAGGTAACCACCAAACAAGAGATCAACGAATTCAAACAGCTTAGAGCGTTATTTAAACCACCGCGGAGGAAAGCACCAATCTAACCCTCTGGACCCCCAAGGTACAAAGACACAAATCAGGTCTCCAGAGAACGGGTCGGATCTGTACTCCGCTTCTTTTAACACGTCCCCGCCCGGCTCGGCCTTTGCGGTGCAGCGACAAAGATTTCCAGGCGCGAGCGTTCGCCCCTTGCCGTGATGCCTGACTTGTGAGCTCCCGATGCGCGGCTTTCCGTCCGCTTAACAGTTCCCTCGCGGCTCCAGTGCTGACGGGCAAGTTAATTGTGTTCAGGCCAGCAACAGTCCCGGCAAAAATTGAAACGGATCGCGGGACTCGGGGGACCGGATTTGTTTTGGTGAGGTTCAATACGTGAAAAACATGAAAGCTAATTTTGGAAAAACGGGATGGGACCTGTCTCACACCTCTTGAGTCATACCCGTAACCCGTATCTCTGCTCTTATCATCTTGCAGCTTTAAATTAAGCTTTCGTTTTTTTTTATCATCCCTTTTCCGATGCGTCGGCGCGCGCTTCGCGAATATGGTTCGAATCTGCATGTCCAGCCCGGCAGCATTGGGGAGGCCAGCTATCGCGAGGGAAAACGGCTGCACATTTGCCCGGTGAATTCACCGTGAAGGTGCTGGAGTGAAGCCCGGAGAAAGGAGTACCACAATGCCCTCTGCAGCACAAAATGAGGACAGCTCGCTTGTAAACAACCGCTCCGAGCCTATAGGTTTTACAATAGTGCAGGCCACAAGCCAAGACATTTCGTTCCCAGCGGAAAACTTACATCGTAAAAACTGGCGGCACGAAGGCTGGGTTTCGCAACGGTTTCCTGACTTTCCCCAGCGGCTGATACTCAAACTCCCTTATGCTTGTTCTTTGAAGAAACTGGATTTACTCATACATCACGCACTCATCCCGCAAAAAATTGATATCTTCGCGGGTAGTGGGGTGGATGTTACGAATGTCGAAGAAGTCCAGTGGCAACATTTGGGATTTGTGAGCCTTAATGATGGGCAGCAGCGTGACACCGCTGCCCGCGAGCTCAAGTCTGTATTCATGGACGTTGACGCATGTGACTTTGTTCGGATCGATATCGACCGCCCCTTTCCCTCGAAAGACAACTTGTTCGCTCAGGTTGCAATGTGCAAAGTAGTGTGCCATGGCATGCGCAGTAGGGTTCAGAAAAGAGCGGGGGGGGGACCAAAGGCTAAAGCAAAAATCCAAGGTCCCCAGACTGCGTCAGCAGCGGAAGAAGCAGAGCAATTATTGGAACTGTCCGATGAGCCCACGCGCGCGATTATCAATGATCTAGTCAAGCTCAAAGCTGAGGCGATTGAAAGGGAAGACTACTACAGCGCACGAGACATAAAAAAAGCAGAAATGCAGATTCGTGCAGCCGCTGCCAAAATCGTGCGGCTGGTTACAGAGAAGCAACTGGCCATCGAATCGGAAGAGTTTGATAGGTGCACCCAGCTCACGGAGGAAATAAATAGGTTGAAGAAATTTATTGGAGACAGTGCTCAGGGTGTGGGTGCCTTTCGAAAACTGCAACAAACGAGGGCAGAGTACAATGCTCGTCGCGAGCGTCGCGAACGCGAGAGTGGGCGGCGCCAGTATCGCTGGGATGAGCCGGCGAACGACCGAGAATCTCTGCGGGAGTTCCTGGGCGTGGAAGAGGCCGAGAATCGCGGAAATGCAGCTGCCTCAACTATTCAAAAGCATTGGCGTAAGAAACGTGGAGCCCCCCCAAGTAGCAAGCCAACGGACGGCAAAAAGCAAGTGGTAGTAGATGCCAGCGCGCAAGGGAAGAATGATGCTCGAAACGTGAATTTTGAGCGTAGAGCCATCCGTTCCCCCGAAAGTCCACCGACACAGAGCCCCAGACCAAAAAGTGCGTCGCAAACACAATTTGATGACATTGGTGTAACTTCTGAATCGAACTTGGGACGCAATCTTTTCGTTGCTACACCTCAAAGCGCAAAAACTGCGCCGTCAGGTGATTCCAAGGAGCCTGACGATGAGAGTGCGCGAGTTTTTGAAAGATCACCCGAAGAAGAGAGGCAGCTGGGAGCGAGTAGTAGCAAAGGTAAAAGCCCCGAGGCTACTGCAGGCAAGCCACGGCCGGGATCGCCAACATTCGGTGATGCGATGAAAAGTCCCGGAGAAGTGGGAGATCGGGCAGAGTATGGTCGTGGTGGAGGAAAACTAACGCAGCCAAGAACCCAGGAACGAAAACTTGCAGGATCCGTGGCAACCGAGTCTCCCGCAAAGCAAGTCAGAACTCAGCCGCCCGAGATGGTGCCGGAAATGCAGCTCCCCAAAATTCCACGGACTGCACGTACACCTCCGCAGGGACATCGTGGAGGGGCAAAGGGCCGGCAGACGACATTGCCCGCAACCTCCGAGCCTCCCATGGCAGCAGTCGGCGGCGGTGGTGCTATGCAATTGACACCGCAGCGTCCGGCGCAGCCCTCGACACAAAGGCAGCGGGAAAGGCCTAGATCGCGGCAAATTCCAACCAAGCCTCGTGTTCCAGAAGAAATGGTCGAGAGACCAGCCCGGACTGGAGGAAAAGATCCTTGGAATGGTTTGGAGAACACACGGAACCTCATGTCCCCACCGCCCTTAGATGGCGCTTCTCGGGGAGGTGAACTTGCCATCATCTCCGAGAATTTCTCTGAATACATCTTGCGCTCCCTTCTGGCGGCCCGGTGGAAGCTAAGAGATGCCGCTATGCGATCCATTCGTCGTGACATTGAAGCTGCGGGCGGCAGTATAGACAAGGGCATGATCGAGGCTGCTGGAAAGGTGATTGAAATCGTGTCGAATGATCGCATCGCCACGATGCATGAACACGGGAAAGCGTTGCTGTTGACCGTCACGGGATTTACTAGCGACTTCAACCAAAGGATGGCCCGCCAGCACGTCAAGACGTTCTGTCGTGCACAAGTGTCGCGGCTTGGGGACTCGAACGACCGCAATTCGAAGCTTGCGAGTGAGTGCCTAGACATCACCTGCAAAACCCCGTGGCTGGGCCCGGGCCTCGTGGTACCTCTCCTACTGGAAAGCGTGGCCGAGAGCACCAAGAAGAGATCATCATGGGCCCCATGGCGCCTGGTGCTCGGGCGGCTCCGGTACGTGGGGCTGCTAATTCAAAAGTACTCTTTGGAAAAAAGAGGGCACCTCACGGATCGTGATGTCGTGGATCTACTGATTCGCTTCGATGCTGGTATGCACCCTCACGAGGCTGTGCGTCAAGAGGCAAAAAAACTCTGCCGTGGTCTTCTCGGTTTCTGCTCCAGCACTGGCGCTTTCTTCGATCTCATTGCGCCTTACTTGGACACTTTAAAAGAGAACCGGCGCCAAGAGTTGGTAAATTTCATCAAAGAGAAGTATGTAATATAAAATTGTCTGATATTCAAGCTGTTTCAGTTTCAGCCAAATTAGCTAAACTAGACCCTGCTTTGAGGGCCGACGGGCTCAGCAATCAGTCGGCTGTGCATGTTGGACGTGAGATATGATGCACGGGACCTTCTACACAGCGCACGGGAGCAGTTTCCCATGCAGCCGAGGTCGTTTGGATTCGCTCTTCCCGCCCATACACCGCGAATTGCCTCGTTAGTCGTAGTCGCTGAGCAGATGAGACCGATGTGAAAGAACCACAGCGGAAAAATGGCAAAAGACATAACCACGGCATAAACCATGAGTAAGGTAGACACTGTCGCAGTGTCGCTGTGGGGTCCTGTAAACGCATTGATCCACTCCTTAACGTCCCGGGTGCTCCATATGAAACAAACCAACGATGTTGAAAAGACAACCACGCACAACAAGACTACGCAAGTGACGAAGAAGAAGAAAAATTTATAGTTGCGAACGCCTATCACATTCCCAGTCCAGGGACAGAAATGGTCGAAGTTTTCAACGCAGTTGCTAGACTGTCGACAAAATTTGGCTCTGAGCTCTGGAAGCTCATAGCGCCCGCCATCAACAACAATATACCAGTGAGAGTGCCTGTTGTTTGTCGTGCTGTCTTTTTCACGGGCGTGGGAAATGGCGTCTTCTGTGCCGCGACTCTGGGACAGGGTGGAAAGAGCAGCGTTGCTGGGATCGAGCGCAGCCTTGCTCCCACCTGCTCCTTTCTCCTCCAGGTACTCCGAAGCTGCCGCCGCCCCCCACCGACCCCCGTCCATGGGCGGGTCTGCTGCAACCTCTGGGCTGTGAACACTCGGCAGCTCCTCACTTTGTGTCATCAAAATTCCCGGCTCTGTGAGATACACGGTGAGCAGGCATGTCCCCGCACCCAGAGCCACCAAGACTCCACAAGCCAACACTGCGGCGAGAGCGATGCCCGAAACCCACTCGGCTGTCACGATGAGAAAAACCCACGCACCTGTGGGCGCTATTACGAGCGCGGCCGAGAAGGGGACCAGATTCAGTGCAGTCGGGTGGTCGTGCCGCAGCACAAGGCACCTGCCTCCACAGCGTGGTTCGTGGCTACCATTCCGCTGCGTGAACATGGTGGGTTTCAAACTCTTCAAAAATTAAAATTAAAATGCAGTCTGTGAACAGAGGTGTGTCTCTGTGAAATTAAAATTAGCCACAGATGGTGACGACTACACTAGATTTCCCCACCGTGTAACAGGGACTACCATTTTCTGAATTACGAAAAGTAAAAGTTCCCAGCGCCCAAGGTCCTGGGGAATTGGACTCTACCGATCGCTGCCAAGTGAAAAGATCATAAATCCCTCGTAGGCGAACATACACGAGGGGATCGCCGATCCAGACCTGGATCTTCGGAGGTGTGTCCTGGGATCCAGACCTGGGTCTTCGGAGGTGTGTCCAGGACACTATTCGAATCATCGTGTGTACTGTACTGTACTATCGGGAAGATTTTAGATCGGGATTTATTAGATTCGGGATTCGGGATTAGTAATCTCGTAACATCTCTGTCTTGGGATTCGGGAAGGAGACGGGCTTGTTCTCGCCGTTGACCGAGGACAGAAGGGGAAAGCGATCGCATTACTCAAGGATCTAGATCGGATCCCACCCCAGTAGTTAAGTGTGACCGATGCGCCTTCCTTGGCTGCCATGGTTGTTGTGGAGTGGCGGGAGGTTGGGAAAGAGGGGCGGAAGGTGACACACGATTCAAGGATATTCTCGGGCGGGCGAGAATGAATCTCTGAGAGCTGCACGCACGTACGCGTACGCACGTACGTTACAATACGTCGACACGTAAATGGTAAGATCGACGAGGGGACATTTCAAGGTTATAACTCACTTTATGCCGGCGCCGGTCGAACCTTTATGCCGGCGGGGTAGAACCTGTTCTACTGTATTCTCCTCTGGACGGATACGTAGGTACACTGACTTGTGAATCTTCCCCTTATCATGGCAAGTGCTGTTGAGACCAAGACTCCCACATGGACCATGAATGACGGCGGGGCCGTCGCCGTCAAGTGCGAGAGGGGTGGGGCCGGAGCGGCCCTCGCCGAGCAGCTTACTCGCCTTTATGGTGATACCGGGGCCGTCGTACCCATCTCTAGCCCGTCGGAGCGATCAAGGCGCGTTGTGCAGGGAATTGTTGGTCCGATGATGGAGGCACTTGGAGCAGGTTGGACCGTCCCGGCGTCGATGCCTTTCGCAAAACACCACGTGCCCGAGGAAGCCGTGCAGCAAGCCCTGGATGTGATGGGAAAGATTCTCAGTGAAGACACCGGTAGATGTGTTGTGCTCCTTTCTATCGGGGGAAGCTCCACCGTGGAACTCGCCAAAGCCATCAAACACCTCGGCCCTGCCCACCCAGGTGGGATTCACCTCGGGTGTTGCACAACCACATTTGCAGGGTCCGAGTGCACAAATATTATTGGGTATATGGAGGGTGGCAGGAAAAAGGTCATTCGCGCCAACGACGTCCGGCCTGAGGTTCGTGTCTATGATGCGGCGTTGTTTGAAAGCCTCCCATTCGACCTTGGAATGTGCAGCGGCTGGAACGCCTTCGCACATGCTGTGGGAGCGCTCTCTGGGGATTCCACGTCTCCTATAGATTTGCTCAAGGCGGAAGAGGCTTGCAGAACGCTCATAAGGGGATTCCATATCTGTGCGCGGGTGGGGAAGACAGAGACGGGAGGCATCCCACTGCAGGCCCTTGGCGACCTCATTTATGGTGCAGTGCTCTGTGGATCCGTTCTCAACGAGTGTTCCATGGGTGTTCACCACAAGCTGGCCCATGTCGTCGCTGGATCGCTGGGACTCGAGCACGCGCGGGTCCACACAGCGCTTCTTCCCTTTTCTATTCATTTTAATAGGGATCACAAACCCTCCATGATCCAAGCCCTGTCGCGCTGTGGACTACCGGAGGGCGAGGACACCGCCGGCGCTCTTTGGGACCTCCAGAAGCAGCTCGGCTCGCCCATAAGCCTCCGCAAGTGTGATTTCAAGCTTGATAAGCTCGATGATGTTGTGAATTCCGCAGTGGCCGGAAGTAAGAGCTACAAGAATCCGCGGCCCATTGATGCGGCCGGTATCACCGAACTCGTCCGCTCGTGCCACCACGGACGGCGCCCGTCTGCCGGGAACAAACATGACTCGGCAATCCTCGCGGGGGCATCGGGCCCGCACGCGGCTTTGCCTGTCGCAGTCCAAGGGGTCCCCCTGAACCGCGCCAAATTTGCGATCGTGTGCGTCCAGGGTCGGTATGCAAGCGCAGAACGCATCGTGCAGATGATGGAGGAGGCTCTTGGTCGCCAGCACGAGGCGGCCATCCTCGCCCCGCAGGCCATGAACAGCAGCTGGTACCAGGGGTCTTTCCTTCTGCCGCGAGAGCAGAACGAACCGGGCTTTTCAGGCACCATGTCTGTCATCGATGCCTGCGTGAAATATGCTGCGGCTGTTGTGGGGGCAGCGAATGTCGTCCTCTTCGGCTTCAGCCAGGGGGCTTGCTCCGCCGTCTCGTATGCAGCGACGGAGGGAAGCCCGAGGCTCGGAGGCGTCATCGCCAACTCCGGCGGCTTATGTGGTGCCGATGACGAAATTGCCGCGCTCTACACGTCCAAGAACTTGCAGGGGGTTCCCGTCGTAATGGGGTGCGCCGAGGAAGATGCACATGTGCCCGCGACTCGTGTGAATGCCACCGTAGAGATTCTCCGTGCGCTTGGCGCCTCTGTGGATGTGCGCCTCTACCCGGGGACACGCCACCGCATATACGAGGAAACTTCGAGCCAGGCTCGAAGCCTGCTTCAGGGCGTTCTAACGGGCGGGAAGGCGTCGGCATCGGGGGGTGGAAAGGCTGGAGACCCGTACGAGTACCTCTCGGGCTTCAAGGCCTACCACCAAAGCGAGGCACTCCCGGGGACAGTACCTCAGAAACAGCGCAGCCCACGCTTCCCCGCACATGGACTTATTGCCGAATGCATCAACGGGAGCCCCTTCTGTGCCCCCCGCGCGGCAAATCTTTTCTCCTGGTTCTACCGCATCCACCCGTCTATCGGCTCTCACGGCGCTTTCGAGGAGATCGGACACCCAACTCTCAAAGGCGACTTCTGCACGCTGGGGGGTGGTCTCACGCCCGAGCCGGTGCGATGGAACGCCCCCCCCGAACCCGCGACGAACAAGCAAGCTGCGGGCTTGGACTTCGTAGATTCGCTAGTCACCCTTGCGGGAAGTGGAAACCCCATGTCGGTCAAGGGTGTCGCGATCCACACATACGGTTGCACCAAGGGGATGGGAGACCGTGCGTTCTACGACGCCGACGGAGACCTGCTCGTGGTCCCTGAGCTCGGTGCTCTCGACATACAGACGGAGTTTGGGAAGTTGCTAGTGCGTCCCGGTGAGGTCTTCATTCTCCCTCGCGGCCTCAAGATGACCGTCAATCTACCTGATGGCCAGGCCCGTGGCTTTGTGTGCGAGCTCTTCGAGGTCGGCCACTTTCAGCTGCCAAATCTCGGGCCGCTCGGGTCCAACGGTCTAGCGGACGCACGCCACTTTAAAGTACCGACCGCGGCCTACGAAGACCGAGCTTGCAAGGACTACGAGCTTATCGCCAAGTTTGGTGGCAAGGTCCATCGCGCCTATCTCCAGTACTCACCTTACGACGTTGTGGGCTGGATGGGTCGTTACCACCCGTGCAAGTACGACCTGCTCAATTTCATGGCCTTTGGCTCCGTGACTTGGGACCACGCCGACCCTTCGTTGCAGACAGTTCTCACATGTCCCATCGATCCCGCCACGAGCGCGAGCGCCCTAGACTTTGTGTGCTTCAGGTCGCGCTACGACGCGGTCACTGGTACGTTTCGCCCCCCCTTCTGGCACCGCAACGCAGCAACAGAATTCAACGCCATTATCAAAATCCAATCCGATTACTCGGGTTTCCACCAGGGCTGCCACTGGCTCACTCCCTGCATGTCGGCTCATGGCATCTCCGCCCAATCGTACAACGGTTTTGCATATTCTCCCGTGGACGATGACCCTCGGGTCGTTTCCGATGGATCGATATGGATCATGTTCGAGAGCATCTATCCCCTAATACTGCAGGAGCAAGCTTATCATGCGCCGCATCGTGACTATAACTACCGGCAATTTTTTGCGGGGGTGCCGAGAACATTTTCACCAAACATCACCATCGATGAGGTCATTGCCAAGCAGAAAGCGGAGAGGGAAGCCAAATCCGACTAGCCCCCCTCCAAGCACGGAGTCTGTGTGCAACCCCTCCCGTGACCACTAATGTGAAGATCTGTGAGGGCAAGAGAGAGGAGATTGTGAATGGGCAGTGCGGTCTATTTCGACCCAAAAACCCCAAGCAAACCCTTGAGAAGACCCTTGAGGAAAACCCTCAAGAAAAACCTATTGATTGCCGGCACCCACGGCGGCTCTGCGGTGAGCACGATGGGCCGAAGTAATATAAATATGAGACAAAGAGGACAAACACTCCATGTTCATGTGTTCCAAATGACAAATATCCTGTGAAATCCTGAATTCTTCTCTACTTCGTCGTTTGGCCGGGCGAAGCGAGGCTTAAGAAAAAGAGAAAGTACACACGCGGTCACCTGAAGAGGCCAAAATGTCTCGTGAGATTGTTACATCTCGCCGAGAATGAGCTATATTGTACTACTAGATAGTATTTACTACCACATCTCTTTGACAAACACAACAGCCTTCGAGAGACGGAGAGAGAGACATTTAAAGAGAGAGAGCGCGGCAATCTATAAATCTAAATAGAGAGAGGTGTCTCTTTTCAATTTTCAAAAGCCAAGAGGATCGTGCGCGACGCTGGGGGGCAAAACACCTCGCCCACTCGCCAGCCGCCCGCCTCCCATCCTGCCACCCGGAAGGCACTACCAGGCGACGGAACAGATATGGCGCATCCGCTCCTAGCATCTTTGCCCGGTGACGTCGAGCTTGCGCGGCAGCACGCGCTCCGAGGTCTCTACGGAAAGTCCATCGGCTACTTCAAGGCGGCCATCAGCAGCCTCCGTGCCCTGGCAAGGGACACTTCACAGAATGAGGGGAAGCAGTCACGGGGTCCAATGGGACGGTCAGAACATGCGTGGAAGGCGGCTGCCGAGGAGCTCCGAATGGAATTGGAACTTGTGGAAGAGATCTCTCGCTCCCTTATACCTCTAGGTAAGCCACCCTCAGCTCAGGGAGGCGGGGCGGCAGATGGGGGTAGGGTAGCTAAGGTCGCCGGCGGTGGTGTGTTCAGGGGAGGCGTTATTTCCAACTCTGTCCCCGACGAAGACAACGACCCCGACGTATGGCCGCCCCCAACAGCACCGCCACCTTCTGAGGTTCGGCGTCAAAACAGAGCCAGGGGAGGAGTCGACGGCGGTCTTCCGTCGTGGGCGCGCCAGCAGGGTGCGAGGAACCAACCGGCACACGTTGTGCGGGCTGGAGACTCCAGGCGGCGGGGACAAAGCCAGCGCACCTCTAAAAGGGAGAGGAGGGATAGACCGTGGAGACAGAGTCCTTCTCCCGGCAGACAGCCTCCACGGACGGGAGGCAATCGTTCGCGGCGAAATCCTGCGGGTGGAAGGGGTCAGGGAGTCCGGAGAAGGCCTGCTACGAACAGGAGACCTGGGACAGGACCGCCATCCTCTGACTCCTCTTTCCCCGCGTCGGACAGACCACGTTACTCAGATGTGCATTCTGCGTCACCGGATATCCATCTCATTCAGATGATCGAGCGAGATATTCTCGACTCGGCACCGCAGGTGCGCTGGACTGATATTGCTGACCTTAAGGATGCGAAGAGTCTTCTCGAGGAGGCCGTGGTGCTGCCGATGTGGCTGCCCGACTACTTCAAAGGAATTCGCCGCCCTTGGAAGGGAGTGCTCATGTTCGGTCCTCCCGGCACGGGAAAGACCATGCTCGCAAAGGCTGTTGCCACAGAATGCGGTACGACATTCTTCAATGTTACAACATCCACGATAGCATCCAAGTGGCGGGGAGAGTCGGAGCGTCTCGTGCGATTAATTTTTGATATGGCGAGATACTATGCCCCGTCGACCATCTTTTTCGACGAAATTGACTCAGTTGCGTCACAGCGCGGAGGGTCTGGGGAACACGAGGGAAGCCGCCGCGTGAAATCGGAGCTTCTGATACAAATGGATGGCGTTGCATCCGCGGCCTCGGATGCCTCGGATTCTCGGCAAGGGAAAAGCGGGGAGGGAGGGTCGTCGGATGAGCCCGCACAACCAAAGTCTGTAATTGTGCTGGCAGCTACAAACATGCCCTGGGACCTCGATGAAGCTTTGCGACGGCGTCTGGAGAAGAGGATTTACATCGAACTTCCGTCGAAAAAGGGCCGCATGGAGCTCATGGAAATAAGCATGAGAGGAGTTGACGTTGCCGAAGACGTCGATCTTGACGCGCTGGCCGATGCAACCGATGGGTACAGCGGTGCGGACATTTCGAACGTTTGCCGTGATGCAGCAATGATGTCCATGCGACGTGTTCTTGACGAGGCGCGCCGTCAAGGACTGCCCATGAGAGACATCCAGAAGCTCGTACAAGAGCAGAAACGCGACCAATTGACAAATCCCGTGCGCCATGAAGACTTCATGGCTGCAATTGGCAAAGTCAACGCGTCCGTCTCTTCACGCGACTTGGAAAGGTATCGAAAATGGATGAATGAGTACGGGGCATCATGAGGATGAGGGTGAGGCGACAAGAGAAGAGAAGAGAAGAAAAGAAAAGAAAAGAAAAGAACGTATGCGGATCCATTTATTACCCAATCTTTATGTGTAGTTTACAAAGAAGCATTGCGCTCGGAAGATGCTATTTCTTCGGGAGTCTCCTTACACCTTAGACGTCAAACCGAAGTCGAGCCCCGTGGAACAGCGTGTGATGATGCTTCCGACCGATGCGGGGGAGTGAAAGTGAAAGGTTTTTGAGTTTTGAGTCTCTGGTCTCTGCTGTCTTCATTTTGCAGCTTTCTCGAGCTTGACCTTGCCCCTCACATCACCCGGGAAAGTGAGAGGGCAGGGTCCTAGGGGGGAGCGTCTTGGGTTTCCATTTTTTGCGCATCTCTTACAGCACTTGCCATGCTCAACCAGCTGGACATGTAAAGAGTACTTGATGTCATCAGGTACTCTGTAATTCAAATGCTCGTAAGTCTGTTCTCTAGAAGCGTTCTTCGGCACCCACCCCAGCTTCTTGGTGATACGCCACACGTGCGTATCCACAGGAAATTCGGCGCGCTGCAAGCAGAACATGAGCACGCACGCTGCGGTCTTGGGACCGACCCCCTTAAAACGTGTGAGCTCTTTCTTGACACGGCTATTGTCGTAGTCCCGAAGGTGCTCAAGACAGAGTTCGCCCCGTTCTTTCATTAGTGTATCGAGGATTCCTTTGATGCGCGCAGCTCTAATATCCGCGAGACCGCAGCAACGGATGGTTTCGGCGACTTCCTCATTTGTGTTGGCGTGAACCTTTTCATAGTTCGGAAAGCGCTTCTTGAATTGAGCGAAGGCTCGCGCGGACGTAACATCTGTTGTATTCTGAGAAAGCATGGTTCTTACAAGAGAATCCAGTACAGAGCCTTGGTGACCATGGGAAAAACGCCCATGAAGAGTCGCTAGCTCTGCATGGGCTCGGTAACACTCATCTCTCGTTGGATGTCGATGATTAGGAAATGGCCCAGGATCTCTTTCACGCTCTGTTTTCTCTTTTTTGACTGTGGTACTATCCGTCCGCGCCCTCTGAGAATTTTCAAGGCCTTCGCTCGGAAGGGGCTCTTCAACTTTTACCTTCACCTCCCCCACAGCTAGGCGCGTCCGCTTGGCATCCCCGCAGCTGACAGGTCCATCCATAGCATCTGCCTTCCTTTCCTTTTTGACTTTCCGACGGACCCGCCTGCGCGTCCGTCCCACCTCTGCCGTGCTCATTGCTTGCGGGGCTGTCGAGATGTCGAGAGGGGCGCGTGTCTTTCCCGCGCAATTTTTGTAGTCTAAAAGTCTAAGTTAAAGTCTACTTTAAATTTGAGAGAGAGAGAGAGAGGTGGGACGAGAACGGATTTGCCATTTTAATTTGCCACCTGACGGATTCCCTAAATTATAAATTTTAAATTCAATAGATGAGACTGCGCGACTCCTGAAGTGAGACTGCACGGAGAGTCTTGGGCATGCAATGGCTGGCAATGTTGCTCTTGGGTCGCGCACGGTTTACCCAATAGTATTCATTAATACAATTTATGATCGAAATGGCTGCGATGAGCAGCTTCTGAGGATTGGCTGGGGCAAGCCCATTTCATATTTCATATTTCATCTTGTCAAATCAACAACAACAAAAAAGACACCAGGAAACATGCCTCTAAATATGGGACGTAACAACAAGAACCTGATTGCTTAGCCGTCCACGAAAAGTGATTCCGACATGACGATTTGCGCAAGTTTTGCGAAATCTGGTGTGCCGAGACCTGTGGCAGGATCCCATCCTTTCGTGGCAGGAAAGCCACTCTTGATACCGGGACGCCCTCCGTTTTGGCCGGTCGTAATGTCGTTGAACGCGCTCTGCGCCCGTTGATATAGGAGAGGAGTGAGAGCCCCGACAGGGGGCTTCGAGGCAGCAAGTCTCAGCTCGTTGAGCTTCGCGACAACCACAGCGAGCACGGGGGTCGCGGCAGATGTCCCGTAAGCACCTGTGGCCCCATTATTCAGGGTAATACAGTACTGGTTTTTGTTTCCCGCCAATGCTGCGACGTCAGGAAAACCTGCTCCCGAGGCGTTCCACTTGCTCTGATCAGGAAGAGAAGAACCGGCAGCCTTCTTGTACGCGTTCACAGCATCAACCTGGAAAGACGGTATCGCGAATGTGTCACTGAACCCACCGCCACTTCCCCACCACGCAGTCTCAGAGCCAATTACGTTTTTCGTGGTGAAATCGGTGCCTCCGACGGTCACGACGTAGGGAGATGTAGCCGGAAAGCCCGGGTGGTAGCGGCGCGATGATCCGTCTCTTCCATACACCCCATCGTCACCGCTGGCGAATAGAATTGAGGCACCCCTTGCCCCAAGTTTCTGAAGTTCGGTGTTCACGGCAAGCATGTAGGCGGTGCTGGTCTGCTGCGCTTCGTCGTTTCCGTAGGAGACCGAATGCACCAGAGGCAAATCTCCGTCAGCAAGATCTCCAAGCTGCTTGGCCCAGCCCAGGAGGTCATAGTCTGCAGTGTAGAAGTTGGTCAATTTAATGGTCCCCGATAGACCCTTAATTGTCTCGATGTCGAGAAGAGCCTCCTTGCACAAGTTCGGTCGAATGATGATTGACACTTTGCACTGTTTAGGTTGATTCGCAGGCCCGACGTAGTGATCCACAGTGATATTGCCGAGGCCACAGTCCTCTCCAAAGAGTGTCAAATCATCCTGATCCCAAAAGACCTGCGTAAACTCCGCCACAGCGATGGTACCCCTGGCTGTTCCGTTGGGTCTTGCTCCGAGTGCATAGGCCTGGGTCAGCACATCTGGTGTCACCCTCTTTCCGAACAATCCACTGGAGCACTTTCCACAGTCGTCTGGCCAACTATCGAGCCCTGAGCTGCGCTCCTTGTCATATTCGGAACCCGTGCTGACGTCGCTGTCGTCGGCAGTACTTACATGCATGGTCTCAAGGCTGGGAAAGTGCCGCAGATTGGCGACAAGCAGCACGTGGTCTGCGATGTTCTTTGGGAGCGAGTACGGCCCGGGAGCACGTAAGATGACACGATCAGTGTGCACAGCATGGTGATACGCAACAATTTTCGTCTGGAACAAGTTTGACGCTGCTTCGACTGGGATCTCTAGGGAGAGAAGATCTTGCGTAGATCCTATGTGGACTTTTACCTTTGGATGCGCTGCTGTAAAGAAGTCGACCACAAGCTCTGTTTCCAGACCTTCTACCATTCTGGCTATGTCTGAGGTGGAGAGATGGCGACCATAGTGGCGACTCCCCGGCGTGGAGGCACGATACCACGCCTGCTCGATTTCCCTCAGCTGCTCGTCAGTCTTCTTAAGCACAACGGTGAGTCTGAGAGTGTCTGGCGCTACTCGATTGTTGCCCGGCGACTCTGAAAGGGGCACCCAGTTTCCAGTGCTGAGGTCCTGGTCCCCCAGGTCGGCTTCAAGAACCACCCGCTCCTCGGATCTCCACGCCGAAGTGAGCGAAAGCCCTGCACACAAGCAAGCGGTCGCAAGCAAACTTCGCCCCGTGTGGCATTTCCCCTTCATCTCGCGATCTGGTCACTCCACTTGGACTGAAATTGTTACGTCTACGACTGCCGTGTGGTTGTGCCTGACGGCGTGCTTTGCTGGAACCGCTACACAAAAAAAGGAAAGGGGAAAGGACACAGGATCAAAACCGAAAGAAAAACGGGTCGGAGACGAGTATCTCGTACTGTACATTACTAAATGAAGATGTCGACACGCGATACGCGATGTCGATCCTTCTGTTGAACACGACAAATTGAGAATGATGAGGTTGGCGCTTTGCTTGGCCGCTTTCCGGCAAGGAATTCCAAGCATTGACGTGCGCCGGCGCCGGCCGCACAGCTTTTGGGGAAAGGGGCGCTGCCATTCTGTTACTGCGCGTCTCTCTTGCTCCATTTGGTTTTCGAGAGGGAGAGAACTGCCCCAAAGCTTTGGGCCAGTTCCTTGGTCCACACATCGGTCCCCACGCTCGTGCGCTTGGTCTTAACGACGTCCATCAATTTCGCGGGATTGACGAGAGTCACCTCATCGCCTTGGAGGAGCTCGAGAAGCGACGTCATTTCCTGGATGAGATCTTCCGTAGTGGTGGCACGAGTAAATCTCTCGAGTATGTCAACAGCCCGCAAGTCGTAAGGAACATACACACCGTGTTGAGGTCCCGTGAACAGGAAACCGACAGACCGCAGCACGGGGTCGTCCGCGCCGACCAAAGCAAAGAACCGCCGGAAAGTGTTACCCCCTACTTCCCAGCCTTCAAATTTCGTGGGGGGCAGTGCGAGGAAAATATCAAAGCCGTGGAAGTCCATGTTCGTAGCGAGACCGTGGCCCGAATCAAGTGTTATAGATTCAACACCCCGTAGAACGGTGCGAAAGACTTCATATACCTGGTGGCCACTCTTTGGCATCTTGAGGCCGTTCCGGAAAGGTAATTGCAAAAGCTTGGCGATCGTGTTGCCCTGCACGTGTGCCACTACATTCGTTACCTCCACGAAACGTTTCCCCTCCGGCATGGCCTTAACAAAATCTTCCACACTCGCAAGCATCTCAGGCACATCCTGAAGAGTCAGATCAACCACAACTTTTTTTAACACACCAATCATGACCATAGCCAGAAGAGGATTTTGTCTTCTCCGGTTCGCATGTTTTATTGCGGTCCTTGCCGCCTTAAGCGTCTTGGGCGACAAGACCAGGTCGAAGTGTAGCGCTGCTCGCAGTATTTCCGCCAGGTTTTCTTGTCCCTCGGCACAAAGCAGCTGCGGGATTAGGCATCCGATCACCAGTTCGACAGTTTGTTGGTCAACGCCCATGCCATTCATCTGCCCCAGTATGTTTTGAATTTGTGGTGGTAAGCGCATGGAGGCAGTGATCTCAATGACACGAGGGCTTTCCTCATTGCCTGGCTCTGCACGTGCTGGGGTCACGTCGACACTTACGTCTCCGCTGAGGCTGCCAACAGCAGCGGTGAGAATCGTCTGCAGGGTTCCAACGGCGGTTCCCACTTCGAAGTCCCCGACGTCTTGCCTGACTGAAAGTCGGACTTTGGCCTGAGCCTCCTCGCTCGATTCCTGGCCGCGCTGTGTGCAAATTTTGACTCCCATGGTGCCCGGATTCCCGTGCGCCAGATTCTGGTC
>JACLAD010004060.1_pt1 | contig 23117 bp, 19 predicted proteins | sample 8027901 | NCBI WGS metagenome assembly JACLAD01 (sample SAMN15725071, study PRJNA655200) | protist metagenome | isolation source: fluorescence activated cell sorting (FACS) single amplified genomes of... | place: Spain: Blaines Bay Microbial Observatory, Mediterranean Sea | collected 2016-07-05 | reverse complement strand
CCAAAGAAGAAACAAAACCACTGGTCAACATACAGATCAACGGATCCAAGCAGCTCGAACGTATGACCGACGAAGAGTTGCTAGAGATCGCTGGCAAAACAATTGATCACTTGGAGCCCAAAGCTGACTGAGGTAATTCAAATTGAGTGCAGACGTTGCCATAAGAATCAGCCGGAGACACTTTACTCTGGAGACGATGGGTACTGTGCGTATTGTGTGGCTGACATGCAGGATGCCATGCCTGACCCTGATCAGCCCACGCCCCAAGAAGTTGAACAACGGACCACGGCCGAAGAACTAGCGAAGCAGGAGCTTGCATCACGGTTCTTGACCCGTCGCCGGTTGTTGCCGTTCATTGAACGAAACAATCCTGACTACATGGCGGGATGGGTACATAAAGACATATGCCAACGGCTCGAGAAGTTTAGTGAAGCTGTAGTAAATAAAGAGAGCCCACGGCTCATCCTGCAGATGCCGCCTCGTCTAGGTAAATCGACAATTGCCAGTGTGGGTTTCCCTGCATGGCACTTGGGTCGTAATCCACAGCATGAGTTTATTAGTTGCTCATACTCTGGAGCGTTGGCCATGACCTTCAGCCGTAAAGTACGGCAGACGCTTCGTGAACCGTCGTTCAAGACTACATTCAAAACACGCCTGGACCCTGACTCGCAGTCAGCGGAAGCCTGGCTAACGTCTGCTGGTGGTGGCTATGTCGCCGCCGGTGTTGGTGGTGGTATCACCGGTAAAGGTGCACATGTATTAGTGATTGATGACCCTGTTAAAAACCGCGAGGACGCAGAGTCACAAAATAACCGTGAGAGCACATGGGACTGGTACACCTCCACCGCGTATACGCGTCTTGCCCCTGGCGGGGGGATTCTTGTAATCATGACCCGCTGGCACGACGACGATTTGGTTGGCCGCCTTTTGAAGAACATGTCTGAAGGTGGTGACGAGTGGGAAGTTGTTAAGTACCCAGCTATCGCGGAAGAAGATGAAGAGTTCCGCGAGGCCGGAGAAGCACTTCACCCAGAGCGATATGACCTCGACGCACTGGAGCGTATACAACGAGCCGTGGGCCCTCGAGATTGGTCCGCGTTGTATCAGCAGAATCCAGTTGCAGATGACGGCGATTACTTTACAAGGGACATGATCCAGTACTACGACAGAGAAGATATCGACCAGGATCGGTTGCGTTATTACTGTGCGTGGGACTTAGCCATAGGAAAGCGAGATAGAAATGACTACTCAGTTGGTATGGTGGTTGGTATTGACGAGTTCGATAATTTATTCGTTGTCGATGTCATCCGCGGTCGGTTTGACGGTTTTGAGCTTGTCGAACGGATTTTAGACTGTTATGAGTTATGGAGGCCCTCGATTATTGGAATCGAAAAGGGTCACATCGAGATGGCGCTTGGCCCGTTCCTAGAAAAGCGAACGCGCGAGCGAGGTCTCAATGAGGCTTACTTCAAGGATTTGAAAGTAGGCCGTCGCGATAAAGAAGCTCGAGCTAGAGCTATTCAAGGTCGTATGCAGCAAGGAATGGTGTTCTTGCCGCGTAACGAAGTTTTTACCGGCCCGTTGGTGGCAGAACTTTTACGCTTCCCGAACGGTGTCCACGATGACCAAGTTGATGCGTTAGCATGGATTGGATTAATGATGACGGAGTTTTCTACATTCCACGAACGTATTGTTGAGCCGCCAAGCTGGAGAGACAAACTCCGCTATCTTGGTAAAGAAGTGAAGATCAAATCAGCGATGAGTGCGTGACATGACAACACATAGCAAAAAACCCAGATTAGCTCCCGGTGAAGAAGACAAGCTAGCCCACGATCAGTGGGATCGATACACACGAGCCCGTGACCACGGTCACATTGATTACATTGATATGGCTAAGAAGTGTGATGCGTTTTACCAGGGCGAGCAATGGGACCATATGGATATTGCTAACCTAGACGCCGAAGGTCGCCCCGCCCTAACAATTAATACGGTTTTGCCTACTGTAAATACAGTACTTGGCGAGCAGTCCAACCGACGAGCAGATATAAAGTTTAAACCTCGTCGTGGTGGGTCGGAAGAAGTTGCGCACACGCTGACAAAGTTGTATATGCAGATTGCAGATAACAACAAACTAGACTGGATTGAGCAGCAGGTATTTGCTGACGGCCTGATTATGGATGGCCGTGGTTATTTTGATGTACGAATGGACTTCAGCGACCACGTTGAAGGTGAAGTACGGATCAAATCCCTTGATCCATTGGACGTTGTTATTGACCCCGATGCCAAGGACTACGACCCCAAGACGTGGAATGAGTTCTTCTACACCCGCTGGATGACGCTCGATGATATCGAGGAGATGTACGGACAAGAACAAGCGGACCGTCTTCGTTTTATTGCGGAGAACGGTAACAGCTTCGGTCGGGACTCTGTCGAATACAGCGAAACACGTTACGGCGACCTTGATGAGTCTGATGATTATCTCGGCACAGCCGTCCCTGGTGAAGATGAATATCGTACTGTCAAATCCCTACGTGTTATTGAGCGTCAACATCGTAAAATCACTCGTGTCGACTGTTTTGTAGACCCAAATACAGGTGACCAACGTGATGTGCCAGAGGCGTGGTCTGACCGTAAGACTAAAAAGTTTGCCAAAGACTACGGCCTGAACGTTATTTCAAAGACGAAAAAGAAAGTTCGGTGGACCGTTACTTGCGACAAGGTTGTATTACACGATGACTTTTCACCGTACAACGACTTTACTATTGTCCCGTTCTTCGCTTATTTCCGGCGTGGCCGCCCATTCGGCATGGTTCGCAACCTGCTCTCCCCGCAGGAACAGCTGAACAAAATCGCCAGCCAAGAACTGCATATCGTCAACACCACCGCTAACAGTGGTTGGGTTGTCGAATCTGGGTCCCTAACCAATATGCAGGCTGAAGATTTGGAGGAACACGGGGCAGAGACCGGTCTGGTGCTGGAATACAATCGTGGATCTTCACCTCCCTCCAAGATCCAACCTAACCAGATCCCGACCGGTCTCGACCGTATTAGTCAGAAAGCGGCCGCGAACATCAAAGCTATATCGGGTATTAACGACTCCATGCTCGGTACAGACGGCGCCGAGGTCTCAGGCATAGCGATTCAGGCTAAACAGAATCGTGGCGTGATCATGATTCAAGTTCCGCTGGACAACCTGCGGAAGACCCGACAGTACCTTGCTGAGAAAATCCTAAATCTTGTCCAAACGTTTTATACCGAGGAAAGAATTATTAGGATTACTAATGATGAGGACCCGATGGAGTCCCGCGATGAGATGGTGATCAACCAGATGACCCCCAGCGGTGAGATCGTGAACGACCTGACCATCGGTGAGTATGATGTGGTGATTGCCACGCAGCCTGCCCGCGATTCATTCGATGAAGTGCAGTTCGCAGAAGCGCTAGCGTTGCGCCAAGCAGGCGTAGCAGTGCCAGATGATGCGATTGTGCAGTACTCACACCTTGCTAAGAAGGCGGAATTGGCTGCGAGATTGCGACAAGATCCATCCGAACAGCAGATGCAGATCATGCAGATGCAGCAACAGCTCGCAATGCAGGAAGCACAGCTCCAAGTTGCCAAACTTGAGGCCGAAGTTCGCAAGATTCAGTCCGATGCAGCGGTAAATGTCGCCAAAGTTCAGGATATCGCAGACGTTCAACCGCAGTTGAAGGCCGCAGAACTGCAGCAAGAGCTGCAAATGGCGCAAGAAAACCTGCAATTGCGGCGTGAACTTGCTGATTTAACAAATAACACCCGCCAAACACAGGCACAAACATCGGCAGCGGCAAAGTTGGCCACTACTGCCATGAGTACAGCAGCGAAAAAAGGCCAACCAACGCAAATTTAGGAGTGCGTAATGAGTGAAAACATGGAAAAACAGGAAGCTACTGAAGAAAAGCCGCTTTCGTTTGAAGTTATGCCTGGTGCAGAGCCCCTCGAGGCACCAGAAAACATAAGTTTAAGCTTTGATGACCCCGAACCGGAGCCAGAAAAAGCAGAAGAAACCGAAGAAACTGCGGCTAAAGAGGAAGAAACCGAAGAAACTGCAGCTGAAGTGGGCGATGACGACGATGACACCGAACCTGACGAAGGTGACACCGAAGAGGAGCCAAAAACTGAGGAAGAAACCGAGGAAGAGCTACCACTTGCCGCAGAAAAAGCGGAGCCAGAGGCAAAAAGCCCAATGGTGCCCAAGTCTCGCCTTGATGAAGTGTTAGCAAAGCAGAAAGCGCTACAAAAACAGGTAGAAGAAATGAAGGCAGCTGCGGAACAGCCAGAGGAAGCACCAGAGGAGTATGATTTTGACGCAAAAGAAATCGAATACCAACAACTTGTTCTCGACGGAGAAGCTGAAAAAGCTGTTGCGCTCCGTAAAGAAATCCGTGGAGCAGAGAAAGCTCAAATTTCTTGGGAGATGGAGCAAAAAATGGGACAAACTGTACAACAGTCCCAGACTGCAACAGCTCTTCAACAGGCCGCAGCCGATATGGAAGCAGCTTACCCAGTATTTGACCAGAACTCTGGCCAGTTTAATGAGGAATATACAAACGAGGTCGTCGAACTTCGTGATGCGTTTATCATTAAAGGTTATGACGCCGTTGACGCTCTTAGTAGAGCAGTTAAATACGTCGTTAAGGACCGCGATCTCGATACTGCAGGGGAAGCTGAACAACCGGCCCTAGCTGCAGCAAGTTCAGAGCAGACAGCTAAGAAAAAAGCCTCAGTCGCTAAGAAACTTAAAGCGGCAGAAGCTCAACCACCAGAGTTAGAGGGTGAAGGTTCATCTTCTCGCGGCGAGAACGTCGTTGATTTTGGTGGTATGTCTGAGGATGAGTTTGATGCTCTTCCTGAAGCTACCCTTCGCAGGTTGAGAGGAGACATAGTCTGATTGTTATTGCTTGCGGTGATATATTAGTTTAACTAATATAATAATACCTTCGCTTACCTGTGCGATATCAGGTCGTGGTCGATCACGATAAACATCGTATTCGCCCGTCGGGGCGTTAAAGACGCCGAGCTCGTAACTCGCTAAACGCACGTCACACGTTCCTCACGATACGAGGTACACGGGCATGTCTGCCCATCAATAAGACGGTCGATGATTGGGATGAACTCAATCATTTAGTGAAACATATCTTTTATGGAGCTTAAAATGGCTACTACAAACTACGGCACGCTTACGGGCGACCAGTTACAGGTATGGTCACGCGACTTCTGGCGTGTGGCCCGCAATATGTCCTTCATCAACCAGTTCGCTGGCGCAGGACAAAATGCAATGGTGCAGCGCGTAACAGAGCTGACCAAATCAAACAAAGGCACAAAAGCAAATATTACATTGCTTGCAGATATGACTGGCGACGGTATTACCGGCGACAACACTCTGGAAGGTAATGAAGAAGCACTGCGTGCCTTCGACATCACAATCGAGCTGGACCAACTCCGCTTCGCTAACCGCGTAGCCGGACGTATGGCCGATCAAAAAACGGTTGTGAACTTCCGTGAGCAATCACGTGACGCTTTGGCATATGCCATGGCTGACCGTATGGACCAACTTGCGTTCCTGACGCTTGCTGGTGTTGCTTACACAAACAAAAACAACGGTGCGCTCCGTACAACCTCTTCTTCAGCTGGCCACGAGCTGGTTGATCTTGAGTTTGCTTCAGACGTATCTGCTCCTACAAGCGCACGCCATGTGCGTTGGGATGCAACGAACAACCTTGTGACTTCAAGTGTTGCAACGACTCAGGTCGCTGCTGCCGATACGATCACATATCGTTGCATTGTTGAGCTGAAAGCCTTTGCTAAAGACAACTACATTCGTGGTATCCGCGGCGCAGGTAACGACGAGATGTTCCATCTCTTCGTAACTCCACAGCAAATGGCTGACCTGAAACTCGACTCCGACTTCCTGGCTAACGTCAGAAACGCCGGTGTGCGCGGCACAGGCAACAGCTTGTTTGCTGGTTCGTCCAGCCTGATGGTTGACGGCGTGATGGTTCATGAGTTCCGCCACGTGTTCAACACATCCGGTGCAACAGCTGGTTCTTCCAGTAATGCTGGTGCTGCTGGCTACAAATGGGGTGCAAACGCTGATGTAAACGGCGCACGTGCTCTGTTCTGCGGCGCGCAGGCTCTTGCAATGGCCGACATCGGTCTGCCTGAGATCGTCGAAGACACCTTCGATTACGAAAACCAAGCCGGTATTTCCGTCGGCAAAATCTTTGGTCTTCGTAAGCCGAAGTACAACTCTGATATTTCTGGTTCCGTCCAGGATTTCGGCGTTGTCTGTCTCGATACCGCTCAATAAGTATAAGCCCCCCCTCTTCGGAGGGGGGCATCTTCTTCATAGAAAGGAAATCAAATGAAGGTCGTATCTGATAAAGAAATTAGAGTCACCACCACATGGGGTGGTGTATTCATACTGTTCCCTAACGAGCCACAAGAGCTAGCAGAAGAAGCTGCAATCTTGGCGATGTCGATGGGCGCAAAACAAGTTGATGGCGCTACCGTCGAACCGAGTATCGAAGAAGAAAGCGAAGAATCTGATGACGTTTCGTTTGATGAGCTAGTGGACCAGTTAGTTGTTCTTATGGACGAGGGTAACCCAAGTAATTTTAAAAACGACAATTCCCCTAAAGCGGCTGTAGTGAATAAGCTGGCGGGTCAAACATTGTCGCAAGAGCAACGTGACGCAGCTTGGGAAGAAGCGTTACGTAGATAGAGGTAGCAATGGCTGTAGCGGTTAATGACGTTATAAACAAAGTTCAAGAGACTCTGCAGGACACTGCTGGCATTCGCTGGAATGAAACAAATGAGCTCATTCAATGGCTGAATGATGCCCAGCGCGAAATAGCTCTACTCAAACCAGACGCCACATCCGAAAATACTACCGTAACGCTGGCTACTGGCACTAAACAGTCAATACCTTCTGACGGAAATCGCCTACTTCGGGTAATGCGGAACATGTCTGCTGCCTCTGGTGGCAACGGTGGGCGTGCAATACGTCTCGTAGCAAGAGATGTTTTAGATACTCAGACGCCTACGTGGCATGACCCAGCTGTAACGGGCGACGCTGCTCATGCAAACGTAGTTAAAAACTACATTTACGACGAGCAAGACCCTAAGAACTACTACGTCTTTCCTGGCGTTTCTGGTAGCACGTATATAGAGATTGTCTATTCCAAGAACCCAGCGACTGTCTCAGCAGGCGGCAACCTTAGTGTTGACGACATGTACGCAAATGCTGTCCAAAACTACATCTTATACATGGCGTTCATGAAGGAGTCCGAGGCCGCTGGTAATGCGCAGAGAGCCTCGTCTCACTACAACCTGTTTACTGCCGCGATTACGGGTAAGGCGCAGATCGACACGATCACCACCCCTAATATCGAACGTAGAGGAGACGGCTAATGGCTATCAGATACGACACTATTTTGCCTGACATTCTATCAATGGTTCCCGCGTGCCCAGAAGTAATCGCTGAACGCTCCATTCGGTCTGCGGTTATAGAGTTATGTGAGAAGTCAGAAGCCTATCAGGTGCAGCTTGACCCTCTTACTGTGGTTTCAGGTATCTATGAGTATGACTTGGAGCCGCCCACCGGAACGATCGTGCACCGAATAGTTTGGATGACGCATGAAGGTAAACCCCTTGAGCCTGTATCAAGCGGGCTGTTGGAGCAACGTAAAGAGAACTGGCGTAAAGATACCGGCACTCCCGAGTATTTCATAAAGCAGAACCTTACGACCGTAAATCTCGTACCCGTTCCGAGCGAAACTATCCCACAAGGTGTGGAAATACGGGTCGCATTGAAACCGACACAAAGTTCAAACGCCTGTGACGACGGTGTTATGACCGACTACAGAGACACTATTGTCAATGGCGCCCTGTTTAGACTCACCCGCATGCCCTCTCAGGATTGGACAGATTTTGCGGCAGCTCAAATCTACAACGGGTTGTTTAACGAAGGACTGATCTATGCCGAAAGACGCGGTCGTCAAGCGGATAACCCAGTCGTTGCAAAAGTTAGATATGGAGGACTACATGGCGGACGTAAAACTCGTAAGTACGCAGGTAGAAAGTCCTTTATCTGATCCGGTCATTGCGGATATTCGTGACGAATGGGATTGGATTCGTCCGGCTTTGTTGGAGCTTAAGGCTCAAATACCCAGCCTGACCTGGAGACCCGAGGATGTATACGCGGAGTGTTTATACGGAAATGCGCTTTTACACGTGTCCTCAGAGGGGTTTGTTATAACAAACGTTATAACGGACCAGTACACGAAGGAACGTACGCTACATTTTTGGATTTGCTGGGCTAAAAAACTTGGCAGCAATAATGTAATTAACTATTTGCCGTTTTTCGAAAATGTGGCAAAACAATTAGAGTGTAATCGTTTAGAGGTATGGACACCTGTCAACGCATTGGAAGCGTATTTACGAGGCTCCGGTTGGAGTTTAGATACTAAAGTATATACGAGGCAGGTTGATGAGTAAGAAGCCCAAACAACAAGACTACAAGCCGTCGGAGGCTGACAAAACTAACGCTGCCGTAGCAGTGGCTGAGTATAATTTTTTTAAAGAAAATTATGACCCTTTGTTACAGCAAATGCGGGATAAATCTTTAACGGATGACGCGACATCAACACTTCGCGCGCGGGCAAACGCAGACACTATGCAGGCGCTTACTAGTGACATGGGGTTCCAACAAACCCAGAATGTTTCTGCTGGTAGTGATATGGCGCAAGGACTTCAAGGGCAGCTTGGAGTAGCCAATACCTCTGGTCTAGATGTTCAAAATCAGATGCAATCTAACGTTTTAGGTGTTGCTCGAAAACAAGGTGCCGATGCACAAACTGGCATGGGCGCGGCCTCTCGACTCGCTACTTCTGAAGCTCTTACACGGGCTAAAGCTAAACAAGACGTAGCCACTGCTAAGTTTAATTCGGCGGTGCAACTTGGGTCCGCGCTTGGTATGCAGGGCGCTAAAAACTTATCCGGTGGGGGCACTTTTTTTACTCCGAATATTGGTACTGAGATGGCAGAAAACGCAAAACCAGGGGACAACCCAAAGCAGGTTCTCACTCAAACTCTTGGTCAACGAATCCAGGCGGGTTCGTTGTATGGAAAGAGGTAGATCATGGTACAAGTAACACCGCCTGCCGTCTCTACAGGATCCTACACTAGCTCACTACCTACAGTAGATGATCCTGATCAAGCATATGCCAATATAACTCGTCAAGAGTACGAAGACTTTATAGCCAACTATAGGGATTTTGAGTTAGACACATTACAAAAGGCGCAAACAGATACCAGTCTTATTGATCAGGCTCGTATAGATGCTCCTAAAGCGGCTGAGTTAACACGAGGGATACAGCAGAGGAATATAAGTCGGTATGGCGGCCAACTGACAAATGCTCAGAACCAGCAGATGGAAAGAGCTCTTGCTTCAGGTAGCACACTTGGCGGTATTCAATCCGTTAACGATGCCCGTATTGCTCAAGACGAGGCAAACACAAGGCTATTGTCTGACCTAATTAATATTGGGCAAGGCGTTAACCGGGCGTCGCAATCACAACTTGGAACGTCGGCGCAGAACGCCACTCAATTGAAGAACGCGTATACACAAGCTAAGGCAGCATCTAAAGCAAATACATATAATACAGTGGCTAGCCTTGGGACTGCTGCGATTCTAGCGTTTGCGATATAGGAGTAAGAAATGGTTCAGCTTGCTAATTCAATATTAGGAACACTAAATAGTATTGGCCGTGGTCAGACGCCGCAATCGAGGGTGACTGCTGCCCAAAAGAACGAGCTTGATCAACAAACCGTTTTAAAACAACGCTATCAAAACCTAATGGGTGATATAGACACCGCAGGCAACTTTATAACATACGATACGATGGGCGATGGCCAGATAGCGCAGGTTGATGTATCTCGTCTCATGAAAGAACGACCTGACCTTGTTTTGGCGTCTTTAAATATGGACCCAGCCTATAATACAGCTGTCGATGAAAAAGGTACTAGTATTCAAACAGAAGTTTCTGACATCGTTACAAACGAAGACGGGAGCTTTTCAGCAGTTGTAACGCGGCCTGATGGCCGTCAAGCGCCGCTTACTCAGAATAGAACTGCTGAAGGCGATGATATTGTTGCCAAGATAAATCCAAATGAGTTCAAACAGATTATAACTAATAACTATTTACGGGGTATAACTCGTGGCGGTAAAGAAAACGCGGGCAGTTTTTTGCGAGATCAGGGCCAAGTAAATAAATTGGCGCTACAAGAAACTGTTTTGAGTCAAGCCGCAGACAAGTTGGCTTCTGACAATTCGGCTATGGCTAATTTTTATAGGATTGTAAACCTGTCAGATGAAGAAGGCTTAAGGACTATAGCCGCAGATTTTGGTGTTGACCTAACTGGCCTTGAAACCGCGAAAGCTGATGGTCTCCGTGCTGCAGAAATTGAAGCTCAGACCGCCGCTGGAGCGAAAGATTCAAATGACCTTTCGTGGCTGGACGATGCTTCTGGTCCAGATAAAAGTGCTGCCAGACGCCTTATAGATAAGATAGAAAATCTTCCATCTCTAATAAGTGATAAAATTTCACCCGCGCTCAAAGCAAAACGCCAAGCTGAGTTAGAAGAAGCTAAAAGTCAACTCGACGCGCTCAAGGAAGCTACAGCTGCAAATCCTATAGGCAGGTTGAGTGCTGCCGATCAGAGAGCCCTGGCAAACGCACGAAGTCAGAAGAAAAATCAAACAAGAGAGCTAGAAGGCTTCAAGGCAGACGGTTATGGGCCCGACGCCAAACAGATTAAGTTACGCGTTAAGCGTATTGCTGAAGCTGATGCTACGATCCAGAAACTCGAAGGCAAAATGAGCACGGTAGAAACTGAGCTCACTACAGGCACAACCGTACCACTTACCGCCCAAGAGCTCGTAACAGAAATTGAAAAAGGTACTGTAAATGTTACGCCTGAGAAAATGGCTAAAATGCGCCGTTATCTAAATGATAACGGTATTACTAATGTTGAAGATATGAGGAAACTACCCAGCGCGAAACAGCTGGAAGTCGCGCTGATTGCTTCAGTTGGGCAGGGTACGACGAACAAAGAACGTGCTGAAGCATTTCAGAAACAACTTAACTTCTTACAGCGCGGTTCAATGGACTATACACGTCCTATGGAAGTAGATGATCAACAGACCGGTGTAACAACGCAAATTCAAGCTGCTAACTTACGGCGTGGTTTGGATGCAGATAAACGTGATCGGATAAAAGATTCAAACACAGCTGTTGAAGAGTCCCTTAACGATACGAAGTCGATTATCGAAAAACTCTTGACCGATGATAACAGATTTACGTTTGACGACGAGATTTTGGGTGATGGAGTAAAAGCAGAAGTTTCAGCAGATATGGATAGGCTGGTTAATATGGCAGCAGGTATGCAAGGTGTCGAACGCGCTGCTTACCAAAGAGCAGTCATTAACGCGCTTATACCGTATGTTGCTGCGGAAGCAGAAGAACAACAAGGTAGTGCTCTTAACCCGCTTAACTGGCCTGACAAAATTATGGATCTGATAGCGCGTGATTCAAACTACTTCCAAGTGGGTAATATGGAAGACCGTATCAAGATTAATACTGAGGTTGTTAATGGTAAAACCTTGGCAAAGTCTATTACTTTCTTAGATAACCAAAGGGTACCAACCGACATTACTGTTGACCTTGATGATTTGAATCTTACCTCAAACCTTAAACGAGTTCTCATAGGTATTCCATCTAGAGTGAACGGGCAATAGGGGGCGAGGAATGGCACTTGCCGACCGCACAAAAAACCCACTGAATATTCGGTTTAACGAAAACAATGACTGGATTGGGCAAACAGGCCAGGACAGCGGTTTTTCTAGTTTTACTAATGAGAGCTTCGGCTATCGGGCGGCCGATAGAGTTCTTAATTCGTATGGCCGAAGCGGTGTCTCTACTGTTCGAGACACGATATCTCGTTTCGCCCCACCTAGTGAAAACGACACAGATAACTATATTGACTTTATTGCGCAGCGAACCGGCTTAAACCCTGACGATCAAATAGATCTATCTGACCAGAATACTAGAGCCACGCTACTAGCAGCTATGGCGAAGATGGAGTCGAACACAGACATAACTCCAGGAGAGTTGCTGACAAGTATTGACATGGCTAACGCAGGTCGAGCAGCGCCGCAACAACCCTTGCAGACCCCCGATGTAATTGAACAGTTACAAGCCTCAGTAAAATCTGAATTTGCGCCTCGTAATATGGTTGTTCAAAACACTCAAGCTGCTACGACTAACGACGTTACATCGGCCATAAACCTTTTTGACAAAGCCTCAAACCCCAACCGTTATTCAGGGTTCTTAGAAGGTATTAAAAACCCCGATGAGTACACGGACATGCTTGGTACGGTTGAATCCCAAGAACGTCTTGTGACAGCCCCTGGCAGCCTAGCAGCTACATTTGAGCGCGGAGTAAAGGCCGGAGCTTTAGGTCTTGAGAGCGACTTTAATTATTTTGCGGCTTTGGGTAACACGTTGTTAGGAAACGAAGACGGTGTAGCGACGCGTTTAAATAACGCCAAGGAAGCCGAAACGATGGCGTCTAACGTCATGGAAGGCGTAGAGAGCTTTGAGACTTTTCTCGACGAACCTACAGTATATGGATTTTTTCAACAGATAGCAGGGGCTACTGGTCAGATAGCGCCTTCTGCGGTTGCTACTATAGGAACAGGTTTGGCCGGTGCGGTAACAGGTGCCATAACTAAAACAGCCCTAAACAAAGTTACACAGTCTACAACTAGAAAACTCATAGAAGACATAGCAGAAAAAGCCAGAACTAAAGGCGGCAAGCAATTTTTGACGCTTGAAGAGCAAGATATTTTAGAAACAGGTTATGGGCTCCTGCGCGGCACAAGCAGAGCCGCAAAACAAGGCGGCGTAGTCGGGGCTATAGGTCAAGAATACCCTATGATGGCTGGCGGGTCTTTTGGTGAATTTGATGAAGCTGGCGTAGAACTCGATGAGTCAAGAGCACTTCAATCACTTTTAACTGGCATACCTCTTGCTGCTGTAGGTGTTGGAGGCGAGGCGTTCATACTTAAGAGCTTAGCTAAACACGCTACAACTAAAGCGGCAAAAACAGGAAACAGCAAGTTAAAGCAGTACGCCCAAGATATACTAACCCAAGGCGTAAAGAGCGGTGTCATTGAAGGCGGTACAGAAGTAGTTCAAGAAGGCGCCATGGTAGCGCAACGTCTAGCCACGGATGAAAACTATACTACTGAACAGGCTCAACTTCGATTAGGTCAAGCCGCTTTCGCCGGTTTCTTTGGTGGCAAGGCCATTGGTTCAGCGGGTGCTTCAGTTACAGGTATTTTCAAAGTCGCTGATCAAATGGTTAACGATGCTACAGATGCAAGAGTAGCGGCCGATATAGACACAGAAACTACAAATATTAGTGATGATTCATTGTCGGGGCCGACTCCTGAATCTCCAAAAGACTTGGACGCTCAGATTAATGCAGCAGCTAGTCCGAACTCTACAAAAGCCGCTTCTTGGTTACCTGAAGGTACAACAAACTTAGACGGTCTCCCGGAAAATGAAATTATAGAAACTCCTGGCGAAGGACGTGTTGCCTATGCAGCTAGGATTCCCGGAAGAGGTACAATCGTCTCGTTTGATAAAGATGTGGTTCAAGGAGTTTTGGCGGCGGGCGCTTCCGAAGAGTCTCTGACTGCTGCTTTAGGGTATAGCAACACTAAACCAGTTGATGCCGATCGTGTTGTAAGAGTTACAGACGAAAACGGGAATGTTGTTAGCGAAGAAGCCACTAATGCTGATGGTGAAGCAGCGGCCAGAGTAGCTGCTGAAGGTATTGCTACCGAAAATCAAAATATTGATGTTGTCGATACACGTCAGGCCCAAGAAGACCGCAAAGGTCGTTTGGACGAAGACGCACGAGAGATGCAAATAACCGAGGAGCTGCAGAACGTTATTGATGCAAATCCCGAACAAGATCCACGCAACATTGATGCGGACGATACTGGTGGTTTGTCGTTTGATCCTGAAGGCCCGTTTTCTGACATAAACCCAGAAGAAGACCGTGGCCGTGAACCACGAGCCGTCGCGTCTTATCAACCATTGCAAGACCGTTTTAAGGAGCAAACCCTTAACGACGCTGAGTACAACCGAAGGTTTAACCTGTTAAACCAGCTGTACGAACAACGTGGCTACACCGAGAACGACGGTACATCTGTATTGGAGAAATTTAGGGGTTCGCTTTCTGCTTCTAATCTAAAAGTATTAGCAGGGCTAATTACTAAGAACAGCGATATCGCTACTTATTTTCCTGAGTTTCAGACTGTTGATGGCGAACAACGCGTCGTTATTATGGAATACCCAACCGAGCAAGGCCGCCGCCGCGCTAGAAGGGAAACTATTGATCCAGAGACGGGTCAAGAAATAGAAGTTAATGCGACCGAAATTGCGCGGTCCGCTATTCGTAGAGCACAGAAGGGTGCGGGAAAGGAGATTGGTCCCACAATACCTAAGTTTAGAGTTATCCAACAGGGACGAGCGTTTGGCGATCTTGAAGGCGACGCCAATAAGCGAAATGTAGAACTTGGTTTTCTTGCTAATGAAGGTATTTTAGTCAATACAGCAGACCAAGCTACTTTGATAGGCGAGGGTTTAACTCGAGCGCAACAACTTAAACTCGGTCTCTTCCGCATACTTGGCGACATACAAAGCAGTGGAAGAACTTTTTCGTTTGAAGGCACTGACGTAGATATTCAGGCACTTGCAGCAGAAGCCTCGGCAAATGTTGATGCAGATGGCCGCTACAATGGCGCCAATCCAATACTTCAAACTGAGGTTACCTCTGAGGGTTACAGTGACTCACTAGGGAACCTGCTTCTGACGCCCGATCCGCGCACTAATAAAGAGCGTACAGCGGGCGTTAAACAAGAACAAAGGGTAAATGAGCAGCTCGCCAGAGCAGACTTTGACGAAGATATCGGGTCTATCAGACAAAAGTATAGAGACGAGTTTGTCCGCCGCCGTGAAGAGATGCGCGCAGAAGGCCGCAGCGAACGCGATATAAAACTCATGGGCGCCAACTTAAAGTCTCGTATGGCTACAGAGATTGCTGCGTTTACAGAGTTTGACCCCGCCGACATAGAAGATACAGCACAAGACCTCGACCCTATTAACAACCCAGAAGATCGAGCCGAACAGGAGTTCCGTCAGGAAGGTGGTCTTGATCAAGAGGACGCAGATTTATACAGCCCAGAGCGTGCGAACGATCCTAATAAGGTTGTAAAAACGCGTCGGGTTAATAAAAGGTTTAATGCTCGTGCTAAAAGAATCAGAGATAGCGTTGCGGGGTCCGCAGAAGCAGCACCTGTTGATGCGGGTCTTGTAAGAATACGTGACAGACTCGCAGTATTACAAAGCGAGGGCTTATCAGAATTTGAAGCGCTACAAAGTGTATCTAATGAGACAGGACTAACTGTAGCTGATCTAAGAACCGAACTAAGAGAGTTAGAGATTTCTCCAGAAGAGCGTCGTAACGAAGCCCTGCGTCAGCAGCTGGTTCTCAATGAGCTCCATCGTAAAGCAGAGCTTGAGAAACTCGAAGCACAACCCGCTGAAAGAACCAAGGCGCGCCCCTCCCGCATTTTACTTGAGATGCAACCAATGCCGGGCGACCGTATGCCTGGGTCGTCTCTGCGTGCGTCTGACGCCCGTACTCTTGGTGGTGCGTCTCTCAACCCCGCAGAGATGGGGCCGAATCGACGAGCGGTTAACCGCCAAGCCCGTCGTTCAGACCGCAAATATAAACGCGTAAAACGTAAAACAGCACCCACAGTAACCCTGAACGGTAATTTAGGCACGCTCACAAGCCGCATTGCAAACAAAGCTATGAGCTTGTTTAAGTTTAGCAAGCCCGTACACGTCTTTACGTTGAGCGAGCTAAAAAATAACTGGGAGTATTACGTAGGCGGAAATGTAGCTCTCGCAACCGGCGTAGTAAATACGAACGAATATGTATCAGGTCCTATATTTGAGCGTACGAATGCACTAATGGAAGCCGAGGGCCTTAGTAGGCAAGACGCTCAACTTCGTGTTTTAGAAGAAGTCAACGCTTTACCTGAAGCTGAGCGCGTAACAACAATTAACAATTCAGAGCTTGGCACAAAAACCTTTCAGACCAGGGCAAAACAAGAACTAGGAAAAGGACTGTACGCACCACTTGCTGAGTTTTTATCCGGAACTATTGCTCGTATGGACGAAAACCAAGACGGCGTTCGCGTACCCGGCCGCATGGTTACCACCGGTGACGCCCATATCATTGTTATTAACGACACCGATGTGCAGTCCGGAACTATCAATGACGCCGCCGTAGGTACAGTGCTTGCTCACGAAATTGGGCACATACTCTTCAAAGAGGAGATGCAGTCATTACTCGACAAACCTCGCGGTAAGATGTTGTTCGAAGCGTTTCAACGTCACGTTGAGGAGATGGGTGGTGAAGTACCATCTCAATATGCAGACGCTGATGAACTTATGTCGCTTGGGTTTGAAGAGTTCTATGCAGACCAAGTTGCAGTGTTCTTGCTAGATGAGTCAGCTAAAGCCGACACGGGTGCAAAGGCCTACTTCAAACAGATTGCTAAGAAACTTAAAGAGTTTATGAGGGCCGTAAGTCAGATACTTGGCGGGCGGATTGCTCAGGCTACAACCACGAACGCACAAGTCGGTGTGCCCTTCCGCGCTCAACAAGAAGGCGAAACAGACGCCGCGTATAATGAAGCTAAAACCGAATACGACAATCAACCGTTCGTGCAGACTTACTTTGATCAGGTGGTCGCTGAGCACAAGCGTAAGAATCGTGAGCTGGTGGATGAATACGACGAAGTCGGTTGGGCCACACAACACGCTGCTCGAGAGATAGCGATTGATATCCAAAAAGAAATTAAAGACAGAGCGCCGGGGCTGCTGAACAGTTACAAATCCACCACCGAAAAGATACTTCAGTCCGGTTCGTATAAATGGTTAAGCAGAATGCTTAGCTCTGTAGACGGTTGGTTGCGTGAGCAAGGCCCCGAAGGTATTGCGATAGCTCAGTTCTTTTACGCGAAGTCTAGTTCTAAAGAAGGCGTCGGCTTTCACGAAGCTAAAGGAAGGAAGAACCGAGAGTTTAACAACCGCCTAGCCGCAATATTCGGTTTGAACATAAAAGCCGAAGAGAACGCTTGGGAAGTGCCGGAAGTTAAAGACTCCCTCGAACTGTCACAGAACGAAGACGTTTCCGATGCCGATCTTCAAAGACGCGCAGATGCAGGCGACGTTGTTGCGGCTAACGCTTTAAAAGTCCGCGAACTCTTTTCGGATATTTTCGATGAGTACATCACCAACCCAAAGACCGGCCGTCCCTGGTTTGCGATAAAAAAACGTCAAAACTACGCGCCGCGCATGTGGAATTTTGTGGCTATTCAGGAAAACCCGGAAGCGTTTAGAACTCTGCTACTTAAGTCAGGTCTCTCTCCACAGCGCATCGACGCTTTACTTTCATATGTAGATGAAAACGAATCAAGCGAAGACATTAGGCTTGGTGAGACCGAAGAAGATGCACAGCTGCGCCGAGAGCTAGAAGAGATTAGCTATCAGGCTGAGAGACTCGCTGAACGCCGCAATATTACCGTGAAACGAGCAGCCGAAATTATCAAAGAAGCTAAAGAGAAAGCGCGCCTGTCACCTGGTATGGACGCTGCTTTGTCTCGAGAGCTCGCCAAAGTATCTACCGCAGCGGCTCGTGAAGCAGGATTTATGCAGCCTGCTGGCATGGCGATGATCCAGTACTTCCATCAGCTTACACGCAAAGTGGAGTACGAACGTCGGGGTGGTTACGCCCGTATTAAATCCCTGATTGAAGCCGCGCCAGAGGATGTTCGAGAACATATTGAAGATGCTGTCTTAGCTCAGTTAGGTAAAAAAGGACAAGGTATGTCTGGCGGGTGGCGTTTGTTTAACAGTATTGCTGCGGTGCACACAGCACTGACAACGCTGCTGTTTACTGTGTTTGCGTCTGTCACTGACCTTGCAGGTATCGGTGTGCGCTTGAAGGAATACGACAATATTAGGGCGTTCTACAAAGAGGTGTTCTCAGGCTTCAAAGAGTCGTTCACTGGTACGGGCGAGCGTGTTCAGTTTGCTCAGGATGTTGGCGTAATCACAATGGAAGCGATGGACAATATGTTTATTGCAGTTGGGGAACTTGATTTCGCTAACAATTGGGCGCGCAAAACTATGGCTGGGTTCTTTAAATACACAGGTCTGAACTGGTATACACGCGCTACACGTATCATGGCAGCGGGTGCTGGCCGTATGTTCCTTATCCGCACGGCCACCAAGAAAAATTTTGGTGCTCGCGAGGCTCGTTATCTTGAAGAGCTTGGGCTTACACGAGATGAAGTGCTGGCCGCTTATGATGAGAAAAATGATCACTTAGATATTAAGACTAACGAAAAACTTCGTGAAGCAGTTGTTCGTTTTGCTGAAGAGTCAATCATTCGTCCTAACCCAGCACAACGTCCATCTTGGGCTTCGAGCCCGTACTTCACTGCCATCTGGCAATTGAAATCTTACTTCTACGCTTACGGTAAAACCGTTCTTGGTGGTATGGGGCGTGAAGTTAAAAACCGTTACAGCGAAGACGGTAACTTCCAGGGCGGCGCGATGCTGCTTTTGATGGCGGCAGGAATGATGTTACCCCTGACAGCTTTGGGTCTTGAGCTGCGCGAATACACGAAATGGACTATACAGGCCGTTCTCCCAGGGATTGAGGCCACAGGCAGAACCTTCCGTTCTGATTATATGGATACTGGTGAGTACCTGTTTGAGGTAGGTATTGATCGCTCGGGTATTCTTGGGCCGTTTACCCTCGCACTTACTGCTATTGAGAGCCTTAAGTGGGAGGGCCCGATCGGTCCTGTCATTGCAAACATTCCGTTTGCCGATGCAATTGATGATGTGTTTATAGATGGGGATTACATGAGAACGGTTCCTGTGCTAAATAATGTACAGTAGTATTAGCGGAGCTAATTATGGCAACAAAGAAAGACCCGAGATTGGCTAGAGCTGGAGTGAGTGGCTTCAATAAACCGAAGCGCACGCCTAATCACCCAAAGAAGAGCCATGTGGTGGTTGCCAAAGAAGGAGACAAAGTAAAGACCATTCGGTTTGGTGAACAAGGAGCAAAAACCGCAGGCAAACCAAAGGCTGGTGAGTCGGCACGTATGAAAGCAAAGCGTAAGAGCTTTAAGGCCCGTCACGGTCGCAACATTTCCAAAGGAAAAATGTCAGCGGCTTACTGGGCAGACAAGGTAAAGTGGTAATGGACTGGAGTAGATATCCAAATTTTAGCCGTGAAGAGTTCGAGTGCTCTGCTACGGGCTACTGCGATATGAATGAAGATTTCATGGAGCAGGTTCAAATTCTTCGTGAGGTTTACGGAAAACCCATGACTGTAACCAGCGGGTACAGAGACCCCATAGAACACCCTATTGAGGCCAACAAGACACGTCCCGGCGCCCATGCATACGGAGTGGCCGCGGACTTCAAAGTAGCCTACGGAGACGCCTACGAGCTTCTGACGTGTGCTATAGAACTTAATGTATTTACGGGCATAGGAATTGCCCAGAAAGGCGATCCAGCTAGTCGTTTTATACATCTGGATACTGCCACGAGTGAGATGCTTGACGGAGCGCTGCGTCCTACGATCTGGAGTTACTGATGTTACAGAGTTTGTTTGGTCCAGTTGCAGCCGTTGCTACAAAGTTTATGGAAGGCCGCCAAAAGAAAGCCGAGCTCAAAGCTCGTGTGGAAGAAGCCAAGGTCAACGCGAAGATTAAAAAGTTGGAGCAAGACGGCGGCTGGGAAGAAAAAGCTATGGACGCTTCGGCGGATTCGTGGAAAGACGAGGCCTGGACAATTTGTTTTATCGCGATCATATGCGGGAGCTTCATTCCTGCGGCACAGCCGTACATGCAGCAAGGTTTTGATTTCCTTCGTACCGCTCCCGAGTGGATTCAATGGGGCATTTTGGCATCTATAGGCGCGAGCTTCGGCCTGAAGTCTATTGGTAAATTGAAAGGTTAATCATGGCGTATTTACAGACAGTAAAAATGGTGACCGGTGATACGCTTCCAGAGGTCACCGTGAATCTCAAAGACAGCAGTACCGCCGCCAGCGGGCAGGTACTCGATGAAAACAATAGTGACACCTGGGCGCCGATACCTCTTTCTGGTGCAACCGTACGGCTACGCATCAGACAGGTAGGCGCGACGGAGATTCTGAAGACAATCACAATGACGAACACCGACCCTACGAACGGTAAGGCGTCTACTGTTTTTCCATCCGATACTTTTGCGACATCAGGTGTATACGAAGGAGAGGTAGAAATCTCATTCTCTGGTGGCGGTGTTCAGACGTTGTTTGACCTGATCAAGTTCAATGTACGGAGTGATTTCGACTAATGTCCTCTAAGTACGTACTCACAGCTGTAGAACTTAAGGCTGCCTTAGAAAAGGTTGAGGCCGAAGGTATCGTCACGGTAGATGCGTACCCCCTCAATAAGTACTTTATCGGTGATAACGCCGATCCGGTTACAGTATCTGAAGCTTTTCGGTTTGTGGCTGCTAAGTCAGTTGCTGACGTAGCGTCTGTCACTGACTCCGTCCCACTGTTCGTAGTTGACAAAGCGTTAGCGGAGACAATTGGTGTAACCGAATCAATTGATATTTTCTTAACAACTATCCGTGATGTTTCTGACTCTGTAACCATGCTTGAAGTTGCAGGCATTCTGTTTGAGCACGGCGGGTTTGTAGACTCGATGTCGGTTTCAGAAGCCGTTTCTGTGCAAGCTGAGCCAGGACTATCTGATTCCCTGGCGATGAGCGACACCCCAGTCAGCGTATTTTCTCTACCTAAAACCGACGGCGTTTCAGTTGGAGACGCCCCTGTTCTTCTGGTTAGTAAGAACTTTACTGATGGCATATCTATAGATGATCAGTCAGAACTTGAGGCGCTTTCTGACCTTGCGAAACAAAATGTATTTTCGATGCTCGAAAGTCATGCTATTAACTTAAGTAGTGTCCTTGCCGACACAATGAATTTGTCAGAGTCAGCAGCGCTGGCTTTTTCAAGTACAGAAGCTAATTCCCTAACAATGGGCGACGCTTCTGTAGAACTACGACTCAATGGTTTTCTGGTTGGTGCGGAGTCGTCAGTCCTTAATGCCCAACCTATTAACGAGTTCACATTGAACTCATAGGAGCTGAATATGATTAACGATGGTTTAAAAATGAAGGGCCGACTTACTATTTCGATCAACGACGAAGTCGTACAAGAAATAGATAACTTGGTTGTCACGACAGGTAAAGAGTATGTTGCTAGCCGGATTAAAGATACTACGGCAACTGCGATGTCGCATATGGCTATTGGTACAGGTACAACTGCTGCCGCCGCCGGTGACACTGCGCTTGTATCCGAATCTGCTCGTACGGCGCTTACGTCGACTACTGTTTCTACGAACACAGTTGTTTATGTAGACACTTTTGGCGCAGGAACAGGTACCGGTGCTATCACTGAAGCAGGTGTTTTCAACGCTTCTTCAAGCGGCACGATGCTTTGCCGTACTGTGTTTAGTGTCGTAAACAAAGGCGCAGATGACTCGATGACTATTACTTGGACTATTACTGTATCTTAATATTAGTCCAGCTAATTAGGGGGCTAATATGGCAGTAAAATTTTCCAATAATGGTAAGACCACGCTGAGTGCAAGCCTTAACAACTCAGCTACTTCTTGCACTGTGGCTGATGCAAGTGTGTTCCCGTCGATCACGGCGAATGATCACTTCTACATCACGCTTGAAGACGCGAGCCTGAACAAAGAGATAGTCAAAGTTACTGCTGTGAGTAGTAATACATTGACGATAGTCCGCGCGCAGGACAGTTCATCTGCGCGGGCATTTGCTAGTGGGGATAAAGCAGAAGTACGAGTGACTGTTGCTGGGCTAAACGACTTAGTTGATATATCTGAGGTGACGACATCAGCTCCGTCTTCCTCAGACGCATCAGCTAAACCAGCGGGTTACGTCTGGTATGTAGTGAGCTAGTCCTATGACTGACTTGAAGGTAAACCACAACGGGACGCTGAAAACGCCCGAACGAGTTTTTACCAAAGGGTATAGCGGAACGCTGTATCAGGTAAATTACGTGGTTGCCAACAACGCAAGTCAGTCCCCGGTCACAGTTTGGAACGCAGTCTTTACGACGGCCCGCTCAACAACAACGACTTTTGATACTAATCGATCCACTGCGACTGCGTTTACTACAACGTTTTCAACGACTGGTAGTACCACGACTACTTTTAATACCAGCTTCACGACCTCATTTAATACGAGCCGATCTACTACGACAACGTTTGGTACAAGTAAATCTACAAGCACTGCTTTCAATACCAGTAGGTCTACGAGTACTTCGTTTAATACGAGTAGGTCTACTTCTACTGGTTTCAACACTAGCAGGGGTACTAGTAGGAGCACTACTACTTCATACAACACCAGCAGGGGTACTAGCAGGACCACTGTTGGGGGTTATACCGGGTATACGTACAGCGGCACTTCTCCTAATTATAGTTGGATGGCTAGCATCAACTCCTCTAGTAATTCCTCACTAGAAATCCGGTGGAATAACATAGTAGTATTTTTGGTCGTAAATAATATTAGCTCGGGCTATTTTACCGCTACGACAGTACAAGGAAATATATCCGGTCAAACGAATTACCAGTATAACAGGGGCTCCCTAATGGTAACTATCGGCCCGATAAAGGGTGTTACAACAAATACTTACTCTGTTCGAAGAAGATTTAATGGCACGACCAGCTTTACGACTACCTTTGGTACATCTAGATCTACTACCACGAGCTTTACGACTACGTTCGGTACAAGCAGAAATACGACTACCACGTTCGGTACAAGCAGAAAT
>JACLAD010008271.1_pt1 | contig 23156 bp, 23 predicted proteins | sample 8027901 | NCBI WGS metagenome assembly JACLAD01 (sample SAMN15725071, study PRJNA655200) | protist metagenome | isolation source: fluorescence activated cell sorting (FACS) single amplified genomes of... | place: Spain: Blaines Bay Microbial Observatory, Mediterranean Sea | collected 2016-07-05 | reverse complement strand
GAGTTATACCTACTTGGGTTCAAGAAGGAGGGAGGCAAGCATGGATCAATCGTATGAAAAAACCTGAAATAAGGGAGAGGCTTTTTGAAGATATTAGAAAAGAACTTTCTGAACAACCTCCAGAAGATATTTTGATGGTTGGTTTTAATAAACAATCTATGTCTAATAAATATCGAGGTATGACTATTGCTGATGCAGCAAAATTAAGAGGTGAATCACCCGAAGAAGCTATAGTTAATTTAATCATTGAAGATGGTAGTAGAATTCAGTGTATATATTTTAGTATGTCCGAAGAAAATGTTAGAAAAAAAATTATGTTACCATGGGTTTCTTTTGACTCTGACGCTGGATCATATTCTGATATCTCTAAAGATTTTATAACGCATCCAAGAGCTTTTGGAAGTTTTGCAAGAGTACTTGGAAAATATGTAAGAGATGAAGAATTAATCACAATGGAGGAAGCAATAAGAAGGTTGTCTGGTTTTCCCGCTGATAATCTTGGAATTAAAAACAGAGGTTACTTAAAACCAGGATATTATGCAGATGTAGTTGTATTTGATCCTGAAATAATTGAAGATAAGGCAACTTTTGAAAAACCTCTTCAATTTGCAGTTGGAGTTGAAGAAGTTTTTGTGAATGGTGTCCAAGTATTATCTGAAAGTGAACATACAGGAAATTTTCCTGGAAGATATATAAAAGGTCCTGGCTATAGTCCCTCTGATTAATAAATTAAAAAAAGTGCGGGTGAAGGGACTCGAACCCCCAAGCTGTTAGGCACTAGATCCTAAGTCTAGCGTGTCTACCAATTTCACCACACCCGCTAAAGGTGAACAAATATAAATAAGTTTTTAAAAAAAAATCTACTATGAACAAATTATCTGAAGAGGAAAAAAATAAATATTTAGAAGAGTTATTTGAGTTTTTAAAACTTCCATCTATTAGCGCAGATTCTAGTTATAAGAACACTATGAATGAAACTGCAAAATGGCTATCTAATGAACTTTTAAAATCAGGTTGCGATTTATCTAATATATATGAAACAGATGGCCATCCTATTGTATATGGGGAGAAAATCATTAACTCCTCATATCCAACTATTTTAGTTTATGGACATTATGATGTACAACCCCCTGATCCTCTAGAGCTGTGGTCAAATCCCCCTTTTGAACCTGTTATTAAGAAAACAGCGATTCATCCAGAAGGAGCAATTTTTGCAAGAGGTGCTTGTGATGATAAAGGTCAAGTGTTCATGCATGTTAAAGCTTTTGAACAGCTTATTAAAAAAGACAAATTAAATTGTAATGTTAAGTTTATGATAGAAGGAGAGGAAGAAGTTGGTAGTGATAATTTAGAAAAATTTCTTTTAGATAATAAGTCAATGCTAAATGCAGATGTTATTTTAATATCAGATACTGGTTTAAGTAATCTTAGTAACCCTACTTTAACGGTTGGTCTAAGAGGTCTATCATACATGGAAATTAAAATTGTTGGACCTAATAGAGATCTTCACTCTGGAATATATGGAGGAGCATTGGCTAACCCAATAAATATTTTGTCAGATATAATTAGTTCACTTATAGACGATACTGGTAGAATAACTATACCAGGGTTTTACGATGATGTTGAAGAAATTGATAAAACAAAACGGGAGTCCATAGAAAAAATATCAAATTTTGATGATGAAAAATTTATGGATTCTTTAGGCCTAAAAGAAACTAAAGGAGAAAAGGGATATACAACTCTGGAAAGAAAATCTATTCGCCCTACTCTGGACGTAAATGGTATATGGGGTGGTTATTCAGGAGAAGGTTCTAAAACAGTAATACCAAGTGAAGCCAATGCAAAAATTTCAATGAGATTAGTGCCAAATCAGAATTGGGAAAAAATAAGTGAATTATTTACAAATCATATTAATAACATCATTCCTGATTCAGTTTCAGTTAAAGTATCCACTCATCATGGAGGTAATCCTTACGTAACTCCTGAAAACTTTAAAGGCTATGAATCAGCAATAAAAGCTTACAGAGATAGTTTTGGGATTGATCCAGTTCCGCAAAAAGATGGTGGAAGTATCCCAATAGTTCCTATGTTTGAGAGTATTTTAGGAATAAAAACTGTTTTAATGGGATTTGGACTTGACAGTGATGCTATTCATTCTCCAGATGAAAACTATGGAGTAAAAAACTTTTTTATGGGTATTGAAACTATTCAAAACTTTTATAAGCATTTTGGAAATTAAAGTAATTTATCTGGGTTCTTATTAACAAAACTTGACCAATTTGAATATTTTTTTTTCTGTTCACTATTTTCATAATTGAAAAAATGGCAAACTGCAGCAGCTAATCCATCAGTAGAATCAAGATTTTTTGGAAGCTCTTTAATTTTTAGCATACTCTTAAGCATTTTAGCTACTTGTTCCTTACTAGAATTACCATTTCCTGTAATAGCCATTTTTATTTTTTTTGGAGAATACTCAGTAATAGGTATGTTTGAGTTTAAGGCTGCAGCAATTGAAACACCTTGAGCTCTTCCAAGTTTTAACATTGATTGAACATTTTTTCCAAAAAAAGGTGCCTCAATTGCTATAAAATTTGGGTTATATAAATTTATTAGTTCAGATGTTTTATTAAAGATTTTTGACAACTTTAGACTATGGTCATCTTTATTAGGAAGTTTATATTCAATCATTTCAATAAGTTCTATTTCTTTACCAATTACTTTAATAACTCCAAAACCCATTATATTAGTTCCTGGATCTATTCCCATAATTATTGAGTTATTAGGTAATTTTTTATTCATAATTAAGTCTAAATGGTAATTTAAAAATCACCTCAACAAACTCTCCTACGTTTGTTTTAATTGCCGGTAAGGCTTGAGGTAATTTTTTAACTCCTTCACTAATTATTGAAATAAATTTTTGATCCAATTTATCTAAAGGCTCAATTTTTTCTAAAGAGAAGTTTCCAACTGTGTCTATTTTTAAAGTTAACATGTACTCTAAGGTATCTAGAGGAAATATTTTATTATCAATAAAATTATTCATTTCAATTTCAATTATATTTTTAAAGCAATTTAATTGTTCATCTTTATCTATATTTTCACACTCAGGAAATGATGGCATTTGATCATTAGCATTCCACATAGAGGCAGATTGAATCTCTGACTCAGATACTTTTAGATAATTTGCGTCACATGAAACTACTGTAATTATAAATAACCACTTTGAATAAAACTTAATATTATGATTCTTAATTAAGTTAAGCACAACTAAAATTACGATTTTTTTATAGCTTTGTCGAATGGAGATATTTCTAATCTCAATTGGATTGGTTGCAATTGCATTTTCAGGAATTGCAATCAAGTTAATTTTTAAGAAGAATGGAGAGTTTTCTGGCACATGTGCTAGCCAAAGTCCTTTCTTGAGTGACTCCAATGAACCTTGTGGCATTTGTGGGAAAATTCCTGCAAATTCAGAATGCACAAACGATATTCAATGATAAAGCTAATTTCTAAGCTTGGCCCTGGATTACTTTTTGCAGGTGCTGCAATTGGTGTTTCTCATTTAGTTCAATCAACTAGAGCAGGTGCTGATTTTGGTTGGGGTTTAATATGGGCTTTAATAATAGTTAATATTCTTAAATATCCTTTTTTTCAGTATGGGCCTAGATATGCAATGGCTACTGGTGAGAGCTTACTTGATGGTTATTTCAAGGTTGGTAAGATTTTTTTAATATCATATTTTATTTTAAATATTGCTACCATGTTTACAATTCAAACAGCAGTAACAATTGTTACAGCAGGTCTTGCATCAAGTTTGTTTGGTATAACTGATAATATGGTTACATGGAGTCTAATTATTACAATTGGATGTTATGTGATTTTATTATTTGGCCGATACCAACTTCTCGATAAAATGATTAAAATTATAATTTTAATTTTGGCTATAAGTACTATTTTATCTACTACAGTGGCTTCTTTTAACTCAAATGAAATATTTAGTTTTGAACAAGTTTTTCCTACCGGAAGTGGTCTTGTTTTTTTAGTAGCTTTTATGGGTTGGATGCCTGCACCTCTTGATATATCGATTTGGCATTCAATTTGGGCTATTGAAAAAAATAAAAAACAAAAAATTACTCCAAAAGAAAGTTTATTTGATTTTAATGTTGGATACTTAGCTACAGTTATTTTAGGGATATGTTTTGTTAGTCTAGGTGCTTTGGTAATGTACAATTCTGAAGTAAGTTTTTCAAACAGCGGTAGTGTATTTGCTGGGCAATTAATAGAATTATATACATCTAATCTAGGAGATAATTTTTATTTAATTATTTCAATTTGTGCTTTTACAACAATGCTAAGTACTACTATTACTTGTTTAGACGCTTCAACTAGAACAATGTCAAGAGCAACTCAATTATTAACAAGCAATCACAATAAGAACTATTATTTTCATTGGATTTCTCTTTTGTCGGCTGGTACAATGTTAATATTTTATTATTTACTTTCTGAAATGGGAACTTTGGTTGAATTAGCAACTATCTTATCCTTTATAACAGCACCCTTTTACGCAATTTTAAATTATAAATTGGTTGTAAGTAGTAATATGCCTAAATCTCATAGACCCTCTAAATCAATGAGAATTATGAGTATCATAGGAATTTTATTTCTAACTGTTTTTGCACTTGGATATATTTTGACTAGGTTTATTTAGTTTGTATCTTTGTTAAATGTCAGTTACTAAAACAGTAAATAAGGGTTGGGTAAAACTTAGTTTACCAAAAAATAAATCCGAAAATAAAGTCAGAACTAAAAAGCCAAGTTGGATTCGTGTTAAGCTGCCTATTGGTAAAAAGTATACTGAGCTTCGATCCACTGTAGAAAAAAATAATCTTCATACTATCTGTGTTTCAGGTAATTGTCCTAATATGGGAGAGTGCTGGACAGAGGGAACTGCTACATTTATGATTCTTGGAAACATATGTACTAGATCTTGTGGATTCTGTAATGTTCAGACTGGAAGCCCTTTACCGGCAGATGAATTTGAACCATTTAAAGTTGCTAGATCAATAAATATTATGGGAGTTAAACATGCAGTTTTGACTTCAGTTGACAGAGATGACTTGAAAGATGGAGGTTCTATAATATGGGCAGAAACTGTTAAAGCTGTTAGAGATTTAAATCCTAAAACAACAATTGAAACACTTATACCAGATTTTAAAGGTGAAACTCATAATATTGATAGAATTATAGAAGTTGCACCTGAAGTAGTTTCACATAATCTTGAAACTGTAAGAAGGTTGACGAGAGATGTTAGAGTTCAAGCTAAATATGACAGGAGTCTAGAGGTGCTTAAATATTTAAAAGATAATGGTATAAATAGAACTAAATCTGGAGTTATGCTTGGCCTTGGAGAAACTAGAGAAGAAGTAATTGAAACGCTTGAAGATCTTAGAAATGTTGGTGTTGATGTGGTAACTTTAGGTCAGTATCTTCAACCTTCAAAAAAACATTTACCTGTAGTAAATTTTATTACTCCTGAAGAATTCAAAGAATATGAAATTATCTCTAAAGAAATGGGGTTTAGGCATGTTGAGAGTGGTCCTCTTGTAAGGTCATCCTACAAAGCTCATAAACATATTCATTAATCTTTGTTTATATATTGCTCTATAGTTTTATCAAAATTAACTTCGTTTATTTCATCAGGAAATTTTAGCGATACCTCAATATAAAATACTTTTCTATCATCAATTTTTGGCTTAAGCCTACCAAAATCTTTCTCTGTTGTTAATATGTTTTTATTAACTGATAGACTAGATATTTTATCAACTGATAGTTTATTGAAATTGTAGTGGTCAGAATATCTTAAATGTTTAAATTTATATCCTTTATTTTTAAGAAAATTCACAAGATAAGATGAATCTGCAATTCCAGTAACTAGAATAAATTCATTATCTCTTAAAGTATTGATATTAAATTTATCTTTATCCGATTTAATTATTTCCGAATAAGATAAATAACTAAAAAAAACTTTTTGTTTTTCCTCTGGTTTTAATGATTTTAAAAATGATTCTTTATCCTTTTTTGATAAATCAATTGGACATTTTGTTACTACAATAATATCTGCTCTTTTTGCTGAGTCTTTACTTTCTCTAAGATTTCCAATTGGCAGGATCTCATCTTTATAAAAAGGATATTTAAAAGTAGTAGTGAGAATCATTAATCCTGGTTTTACAAACCTATGCTGAAAAACATCATCCCAAATACACAATTCAGTATTAGGTAGATTTTTTAAAATTATATTCATTCCTTTTCTCCTATCTTCACATACAACTACATTGATCTCTGGATGTTTAGAAAAGAATTGGAATGGTTCATCCCCAATTTGATATGCATTAGAACTTTCGGTAGCTTTTATATATCCTTTAGTATTTCTTTTATAACCTCTACTTAGTGTGGTAATTTTCTTTTTCTTTTTATAATTTCCCAATAAATAGTCAACAATAATAGATTTACCTGTACCGCCAGTAGAAATATTACCAACTCCAATAGTTGGAATTTTATATTCTATTGAATCAATAATTCCAAAGTCAAAAAGTAAGTTTCGAAAAGATGTATAAATTCCATACATCAATGATATTGGATACAACAAAAATTTGATTTTTTTCACTAGAGGAAAGATAGTATTATATTTGTAATGAATCTATAGTTATATGAAAGTTAGTGAAATTGCTGAAATTCTTGATAATTGGATGCCAAAATCAATAGCAGAAGATTTTGATAATGTTGGTTTATTAGTTGGAGATCCAGACAGTGAAGTGCAAAATATATTGATTACTCTCGATACTACTTTTAATGTAGTTAATGAGGCCATAGAAAAGGGTTGCAATTTTATAGTAAGCTACCATCCAATTATTTTTAATGATTTAAAAAAAATTACATATAATTCTGGATACGTTCAAAAATCTATAATTAAAGCATTAAAAAATAATATTTCAATTTATTCTATTCACACATCACTAGATAATCATCCAGAAGGAATTAGTTATTTTTTGTCAAAAAAAATAGGCTTAAATAATTTATCTGTTTTGATTCCAAAAGCAGATAAAAATGCAGAATTGAATCTAGGTATAGGAATTATAGGTGAATTAGAAGAACCTTTAAGTGAAGATGTTTTTTTTGATTTATTAAAGGAAAAATTGAATTTAAAATACCTAAGACATTCTGAAAAGATAAATAAAAAAATATCTAAAATCTCAATTGTTGTTGGTTCTGGAAGTTTTGCAATTAAAAACTCTATTGATTCAAATGTAGATGCATTTATTACCTCCGATTTAAAGTATCATAACTTTTTTGAGCCTGATAATAATCTCGTACTAGTTGATATTGGTCATTATGAGAGTGAAAACCACATAAAATTGATAATTAAGGAATTTCTTAATAAAAAATTACCTAATTTTACGCACCTTTTATCTGAGCAAAATATTAACCCTGTAAAATATTATTAAAATGGCAAAAAAAGTTGAAATATCAGTTGAAGAAAAACTAAGAGCTCTTTTTGATCTTCAATTAATTGACTCAAGAATTGATCAAATTAGGAGTATTAGAGGAGAACTTCCATTAGAAGTTGAAGATTTAGAAAATGAAATTGAAGGATTAAAAAAAAGACTTGAAGGATTTGAAAGTGAAATTCAAGAAAGTCATGATGGAATAAAATTTGAAGAAAATTCTATCACTACTTCTAAAGAAAACCATAAAAAATATGAAGGTGATCTGAAGAAAGTGAGAAATAATAGAGAATATAATGCTATTGTTAAAGAACAAGAATTTCAAGAATTAGAGATTAAACTTTCTGAAAAGAAAATAGCACAGTATAAAGACACTGTTGAAAATAAGACAGTTGTCAAAGACGAATTAAAACAAAAAATTAAAGATAGAAGTGCACATCTAAAAACCAAAAATTCTGAGTTAGGTGAAATTCTTAAAGAAACTGAAAAAGAGGAGAAGACATTACTTCTTAAATCTAAAGAATTTGAAAAGAAGATTGAGAATAACCTTATTGCTGCATACAAAAGGATAAGATCTAATGTTAGAAATGGCCTGGCAATTGTTCCGATTGAGAGAAATGCATCAGGTGGTTCATACTTTACCATTCCTCCTCAAGTTCAAATGGAAATTGCCTCAAGAAAAAAAATTATTACTGACGAATATAGTGGAAGAATCCTGGTTGATTCAAAATTGGCAGAAGAAGAGATGGATAAAATGAAGTCTATTTTTTCTTAACTAAAAGCTGAATCAGTCTTAACTTCTTTATTTTCTCCATTATAATAATCCATATATGTAAATCCAGGCTCAATACTATATGAACCAACCTCTCCATTTTTATTGATAGCTATATAAGCTACCTGAAATTTATCTTTCTGAGAATTTGATTTAACAATTCTTTTGACTGCAGCTTCACAGGCTTCTTGAGGTGATTTTCCTTGTCTCATTAATTCAACAACTAAAAATGATCCTACTGTTTTTACAACCTCTTCACCTAAACCAGTAGCAACGGCACCACCAATTTTATTATCAATGAATAATCCAGATCCAATTATAGGAGAATCTCCTACCCTACCCTTCATTTTGTATGCTAATCCACTAGTTGTACAAGCTCCAGATATATTATTATTCTTATCTAGACAAAGCATACCGATAGTATCATGATTTTCAATATTAATAATAGGTTTGTAGTCCTCGCTTTCAAGCCATTTTTTCCAATCTTCTTTTGACTTTTGAGTTAATAAATCTTCTCTTTTATAACCTTCAGAAATAGCAAATTCTTGTGCCCCTTTTCCTGCAAGCATAACATGAGGAGTTTTTTCCATTACATCTTTTGCTAGTCTTGCAACATTTATGATATTTTCAACAGCAATGACAGATCCACAATCTCCCATATGATTCATTACACATGCATCAAGGGTAACAATTCCTGATCTATCAGGTGCACCTCCATATCCAACAGTACTGTTTTTTGGATTCTCTTCTTCAATAGCAACTCCAGAAACTGCAGCACTTAAGGCATCTACTCCTTTTTCTAATAGAGATCCGGCCATTAAATTAGCCTCAGTTGTCTTCCATGTTGATATAGATCTTACCATAGGATAAATATTAAGATTATTGGGTCTAAGTTTACTAGTTATAGATGACAATAAACCTATACTAAATATATCAAAAATAAAATTTCTTCTTTTCATGTTTTTAATTTAAAGCTCTTAACCTTTGAATTAATGGTGGGTGTGAATAATGGAAAAAAACATATAATGGATGAGGGTATATATTTGAAAGACTGTCGACAGATAATTTTTTTAACGCTAGTGATAAATCTTCTCCATTAAATGTCTCTTTTGCATATGCGTCAGCTTCAAACTCATTTTTTCGGCTTATATAATTCATTAAAATTCCGGATAACATTGAAATTGGTGAGAAAATAATACTAAATCCAATAAGTCCAAGATGAAAGCTAGCTTCTGAACCTCCAAGTGCAAGAGAAATCTCTGGAAGCTTAAGACATAATTCAAAGAAAAAAGTCATGATGCCTATCTGAATAATTGACATAATTAATCCAGAAAATATATGTTTTTTCTTAAAATGACCAACCTCATGAGCAAGAACAGCAATCAGTTCATTTTCTGTGTGTTTTTCAATTAAAGTATCATATAATGCAATGGTTTTTCTTGGCCCCAAACCGCTAAAAAAGGCATTTGCTTTTGTAGATCTTTTTGATCCATCAATTACATATATGTTTTTTAAAAGGTACCCTACTTCTTTTGAATACTCTTCAATTTTTTGTCTTAATTCTCCATCATCTAATGGTTTAAGTTTATTAAAAATTGGGACAATTAGGTCTGCATAAAACATATTAATCAAGATCATTAAAAAAGAGAGTCCAATCCATAGCCATAACCAGAATCCATCATTTAAATTATCATATAAGTATAATGCTAAAAAAAGAAGAGCACCCCCAATAAAAACTGAAAGGAAAATGGATTTTAATATATCAAGAAAAAATGTAGATTTTGTTGTCTTATTGAAACCAAACTTTTCTTCAATTATAAAAGTATTATAATATGAGAAAGGAATAGATATAATTGAATTTAATATAAATAAAATTAAAAAGAATAATCCAGATTGAGCAAAACTTGAATTAAGATCGAAAAGGAAAAAGGATTTTAATATATCTGAATTGACTAATTGATCAATAAATCCATATCCATTGAAAACTAGAAGTGTCATAATGAATAAAAAACTTATTGAACTTGAAAATAATCCAATTTTATTTTTACTCAAAGCATAGTCTTTTGCCTTTTTATATTTTTGCTTATTGTAAAAATCTTTCAATTCATTTGGTATTTCATCTTTCCAGTTACTATGATTTACATAATCTAAAATATTTGAAAACAAATAATTGAAAACTACTAATGATATAATTATAAAAAACCAAAATAGAGTTGTCATAAATTGAATTTAGTTATTTTAGTTTTAAATGTAATAAAAGATGATTAATAAGTATACAATTATAGGAACTTTAGGTATTTTAATTTTCAGCTCTGGGCTTTGCATATTAGGTGAAGCAATTATAAGAAAATCTCAAAACTTAGATTTTTTTCTAATAGGAACACTAGCATTGATCTTAATAAATGCTGGTGCATGTATTATGATAAAAACAAGAGAATTATCTACTTAGATTTATGGGTATCGTATAAATAAAATGGAAGAGCTAAAGAAAAGCCAATAAAAAAAGGTAAAATATACCTAAATATTTTTTTTGGATCAGACCAATATGTGTAAACTATATATATTAGAAATGTAAGTGCTGCAAAACTAAGATCATATGATATCATTGAAACAGCATAGTTTTCATACAGAAGACTCCAGAAGCCATCCATAGCCCAATCATTCAATTTTAAAAACATGTACAAATTATAATAGGGAAAGATTGTACCTAGTATACATAAAATAAGATATATTTTTTTCATGATAATCTATATTAAGTTTCGTAAAATTTAAATTTTATTCTAAAAATGATTAACTAATTTAATAAGAATAATTATAGTAGCAGTGAGCAAAGTTTAAGCTCCCTGTTTTATTTATTGATTCTCTCTGGATAATCAGTAATAATAGCGTCTACTCCCATTAATTTCATTCTCTTTATATTCTTTGGGCTGTTTATTGTATATGGAAAAACTTTAATATTATTAGATTGTATTTTATTAACTATTTTCTTTGTAATAAACTCATTATTTGGGTTTAGGGCAGTAGCATTAATTTCCTTTGCTAATTTAATTGCATTATCAATTTTGTATAACGAATCTACTAGAATTGCAATTGGAATATCCTTGTTTAAATCTCTAAACTTTTTTAACTCATCCCATCTAAAACTTGATATTATAAATTTTGAAGGTGGAAGATTAAGCTCTTTCAAATATTCTATTATGACTTTGTTAGTTTTAAAAGCTGTATTACTTCCTTTAAGTTCAATATTTAAAAAAATTTTTTCTGGAATTATATCTATAACTTCTTTTAGAGTTGGAATAGATAATCCACCTTTTAATTCTACTTTTTTAATTGAGTCTAATGAAATTTGTTCAATAAATGCATTGGAATTTGATAGCCTACTTAAAAATGGGTCATGGTAAACAACTAATTCTCCAGTCTTTGATTTAAATACATCAATTTCAATTCCATCAACATTTAATTGAATTGCTTTTTTGACAGACTCAATTGTATTCTCGAGAGCGTGACCCATTGCACCTCTGTGACCAACAACTATTATATCCTTATTGGAGGCACAGGAACCTACAGATAAGATAAATAATAGTAATAAAATATTTTTAGACATTATTTTCTATTTAAAACAGTAGATGATGCCTGAGATTTTGCAAGTACTGTAATATCACTGATATTAACATTTTCAGGGCAGTTAACAACATAAGAAATTACTTTAGCAATATCATCTCCAACTAAAGGGTTTAATCCTGAATAAACAGAATTAGATCTTTTTTGATCATTTTTAAATCTTACCATTGAAAAGTTAGTTTCAACTAGACCTGGATTAATTTGCGAGACTTTTATATTGTGTTTATTTAAATCTATTCTCATACCATTAGAGATTGCATCTACTGCAAACTTTGATGCACAATAAATATTTCCCTTTGGATAAACTTCTTTACCAGCAATTGAACCTATATTAATAATATGTCCACTATTTTTTTTTATCATAAAATCTAAGACATATTTACTAACATAAAGGAGTCCCTTTACATTTGTATCAATCATCATATCCCAATCCTCAATTTCCCCTTCATAAATAAAGTCAAGTCCATGAGCATTTCCTGCATTATTTATCAGAACATCAATATTTTTCCAATCATCACTTAAACTTGATATTTTTTCTCTAACATCTTTTTTGTCTCTGACATCAAATTCTAAAGTTATTACATCTGTTTTTTTTGAGAGAGAATTAGATAGTTCATCAAGTTTCTTTTTATTTCTTCCACATAATATTAATGAAAATTGATCTGACAATTCATAGGAAGTAGATTCTCCAATACCTGAAGTTGCTCCTGTTATTAATGCAATTTTATTTTTGTTCATTTAATTGAAATATAAGTAAAGAAGACCTGCTGCCAAAGCACCAAGAGATGGACCAAAAATAGGAATCCAACTGTAAGCCCAATCTGAAATTTTATTTTTTCTAGGTATAAGTTGATATATAATCCTTGGACCTAAATCCCTCGCAGGATTAATTGCATATCCAGTTGTTCCACCTAAGCTTAATCCTATAACCCAAACTAAAATACCGACTGGAAGTGCGCCAAGTGATCCAATTCCAAAATTAACATCAAGACCTTCAACAATAATATTAGGTTCAACAATATATAAGATTCCAAATATTAGAATAAATGTTGCTAGAAACTCACTGAAAAAATTATTTTTAAAATTCCTAATTGCAGGTGATGTACAGAATGAACCCATAACTTTGTTTTCATCAGTTGTTGACCTGTAATGATCTATGTAAAACAGGTATGTTAACCAGCTACCTAGCATAGCTCCAAGTACTTGAGCAATAATATAACCTATCATTAATTCACTTGAGAATTTTCCGGCAACAACTAATCCAATTGTAACTGCTGGATTTAAGTGAGCACCACTAAATTGGCCTGTAATATAGGCTGCAACAAATACAGCAAAACCCCAGGCAGTTGTAATTGTAATTAATGGATTTTGATCAAAACCTTTTGTTTTGGACAGGCTAACATTAGCAACGATACCAGAACCAAGAAGTAATAGTATTGCTGTACCAATAAATTCGGCTATATAGGGACTTATCATACAGTATAATTTTTTATTAATTTATTAAAATTTTTTAACTCGGTATCAATCCATTCTTGATCTTTTTCTAAAACGTCAGCCATTTTTTTTGCAACATTAGGTGCTATCAATTTAGACTCATTTGAATCTAAAAAAATACATCTAGTCCTTCTTGCTAAAATGTCTTCTAATGTAAGTGCCATTTCATGAATTATTGACCATTCTATAATATTATTTGTTATATAAAATTTAGTGGATAATGAGATGTTATCATCTTTACTTCCTAAAGATTCAACTTTTTTCTTAAGAGATCCATATACATGCATTGGATCTGAGAAATCAACCTTTTTCTTATAACCAAAAAGTTTTGTTTTTTCAGTTTTACATTTTTTCTTTTTGAGTTTTTTGATTGAAATTGCAGTATCAATTGCATCTTCTGAAATTTTTCTATAAGTAGTCCATTTCCCACCAAGTACACTTATTAACCCAGAGGGAGAGATATCAATTTTATGGCTTCTAGAGACTTCTTTAGTTGACTTCTTATCAGAAGTCGCAGCAAGTGGTCGTAATCCAGCAAATACACTTTTTATATCACCTTTATTTGGCTTAATCGTCATATATTTACTTGCATTCTTTAAAATAAAGTCAATTTCTTCTTTTAAAGGTTTTGGCTCTTCACTAGCATTTTTAATATGAGTATCAGTCGTTCCAACCACTACATAATTTTTCCATGGAACAGCAAAAAGAACTCTTCCATCTGAAGTCTGTGGAATTAAAATTGCATGTTTACTTTTTAAAAATTTTTTCTCCAAAACAATGTGTACTCCTTGACTTGGTTGTATCATTTTTTCAATTTGTGGTTGATCCATTCTAATTATTTCCTCAGCAAAAACACCCGTTGCATTAATTACAACTTTACTTTTAACTTGATATTTTTTTGAGTTAATTGAATCTGTGAAACTTAATCCAATAATTTCATTGTTATTTTTTATTAGGCCATCTACATTACAATAATTTAATAAAGCTGTTTTCTTAGAATTTGCAGAAAGTGCTAACGTAATAGCCATTCTAGAATCATCAAATTGACCATCATGATAGATAACTCCACCTCTAAGCCCTTTCTTATTGACATTAGGTATTAGTTTTTCAGTTTCTGCTTTTGAGATTATTACTGATTTACCTAGTCCAAGCTTTCCTGCCATCATATCATAAATTTTCATCCCTATTCCATAAAAGGGGCTAGCCCACCAATCATATGTAGGTATAACAAAACTTAGATCTTGAACTAAATGAGGTGCATTTCTTTTAAGAATTCCTCTCTCTTTTAAAGACTCAATTACTAAGGTAATATCTCCGTTTTGGAGATACCTCACCCCACCATGAATAAGCTTTGTACTTCTTGATGAAGTACCTTTACCAAAGTCATGTTTTTCTAGAAGTAATGTTTTATATCCCCTTTTTGATGCATCAACTGCAATTCCAAGACCCGAGGCGCCTCCCCCTATAATTACAATATCCCATTCAAGAACTTTGTTTAATTTAACGATGGAGTCATTTCTATTCATTAACCTTAAGAAGTTTATTAATCCTAGTTTCCCAAAGATTAATTATCTGTGTTGAATCATTTTTTAAATTTGGGTTAAACGATCTATCTTCTATCCATAAATCATTTAAGTCTGAAATATTCTTCCAGAACCCAGAAGCGAGTCCAGCTAGGAAAGCCACACCAAGTGCTGTGGTCTCGGTAGTTTTGGGTCTTACTACATTGGTTTGTAATAAATCAGATTGAATCTGCATTAAAAGATTATTGTTACTGGCTCCACCATCTACTTTCAAATTTGTAAAGTTTATATCTGCATCTTTTTGCATTTCAATAATTATATCTCTAGTTCTAAGAGCAATTGATTCGAGTGCTGCTCTAGCTATATGACCATTTTCAGTTCCTCTAGTAATACCAAAGATTGTTCCCTGAGCATAGGGATCCCAATAGGGTGCAGCTAAACCAGATAATGCAGGAATGAAAGTTACACCACCATTGTCTTTAACTGTATTAGCAAGATTTTCAACTTCAGGTGCATCCTTAATAATAGCTAATTTATCTCTAAGCCATTGAATAAGAGCACCTGCAACAAATACACTACCCTCAAGAGCATATGTGACTTCTCCATTTATTCTCCAGGCAATTGTTGAAAGCATTTTATTTTTTGATTTTACTGCTGATTTTCCTGTATTCATCATACAAAAACATCCCGTACCATATGTGTTTTTTATATCACCAGGGTTAATACATAACTGTCCAAATAATGCAGCCTGTTGATCACCAGCTATTCCAGCAATTGGAATTTTACTACCTAAAATTTCCTCATCTATATTTGCAGATATTGCAGATGAATCAACAACTTTTGGTAAAATATTTCTTGGAACATCAAAAATTTCTAATAATTCATCATCCCACATGTCATCCTTTATGTTATAAAGAAGGGTTCTGCTGGCATTTGAAGGATCTGTTAAATGATATTTTCCTTTACTTAAATTCCATATTAACCAAGTATCTATTGTGCCAAAAATAAGTTGGCCTTTATCAGCTTGTTCTCTAATTTCACTATTACTATCAAGGATCCATTTTATTTTTGTACCGGAGAAGTAAGCATCAATAACTAATCCTGTTTTATTTTGAATAAGTTCGCTTTTATTCTCTTCTTTTAGCTTATCACAGAAGCTTGCGGTCCTTCGATCTTGCCATACAATTGCATTATAAACTGGTTGTCCAGTATCTTTATTCCAAATAACTGTTGTCTCTCTTTGATTTGTTATTCCAATTGAATCGATATTTTTTGGATCAATTTTAGATTTTTGGATGACTTCTCTAATTGCTTTTAATTGAGTATTCCATATCTCAAGTGGATCGTGTTCAACCCATCCTTCATTTGGAAAAAATTGATTAAACTCATATTGTGCTATCTCAATAGGGTTTGCATTTTTATCAAATAAAATTGATCTAGAGCTTGTAGTTCCTGCATCAATAGCTAAAATATATTTATCCATAAATTCTTTATTGCAATTTAATAAAAAACCCTCCACACTGGAGGGTTTTTATTATTTCTATATACTAATAGTTAAGAATTAGTTCCAAGTTTTAACTGGGACAGTAGTTCTTGAACCATTGTAATCAGATATTGACATAGTCTTAGAGAAAAACCTTTCAAAGGCTTGAGCCTCTGCCTCATTTTTAGGACCAAAACTTAGCATTGCAGCTTGGTCTTTATACATTATATATATATAGTGAGTCTCTCCTTTTTCTCCATGAGTATAAGCACCAAGTGAGATATAACCCGTCGGCTTAAATACTTCCATTAACTCAAGGAATGCAGCACCAAATTTACCTTGATCTTTTACATTGAAAGACCACTCTTGAGCTCCAAAAACTTCCTCATCTGATCCAGGAAATCTTGCTAAGGTTTGTCCACCTTTAATAGATTGGATTGTAGCAAATTTTTCTATACCTGAATTATAAGCATCGTAAGTATCTCCAGATCTTAGAGCTCTTAACTCAACAAGTCCATCAACCGGTCCAATAAAATTAATAATATGTGTTGGACTTCCCTTTGGACTATGATAAATTGCTTCAAGAGATACCGATGTACCTTCTGGCATTTCAATACTTGAATAAAAATCATCCATTAAGTTTAATACATATGGAGCATTTCCTGAATCTACATTAAGTGCAACCTCTTCCCAAACAACATTGTTCTGTGCAGTTGAGAAAGTAAAACTTAATATGGCTAATAATAGTAAATTGAATTTTTTCATTTAAATTGTTTTATGATTATGCGCTAATATAAAAAAAGCCCTTTTAAAAAGGGCTTTTAATATTAAATAAAATAGATTAATTACAATTTTTAATCTGTATTGTAAGATTTAATTAGATTAAATCCATAATTAAAGAGAATATCTGCAGTACCTGAGATTACTGACTGAAATTTTGCTGCTGCTCCAGATTCAAAAACTGCTTCTCTACCCTCAAGCCATGCTCCTAAATTACTTTGTCTTGCAACAAAATAATGGGTAACACCTTGCTTTGCACCAACTATAGCCTCGTGAAGTTCAAACGTTCCAGTTGTTGCATTATTAAACTCTACAAATGCGTTTGCATATGTTGCTGGATCAGTTACTTCCATTGCCCAAACAACAGTAAAATCATTTGACAGGTTAGTTGGATCAAAAATTAGTGGAGATCCCAAAACTATTTGATCAAATTCAACGTATTCATCAATAGTCATAAATAAAGCTAAGCCTTCAAGTGTTGGTGGTGGTCCTGAACCCCAAGATGCAAATGAAGCAGCATTCTCTCCTATGAAACATAATTGATGAGTTGAAGATGAGTCTCCATTTGTAAATGCAACTTCAGATAATGTAACTGTATAAGGCATCTGTTGACCAGCCTCAGAATTCATAAAATTATCTAGAGCTTCAACAAAAGGAGATTGCCCCCAGTTATCAACGGTAACATTCATACATGCCCAATAACTTTTTTCTTGAGCTTGAATGCTGTTTATTGATATAAATAGTAAAGTAAGTATTAAAAATATTTTTTTCATTTTAAATTGTTTATGATTAATAAACTAATATAAAAAATAAAATTAATTAATTCCATGTTTTAACATTGAACATGCTGAATGTTCCTTTGAATGCAGAATAAGCATCTGTCTCTTTAATAAAATCAAAGAAAGCGGCTTGTTCCTTTTCCGTTTTAGGACCAAATTCAAGCATTTCTTGATAAGTTGAATAAGTAGTGTATACATAATGAGATTCACCTTCAACACTTTGACCTCCTGTAATTGCTCCTAATGATAAATATCCATCTGGACTCCAAACTGAAGTCATTCTGTTAAATGCATCAACAAATGCAAATACATCCTCCACTCTCCATTCCCAAACTTGTGCAATGTTTCCATCTGTTGCATCTGTATTCATTCTAATTACAGGTGATCCAATAGAGTTTGAAATTGTTTTAGCATATTTAGAGAAATTAGTAGTATAATCATTGTACTCAGGACCTGATCTTAACTGTCTTAATTCTGATAATCCAGAAGATGTCCCAGCAAATGTCATATAATGTGTAGCTCTATGATTTTCGTCACTATGGTAGACCTGAGTTAATGAAATTGAAACTCCATCCGGTAGCTCGACACTTCCGTAGAAACTATCCAATAGATCCAATAAATCAGATCCATAACCATCATTTACCTCAATACCAACCTGATTCCAAATAATTTGATCTTGGGCGGATACGCTAGAAAATGTTAGTGTGATAATACTAAGTATTAATAAAAAATTTTTCATTTTAATTATTTTATGATTAGCCGCTAATATAAAAAAAAGTCTTTTCTAATGGTGTTTTTTAAATTAAAACTTATGCTCTAATTATCTTAAAAAGCTTCCACCATTTACATCGATTGTTGAACCAGTTGAATGATCAATTTTACCTGAAACTATAAGTGATACTATCGGAGATATATCTTTTGGCTCTGTTAGCCTATCAAGAGTGATTCCTTGTTTAACATTATCTTCTCCATGTTTGTCTATAAAACTTTGAGCCATTTCAGTTCTTACAAATCCAGGGGCAATACTAATTGCTACAATATTATCTGTTTCTCCGAATGACCTAGACATAGTTTTGGTTAGCGAAATCATTCCTCCCTTAGAACATGCATAAGAAATATAATCCTGTTGTTCTCCCCTGAATGCAGCTCTTGATGCAATATTTATAAATCTTAATCTAGATTTAATTTTTTTCTCTCTTTTATATTTTAAAAACTCTTTAAAAATAAGTGAAGGAGCTTTAAGATTTATATCAATTGTTTTATCAAACGTCTTGCTCCAATTATTTAGGTCTAGAGTAACATCTGCAGATTCTGCTATTCCTGCATTATTTATTATACAATCAGGAAAACTTAAATTTTCAATAGTTTCATCAACTAGATTTTTTATTTCATTTTCTACAGAGAGATCTGCCTTAACTGTAAAAGAATTTGATGAATACTCATTTATTAAAGCTTCAATCTGGGACTTGTTAGAATTATAATGGAGAGCCAGTTGATGTCCCTCTTTAATAAGATCTTTTGCAATTTTATATCCAATACCCTTTGATGAACCTGTTAGAAGAACTTTCATTTTTTATATTTTTCAAACCAAGATATGATTGCATTAACCTTTGCAATTAAATTACTTGGTTTTGATGCTATCCCATGATTAGCATTGGGTATTCTAACAAGCATTGTTTCAACCTTATTAAGTTTTAAACCTGCATAAAATTGCTCACTTTCTGCCATTGGAGTTCTATAGTCTTTTTCACCAGTAAGAACCATAACAGGAGTCTTTACATTTCCAACATAGCTGATAGGTGACCTTTTTAAATAACTCTCAGGATCATTCCATGGCAAGTCTTTAAACCAGTATTTATAAAAATATCCAATGTTGTCAGCATATAAAACAAAACTATACCAATTAATAACTGGTTTTGCTACAACCGCAGCAGTAAATCTATCTGTTTTTCCAACAATCCAGGCTGTTAATACTCCACCTCCACTTCCTCCAGTTACAAAAAGATTAGATTCGTCTATATATCCTTTTTTAATAACAAAATCAACTCCTGATATTAAATCATCATAATCTTGACTAGGATAATTATGGTGAATTAAATTTGCAAAGTCTTTTCCATAGCTAGTACTCCCTCTTGGATTTGTATATAAAACAACATAACCTTTAGATGCAAAAAGCTGAACCTCCGATGAAAAGTGAAACCCATAATTTGTATGAGGTCCTCCATGAATTTCTAAAATTAAAGGATATTTTTTTGAACTATCAAAATTTGGAGGTTTAACAATCCATCCATGAACCATTTTACCATCAAAAGATGACTCGTACCATATTTCTTCAACATTACCCAATTTTTTATAATCAAATAGGTCCTTGTTTAAATTTGTTAATCGTTTTTTTGATCCTTTATAACCAACAGCAAGATCAGCAGGATTATATGATGTACCATATGTAAATGAGTATCTATTGTTTTTAGATAAGCTAAAAAAACCTCCGCTATAGGGTCTTGAAAATGATAACCCTCCGATTTGATCTACTTCAGTTTGGAATTTTCCTTCTAACGTAGTTGATCCAATTTTGGTGATTCCTTTATCATCAAATTGAAAGTATATTCTCTTATCATCTGAAGACCAATAAATATTTGAAATATTTCTATCAAGATTTAATTGAATTTTAAATTTATTTGAACCATCTGACTTCATAACATATATCGAATTCTGTTGATAGCCTAAGTACTTATCATCATAACCTAGATATGCAATCTTAGAATTATCATTTGAAACTTTTGGACTTGAATCTGGACCATCACGAGAGGTTAGTGCTTTTTGATCTCCTGACTCCAAACTTAGAATGTAGATCTCCGAGTTATTTGTATTGTAGTCAGAGTCATCATTCAAGTTTGCTGAAAAAATAATATTATCATTACCAAGCCACTCAGCCTGACCAGCTCTTTTTTCAGGTTTAATATTGCTAATTTGCCGAGGTGTTCCTCCGTTTACTGGAATAGTAAAAAATTGAACTTGTCCAGGTTTTCTGAATCCTGAACTATCATATTTATAATTTAAATCTGAAATTTCTACAGGTGGATCATTCCACTTAGCACCTTTTGGTTTTTCTGGCATCGTTATCAGTTTTTCCCTCTTACTATCGATAAATGATGAGAATAAAATATAATTATCATCAGGTGACCACCTCAGTGATCCCATTGAATATTGAAAGTTTGTCAATTTCTGTAAAGAGTTATTACCTAGATCAAAAAGAAAAATCTGAGATTTACCTTCTCTATTTGACTTAAAAATAAATTTATCACCCTTATTTGACCATTTAGGGGAATTATCTTTAAAGTTTCCTGTTGTTATTGGTCTATTATCCGTTCCATTGTAATTAATTATCCAAATATTAGAAAAGCTTTCATCATTCATTATATCATTAAAATTTCTTTGATATAAAACTTTATCTCCAAATGGAGATATTTCAGTATTTGATACATACTCAAGATCAAAAACATCTATTGGCTCAAAAATATTTGAGGTCTGAGAAAAGAGATTAACTGAAAGAAGAGAAAGAAGTAATATTTTTTTCATAAATTAAATTAGTTAGTAAAATTTTTATTTAAAGTTATTAAAATTAGAATGTTAAAAAGAATTATATACTTAATTATATCATTGCTTATTTTTTCTTGCGATAGAAATAATGATAGTCCAAATATTATTTTCATTTTAACTGATGATCTTGGATATGGAGATCTATCCTCCTATGGGTCAAAAACCATAGAAACAACTAATATTGATAAACTAGCAAAAGATGGAGTAAAGTTAACATCTTATTATGCAGCTCAACCAGTTTGCTCTGCATCAAGGGGAGCTATACTTACAGGCAGTTACCCTAATAGGATTGGAATTCATAATGCTTTTGGACCCAATTCAAATTCAGGTATTAATCACAATGAGTATACTCTTGCGGAGATGTTAAAAGAAAATGGTTATACTACAGGAATCTTCGGTAAATGGCATCTTGGAAGCAAAAAAGAATTTTTTCCTACCAATCATGGTTTTGATCAGTTCTATGGAATATTATATTCAAATGATATGTGGAGATGGCATCCTGAGTATCCAGAGGGATATCCAGAAGATCTTCTGCTTTATATAAATGAAACTCCAATTAAAGAAATAACTGATCAGTCTGATTTAACAAAAGATATAACTTCTAAAAGTATTCACTTTATAGAAAAGAATAAGAATAATCCATTCTTTCTTTACATTGCTCACCCTCAACCCCATGTTCCACTTTTTGTGTCTGAAGATTTTAAAGACATAACTGGTAATGGACTCTATGCAGATGTTATAACAGAAATAGATTACTCAGTTGGAAGAGTTTTGAAAAGTCTGGAAGAAAATGGGTTATCTGAAAATACGATTATTGTTTTTACATCTGATAATGGGCCATGGCTTTCATATGGAGATCATTCAGGTTCATCAGGCATTTTTAGAGAAGGGAAAGGCACTACTTGGGAGGGTGGGGTTAGAGTTCCTAGTATAATTAAATTTCCAAATGGATTAAAACCAAGGATTGTAAGTGAACCTGTAATGGGAATTGATTGGATGCCAACTTTTGCTTCAATTACTGATTCTAAATTATCCAAAAACAAAATTGACGGTAAAAATATTTGGCCTTTATTGTCTGGTAAAACAAATAAATCGCCACACAAAAAATTATATTTCTACTATAGAGTTAATGAATTACATTCTATAAGAATGGATGAATGGAAAATACATTTTAAAAGAACATATAGATCACTTAATGGAAAAAATGGAGGTAAAGATGGTATGCCTGTTAAATATGGTTTACTTAATAGGTTATTAATATCTCATGATTTAAGAAATGATTCTCAGTTAGGTTACAACATTGGATATAATAAATATGAGAATTATGATGGACAATTTATTTACTCACTTTCTTATTCTAAAAGTCTAGGATCTTTTGGTGTATTCTTTGAGATTTTTGGAGATGAAACTACAGAAAATTCCAATCTAAACTTTGATTCTGGAATTATTTATTTGATTGATAATAATAAACAGTTAGACTTATCTGTTGGTAGAGGCATAAATAATGATCTTTTCTATTTATCGCTTGGAGTAAGCATTAATATTTTCTAGAGAAATCCTATAAGTCTAGGCGTCTTTTCCTTATATTTTTTATAAGAATCT